>Ga0310811_10011425_pt1 | contig 11516 bp, 11 predicted proteins | sample YCmetagenome_FD_207642 | JGI IMG/M metagenome (GOLD analysis project Ga0310811, IMG submission 207642) | Soil microbial communities from experimental microcosm in Duke University, North Carolina, United States - YC | ecosystem: Engineered > Artificial ecosystem > Soil microcosm > Unclassified ... | reverse complement strand
CCGGCGGCCCGGGTCGCCACCGCGGCGGAAACGGTCTCGACCTGGCCTGGACGCCGTGGTACTCCCCGGGCGGCGAGGAGCACGTGATGGCCGCCTGCTGGCAGGTGCCGCCGGCCGGGGCGTTCGGTGGTTATCCCGCATCCTCCAGTGGGTTCGGGCTGGTCAACGGCGCGGAGGCGGACACCGTGCTGGCGCGGGGACGGGTACCCGGCGGGCTGTCCGAGTTGGCCGCCGCACCCCGGGCGCTGGAGGGCAAGCAGTTCGGGCTGACCGTCGGACCGGGTGACGTGGTCAACATGCGCTCCGGCGGCGGTGGCGGCTACGGCGACCCGCTGACCCGGGAGCCCGCGCTGGTGGCCGCCGACGTCCGCGCCGGCATCGTGTCGGTCGCGGCCGCCGAGGCGAGCTACGGCGTGCTGCTCGACGGGCGTGGTCGCGCCGACGAGTCCGCCACGGCGGCGCTGCGGGAGCGGATCAGGGCGCAGCGGCGGACGTGGCCGCGTGAGGGCGACCGGCTGGTACGGCGTTCCCCTGCCGCCGCCCGGCTGGTCGAGCGCGACCAGTGGTGCGCCGCCCGCGACGGCGTGGAGCTGCACGAATACGCCGACCCGGAGACCGGGGAGCTGCTGCGCACCGAGATCGTCGTCAACAGCGGCACCGACAGCGGCGTCATCAGTGGCGCCGAAACTTCCGACCCCCGATAGGAGACAGCCATGTCGTACTACTTCCTCGCCGCCATCCGCCGATCGGACACCGAGGTCTTCCAGCGGTACCAGGACGCCGCCCGCGAGCAGCTGATCGAGCATCACCGCTTCGAGCCGCTCGCGGTCAGCCCGCGGTTCACCGTCGAGGAGGGCGAACTGGACGCCGGCGACCTCGTCCTGCTCAAGTTCCCCGACAAGGCCGAGTTCGACTCCTGGTGGCACAGCGAGCGCTACCAGGAGGTCAAGCCGCTGCGGCTGGCCAGCGCGGAGACCCTCTTCGCCGTGACGTTCGAGGGTGCCTGACGGGTGCGCGCGCTGACGATCCACGGACCGAAGGACATCCGCTGTACCGACGTCCCGGACGCTGCCCTGCCCGACGGGCTCGGCGCGGTGGTGAAGGTCCGGCTGGCCGGCATCTGCGGCAGCGACCTGCACATCTATGGCGGCCACGGCTTCAGCGACGACACCGGCTACACCGTCGGCCACGAGGCGGTCGGTGAGGTCGTCGAAGTCGGTGACCAGGTCCGCCGGTTCCGGGTGGGGGACTCGGTGCTGATCCCGGCGTCGGTCGGATGCGCCCTGTGCGCGACCTGCGCCACCGGCCGGGTCAGCACCTGCGAGCACCGGGGACAGCCGTGGCGGCAGTACTGCTACGGCATGAGCCACGCCCTCGAGGGCAGCCAGGCCGAGGCGGTCGCCGTCCCGCACGCGGACGTCAACCTGGTGACCATCCCCGACGAGGTCGGTGACGAGGCGGCCCTGCTGCTCACCGACAACGCTCCCACGGCCTGGTACGGAGCCCGGCGCGCCCGGATCGCGCCCGGGGACACGGTGACGGTGGTCGGGCTGGGACCGGTGGGCCTGCTCGCGGTGCAGTCGGCGTTCGCGATGGGCGCAGCCCGGGTGCTGGCGGTCGACCCGGTGGCCCACCGCCGGGAGCGTGCGGTGTCGATGGGGGCGGAGCCGGTGGAAGCCGACGACCCGAAGACCCGCATCCGGGAGCTCACTTGCGGCCTCGGGACCGATGCGGTGGTCGAGGCCGTCGGCGCCGACGAGACGATCTCGCTGGCCATCAGCGCGGCGCGGGTCGGCGGGCGGGTCAGCGTGGTCGGCGTCAGTCAGAACAGAGCGTTCCCGTTCCGGATGGACACGGCCCAGGTCCGGGAGCTGGAGTTCAGCATCGGACTGTGCTCAGCGCAGTACGAGCTGCCCGCCCTGCTCGCGCTCACCGCGGCGGGACGGCTCGACCCGGCATCGCTGGTCACCCACCGCCTCGATCTCGAAGGTGGCCCCGGCGGTTACGAGCTGCTCAGTGAACGCGTCGATGGTGTGGTCAAGGTGGTGATCGACGGTCGGTGATCTAGCTCACTGGGTGAGGCTGGAGTGCACCACCTGACCAGCCGGACGGTGATCACACGATCAGGTGATCATGACATAGGAGAGTCAGTGGTTGCTCCTTCGTGGCGGCTGTTCTACCGTTGCCTTCCCGACCAGCGATGGGAGCGTTCGGATGCGCCTGATGGAGTCGTACTTCGCCGCTCTGGGCCGCAGGGGTTCCCGCCGGCTGCGGGCCGTGCTGGTACTCGCGCACATCGCCATCAGCGTCGCGCTGGTGATCGTGGTCGCGGGGATGGCCCAGGGGCTGGGCGACTCCATGAACAACAGCATCAACCAGTTCGTCGGCTCGCTGTCGATCGCGCCCAAGGTCCCGTCCCAGCAGGGGTCGAACGCGCCGAGGGGGCTCAAGGACTCCGACGTCAAGGCGCTCCAGGACAACGTCGACCCGACGCTGGTCAAGCAGGTCGTGCCGGTGGTGAACGGTCGCGCGGTGGTGCGCAGCGGCACCCGGAACTACGGCTCCAGCAACGTCGTGGGCTCCTCCTCGGGCTACCTCCAGCTGAAGCTGATGCAGCTGCAGGCCGGCTCGATGTTCACCGACGCCCAGTACGACAACAAGGCCCGGGTCGCCCTGATCGGACCCAAGCTCGTCGACTACCTCTTCGACGGTGACACCGACCAGGCCCTCCGCTCCACGATCCTCGTCGGTTTCCAGCGCTTCGACGTCATCGGCGTGCTCGGCGGCGACGGCGCGGACGACGCGACCGTCCTGGTGCCCATGACCAGTTCGCGGGCCTACCTCTACGGCGGCGTGAACAACGTCGTGGCGATCGGCGCGCTGGTGACGAATCTCGACTCGCTGAGCGCCGCCACCGAGGACGTCCAGGCGATTCTCGACCGCGCGCACTACGTCAAGGAACCCGACGAGCGTGACTTCTCGATCACCTCGTACACCTACCTCATCCCGTTCATGAAGGGCTTCATCAGCATCCCGCGCTGGTTCGCCGCCGGGGCCACGACCGCGCTGCTGTTCATCGGCATATTCGGGCTGGCCAACCTGATGTTGATCACCGTGACCGAACGTCAGTCGAGAATCCGCTACCGCCGGGCGACCGGTGTGCACTCGGGTGCGATCGTCGGGGAGGTCCTCTTCGGATCGACCGTGATCGCGGCGGTCGGAGCGGTGTTCGGCATCCTGCTCGGGGTCGCCGGCATCCTGGTGGCGAGGGCGGTACTGCCCGGCATCTCCGCCCTCTACGCGCTCGGCCTGCCACCGATCCCGGTCGAGGCGATCGTGCTCACGTTCGTCGCCAGCCTGCTCGTGGGCCTGGTGGCGGGCGCGTACCCGGCGATACGCGCGGCAAGGGCTCCCTGGGACAGCGATTCCGCGCTCGCCGAGATGGCGGCGGCCACGGCGCCGGTGCCGGTCCCGGTTCCTCGCCGTGAGCACGACGTCGCGACCCGGGACGTCGTGACCCACGACGTCCTGTCCGCAGACGGGGCGGCGGCCCACGCGCCGGGTCGTTAGCCCGTCCCGGAACGGAATCCGACCTGAGCCGGTTGTCACAGGATCGCCTGCGATCAGCCCTCGCCCCCGCCACGCGAGTCTCGTAGGCTGAGCGAATTCGAGGCAGGGCTCGGATTTTGAGGCAGGGCCCATTCGCCGTAGAGCCGGGTTCGCGGTAGAGCCGGGTTCGTACAGGTTCGCGCAGAGCCGGGATGGGAGGAGCCGACGATGGAGGAGAACTCCAGCGTCTCCGACCTCAATGCCCTGGTGGGAACCTCGGGCGACGATGACGACATGACCCTCTCGGTGCTGCGTGAGGGCCGAGGCGTCACCGTTGTGGTCAAGGGCGAGATCGACCTGATGACCGTTGCGAGGCTGAGCGACACCTTGTCCTCGGAGCTGGCCGCGGCGCCCCCGGTGCTGGTCGTCGATCTGGACGGCGTCGGTTTCCTCGCGTCGATGGGAATCACCACCCTCGCACTGGCCGAGCGTGAGGCGGCCCAGAGGAGGATCGACTTCCGGGTCGTGGCCAGCGGGCGGACCACACTCCGGCCGTTGCAGATCACCGGTATGACCGATCTCCTGGACGTGTATCCCAGCCGGAGCGAGGCGCTCAGCGCCGGCGGTTCCTGCTCCCGGCCGCAGCAAGGCCACTAGTGGCGATGCTGATCTCATCGTCGGCCGGCGGCGATGAGTACCTCGAACACGACGAGGCAGCGGCTTCGCTCGGTGTGCCGATCGACGAGTCGGTCCCGCCGCTGGTCTGCCTGGGCCTGAGCGGAGCCGTCAGCCAGCTCACCCATCTGCGAACGGGTATCCGCACGTGGGCGAGTGGCGCCGGAATGTCGGTCGACGACACCGCGGACCTGGTGCTGGCGACCTACGAGGCGCTCACCAACGCCGCTGAACACGCCTACCGGTCCGGTGCCTGGACGGTGGACCTCGTCGCCGCGCGGACCCCGGACGCGAGGATCGTGGTGTCGGTCCGTGACGGAGGCCGGTGGCGGCCCCCGCCCGAGGATCCGGGATTCCGTGGGCGTGGACTGTCGATGATGCGCAGTCTCGCCCACGAACTCGATGTCCGCGCGGATGACGACGGTACGACCGTGCTCATGTGGTGGGCCCTGCCCGCCGAGCGCCAGCCCTGAGGACCGGGGCTCAGCCGGACCGGCGCAGAACCAGCAGCGCGATGTCGTCTCGCCCGGCGGGCGCGAAGTGCTCGAGCATGCGATCGCACAGCTGGTCGGGGTCCGGATCCACCGAGGCCATCGTGCGCAGCTCCTCCAGCGCCTCGTCGAGGTCGACACCTGGTGCCTCGATGAGCCCGTCGGTGATCATCACGATCGACCAGGTCGGCGGCAGGTCCACCACGGTGTCGGGCTCGCGGTCCCGTCCGAGGCCGAGCATCGGACCGGTCACGTCGAGATAGGCCCCCTGGTGCGGTTCGACGAACAGAGGTGGCAGGTGCCCGCCGTTGGCCACCCGCAGCCGGGTGCGGTCCCCGTCGATCGTGAGGATGCACAGCGTGGCGAACTCGCGCGGATGGAACCGCTGGATGGTCCGCTCCAGCCGGGTTAGGATCTCGGCCGGCCCGTAGCCCTCGATGGCGTACGCGCGCAGGGCGTGCCGCAGCTCGACCATCACGGTGGCGGCGTGGATCGAGTGGCCGGCCACGTCGCCGATGGCCACCAGCAGCCCTCCGTCGTCGAGCTCGATGAACTCGTAGAAGTCCCCGCCGATCTCGGCGTTGCGGGCCGCCGGGACGTAGCGCACACCCAGCTGGACGTCGGCGATCGACTCCGGGGGCTCGGTGAGGAAGCTGCGCTGCAGGGTGAGCGCGAGGGTGTGCTCCTCGGTATAGAGCCGCAGCGAGTCGGTGGCCAGCACCGCGGCGTGGCCCAGCTGGGCCAGCAGGTCCTTGCTCTCCTCGGCGAGCGCCTCGGTCCGGAGCACGATCCCCAGCGGTTGGCCACCCCGGGACCCGAACAGCGCGGCCAGCGCCTCGCCGTCCTGCTCCGCCGGTGCGACCAGCCGCCACTCGACCGGCGTCAGCCCCAGCGTGGCGCTCCGGCCGGCGTGGGAGCCGGCCCTCAGGTCCCTCAGCAGCCGCATCGGCACGGTGTCCACCACGGCCCCGGCGACCTCGGCCGGGTCCACCACCGCGCGCCGCAGCTGGCCGTCGGGGGAGATGACCAGCGCGACGGCCGGTGAGCTCACGATCGTCGCGGCACCGGTAGCGATGGCGAGCACCAGATCGTCGAAGTCGGCCGCCGAGTTCATCGCGAGGGTGGCCTTGGTCAACCGGGCCAGCCGGTCGGCGAGGCCTTCGGCGGCGGTCCGGGCCCGGTAGTTGCGCAGCACGGTGTTGACGGTGGCCAGCAGCTCGCCGGGATCGACGGGCTCGACGAGGTAGGCATCGGCTCCCCTGCTCAGCCCCTGCGCACGGTCCTCACCCCGCACCGAGGTGGCCGAGAGGTGGACCACCGGCTGCGCCAGCCTCGGGTCGCTCTTGATGCGTTCGCACACGTCGAAGCCGCTCATGTCGGGCAGCCCGACATCGAGCACGACCAGGTCCACGGGCCAGCGGGCCAGCGTGGCCATCGCCTCGGTGCCGGTGGCCGCCTCGATGACCTGGTGACCGTTGCGGCGCAGCCAGCTGCTGGAGATGTAGCGGCTGGCCGGGGTGTCGTCGACCACGAGGATGAGCGCCGGGAGGTCGCCGGAGAGCCGCCCGGGCGGCCCGGTCACCGCCCCCGTCACCGCAGCCTCCGCGCGAGCTGGGTCGCCGTCGCGGCCGCGGCCAGCACCAGGTCCGCGCTCAGGTGGGCCTTGTCGAGGACGACGGCGCTCGCCTCCAGTGTGGAACGCAGGACGCCGTCCACCTCCGCCGAGGTGACCACCACCACCGGGACATCGCGCAGGACGTCGTCGCGTCTCATGTGGGCCAGTATCTCGGCACCGTCGGGCGCGGGGAGATTGAGGTCGAGCAGCGCCAGGTCCGGGCGGCGCTCTGCCAGCGCGCGCATCGCCGACGGACCGTCGACGGCCTCGATCATGCTGTCGGCCCTTGACCCCAGCAGTGCCTTCATCAAGCTGCGGAACGCCTCGTCGTCGTCGACCAGCAGGACGTCGCCCAGGATGCCGCCGACCCCCGCCGGGACCTCGTCCAGCGGTAGGCGCAGGGTCACCGTCGTGCCGCGCCCCGGCTCGCTGGCCAGCGAGAGCGAGCCGCCGAGGATCTCGGCGAGCTTGCGGGCGTAGGGCAGGCCGAGGCCGGTGCCGCGGCGGGCGGTCTGCGCGGGTCCGGGTACCTGGTAGAACTCCTCGAACACCCGCACCTGGTGTTCGGCCGGTATGCCGATGCCCGTGTCCTCCACCACCACCACGAGCTGGCCGCCCTCGCCGTCGGTCCGGCCGGACTCGGCCCGGCCGGACTCGGCATCCGCGCGCTCGACCCGGGCGTGGCAGTGCACCGTGCCGTGGTCGGTGAACTTGAGCGCGTTGCCGAGCAGGTTGCGCAGGATCCGCCCGAGCAGCACCGGATCGGTACGGATCACCGGGACCGTGCTCGGGTCGTCGACCTCCAGGGTCACCCCGGGATTGGTGGCCAGCGGGCGCAGCGAGGCCCGCAGCTGGCTGAACACCATGGCGAGATCGACCGGCTCGAAGTGGGCCTCGAGGCTGCCGGACTCCGCCTTGGCCACGTCGAGCAGCTCGTTGACCAAGGACAACAGCACCTCGCCCGAGTCCCTGATGAGCTCCACCTGGAACCGTTGCTCGCCGCTCAGCGGTTCGGAGCCGTCGTCGAGCAGCAGTCGCGACAGCCCCAGCACGGAGTTCAGCGGGGTGCGCAGCTCGTGGCTCACGTTCGACCAGAACCGGGTCTTGCTCTCACTGGCCTCCCGCAGCCGGGTGGTCGCCTCGTCGAGCTCCGCGTAGAGGGCCACCACCCCGCGGTTGGTCTCCTCGAGCTCCTCGGAGAGCTCGGCGTGCAGGGCCATCACACCCCGGTTGGTCTCCTCGAGCTCGGCGTTGGCGCTGATCAGATCCTCTTGCCGGGACCGCAGGTCCTCCAACGCCCCGAGCAGGTCACGGTTCTGGCTGCGCAGCGAGTCGAGCACGTTGCCCGGCACGGACTGCTCGACGGTCGTGCGTATCGAGGTGAGCTCGTCCGGGGTCGGCGCGGCGACCCCCGGGGCGAGTCTCCTGGTCAGCGTCACGCCCGCCCGATCCGGCCGCCATCGCACCTTGCAGGTGTCGACGAGCCGGGCGGCGGCCGCGATGCCCTCGACGGTGCGCAGCTCGTCGGCGCTGCCGGCCCCGGGGAGGACTCCGCCCCAGAACGCCTCGATCACCAGGGTCGGCGGCGGGGCGCAGGTGAACGACAAGGTGATGGTCGCCGTGCCGTCCAGCGGGGCCAGCTCCCGCCCCAGCTCGCTGATCGCGGTGGCGATCCGGACCTGGTCCTGGTTGACGAACCCGACCGCCGCCGCTATCTCCCTCCCGCGCTGCCGGGCGAGGAACACGTCCTGGGCGACCGTGATGGGCAGTCGCACGATCTCGACGGGAGTCCCGCCGCGGGCCGCGCCGGGGGGCCCGGACCCGCCCGTCGCGACGGCCTTCGGGGGGTCCCCGCCGCCGGTCACCCGGCGGCCCTCGCCACCGCGACGCAGGCGTCGTCAGGCCGGACCGCCGAGTCCCGCAGCACCGTCGCGGCGACGAGCAGGGCCGAACGGCCGAGTACGGGGCCGATGTCGGCGGCGTTCCAGCGCGGGGTGACCCCGTCGGACTGCAGCACCACCAGCGAGCCGGCCTCGAGCGGGTAGGTGAACGTCCGGATGGTGGGCTGGCGGAAACCGGCCACCCCGCCGATGGAGACCATGCTCTGCTTGGCACCGCCGGTGACCACCGCCCCGGCGATGTTGCCGATGCCGGCGAACCGCACCACACCGGCGGCGGGGTCGAGCTCCGCGACCGCGACGGCGGCCCCCCGGGTACCGCTGAGCGCCCGGTGCACGGTCCGCAGCGCCGGCTCGGGCGAGGTCACGCCCGCACCGTCCAGGAACACCCGCACCGCCTCGCGGGACGCCGCGGCGGCGAGCGGACCGTGCCCGGACCCGTCGGCGACCATGAGCAGCGTGCGGTCGCCCTCCCGGCGGACCGCGTAGGCGTCCCCGCAGACCGTCTCGCCGGCGATGGCCCGGGTGATCCCGGCGGCGGTCTCCTGCACGGAGGGCCGGCGCCGGTCACCCTCGAACCGGGCGACCACGACGGTGCCGCGATCGCGCATCGAGCTGATCTCCACCGCGTCGGCCAGCCGGTCGATCGCGCCGAGACCGATGCCCAGGGTGCCCCCCGTGGAGTGACCGTCACGCCGGGACCGTGCCACGTCGAGCATGCCGGGCCCGGCGTCGAGCGCCACCACCTCGAGAGCGGCGGTCTCCGCGTGCCGGATGGCCCGCAGCAGCAGCGACCCGCCGCCGCCGTGCCGGTGGACGTTGGTGGCCATCTCGGTGACGGCCAGCCCGACCTCGGCCACCCGGCCGGGGCGCAGGCCCAGCGCGGCGGCCAGGGATTCGGTGGTGCGCCGCGCGGTACCGATGGCGCTGGCATCGTCGAGGCGGACCCAGGACATGTCCTCCGCCGAGCGCGATGCCGCTACCGGGTCCATTTGACCACTGTCACCGTGGTCCCCCGCCCGACCTCGGTGTCGATGTCGAACTCGTCGACCAGACGCTTCGAACCGCTCAGCCCGAGCCCGAGGCCGGATCCGCTCGTCCACCCGTCGGTCATGGCCAGCTGCAGGTCCGGGATACCCGGCCCGTCGTCGGAGAACACGGCCCGCACGCCGGCGCGACCGTTCCTGGTCAGGTTCTCCACGAGCACCCGTCCGGAGCCGCCGTGGATCAGCGTGTTGCGCGCCAGCTCGCTGGCGGCGGTGACCAGCTTCGTCTGGTCGACCAGCGAGAGCTTGGCGGCCTGGGCACGGTTCCGTACGAGCTGTCGAACCCGGACCACGTCGTCGCCGCTGCTGATCACGAGCTCGTCGGGGGAGTCGGCGGCGGTCACGCCCGGGGTTGCGCGGCCATGACCTCGCCTCCATCGCCGCCGTGGTCGTCGAACGCGACGTCGTCGTCCTCGGCGTCACGCGGATGACGCTCGGCGGTGAGCTTCCGCAGGATCGTCAGCCCCCGTTCCACGTTCAGGGCGGTGCGGACCCCGTTGAGGGACAGCCCCAGCTCGACCAGCGTGATGGCGACCGCGGGACGCATTCCGACCACCACGGTCTCGGCGTCGAGCACCCGGGACAGGGCCGCGATCGAACCGAACATGCGCCCGATGAAGCTGTCCACGATCTCCACGCCCGAGATGTCGATGACGACTCCCCGCGCGCCGGAACTGACGATGCGCTCGGCGAGGTCCTCCTGCAGCGCGAGAACCGTCTCGTCGTCCAGGTCCACCTGGATCGAGACCAGGAGCGCGTCACCGAGGGACAGCAGCGGCACCCGGTCCATCAACTGCTCCCGTCCATCAACTGCTTCCGTCCATCAACTGCTTCCGTCCATCAGTTGGCCCGGCGACGCTGCTGTCGCACGACGTCGACCCCGCTGCCGCGCAGCGCGTGGAGCAGGGCGTCGGCGAGGCTGGCCTTGGTGGGGATGTCGCCGAACTCGATGCCCAGAGCCACGATGGTCTGCGCGATCTGCGGACGGATGCCCGAGATGGTGCAGTCCGCGCCCATCAGCCGGGCGGCGACCACGGTCTTGAGCAGGTGCTGGGCGACCTCGGTGTCGACCGCGGGAACCCCGGTGATGTCGATGATGGCGTGCTCGGAGCCGGTGTCGACCAGCGCCTGCAACAGCTTCTCCATGACGATCTGGGTGCGGGCGGAGTCCAGGGTGCCGATCAGGGGCACGGCCAGCACCCCCTCCCACAGCTTGACGACCGGCGTGGTGAGCTCCAGCAACTGCTCGGCCTGCTCGTTGATCACCGACTCGCGGGCCCGGGCGAAGCTCTCGAAGGTGAACAGCCCCAGGCCGTCCACCCAGCGTGAGACCGCGATGACGGTGTCCAGCGGGGCACTCTGCCGGTCGGCGGCGGCGAACAACGGGTCCTTGAGCGAGAACACCGCGGACGCGGTCTCGCTCGGGGTGAACCCGCGACGGGCCCACTCCCGGGACAGCTCGGTCAGCAGTGCGCGGACGCTCGCGTAGCCGGGCCCCTCGACATCGAGGCCCTCGCCCAGGGCCGGGACCAGCAGCGCGAGCAGCTCGCCCAGGGTCTGATGGAGCTCGGCCTCGGTGAGCCGGCCCTGCATGGGCTTGGCTGCCCCCTCGGTCCACTGCCGCAGGAGATCCGCCTGGTCTCCACCCAGGAGATCACGCAATCTCGTGCTGTCCTCGTTGCCCACACGGCCCTCCGTCATCGCTTGACACGGACCCTAATCGGAGGTTGATCAGATCGCCCACACGGGATCGTTCAACGGACGAGGCGGGCCCGGGCGCGGCGGCGGAGGCGGCGCGCCACCAGAACCGCAACGACCAGGGCCAGCAGGGCGAACACGTACAGCTCGTAGCGGCGAACCCGCTCGTAGACCACGTCGATGTTCGCGCCGGCATAGAAGCCCAGGCCGGTCCACAGGGCCACCCAAACGGCGGCACCCACGCCGTTGAACACCAGGAAGCGCCACCACCGCATCCCGGCCAGACCGGCGACGAGACCGTTGACCTGGCGCAGGCCGTCGACGAACCGTGCGCCCGCGACCACCCTGCCGCCGTGGCGGGTGAAGAAGCCCTCCGCGACACGCAGCCGCCGGTCGGTCACCCCGATGAAGCGGCCGGCCCGCAGGACCAGCCCGCGCCCGCCTGCCCGCCCGATGGCGTAACCGACGTTGTCGCCGCCCACCGCCGCGAGGAACGCGAGGCCGGCCACCAGCGCGATGTTCATCCGCCCCGTGCCGGCGTACA
>Ga0310811_10011423_pt1 | contig 11517 bp, 13 predicted proteins | sample YCmetagenome_FD_207642 | JGI IMG/M metagenome (GOLD analysis project Ga0310811, IMG submission 207642) | Soil microbial communities from experimental microcosm in Duke University, North Carolina, United States - YC | ecosystem: Engineered > Artificial ecosystem > Soil microcosm > Unclassified ... | reverse complement strand
GCCCACCGACGTGGTGGTGGCCAAGGAATTCAAGCAGGGCGCCGCCCACCGCACCGTTCCCATCGCCCAGATCGGCGCCGATGACATGGTTCTGGATGTGGGACCGGACAGCGTTAAGGCTTTCGAGAAGCGGTTGTTGACGACCCGGACCCTGGTATGGAACGGACCGTTCGGCGCGTTTGAAACCGCGCCATTCGACAAGGGAACCGTGGCCGCGGCCAAAAAAGTCGCAAGCGCCACCCGCGAGGGCAAGCTATTGTCCGTGGCGGGCGGCGGCGACACCGTGGCCGCCTTGGCCCATGCCGGCGTGGAAGACGATTTTACCTACGTCTCCACTGCGGGCGGGGCTTTCCTGGAATGGCTTGAAGGCAAGGAACTGCCGGGCGTCGAGGCGCTTGCGGCGAAGTAGGTAAGGGGAATGACGATGAATCTCGACGAGCTGAACAAGATCGCCCACAAGATGGTCGCGCCGGGCAAGGGCCTGTTGGCGGCCGATGAATCCACCGGCACCATCCAGAAGCGCTTCGACAAGATCGGTGTCCAGAACACCGAAGAGAACCGCCGCGACTATCGCGAGATGCTGTTCCGCACCGACAAGGCCATGCGCGAGCATATCGGCGGGGTGATCCTGTTCGATGAAACCATCCGCCAGAAGGCCAAGGACGGCACCAGCCTGGTGGCGCTCATTGAAGCAGCCGGCGCCGTTCCCGGCATCAAGGTCGATGAAGGCGCCAAGCCGCTGGCGCTGTCGCCCGGCGAGACCATCACCGAGGGCCTGGACGGCCTGCGCGGCCGCTTCCAGGAGTATCACAAGCTGGGCGCGCGCTTTGCCAAATGGCGGGCGGTGATCGACATCGGCGCGCATATCCCGACCTACAACTGCATCAATGCCAATGCCCAGGCCCTGGCCCGCTATGCGGCGCTGGCCCAGGAAAATGGCATCGTCCCGATCGTCGAGCCGGAAGTGCTGATGGACGGCGACCATGACATCCAGCGCTGCGAAGACGTCACCAGCTGGGTGCTGGCCGAAGTGTTCGAGGCCCTGCATGTCGCCGATGTGGCGATGGAAGGCATGATCCTGAAGCCCAACATGATCGTACCTGGCAAGAAGTGCGCCAAGCAGAACTCGGTGCAGGAAGTGGCTGAGCGCACCGTGAAGGTGCTGAAGCGCTATGTGCCGTCAGCCGTGCCGGGCATCGCCTTCCTCTCCGGCGGCCAGTCGGACGAGGACGCCACCGCCCATCTGTCGGCGATGAATGTCATCGGCGGCCTGCCCTGGGCTCTCACCTTCTCCTATGGCCGCGCTTTGCAGGCCGCGCCGCAGAAGGCCTGGAGCGGCAAGGCAGAGAATGTCGGCAAGGGCCAGGCGGCCTTCGCCCATCGCGCCCTGATGAACTCGCTGGCTGCCCTGGGCAAATGGAACGAAGCGGAGGAGAAAAAGGCGGCTTGACCCTTCACCCCGCCTTTCGCTTACGCTTCGGCCGTTCGTCGCTCGGTTAAAGCCGGACCGCTCCTCCCCCTTCGACAAGCTCAGGGTGAGGAGTAAAATCCTCATGCTGAGCTTGTCGAAGCATGAGGATTTATTGAGCGATTGTCGTCTTTATCTGATCTCGCCGCCGAGGCTCTCGGCGGCGAATTTTTTGGGACCTCTGAAGGAAGCGCTGAAAGGCGGCGACGTCGCCTCGTTTCAGCTGCGCCTGAAGGATGTCAGCGATAACGAAATCCGCCGCGCGGTGGATACGCTGCGCCCCGTGGTGCAGGCGGCTGGCGCTGCCTTCATCCTGAACGACCGGCCCGATCTGGCGGCCGAACTGGGCTGTGACGGCGTCCATATCGGCCAGGAAGACGCCTCCTACACCGAAGCGCGGCGGCTGTTGCCCGGCGGCATTGTCGGCGTCACCTGTCATGACAGCCGGCATCTGGCCATGGAAGCGGGCGAAGCAGGCGCCGACTATGTCGCCTTTGGCGCCTTCTTTCCCACCCAGACCAAGGAACCCAAGACCAAGGCGGATATCGACCTGTTGCGCTGGTGGGGCGAGATGATGGTGGTGCCGTGCGTCGCCATTGGCGGGATCACGGTGCAGAACGCACCCTTGCTGGTTGAAGCGGGCGCAGATTTTCTGGCGGTGTCGGCAGGCGTGTGGGACCATCCCGAGGGTCCGCAGGATGCGGTACGCCAGTTCAACGCCTTGTTCTCCGCATGAGGACCAACGAATGAAAGAACGCCTGCTCGGCTTTCTGTTCGTCGGCGCCCTGTTGGTGGTGGCGCTGAATTTCACGGCGGACAAGATCCACCAGAAGGTCTTCGCCGACTCCCTCTGGCTGCAAAGCCACTGGTACATTCCCTATCTGATCGTGCCTGTGGTGGCGCTGCTGGCGCTGGCGCTCAGTTTCGGCTTCTTCCGGCCCAAAGGCCCACGTTGGGCCGATGCGGCGGCCTTGGGTGTCATGGCCCTGCTGGTCTATCTCACCCTGGGCGCGGCCTATTCCTGCTGGAAATGGTGCTTCTAGAGCGCTTCTTCCGCCAGGGATGACAAGCCGGGCCGGGGTTGCTAGAACCCGCCCGCTGTTTGAACCCGCGAACCGTTTCTCACCCCCGTCCCGGAGGCTTTAAAAACCATGGCCAAAATCACTGGCAACGAAATCAGCCCCGGCACCCTGCTCAATTACGACGGCGGGCTGTGGATCGCGGTCAAGACCCAGAAGGTCAAGCCCGGCAAGGGCGGTGCCTATAACCAGGTCGAACTCAAGAACGTCACCAGCGGCACCAAGCTGAACCAGCGCTTCCGCTCCGACGAAGCCGTCGACGAAGCCATCCTGGACAAGAAGGACTTCCAGTTCCTTTTTGCCAGCGGCGACATGCTGACGTTCATGGACATGGAAACCTACGACCAGATCGAGCTCGCGACGGATTTCGTGGGCGAGCAGGCCCAGTTCCTGCAGGACGGCATGAAGACCCTGGTCCAGCTTTATGACGGCAAGCCCATCGGTATCAAACTGCCGGTGCAGGTCACCCTGACCGTGGCCGAGGCCGATCCGGTGCTCAAGGGCGGCACCGCGGCGCCGTCCTACAAGAGCGCGGTGCTGGAGAACGGCATGCGCATTCAGGTACCGCCCTTCATCGCCGCCGGCGAGCGGATCATCGTTGCCACCGAGGACGGCAGCTACGTGCGGCGTGCTGATTGAGAACTTACCCTCACCCTTCGACAAGCTCAGGGTGAGGAAGTAAACGCAATCCTCATGCTGAGCCTGTCGAAGCATGAGGGACAACGGGATTCAAATGGCTGCTTATACCTCTCCCGCCCTGAATGTCATGGTTGCCGCTGCTCGAAAAGCCGGCCGGCCCCTGATCCGCGACTTCAACGAACTGGAAAATCTCCAGATCTCGATGAAGGGCCCGGCCGATTTCGTAACCTCCGCCGACAAGCGCACCGAACGCATCCTGATCGAGGAATTGTCCAAGGCCCGTCCCGGCTATGGCTTTCTGGGCGAGGAAGGCGGCGGCATCGAAGGCGCCGACAAGACCCATCGCTTCATCATCGATCCGATCGACGGCACCACCAACTTCATGCACGGCATTCCCCACTTCGCCATCTCCATCGGGCTGGAGCGCGAGGGCCAGCTGGTGGCGGGCGTGGTGTTTAATCCGGTCACCGACGATCTTTTCACGGCCGAAAAGGGCCACGGCACTTATCTGAACAACAAGCGGCTGCGCGTGGCGGCGCGCAAGGAGCTGGCGCCCAGCGTGATCGCCACCGGCCTGCCCTTCATGGGCAAGGAAGGCCATGCCCGCGCCAGCGCCGAGATGGCCGAAATGATGAACGTCACCGCCGGCATCCGCCGCTTCGGTTCGGCTTCGCTGGATCTGGCCTATGTCGCGGCCGGCCGCTTCGACGGCTTCTGGGAACACAAGCTCCAGGCCTGGGACGTGGCCGCGGGCATCGTGCTGGTGCGCGAAGCCGGCGGCATGGTCAGCGACCTGGCCGGCGGCGCCGAAATGCTGGCCAGGGGCAGTGTGCTGGCGGCCAATGAATATCTGCATCCGCAGCTTCTGAAGCTGCTGAAGAGTGTGAATTCCTGATCTCACCCTTCGACAAGCTCAGGGTGAGGATTTGAGAACATCCTCATGCTGAGCCTGTCGAAGCATGAGGATCAGTGCACTCTCCCCGCACGATTCTCCAGCACCACATTGCTCAGCCTGGCCGACGACAAGGTCGCCGGCTGGTGCGAGGTAAAGCCGATCCCGACATAGAAGGGCGCGGCGATATGCACGGTCACCGGCGCGCCTTCCGGATGCATGGGTTCGCCCTGCCAACTGATCCAGAGCTGGAACACATCGCCCTTCTTCTCGATGCCGATGCGGGCGGCATGCAAGGTGACCAGACTGTCCGGCGTCGCCCCGCCCGGCAGTCCGCCGCGCGAGCCAACACGATATTCCATGTCCTTGATGCGCGTATTTTGTTGCTCGCGCCGCGCCAAATGCACCATGCCGGCACCATGCTGGGCCACCAGCGCCTCCACGGCATCGTCATCCAGGCTCTGGCGGATCACCAGCGCCGCCTTGCGATCGCCAAAGCCGTTGGGATCGGGAAAGCCGATCGTCGCCGCCAGCGAGACATCGCCCGACATCCTCTTCCACAGATAGCGGAACTCATCGCGCGTATACCAGATGTTATAGCCGGCCGACGTGATGACATAGCTTTTGTCGGCGGCGTCATAGCTGGCATCGCCCGGCACCAGGGCCGCGCCCACATCGGTCTGGTTTTCGAAAATGCCGATGGGCTTGTTGCTGGTGACAGGCGCGCGGTGGAAATCAGGCGGCGGGGCGACTTGCTTGTGGGTGGGCGAATCCGGCAGCGCCCAATCTGGAATCACAACACCCGGCGGCTGCGCCGATGCGGCGGCGTTGCATAACAGCAGGAACAGGTTAGCGAACCTTGCCGGCTTCATTGTCCAGCACCACATCGCGCACCTTCGCGGTCAGCACAGTCGCCGCCAAATGAGACGTGAAACCGATGCCGACATAGACAGGCCCGCTGGTCTTGAAGGTGACCGGCTCGCCTTCGGGATGCAGCGGTTCGCCCTGCCAGCTGATGTAAAGCTGGAAGGCATCGCCCTTCTTCTCGATGCCGATTCGGGTGGGATGGAAGGTCTGCGGTCCCTTCTCGTCTGTGCCGGCGCGGGGCTGGCGTGCGGAGCGGTATTCCACATCGGTCATCTGGCCGGTCTTTTCCGCCCGCCACGAGATATGCACCATGCCGTTGCCATGCTGGGCCGCCATGATCTGGCGGGAATCGTCATCCAGGCTGTCGCGGAAGATCAGCACCACCTTGCGGTCGTGGAAATCGTCGATGTTTGGCCAGTTCACGCTCGCGGCCAGCGACACATCGCCGGACATCTTCTTCCAGAGAAAGCGAAACTCGTCGCGCTGGTACCAGATGTTATAGCCGGCAGAGTTGATGGTGTAGGTGCCGCTGGTGGCATCGTAACTGGCGCTGCCCGCCGCCAGCGGGCCGCCGACATCGGCCTGGGCGTCGAAGGCGCCGATCTTGTCGCTGAAGATCACCGCGGGACGGTGAAAATCCGCGGGCGGCGGCACCTGACGGTGGGTCGGCGATTGCGGCAGCGCCCAGTCCGGCACCTGAACGCCGGGCGGCGGCGGTGGCGGCAGGAGGGACTGCGCAAAAACCGGTGAAATGGAAAATACAGCCAAGGCCGCCAGAGCAACGACACGCATCACACCCTCCCCATCAGGGCCTCTCGCCCCGTTAGCGCTACCGTGGCGCCAAATCCGGCAAATTTCAATGATCAGAACTCGATCACCGTGCGAATGCTCTCGCCGGAATGCATCAGGTCGAACGCCTCGTTGATGCGCTCCAGGGGAAGCTTGTGCGTGATCAGCGGATCGATGCTGATCTTGCCATCCATGTACCAGTCCACGATCTGCGGCACCTCGGTGCGGCCTCGTACCCCGCCAAAGGCCGTGCCCTTCCACACCCGTCCCGTCACCAACTGGAACGGCCGCGTCTTGATCTCCTGGCCCGCGCCGGCCACGCCGATGATGATGCTTTCGCCCCAGCCGCGATGGGTGCATTCCAGCGCCTGGCGCATCAGGTCGACATTGCCGACGCATTCAAAGCTGTAGTCGGCGCCGCCTTTGGTCAACTCGACCAGATGGGGCACCAGATCGCCTTTCACCTCTTTGGGATTGACGAAATGGGTCATGCCGAACTGGCGGGCCAGAGCCTCGCGCGCAGGGTTTATGTCCACCCCCACGATCATGTTCGCGCCGGCCATGCGCGCGCCCTGGATGACGTTGAGGCCGATACCGCCCAGCCCGAACACCACCACATTGGCGCCGGGCTCGACCTTGGCGGTCTTGATCACCGCGCCGATGCCGGTGGTGACGCCGCAGCCGATGTAGCAAACCTTGTCGAAGGGCGCGTCTTCGCGGATTTTCGCCAGCGCGATCTCCGGCATCACCGTGTGATTGGCGAAGGTGGAACAACCCATATAGTGATGGATCTTCTTGCCACCGATCGAAAAACGCGAGGTGCCATCCGGCATCACGCCCTGGCCCTGCGTCGAACGGATCGAGGTGCAGAGATTGGTCTTGTGCGAGGTGCAGCTTTTGCACTGCCGGCATTCGGGCGTGTAGAGCGGAATGACGTGATCGCCTTTTTTCAGGCTCGTCACGCCCAGCCCGACATCCACCACCACGCCAGCGCCTTCATGGCCGAAGATGACAGGGAACAAGCCTTCCGGATCGGCGCCGGAACGGGTGAATTCGTCGGTGTGGCAAACGCCGGTGGCCTTGATCTCGACCAGCACTTCGCCGGCCTTGGGACCTTCCAGATCCACTTCCTCGATCACCAGAGGTTTTCCGGCGGCATAGGCGACGGCGGCGCGTGTTTTCATGGCGAGGGAACTTTCCTTGGCTTGTTCATGCCCCTAAGGCGCGGAGCGGAATGAGATTATCGGGCAAGGGCCCGTCGGAGGGCGGTGAAATCTTGGGCTATTTCGGTAATGGTTGCAAAGTGTTAGATTAACGCTAGGCTGCGTTCGGGCACCCTTGAAGCTGTCGGAATCCATGCGTCTTTCCTGCTCAGTCCTGGTTGCGGGCGGTTTTTGGCTCGTCCTGTCCGCCCCGGCACTTGGTCAGGCGGTGGAGAACGGCCAGGAAGTGCGCGTCAATCCGCTGCCGCCAGGCGGCAGCCGGACCCTGCTCTATCCGGGCGGGGAGTATGGCCGCAGCGTGCCTCAGCTTCTTTATCCGGGCCAGAAAAGCGGCCCCATCGTGCTGCACATGCCCAGCCCCCATGCGGCACGCCGTCCCAGCGTGGCCCGAACCGAGCCGGCAAGGACAGAGTCGCCCGCGCCCAAGCCCGCGCCGCCGCCCAAACGCGTGGCCGCTGCGCCAAAACCGGCGCCTGCACCCAAGCCGGCTCCTGCCCGGCAGGCGTCCGCGCAAGCTCAAGCGCCCGGCGTTTTTGGCGGCCCCGACTACAGCAATGTCTTCGGCAACACGCCCGGCAATTCGTCCGGTTCTCAAGCGAGCAATACAGCGCCGCCCAGATCCGCGTCCCCACCCAAGCCGGCTCCTGCCCAGCCCAAATCCGCGCCGAAGCAATTGCCCGGCATTTTCGGCGCGCCCGACTACAGCAATGTTTTCGGCAATGCCGGCAATCAACCCCAGCGCCAGGCCAGCGCCGCCCCGCCGCCGCCGCGCACCGCACCCGCCGGACCCACCACCGGCAATGAAAGTCTCACCAAGCGCAGCGTGATCCTGTTCGCCAAGGATGCGGCCGATCCCGCCGCAGGCGCCTTGGGCTCCATCAAATTCCTGGCCGGCGAACTCAACGCGTCCATGACCAGTCCCAATGCGCGGGTCGAATTGCAGGCCTTTGGCGGCGCCAAGGGCGACAAGGGCTCGGACGCGCGGCGGCTGTCATTGAAGCGGGCCCTGTCCATCCGCCAGGTGCTGATTGACGATGGCGTCTCGCCCGACCGGATCGACGTGCGGGCGATGGGCGGGGTGGATGATACGGGCCCCGCTGATCGCGTCGACGTCTATACCAAGGCGTGAGTTTTCCGAATTATTCCCAATTGGCACGGGCGGGCAGCCCCGACTAAACCGGACCCATGCGTAGATTCCTGTTTGCAGCGCTGATGCTGGGTATCACCTCGCCTGCTTTCGCCGGCGGCAGCGAAAGTGTGGGCACAGGTGTCGCCATCGCCCTGCCCGCCATCGCCGGTGGCATCACGCTCTACAAAGACGACTGGATGGGCGCGGCCCAGCTCACCGTGGATACGGTGGCGACGGTGGGCCTGGCCTATGGCCTCAAGCATGTGATCAAGGAGCAGCGGCCCGACAAAAGTGATTTCCAATCCATGCCGTCCGACACCTCCGCCCTGGCCTTCGCCCCGGCGCAATTCCTGTGGGATCGCTATGGCTGGGAATATGGCCTGCCGGCCTATGCGGCCGCGACCTTTGTCGGCTGGAGCCGGGTGGATGCCAACAAGCATCATTGGTACGACGTGGCCGCCAGCGCCGGCATCGCCTTCGGCATGAGCCAGATTTTCACCACCCACTATCGGCCCAGGGGGCTGACCTATGGCGTGGCGCCGACCAAGGACGGCCTCTACGCCTCGCTGGATTATCGGTTCTAGGCTCAGACCGGAATTGTCACGTCTGCGAATTTGTTCACGGCGCGCAGTGGCGGAAACAGCTTCATCCACAATCCGACGACCAGCAGAGTGCCGATGCCGCCAACCACGACGGCAGGCACCGTTCCCATCAGCGCGGCGGTGGTGCCCGATTCAAATTCGCCCAGTTCATTGGAGGCACCGATGAACAGCATCGAGACCGCCGAGACGCGGCCGCGCATATAATCCGGCGTGGCAAGCTGGATCAGGCTGCCGCGGATATTGACGCTCACCATGTCGGAAGCGCCAAGCGTGAACAGCGCCAGGAGCGAGAGCGGAAACCAGGTGGAAAGGCCGAAAACGATGGTTGCGAGGCCGAACACAGCAACCGCCGCGAACATCTTGATGCCGACCTTCTGCTTGAGCGGCCAATGGGTGAGAAAGAAAGCCATCGAAAAGGCCCCGGCGGCGGGCGCGCTGCGCAGGAAACCGAGCCCCAGCGGCCCGACATGCAGGATATCGCGGGCATAGACCGGCAGCAGCGCGGTAACCCCACCCAGCAGCACCGCGAAGAGATCGAGGGAAATCGCGCCCAGCACCACGGGCCGCGAGCGCACGAATTTCACGCCTTCGGCCACCCGCTCATAGCGGCTGGCCTGTGTGGTTTCGGGCGTGAAGCGCCGCCCGCCCAGCCGCGACACGATCAGGGCGGCGCCGATAAAGCCGGCGATGCAGATGGAATAGACCGGCACCGGACCCAGGCCATAAAGAAAGCCGCCCAATGCAGGCCCGGAAATGGTAGCGGCGGTGAAGAAAGACGAGCTGAAGGCGATGGAGCGCGACAGCCGCTCCGGCGGCACCAGGAACGGCAACAGCGAGGAGCCGGACGGTCCGGAAAAGCCGCGTGCCGCGCCGAACAGCACCAGCACCAGGTAATACATCCAGGCCGTATGCGGCCGGAAAATGCTCAAGATGAGGAACAGGGCGCTGCACAGCGCCTGCAGGCCCGCGGCCAGGCTATAGACCCGCCGCTGGTTGAAGCGGTCGGTGATGTCGCCGGCCGGCAAGGTCAGCAGAAACATCGGCGCGAACTGGCACAGGCCCACCAGGCCCAGCGCCAGCGGCGTGCGCTCCATATCGTAGATCTGCCAGCCGATCGCGACCGACTGGACCTGGATGGCCAGGGTGGCGATGAAACGGGAGGTGACGAAGGAATAAAGATCGCGGTCGCGGTAGACGGTGCCGTCGGTCATGGAGGCCCGTGCCTTAACATGCGCGCGCGCGAAAGTCGCGGCGATAAAGGCTTACTTTTCGGCGATCAGGGAATAGGAGGCCTGCAGATGCACCGTCTGCACATTCATGCCGGGCGCCACATCGAACTTCACCTGGGCAAAGGACGGCTTGGACAGACGGGGCTTGGCATCGCGCGAGAAGCCGAAAGGCTCCTCGGGAATGCCGAACCAGCTCGTATCCATCTTGTTGTTGGAATTGATGTCCTGAAACGTCTCGATGGCATAGGTGCCGGGCGGGATGTCGTTCAGCGTGATCACCGTCTCCCCGTTTTCGGCCCGCACATCGGCGCTGGCCACGGGCGTGGAATCATCGTCCGGGTAGCGGGCTTCATCATAGAGGCCCAGGCGCAAGGTGCCCCCTTTGGGCGAGACGTCCCGCACATGGATCACCAGGGTTGCGGACGGTTGGGCGACCGCCGGCACCGCCAGCAAGGCGCTGGCGACAATGGGGACTATGATAAAAAACCTTTTCAAAACCATGACTTAGCGTTCTTGCAGGCCCAATTTGTATCAAATTGTCGCAAATGTCGCGAAGCCGCACAAGTGGTGCAGGCATCACATTGCGTGTGCAGACCTTGCAGAACAGGAAATGGTGTCAGGCCAGCTTGGGTTCAAGTTTCTTGCAGGCGTCGATCAGGCCCTTCACGGCGCCGGCGGACTTCTCCAGCCCCGACTTTTCCTCGGCGGTCAGATCCAGCTCCACGACCCGCTCCACGCCCTTCTCGCCGATGACCACCGGCAGGCCGACATAGAGGTCCTTGATCCCGTAAGCGCCATTAACATGGACGGCGCAGGGCAGCACCCGCTTCTGGTCCTTGAGATAGCTCTCGGCCATGGCGATGGCGCTGGTGGCGGGCGCGTAATAGGCCGAACCGGTCTTGAGCAGGCCGACGATCTCGGCGCCGCCGTTGCGGGTGCGGTCCACGATCTGGTCCAGCCGGTCCTGCTTGATCCAGCCCATCTTCACCAGCTCCGGCAAGGCGATGCCGGCAACGGTGGAGAAGCGCGGCATCGGCACCATGCTGTCGCCGTGACCGCCGAGCACGAAGGCGGAAACATCTTCCACCGAGACGCCCATTTCCTCGGCCAGGAAGTGGCGGAAGCGCGCCGAATCCAGCACGCCGGCCATGCCGACGATCTTGGCATGCGGCACGCCGGAGAATTTCTGCAACGCCCACACCATGGCATCCAGCGGATTGGTGATGCAGACCACGAAGGCGTTCGGGCAATTGTTGCGGATGCCATCGCCGACCGCGGCCATCACCTTGAGGTTGATGCCCAGCAAATCGTCGCGGCTCATGCCGGGCTTGCGCGGCACGCCGGCGGTGACGATCACCACATCGGCATCCTTGATGTCGGCATAGCTGTTGGTGCCGCTGAGCTTGGCATTGAAGCCGTCCACGGGGCCGGACTGGGAAAGATCCAGCGCCTTGCCCTGGGGCAGGCCTTCCATGATGTCGAAGATCACCACATCGCCCAGTTCCTTCAGGGCTGCCAGATGGGCCAGGGTGCCGCCGATCTGTCCGCCGCCGATAAGAGCGATTTTCTTGCGCGCCATGATGTGGTTTCCCGCTGAAAT
>Ga0310811_10011422_pt1 | contig 11518 bp, 5 predicted proteins | sample YCmetagenome_FD_207642 | JGI IMG/M metagenome (GOLD analysis project Ga0310811, IMG submission 207642) | Soil microbial communities from experimental microcosm in Duke University, North Carolina, United States - YC | ecosystem: Engineered > Artificial ecosystem > Soil microcosm > Unclassified ... | reverse complement strand
ACCGGCCGGCGCGCAGATCCAGCGTCGGCAGCCAGGGCAACTCGACGCTGCCGCGCGGTTCCGCGTTGACCGTCACGCCGTTGACGATGCAGTTCGAAGTGATCGAGGTGGAACACGACGGGACCGTCCATACGCGCGTGACCGGCAGGCCGGACTGCAGCCGGAAGTTTCCGCCGACCAGGATCTGATACGGGAACGTGTAGGACCCGGTCACCTTCAGGTTGTGCCGGCGGCCACCGGACTCCCCCGCCGCGTTGATCAAGCTGTTCGGCGTCGCGAGGCTCGTCAGATCGTTGTGTGTGTGCGAATAGGTGTAGCCCGCCAGCAGGTTGAGCCGGCCCCTGCGATTGACCTGGAAATCCAGGCCGTTGTAATGCGTCGCCAGGCGGTCGTCGTTGACGACTTTCTGGGAGGTGATCGCCCCGCTGTTCAAGTTGAACACCGTGAGCGGCGCGTCGTCGGAGGTGCCCAGGATGCCGTCGCGGCCGGGGTCGGTCAGCGCGACTGCCGTGTAAAGCGACGGCCATTGATCCATGCTCTGGTCGATCGTGCCCTGTACCCGGTGCTCGCGCGTATGCAGGAACGAGACGCTCAAGCTCGTGTTCGGGAAGATCTCGTGGTCGACGCCAGCCGTCAGCTCATTGCGATACGGCCGTTTCAACGTCGGATCGAACGTCGCAACCGCGAGGCCGCTCGTGCTCCGCAGCGTGCCGAACTCGCCGCCGACGTACTGCTGCCCGTTCCATGTCGCATTGCCCGGATCGAAGATCAGGTCGTTGTTGGCGTCGTTCCAGTTGTACTGCTGCGAGATCTGCGCGTTCGGGTTCGGCGGCGTGCCGGTGTTGATCTGATCGAGATACCGGCCCCACGAGAACTTCAGCGCGGTCTTGCCGTCGCCTTTGAGGTCGTACGTCGCCGCGACGCGCGGCGCGAAGTCGTGCCACAGCGGGTCATGCCGGACCTCGTCGAAGGACTTCTGCACCGTATAGTTCTGGGTTACGCCGTTGATGACGACGTTCTGGAAGACGAGGCCCTGGGGGAAATACTGGCTGTCCGGCGTCGTCTGCTTCGGCAGATAGCCCTCGATGCGCTCCCAGCGCAGGCCGCCGATCACGTTCAGGCGCCCGATGGAATACGAGTCCTGCCCGTAGAACGCCGTGCTCATCACGGCGCGGTCCCGGCGCAGCGGGTTGTTGAAGATCGTCACCCGGCTCGCGGCCGGCGTGGGCTGGCTGGTGTAGGTCAGCGTCAGATTGTCGGCGCGAATAGTGTCGACCGTTTCCGGCGTGTAGCCGTTGTCGAAGCCGGCCTTGAATTCGTGCCGGCCATTGAGGAACTGCGGCAGGTAGTACTGCCAGTTCGCGATCATCTGCACGCGGCGGCGGAACATGATGGCCGTCTGGGTGTTGTTGCGATACTGGATGTTCGTCGACGTGTCGGTCAGCGGCTGCAGGTCCGTCTTCTGATACAGCGGGAAGTGGGTGTTGTTGTAGCTGACCTTCGCATCGAGGAACATCCGATCCGACATGACGCGGTTATACGCGAGCTGCGACACGACGAACGTGTCGAGCTCCTTCCAGTCCGATTCCTGCGTCGACGTGATGCTCGCCGCCCGATTGGGCTTGTCATACCGCTGCTTGGACACGTAGCCCTCGAAGCGGTTGGCCGCGCCGGCCTGATACGTGATCTTCCCTTCACCCGCGAGGATGTCCGTGGTGTCCTGGTCGCTCGTGCCGCTCAGCGGTGTCGGAATGTAGTCCGGAGTGATGACGGGGAACCCTGGCACCTTCACGTGCGTGGCCTGATAGTTGAACGAGCCGAAGTAGAACATCCTGTTCGTCAGCAGCGGGCCGCCGGCCTGGACGTTGGTGTTCGTCAGCAGTTCCGTCGAGTTCGAGTCCGGGCGGAAGCCCGCGTTCAGCAGGTCCTGATCGACGTTATTGCCTTGCGTGTGCTTGCCCTGATACGTCTGCAGCGCCTGGCCGCGGAACGAGTTCGTGCCGCTCTTGGTGACCATGTTGATGAACACGCCGCCCGTTCCGACCGAGATGTCCTCCGCTCCGCTCGACACCTGGATGTTCTCGAACGCGCTCGGGATGTAGTAGTTCATCGAGAACCCCTGCGCGGCCGGATCGTTGACGTTGACGCCGTTCAGCAGTTGTGTGTTCTGCGCGTTCGGTGTGCCGCGCGCGCTCAACGATCGCTGCAGCCCGCCCTGGTTGCCGCCCACGTCGGGGCTTTCGACGACGACGCCTGGCGCCTTGTACTCGAGGATGTTCCAGATGTCCTTGCCGCCGGGCGTGGTTTCAAGGATCGCGGCATCGATGTTGGTCTTCGACCCGACGCTCCTGGTGTCGACGACCGGCGACTCACCCTTGACGGTCACGGCTTCGCTGAGCGTCCCGACCTTCATCGGCACCTGGACGCTCGCCGTCTGGCTCTGGCGGACGGCGATGTCCTCACGGATCGACGTCTGAAAGCCTTGAAGGGCAACCTTAATCGTGTAAGTACCTGGCGTGAGGCCGGGCACCTGAAAGACACCGGATGCGTCGGTCACGCCGTCGATGGCCTTCGGCAAGACCGGGCTGGTGATGGTGACGGTCGCGCCAGGCACGACTGCTCCTTGTTCATCGACCGTCTTTACCGCGATACTCCCCGTCTGCACCTGTGCCCATCCTGGCGACGCCCACAGGGCCACGATAGCCATCAACGCGACGGCCATCCGAACGCAACTGCGCATAGTCTTCCTCCCCGAAAAAATCTAGGACCTACGGCTTCTTGAACCTGCCGCTACGGAAAAGCGTGTTCGGTTGCTGAATACCGCTGGTATACCGCCATTTCCAGCATGGTGAACGCAACGCAGCCACTCCAGTGGCAACCGCCATGCCGAGCGAAGAGGATACCACCAGACCCTCGCCGCGCCGCGCGCCGGCGATCACTGATCATTCGACGGCAGATCGGAATCGGAGGCATCGGGCCCCCGATGCTCGATGCGCCTGTGCGCCTCCGTTGTCGCGCGTCCGAGATACTCCCCTAACCAGACGCTCTCGATGACCGGATAGAGCGCTGCAAACGGCAGTGCCAGGACGGCGCCGATCACGCCTCCAATCTCCGCGCCGACGGCGAGCGCGATGATGACGGCCAGGTTCGACAGTTTCAGGCGATCGCCATAAACACGCGGACCGATGTAGTAGTTCTCGACGACGTGTTCGGCGATGTAGACGGCGGTCACGATGAGCGCTACGGTCGCCGATTTCGTGAGCGCGAGAAGAATGGCCGGAATCGACGCACAGAAGAAACCTATCACCGGTACGAAGTCGAACACGCCCGCCAGCACGGCAAGGAGAAATGCCGCCGGGACGTGCAGCAGTTCCAGGGTGACGAGGACCACGATGCCGGCGAAGAGCGACGTCGCGGCATTACCGACGGCATAGCCGAAGATTGCTTTGCGGGCCTCGCGCGCGGTCAGGTGCACGCGCGACCGGTGCTTCGGAGGCGCGTAGGCCACGAGCCAGGCGTACGTCTCCGGGCCTTCGATAATGAGGTAGATAGTGAGAATCAACGCCAGCAGCGACGCCACGAGGGCGCTCCCGATCATGCTGCCGCCTGCCAGCGCGAACGTGCCGATCGACGACGCGTCGGGGGTGAACCCCTTTTTGCTCAGCGCGTCGCTCAGCCACGTCGGCAATCGGGCCATGACGTCCGCACCTACGTCGGACAGCCGCCCTCCGAGCGTGTGCGCCTGATTGACCAGTGATGAACCGGCCATCCAGAAGAACACCACGATGACGACCGCGAAGGCCGCGACGACGCCGAACGCAGCGACGCCGCGGTGCACGCGGCGCCGTTGGAGCCACAGGACGGCCGGATCGAGCGCGATGGCCAGCACGGCGGCCATGACAATGACGATCAGCAACGGCCATAATCTCAGCCAGAGCCAGACCAGCACGATCGCGGCAAGGATCTTGACGATAGCGGCTGGAGCGATGTCGATCGTTCGTCGCACGGCGCCTCGACAGTGTAACGCGCGAGGCTCGAGGCGGGAGGCGCGAGGCGGGAGGCGGGGGGGCGAGGCGGGAGGCGGGAGGCGGGAGGCGGGGGGGCTGGATGCTGGGTGCGGTAAGTGATGATGCTTGAAGCTCGGGCGCGGATGACGCGGGCGCTGCGGCACCGCAACTATCGACTGTTCTTTGGCGGGCAGAGCGTCTCGCTGATCGGGACCTGGATTACGCGAATCGCCACGAGCTGGCTCGTGTACCGGTTGACCGGATCGGAACTGCTGCTCGGCGTCGTCGGCTTCTGCGGGCAGGTGCCGACGCTGATTCTCGCGCCGTTTGCTGGGGTGATCGTCGACCGCGTGAACCGCCAGCACATCCTCGTGATCACGCAGGCGCTCTCGATGCTGCAATCGGCGGCGCTGGCGGTGCTGACGCTCTCGGGATGGATTTCGGTCCGCGACATTCTGTTGCTGCAGGTGTGCCAGGGTCTCATCAACGCCTTCGATACGCCGGCGCGCCAGGCGTTCGTCGTCGAGATGGTGGAGGATCGCGCCGACCTCGCCAACGCCATCGCGCTCAACTCGTCGATGGTCAACGGCAGCCGCATCATCGGTCCGTCGATCGGCGGCGCCATCATTGCCGCCGTCGGCGAGGGCTGGTGCTTCGCGATTGACGCGTTCTCGTATCTGTTCGTGATCGCGTCGCTCATCGCGATGCGCATGACGCTGGCGGGCCGCCGCGAACGCGCCGAGGCACACGTGCTGCAGGACCTTCGCGACGGCTGGCAGTATGTCACCGGGTCGGCGCCGATCCGCACCGCGCTCATCGTCCTGGCGATCGTCAGCACGATGGCGATGCCCTACACCGTGCTGATGCCCGCCGTCGTGACCGAGGTGCTCCACGGTGGACCGAACGCGCTCGGCCTCCTCATGACCGCCAGCGGTGTCGGCGCACTCGCGGGCGCGCTGTACCTCGCCCAGCGAAAATCGGTCGTCGGCCTCGGCAAGGTCGTGATGTTTGCGACGCTCGCCTTCGGAACCGGCCTGATTGGCTTTTCACTCTCGCGCACGGAACTCGTTGCCGCAGCCGTGCTGACGGTGGTCGGCGCCGGGTTCATCCTGCAGATGGCCGCGACGAACACGGTCCTGCAGACACTCGTCGACGACCGCGTCCGCGGCCGCGTGATGGCGTTCTACACGATGGCGTTTTTCGGGAGCGCGCCGATCGGCAGCCTGCTCGCCGGCGTGGCCGCCGATCGCATCGGCGCAGAGACGACGATCGGCCTGTGCGGCGGAGTGTGCGTGCTCACCGGCCTCTGGTTCGCCGGGAGGCTGCCGTCGCTGCGCGCGATCGTGCGCCCGATATACATCGAACGAGGCATTCTCCCGGTGCCGGCCGTCGATACCGGTACAAAGAGCCTCTGACTGGCGGCCAGTGGGGGGTGGCCGGTGGCCAGTTTCCGGTTTCCAGTGGCCAGTTCCGAGTCTTTAGTGGTTACTGGGTACTAGCTACTGGTCACTGGCGACTATTCGGCGCGCAGCGTTTTTGCCGGATCCAGCCTCAGCACCCGCATCGCCGGTATCACGCTCGCGAGCAGCGCGACTGCGAGGAGCGTGGCGACGACGGCGATGAAGGTCAGCGGATCCGTGGCCTTCACGCCCCAGATGAACGACTGCATCAGGCGGGTCGTCGCCAACGCGGCAAGGCTGCCGATCGTGACCCCGACGAGCGCGATCGTCAGGCCGGGCACGACCACGTTGCCCATCACCTGCGAACCGGTGGCACCGAGCGCGAGCCGTACGCCCAGTTCGCGCGTCCGTTCGCTGACGCTGCTCGCGATGAGCCCCTGCAGACCCACGGCGGACAGCACGAGCGCCAGCACTCCGAGGCCCGCGACGAGCAGCATCATGAACCGCTGCGACACCAGTTTTTCGCCGCGGAGATCGTCGATCGTGCTCACCTGCGCGATCGGGAGGTGCGGGTCGACGCCCTGAAGGACCTCGCGGATCCGCGGGACGACCGTCTCGAGCGGCAGCGACGTCCGGACCGCCCATGATGGCTGGAACCAGGTGTGGACCAGCGTGAGGAAACCGCTGGACGTCTGCGACACCGGCACATACAAACACGGCAACGGCGAAATCGGCTCGAAATTGCCCCATCCTGCCGAACCCTGCTGGATGTTCCCGACGACGCCCACGATCTCGCGCACGTCCTTCCCGGACGCGAGGTGCCGTCCAATCACCGCCGGGTCCTTCTTGAAATACCGCGCGACGAATGCTTCGTTGACGACGGCGACCAGCGGTGACGAGGCGGTGTCGGCGTCCGTGAACGCGCGCCCCTGCCGGACGGGCACCTGCAGGGTTTCGAAAAAGCCCGGCGTGACGTAGCTTTCGTTCGTGATCTTTCCCGCGCCCGTCGCATCGATCTCGGGCCCGTCGACGCGGCGCATCCCGTTGTTGAGCAGCCTTGTATAAGGCATGCCCAGCGCCACACCCGCGCCTTCGACGCCGGGAATGCTGCGTATCCGGCGAAGCGTTTCGTCGAAGAGGCCCTGCACCGCCACGGGATCTTTGTAGCGCGCGTCCTGCAGCGACACGCTGATCGACACCAGATTCCGATCGTTGAACCCAGGAGCGAGATCCCGGAGATGCACGAAGGTTCGCACGAGCAGACCGCTGCTGATCAGCAGGACGACGCCGAGCGCGACTTCCGCGACGACCAGCACGCGCCGAGGCCAGCGATTCGACGCGCCCGCGACACCGCGCGTGCCCCCTTCGCCGAGACCGGCGCGGACATCGAGCCGCGCCGCCTGAATGGCCGGCGCCAGACCGAACACGATGCTCGTGCCGAGCGCGAACAGGATGGTGACGGCGAGGGCCCGGCCGTCGAGCGACAGGGGTTGCCAGAGATCGAACGTCTGCGCGGCGAGGTCCCCAATCGCTTTCAGCACGAGCCAGCCGACGGCCAGCCCGAGAACCCCGCCGATCGACGCCAGCGCCACGCTTTCCACGAGCAGTTGCCGGATCACCGCCGCGCGGCCGCTGCCGAGCGCCATCCGCGTCGCGACTTCCCGGGTCCGCGTCGCCCCGCGGGCCAGCAGCAGCCCGGCGATATTGACGCAGGCGATGAGCAGCACGATGCCGACGGCTCCCCACAACATCATGAGCGGTTCACGAATCGACGCCGTCATTGCCTGCTGCATCGGCACGAGGCCCAGTTCCGCAATCGTGCCCGGATCGACGTGCGGGAATGCGTGCGAAGACGCATTGTGCACGTCGTCCTGTGCCTGGGCCCAGTTCACGCCGTCGTGCAGCCGCGCGACGACGGAGTAGTTGATGCCGCCGCCTTCACCGGTGGTCGACGGGCGCAGCGGCGTCCAGAGATCGACGCCTTGTCCGCCCGAGAAACTGCTTCTCTGGGTGATTGGGAAGTTCTCGGGGAGAACCCCGATGACCGTGTAAGACTCGCCGCGAAGCTGGATCGTACGGCCGACGATGGAGGGGTCCGCGTTGAACATCGACTTCCACAACGGGTAGTTCAGAATCACCACCGCCGGGCCGCCCGCGACGTCTTCGTCGCGCGTGAACTCCCTCCCAATCGTCGGCAGGATGCCCACGACGTGGAAGTAACCGGCGCTCACCCGCTGCTGCTGGACATACGCCGCGCGATCGCCGGCGACCAGGTTCACGCCGGCGGTGCCGCCCAGTACTGCCGCATCGATCGTGCTCGTATAATCGCGCACCGCCAGCCACATCCGGCCGTCGGCGCCGACGTCGCGGTTGTCGCCGGCCTTCGGATCTCTCGTGTGGTATTCGAGCAGCGCGAGCCGGTCGGGACCGGGATATGGAAGGGGCGTGAACAGCAGTGCGTTCACGACGCTGAACACCGCGGTGTTGGCTCCGATGCCGAGCGCCAGCGTGACCGCGGCGGCAATGGTGAATCCCGGGGTCTTGCGCAGCATCCGAAACGCGTAGCGCAGGTCGCGTACGAGTGACTCGAAAACAGGCACGCACGTCCTCCCACTGCTGATTTGCTAGCAGCTTAGACGAGGACGTGAGGGCGGGGGTTGGGAGATTATTGAGGCTCGTCGCGAGGTTCCGCTCGTTCTTCGCTGCGTTCGTCCCAGACGTCGGAGGCGGCAATATCGCGGATCACCTGTTGGTTGCGGGCCCGCCGGATCAATTCGCCGCGGGGGTCGGAAAAACCCCACTCGCGCACGTCGATGGCAAAGCTGAAGCGCGAAATCAGCGTCCCGCGAGTCACGTCGGCTTCTTCCTCGTCGCGTCCGATGTCGGCGCGAGCCTGCTCGATCAACTGCTCCATCACCCAGTTGGGGACATTGCTGCGATAGCCCGGGTAGACGTAGCTGAACATCTGCAACTGCGCGAGAAGGAGCGGCCAGTTCTGCCCCACCCGCAGGACCAGCCGTTCCCAGTCCAGCACGTCGCCCATACAGAGAATGAGGTGGACGACGTCGGACATGTCGTGCCGGTGGCGTTCGCTGATGAAGAGGCGGTGCCAGATTAGCTCTTCGGCTGGCGCGATGCGAACAGGCTCAGCGGCGAGGACGCCCTCCCGGCTGTGCTCGAGCCAGCCCGAGTCGATCAAGGCGATGCCGTTGCCCATCCCGTAGATGATGTCGACGAAGCGCTCGCCGACGGTGGCCTTGGCGAGCCAGTGCAGGTCCTCGAGCCGCATCACGAAGCCGGCCGCATGCAGCGCGCGCGCGGCGGGGACCACGACCGACGGCTCGACGAACAGATCCAAATCCTTCGTCTGGCGGTAGATGCCCGTATGCTCGTAAATCGCGTAGGCGCCCGCCACGACGTAGGGCACGCGGGCCTCGTTCAGCGCGCTCAACGCCCGCCGATAGACCTCGCGCTCTTCTTCGGGTATCCAGAAATCGCCGTGGGTGAGTGACTTCCGCTCCTCCGGCGACAGCCGCCGGGGACGCCGTCCTCTTACGCTGGGCAAATCGGTCGCTCCGCGGTATGCCCCAGCAAATCGTTTGCCGTCAGGCATTCGCCGGTTTGCCGTCGTGGCCGCGGCGGCCCTGGGCGCACCTTCACTTCCAAACAGGATACGGCGACCAGCGATACGCCCAGGGCAAGAGGCCGACGCCTACCGGCACTTCTGGCCTTGGGGAGCGACCGAACTCACCTGCAGGCGGCGGATCTGGACATCCGTCTGCGTCTGCACGACGGGGGTGCCGCTCGTCCCCTTCGCCTTCTCGGTTTCCGCCTGCGGCATCGAGCGCTCCGCGATCTGCTCGCCGGAGGTGACGGTGCCCGACACCTTCACTTCTTCGCCGATGTGATCGCGCAACTGCGCGGGGTTGGTGCCTAACAGATGGTACGTCGCGCTGGTCGTGGCGCCGTCGGCGCGCGCCGCGTTCAGGACGTACGTATCAGCCGCATCGCCAGCCGCAAGACAACCAGTCACCGTCGTCGTCATCGGCGTGTTGGACCTGGTGGCCGTCGGCGTTTCCGGTGGTGTGCTGGATCGGTCCTGCGAGGCGGACGGCCCGTGTCCGCACGCCGCACTGCCGATCGCGAATGTGATCGCCGCCGCCATCGCCCCGAGAGTCTGGAACCTCATTGCTGCTCGACCTCCACGCGGTGCACCGTTGCAAGGCGGCCGCCGTCTTTGCGTATCATCGCGGGGTGCCGCGGATCCCACCGTATCGGCCGCAACTCGCTCAGCTCGTGAAGACGCCGCCCGAAGGTGCGGAATGGATTCACGAGCTGAAGTACGACGGTTATCGCATCGGCTGCCGGATTGACGGGAAGCGGATCGAACTCATCAGCCGCAACGGAAAAGACTGGACCCACGCCTACCCTGCCGTCGTGAAGGCTGCCGGAGATCTGAAGGTGCAATCGGCGCTGCTCGATGGCGAAGTCTGCATGGTGCTGCCCGACGGCCGCACGAGCTTTCAGGCACTTCAGAACGCCGGCAGCGAGCCGCAGGCCACGCTCGTCTATTTCGTGTTCGACATCCTCTATCTCAACGGACGCTCCCTACTTGGCCAACCGCTTCACCGCCGCAAGGCTGCTCTGCACGAGGTGGTTCGAGGCAGCCGTATTCAATACGCGGAACACATCGAGGGCAGCGGCGCCGACGCGTTCCGCGAGGCCTGCCGCCTTGGCGCCGAAGGCATCGTCTCGAAGCGGCATGACCAGCCGTACATGAGCGGCAAACGCACCGGCTGGGTGAAGACGAAATGCGTGCAGCGGCAGGAGTTCGTGATAGGCGGCTTCACCGATCCCGAAGGCTCACGGCAGGGGATCGGCGCGCTGCTCGTCGGCTACTACGACCTGCGCAATGGCGAAACCACGTGGGGACCGGCTTTACCACGAAGTCGTCACTCGACTTGCGCCGACGGCTCGAAGCCATCGAAATCGAACGTTCTCCGTTCACACCGCCGCCGCCCGGATGGCTTGGCCGCCACGCGCACTGGGTCGAGCCGAAGCTGGTCGGCGAGGTCGTGTTCACCGAGTGGACGGGCGAAGGAAAAATCCGACATCCGTCGTTCCAGGGGCTGCGCAGCGACAAACCGCCACGCTCCGTCGGCCGCGAACGCCCGGCGACGGCCGCCCCATCACCGTCGCGCAGCCGAAAGATTTCTACATCGTCCCGAAAACGTCAGCCCTCCGCGAGTGCCGAGCCGCGCGTACTGGGTGTGACCATTACACACCCGGATCGCGTGATGTACCCGAAACCGCGGCTGACGAAGCTCGATATCGCCGGCTACTACGGCGCGGTCGCGGACGCGATGATGCCGCACGTCGACGGCCGGCCGCTGACGCTCGTCCGCTGCGGCGAGGGCATCAACAGCGACTGCATCTACATGAAGCACTCGAAGCTCTGGGCCCCACCGCAACTCGAGCGGGTCCGCATTCAGGAGAAGACGAAGGTCGGCGAGTACCTCGTGATCGAATCGCCCGACGCGATCGTCGCGCTCGCGCAGATGGACATCCTCGAGATCCACACCTGGAACACGCACTACGACAAGGTCGAACTGCCTGACCGCGTCGTCATCGATCTGGACCCCGGCGCGAAAGTCACGTGGGCCGCCGTCGCGGACGCGGCGCGCCTTGTGCGCGACATGCTGCACACGCTACACCTCGAGAGCTGGCTCAAGACCACAGGCGGCCGCGGCCTGCACGTCGTCGTCCCGCTCGCGCGGAAGCGGCCGTGGGACGAGTGCCTGGCTTTCGCCCGCTCGCTCGCCGAAGCGCTCGTCCGCCACGACGCGGCTCTCTTCACCACGGAGTTCCGCAAGCACGGCCGCGAGCGGCAGATTCTGGTCGACTACCTGCGCAACAACCGGACGAATACGTCGATTGCCGCGTTCTCCACACGCGCGCGGGAGGGCGCTCCTGTCTCCGTACCGATCGACTGGAGCGAACTGCGACCATCGCTCGACCCGCGCACGTTCACGGTGGCTACGGTTCCGGCACGCCTCGCCACGCAACGCCAGGATCCCTGGGCCGAGTACTTCCGCGCACGCCAGTCGATCA
>Ga0310811_10011421_pt1 | contig 11518 bp, 10 predicted proteins | sample YCmetagenome_FD_207642 | JGI IMG/M metagenome (GOLD analysis project Ga0310811, IMG submission 207642) | Soil microbial communities from experimental microcosm in Duke University, North Carolina, United States - YC | ecosystem: Engineered > Artificial ecosystem > Soil microcosm > Unclassified ... | reverse complement strand
GGTTTCGAATCCGCTTTGGCGATGAGCGTTTCGAACGCATGATTCTTGTCGCCCGGCACAGCCTTTCCACCGTCATGCCCGGGCTTGTCCCGGGCATCCACGTCTTGAAGCAAGGAAGACGTGGATGGCCGCGACGAGCCTGGCCATGACGATGTGGCTTGATTGCCACCGACAACAACGACCACCGGCTTGCGCGGCAGCTTGTCCAGCACCGGAGCGATCGTTTCCAGCAGCGACGCCTCGACCACCAGCGCCCGCGCGCGGCAATCGGCCAGGATGTAGGCATATTGCGGCAGCGTCAGATAGACATTGAGCGGGATCGCGACGCAGCCGGCGCGGATCGCGCCCCAGAACGCGACCGGATAGTCGACGGTGTCATTGAGCAGCAGCGCGACGCGCTGCTCCTCCTCGATGCCGAGCGCGCGCAGCGCATTGGCAAAGCGCACGCTGCGCGCCCGCAATTCGCTATACGTCATGGAGCGCTCGGGATCGACGAAGGCGACCTTGTTGCCGCGCCCGGCCGCGATATGCGCGTCGACGAAATCGGAGACGGCGTTGTAGGGCCTGCGCTCGGTGAAGATGTCCACCCCCCGGCCCCCCGTCTTCAGCTTTCGAACAGCCGCGTCAGCAGGCGGCGCGCCAGCACGCCGGCGACGCGCCGGCGGTAATGGCCGGGCGTGAACGTCGTCTTCATCGGCATGATCTGGTCGCGCACCAGCGCATCGAGGCCCTTGATGACGCGATCGTCGAGCCCGCCGCCGCACAGCTCGGCGGTGCCGGCGAGCAGCACCGGGCGCGGATTGGTGCCGGTGAAGCCGATGCGCAGATCAGCGAGCTTGCCTTTGTTCTTCTTCAGCGCGACGGCAACGCCGGCGACCGGATACTCGATCGAGCGGCGGATGCGGATCTTGTCGTAGGCGGAGCGTAAACCGGCCGTGTTTTTCGCGCGCACGGCGGTGACGAGCTCGCCCGGGCGCAGCGACAGATAATATTTGCCGTCGCCCTGGGTCTCGCTGACCGGCACGTCCTGGCGGGCGAAGCCGATATAGAGCTTTTCGAGCGGAATGGTGCGCTTGCCGGACGGGCCGGCGATGTCGACCTCGGCGCCGAGCGTGAGCAAAGCAGGCGCAAGATCGCCCGAGAAGGTCGCAAAGCACACGCCGCGGCTCTTCGGCGCGACGTGGCAGATCGTGCCGGTGGTCTTCAGGCAGTGATTGTTGGCGTCACGCCACCATTCGCTCTGGTTATAGAAGATGCAGCGGGTGTCGAGGCAGAGATTGCCGCCGACGGTGCCCATGTTGCGGTGGGTGGGGCCGGCGATATGCGCGGCCGCCTGCGCGACAACGGGATAGTGCCTGTTGATGGCGGGATGCGCGGCGATCTCGCTCAGCGTCACCGAGGCGCCGAGCTCGATCGATGTCTCATCGGCGTGAATTTTGTGCAGCTCCTGCACGCGGTTCATGTCGATCAGAACCGGCGGGGCGACGATGCCGCGGCGGATGTTGACGACAAGATCGGTGCCGCCGCCGAGCGGCATGGCGTTCGGATTGTCGGCGCGCGCGGCGATTGCTTCCTCGACCGTGCGCGGCGTGACGATGCGGAACTGGGGCAGGGCGTCCATTACCAGTCTCCGCCCTCGCAGGCCATGAGGCAAACACCGACCCCTCGGTTGTCATTGCCGGGCTTGACCCGGCAATCCATGAGGCGGCGGCGCAATGACAGCCGTAAGGTTGAGACGTGCGGAATCTCATCGGGGATGCGCGGGTCAAACCCGCGCATGACGACTGAGAGGACGGCGTGCGCGCTATTCACCATCACGCGCCCCCATTCTTCTTGGACGACTTCTCCGCCGCCCGCCGCCGCTTCTCGATCGCCTCGAAGACGCGGTCGGGAGTCACCGGCAGATCGTTGAAGCGGATGCCAATGGCATCGGCGATAGCGTTGGTGAGCGCCGGCAGAAACGCGGCGAGCGAGCCTTCGCCCGCCTCCTTGGCGCCGAACGGCCCGTGCGGGTCGTTGCTCTCGACGATGCCGACCTCGATCGGCGGGGAATCCTGGATGGTCGGCACGCGGTAATCGAGCATATTGGCGGTGACCATCAGCCCGTCGTGATAGGCGGCTTCCTCGCTCATCGCCTGGCCCATGCCCATCCAGACCGAGCCCTGCACCTGGCCTTCGACGGTGAGGCGGTTAAGCGCCTTGCCGCAGTCATGCGCGACCCAGACCTTGTCGACGGTGACGACGCCGGTTTCCTCGTCGACGGAAACCTCGACCACCTGCGCCGAATATGAGTAGCCCATGGTGCCGCCGATGGCGGCGCCGCGATATTTCTTGCCGCCGTGCGATTCCGGAATGGTCGAGTAGTTGCCAGTGACGGTGATGGTGCCGGTGTCCTTCAGTGCTTCCGTCACCACTTCCTCGAAGGTCGTGCCCTTGTCCTGCTTGCCCGCGCGATAGATCTCGCCGAGGCACTCGATGTCCTCCGGGCGCGCCTCGAGCTTGCGCGCGGCGGCGTTGGTGAGCACGCTTTTCAGGTTACGCGCGGCATCGAGCGCGGCATTGCCGACCATGAAGGTGACGCGCGATGAGTAGGAGCCGTTGTCCTTCGGCACCACCTCGCTGTCGCCGGTGACGACGCGCACCCGCGACAGATCGAGGCCCAGCACCTCGGCGACGGTCTGCGCGAGGATCGTGGTCGAGCCCTGGCCGATATCGGCCGCGCCCGACAGCACCACGATCGAGCCGTCGAAATCGAGCTTGATCTTCACTGTCGCATGCGGCTCGCCGGTCCAGTTCACCGGCTTGGATGCGCCGCTGATATAATGAGAGCAGGCCATGCCGTATCCCTTGCGCAGGCCTTTGCCGTTTCCGGTCTTGCTCTTGCGTTTCTTCCAGCCGCTCTCGCGCTCGACCCAGTCGAGGCATTCCGGCAGGCCGTAGGAGTTCACCATCAGGTCGTTGTCGGTGAAGGTCGGCGCCGTCAGCAGGTTGGCACGCCGCACCGCGAAGGGATCGAGGTCGAGTTCGATCGCCATCTCGTCCACCAGGCTCTCGAAGGCGAAGCGGATGTCGACGGTGCCGTGGCCGCGGAAGGCGCCGCAGGGCGGCGTGTTGGTGAGCACGCGGCGGCCGGTGTATTTCACATTGTGCAGGTCGTAGATGGCGTAGAGCATCGAGCCGGCATAGAGGATCGTCACCACGCCGTAGCCGGAATGCGCGCCGCCGCGCTGGTCGCAGTCGCATTCGACCGCGGTGATGCGGCCGTCCTTGCGCATGCCGATCTTCAGCTTGATATCGGTCTCGGGCCGGCCGCGATGGGTGATGAAGGTCTCCTCGCGCGTCGTCACCATGCGCACGGTGCCGTTGGCCTTGCGCGCAAGAAGCGCTGCGATCAATTCGACATTGAGCGTCTCGGTGCGGCAGCCGAAGCCGCCGCCGACATGCGGCTTGATCACGCGGATGCGCGACATGTCCATGCCGAGGATCTGCGACAGCATCAGGTGCACGTAATAGGGCACCTGGGTCGAGGCGTGCACGGTCATGCGCTCGCGCACGGCGTCGTATTCGGCGACCGCGGCGTGCATCTCCATCTGGTTCTGGCAGACCTCGGCGCAGTTATAGGTGCCCTCGCGCACGAGATCGGCCTCGGCGAAGCCCTGCGCGGTCGAGCCGAGCTCGAACAGCACGTCACGCTCGATATTGCCGGGCTTCTTCTCGTGCAGGAGCGCGGCGCCGGGCGCGAGCGCGTCCTTCGAGGTGTAATAGGCCGGCAGCTCCTTCACGGTCATTCTTATGTGGCGAAGGGCTTCACGCGCGGCATTGTCGTCGAGCGCGGCCACGGCGGCGACCGGCTCGCCGCGATAGCGCACTTTGTCGCGCGCCAGCGGATATTCGGTGCGCGCGATCGGCAGCACGCCGAAGCCCTTGTCGCAGTCGGCGCCAGTGACGATGGAAATGACGCCGGGCACCTTCAGTGCGTCAGTCACATCCACGCTGACGATGTCGGCGTGTGAATAGGGGCTGCGATAGATGCGGCCGGCGAGCTGCCCCAGCGCCACGATGTCGGCGGTGTATTTGGCGCGGCCAGAGACTTTCTCCGGCCCGTCGATCATCGGGACGTAGCCGCCGATGTTATGCGCGGGCATGGGCTTGTTCATGGCGCTACGCACAATGATGTTGGGGGCACAACCCCTCCGCTGTCATGGCCGGGCTTGACCCGGCCATCCATGAGGCAGCGCCCCGAGCACATCCGTAAGAATTTTGCGTGCTGCGCCTCATCATGGATGCGCGGGTCAGGCCCGCGCATGACGCCTGAGAGTGTGGCGAGCGCCTGCCTTCTCTCCCGAAAAAGGAAACTCACGGCGCGACTCCCTGCTTGCCGAGCGCCACCGCGTATTTCACCGCCTCGATGATCTTCACGTAGCCGGTGCAGCGGCAGATGTTGCTGCCGAGCGCTTCCAGAATCTCGTGATCACTCGGATCCGGATTTCGCCGCAGCAAGCCGGCCGACGCCATGATGAATCCGGGCGTGCAATAGCCGCACTGCGAGCCGAGCTTCTCGTGGAAGCCGCGCTGCACGGCGGAAAGCTGCCCGTCGCGGCCAAGCGACTCGATGGTGTCGACGCGCCTGCCTTGGACGGTGGCCGCAAGGGTCAGGCAGGATAAAGTGGGTTTGTCGTCGACCAAGACCGTACAGGCGCCGCACTCGCCGCCGTCGCAGCCCGTCTTGGTGCCGGTGAGGCCGACCTTCTCGCGCAGGTAATCGAGCAGCAGAATATTGTCGGCGACCGCATCGGAGCGGTCGCGCCCGTTCAGCCTGCATGACAGCAGCCGGGCCAAATGTTTCTTCCCTTCAAGCGCGCTTAGGCGCGCCTTCTCATTGTTCTTATTCGCGTATCGACGCCCAATTGTATCTGCGCCGCGGGCAGCGCCGAAGCGCTTCCACAAGCCAATTCCCGGGAATGGCTGGAACGTTAGGCGGGGCCGAATTTCGCGATGACGTCAGGTGGGATGGCCATACCGCCGATCTTTTCGGGGTCATCCTTGCTGCGCGCCGCCCAGACGCGGGTTTCCGCGCCCTCGACCGCAAGCGCGCCGTTAACGGAAAGGCGATGCTCGACGTCGAAACTGGAGCGACGGAACTCGCTCACCCGCGAGGTCATTTCGACGGTGTCGCCGAACCTGATCGGCGTGATGAAATTGGCGCTCGCGTCGACCAGCGGGATGCCAATGATGCCGAAGGTGCCGGCGAGCTCGTGCGGCTTCACGCCGAGGACGGCCTCGAACATGTGCCAGGTGCCGATGTCGAAGATCTCGAAGAACCGGCTGTTGAAGACGATGCCGGCCGGATCGCACTGGCCCCATTCGATGGTCAATTGCCTGCGGTAGGTGAACGACGCCACGCCGGTTGCCTCAGGTCACACGATGCACATTGCTTATACCGGGCAGCCCTTCATCTGTCAGCCACCAGCTCCAACCGTTCGTCCCCGCGAAAGCGGGAACCCACGGCCACCGCCGTCGGCGCAAATGTAAGGCACGGTCATGCGCGGGCTTGACCCGCGCATCCATGATGAATTGCAACGAATGGTGGCCTTATGGTTGTGCGTGTGGAGCTGTCTCACGGATTGCCGGGTCAAGCCCGGCAATGACCGGGTGAGGGGCTATGCCCGCCTCTTCGGCGTCTTTCTCTTCCTTCTTTTCTTCTTCGGTTCCGGCCACTCGACGACATCCTGCGACAGCAGCTCCACGCGCGAGACGCGCCGGCGGTTGCGCAATGCCGGCGGCGGCGCGACCGGAAGATGCGGCGAGGTGTCGAGATCGACCAGCAGCTGGTCGAGATCCTCCGGCGCGATCACCCAGTCCTTCGGCGTGTAGCGCTTGAGCGAGAACGGCCTCGAGTAAGACAGCATCGATTTCTTGCCGCCCGGCAGACAATATTCGTGCGCATAGCTCATCGCGAGCTCGCGCACGCTGCGATAGATCGGATCGCGCCAGCGCAGGACCGCGTGGTTGGTCTTGCTGATCGCGCCCCACAGCCCGCGCTCACGAAACAACGTAATGATGTGATCCTGGTCGCTTGGCAGCGCGCGGATGTCCATCAGCAGCGGCGGCCGGCCGTGATAGGCCAGCGCCGCGGCGGCGAAGACCGCGCCCTCCGCGCAATGCGCCATGCGTGCTTCGAGCACGCGGCGCGGCGACATTGCGGTGTCGCCGTTGAGACTGAAGTTTACCGGCAGCCTGTCGAGATAGGTCTGGATTTTTTGCGGCGTGTCGAGACGCGCGAACAGCCGGTGCTCGCGCGGCGACAGGAGGTCGTGCACCCTGCGGCGATAGCTCGGCATCAGTGAATGCGTTCCGGAGTGAGCAACATCTTCCGTGTTTTGCATACGTAAATGCGGCTTTCGAGCGTAACCGGCGTTCTCCACAACGCGAGCGGGGAAGGAAATTGTTACGCCGCCTGACCCCTGGGGAAGCAAATTTCTTCTTATTTTCGGGCACTTATTGCGGTTTTGGAGAACAACCTCCTACTTATCGGGTCCAGAGGTTCCGTAACCGGAGCAGGCCCGATGTCCGATTTCCCGCATGAGCCCGAGCGCGTTTCGCAGCTCGAAGCCTGGACGCTCGCGCTTGCCACGGCGCTGGTGGCGCTGATTGCCGTCGGCGTCGTCCCGCATGTGCATTGGTAAGCAGGACGACAATTCATGACAACAACGACCTGGAACGAGCGCGCACCAAAACGCGCCGACAATGTCGAGATCACGCCGCGCATCAGCGAAGACTGGCTGTCGCTGATCGTCGGTCTGTTCATTTTCGTGCTGTCGCTCGCGGCGATCGTCAATATCGATCTGCTCGGCTGGGTCGTCACGACGGCAGTGTGGGTCGACTTCAGCAAGGCGCTCGGCACCGTGTCGAAATCCTACGCAGCGCTCGGCGGCGTCGGCGCGCTGGTTGCGACCTATGCCGCGCTCCTCGTTTTGCTGAGTGCGGCGGCGGTCGCGCTCAAGATCGATATCAGGAAGTTTGCGCTTTCCTTCACCGCCGTGTTCTGGATCGCCTATGCGAGCTGGATCGTCGGCAATTTCGCAACCTTCGCGGCGGTGACGCCGGCCGACCTGCAGAAGTTCGGCATCAGCTGGTCGCTGAAGCTGACCAATGAAGGCGCCTATATCTTTGCACTCATCGTCGGCCTGGTGATCGCCAACGTGTTTCCGCGCTTCGCAGAGGCGATCAAGGACGCAGTGCGGCCCGAGCTCTACATCAAGATTGCGATCGTGATCCTCGGCGGTTTCTTCGCGGTGACCGCGGCCGGAAAATTGTCGCTGGCGAGCTCGCTGCTGCTGCGCGGCGTCGCGGCGATCATCGAGGCCTACCTCATCTACTGGGCGGTGGTCTATTTCATCGCCCGCAAATATTTCGGCTTCAACCGCGAATGGGCGGCGCCGCTCGCCTCCGGCATCTCGATCTGCGGCGTCTCGGCGGCGATCGCCACCGGCGGCGCCATCCGCGCGCGCCCCATTGTGCCGGTGCTGGTATCATCGCTGGTCGTCGTCTTCGCGGTGGTCGAAGTGCTGATCCTGCCGTTCCTGGCGCAGCACTTCCTCGCGCACGAGCCGCTGGTCGCCGGCGCCTGGATGGGCCTTGCGGTCAAGACCGATGGCGCTGCGGTTGCCGCCGGTGCCATCACCGAATCGCTGATCCTCGCGCAGAACGCGGCGGAAGGCGTCAAATATCAGGCCGGCTGGATCCTCGGCACCACCGCGACGATCAAGGTGTTCATCGACATCTTCATCGGCATCTGGGCCTTCGTGCTCGGCTACATCTGGACCAATCACATCAACCGCACGTCGGACAAAGCGAGCATCCGCGAGATCTGGGACCGCTTCCCGAAATTCGTGATCGGCTTCGTGATCACCTTCATCGTCGGGCTCTATCTCGCGCTCGCGACGCCCGCCGACATCGCGCACAAGGTGCCGGCCGCGATGGGCGAGGCGAATACGCTGCGCGTCGTGTTTTTCATCCTGACGTTCTTCTCGATCGGCGTTTTGTCGAACTTCAAGAAGCTCTGGCAGGAGGGCATCGGCAAGCTCGCCGCAGTCTACGTCCTGAGCCTGTTCGGTTTCGTGATCTGGGTGGGACTGTTGATTTCCTGGCTGTTCTTCGCCGGCGTCAAGCCGCCGCTGGCCAGCTGAGTTTGGGAGAAACGAAATGTCAGACGTGAATATCGGCGAGGAACTGCGCAAGGCTGAAGTCGAGCCGCTGCTGCCGGTCGAGAAGAAACTGATCGGCTGGAGCCTCGGGATCGGCGTCGGCCTGCTCGTCGTCCTTGCCATCGTCAACCACCTGTACCCCGCGTCGATCTGACGCCCGCAATACGGCGGCGCCGCTGGTGCCGTCGGGAAGTGAGAATGGAATGTCGCCTATTCCGAAGACCGCGCCTTTCGCCGACGAGGAGATCGATCTCCTCAATCGCGTGGTCGGCACCGCAACGCCGGTTCAGCGGGCCTGGCTCGCAGGATTCCTGGCGGGGCTCGATGCCTCGGCAGGCGGCGCATTGCCGATCCAGCCGGCGGGGCCGGCGCGGCCGGCTGAGCCCTTGACCATTGTGTTTGCGAGCGAGTCCGGGAATTCGGAGAAGCTCGCCGGCGACATCGCCAAGTCGGCGCGTAAGAATGGCCTCAAGCCGACCGTCATCGACATGGCGGATCTCGACCTGTCGCAACTCACCTCCGCTAAAAAACTTGTCTTCATCGCCGCTACCTGGGGCGAGGGCGATCCGCCGGCGCGCGCCGTGCGGGCCTATAACGAGTTGATGGGTGAAAGCGCGCCGCGCCTCGACGACGTCGAGTTCGGCGTGCTGGCGCTGGGCGACACCGCCTATGCGGAATTCTGCGCCATCGGCAAGAAGATCGACGAGCGCCTCGCAGCCCTTGGCGGCAAGCGCGTCGTCGACCGCGTCGATCTCGATCTTGATTTCGCGGAGCCTGCGGCACACTGGATCGGCGATGCCGTGAAGGTGCTGACGCCGCCGAATGCCGGCGGCCGCGTCATCGAGGTCGATTTCGGCGGCAAGCCGGCCGCACCCGCGAGCACCGACATCATCGAGGCCGAGATCACCGAGCATGTCGATCTCAACTCCTCGCGCTCCGACAAGGAAACCGTCCATCTGGCGCTGTCCTTCGAGAATGGCGCGCCGGCCTACGAGCCGGGCGACTCGCTCGACCTCTATCCGGAGAACGACCCGGCCTATGTCGACGATCTGCTCAAGGTCGCAGGCCTTGCGGGCGAGGAGAAGCTGCGCAGCGATTTCCTCACGTCGCGCGACGTGACCACCCTCTCGCTCAAGACGGTCGAGACCTATGCCGAGAAGACCGGCCATCACTACGTCAAGGCGCTGATCGCCGACGGTCAGGCGCGCGAGTGGATCGCCGGGCGCCAGCTGATCGACCTGATCGCCACCTTCCCGATCGCGCTCGATGCCGAGAAGCTGCGCGCGCTGACGCGACCGCTGGCGCCGCGCGCCTATTCGATTGCATCATCGCGGCGCGAGGTGGGAGATGAAGCACACCTGCTCATTTCCGCCGTGCGCTACGAGAGCCACGGCCGCCAGCGCAAGGGTGTCGCCTCGAACTTCGTCGCCGAGCAGCTCAAGCGCGGCGGCCGTGTGCGCGTAAAGCTCAAGCCGAACAAGCATTTTGCGCTGCCGGCGCCCGACAAGGACGTCATCATGGTCGGCCCCGGCACCGGCGTCGCGCCGTTCCGCGCCTTCGTGCAGGAGCGCCGCGCGACCGAAGCGAGCGGCCGCAGCTGGCTGTTCTTCGGCGACCGCACCTTCACGCACGACTTCCTTTACCAGCTCGACTGGCAGGACGCGCTCAAGGACGGCGCGCTGACGCGCATGGACGTTGCCTTCTCGCGCGACACTCCGGAGAAGATCTACGTCCAGCACAAATTGTTGGACCGCCGCGCCGAGCTGGTCGAATGGCTCGACGGCGGCGCCTATTTCTATGTGTGCGGCGACGCCAAGGCGATGGCGAAGGACGTGCGCGCCGCGCTGGTGCGCGCTTTTGCCGAAGTAAAGGCTTTGTCCCCCGAGGCGGCCGAGCAGGCGGTGGTGACATTGGAGCGCGAAAAGCGCTATCTGCAGGATACGTATTGATCAGGAGTGTCATTCCGGGGCGCGCCGATTAGGCGCGAACCTGGAATCCAGAACCATCTCAATGCCTTTTGTGGGTCTGGATTCCGGCTCTCAACCGTTCCGCGGCCTCGGCCGGAATGACAAGGTAAAGCAATGACCGACGAATTGTCGCGCAACGAGCGCATCAAGGAAGCGAGCGACTATCTGCGCGGCACGCTCGAGCAGGGCCTGCGCGAGGAGGTCACCGGCGCCATCATCGAGGACGACGCGCAGCTGGTGAAGTTTCACGGCATGTATCTGCAGGACGACCGCGACCTGCGGCCCGAGCGCACCCGCAAGAAGATGGAGAAGGCCTTTGCCTTCATGATCCGCGTGCGCATTCCGGGCGGGGTGCTGACGCCGCAGCAGTGGCTTACGCTCGACAAGGTCGCCCGCGATTACGGCAACGGCACGATGCGGCTCACCACGCGGCAGACGGTGCAGCTGCACGGCGTCATCAAGTCGAACCTGAAGGCGACGCTGAAGTCGATCGACACGGTGTTGCTCAACTCGATCGCGGCCTGCGGCGACATCAACCGCAACGTCATGTGCAACGTGTTGCCGGAGCAGTCGCGTGCCCACGCGGAAGCGCTCGCGCTGGCGCGCGCGATCTCCGACCATCTGCTGCCGCACACGCCGGCCTATCGCGAGATCTGGCTCGACGGCGAGCGCATCGCGGGCGGCGAGGGAGAGGTGGTCGAGCCGATCTACGGCAAGACCTATCTGCCGCGTAAATTCAAGGTGGTGGTGGCAGTGCCGCCATCGAACGACGTCGATATCTTCGCGCACGACCTCGGCTACATCGCGATCACGGATGATGCCGGCAACATCGCCGGCTGGAACGTGACCGTCGGCGGCGGTATGGGCATGACCCATGGCGAGCCCGACACCTATCCGCGCATCGCCGAGGTCATGGGCTTCTGCCGCACCGAAGACGTTCTCAAAGTCTCCGAGGCGGTGGTCACCGTGCAGCGCGACTGGGGCGACCGCAAGAACCGCAAGCACGCCCGCCTCAAATATACGATCGAGGACCGCGGGCTCGACGCGTTCCGCGCCGAGGTCGAGAAGCGCTCGGGCGTCACGCTCGCGCCGGCAAAGCCCTACGTGTTCACCTCGACCGGTGATCGCTACGGCTGGACCGAAGGGATGGATGGGAGCGGCCATCTCACTTTGTTCGTGCAGAACGGGCGCGTGCACGATGTCGCCGGCGCTGCGCAGCAGAGCGCGCTGCGCACCATTGCGCAGATGCACGATGGCGAATTCCGCATCACACCGAACCAAAACCTGATCATTTCCAACGTGCCGACCGAGAAGCAGGCCGAAATTGAGCGCATCGCGCGTGAG
>Ga0310811_10011420_pt1 | contig 11519 bp, 10 predicted proteins | sample YCmetagenome_FD_207642 | JGI IMG/M metagenome (GOLD analysis project Ga0310811, IMG submission 207642) | Soil microbial communities from experimental microcosm in Duke University, North Carolina, United States - YC | ecosystem: Engineered > Artificial ecosystem > Soil microcosm > Unclassified ... | reverse complement strand
AGCTGCCTTTCGGCTATTCAGTATCTTGGCGTGGTGCTTCCAGGGGTTCTGCCTATTGACTTATGGATCACCATCGGGGTGTTGATGTTGCTTGGCGTTTTGAATTGGGTCGGTATCAGTGAGAGCGCCAAAGTGAGCCTCGTCAGTGCGCTCGTGGCCTTCTGTAGTGATCTGGCGATTCTCTGGACTGTCTTTACGCATCTCTCGTTCTCTGAGGTGCTTTCCTTGTTTCAGTCAGTTTTTGCACATGAAACGCTCACGCCGACCTCCGTGCTGGTTGGTTTCTCCGGAGCATTTCTGGCTTTTTCTGGATTGGAGAGTATTTCGCAGCTCTCACCTGTAATGAAAACCCCGCGCAAGAAGGTCATCGGTATCGCACTCTTCCTGGTCGTGCTCACCATCGGAGTCACCAGTCCATTGCTTACGATGCTTTCTACTCTCTTGCAACCTCAGGAAGCGGCCAACGAGGTGCTCTCAACCCAGCTTATTTCGCTGTTGGGAGGGCATTGGGGCAATAATTTCTTACAGACAGAAGTGGCAGTCAGTGCAAGTCTCATCCTGATTTTTGCGAGCAATACCGCCATTATTGGTGCCTACCATGTGTTTCTTGCGCTTTCGCGCATGGATTTTTTCCCTGCTTTTATTCTCAAGAGAAACCGCTTTCGTGACACTCCTCATTGGTCGATTGCCCTGGCAACTGGAATACCCATCACTATTCTGATACTGGTCAACGGCAAGATCAATCTGCTTGGGGACTTATATGCTTTCGGTCTGTTGGGGGCCTTTACGCTTACCTGTCTGGGGCTGGATCTGATCCGTTCCCGAGAACGCATCCTGGCTCGGCGAAGAAAAATTGTCCCATCGCCTGAGAAGGTTTATAAGAATGGGCACGGAACTCTTGCTGGCGTTTCTGTGATGCCTTTGCTCGCGCATGAGGAAGTCCCGTTGTCCAATGGACAGGTAGTCATTGCACGCGTTGGTATGAGTCGCACAGTCATTCGTGGCATCATCCATACTCTGTGGCTACGGCTTGATTTCTGGCTGGGGATATTGACAACTGTCCTTGTGGCCCTCGCCTGGGTGGTCAGTCTGGTCTCCAGACCGCAAGCTGCCCTCTTTGGCGGATCAGTGGCCCTGATTGGTATGGGGGTTGCCTATTTCAACTATATACGCAAAGGGAGCCCACCTATTGTTACCGCATATCTCGAAGGTCCTTTGCCTGGTTCAGTTCTTGCGGTGCTGGCTGCTGGTGATGCGCAGAATGATCAGATCATCGAAGCCGCTATCGATGATGCGCGTAGTGATCCTGTGGTGTTTCTCTACCTGGGTGAGCGACGAGATGATCGTGCCCCGAAGCCATTTGAAATTGTAAATCCCTATCTCGATGATGTCTCAGCGAAGGAGACGTTGGGCCATGCGGAGGGACTGGCACGCAAGGCCAGGATTTCGCGTAGCTTTGTCTATCGGCAGCAGGAAGATGCAATCGCCACATCTGTCTGGCAAATCTTGCACTCTCGTGATGTCATTCTCTCCTCCCTGATGGTTGAACAGCTACATGACATTAACCCTGATCGGATTCGATACGAATTGACGCCTCGTGGTAAGATTGCACACCTGCTCAAACGCTGGTAAAAAGGGAAGGCGTCATTCGGAAGAGGGAAATAGAGATGAGATAGGCTGTTTTTGGTATCATTGATGCTTCCTGGGAGGGGGTATGCTCCATCTGTTGTTACCTTTCACGCATGGAATCGACGGCTCTGCAATTACCAGTGCTCTAAAACTTGCACAACGTCGCGAGGCTACGCTGGTTCTTCTGTCACTGATTCAGGTTCGCGAACGTTCGGGAAGGTCCACTATTCGTTGGGAAGATATTCAACAGTCTACCGACATTCTGGAGTTCACGCGCCAGAAAGCTGCACGCATGGAGGTACCTATCCAGTGTGTAGAACTTCGTAGCCAGCATCCTGTCCAAAGTATTCGTGCCTTTGCACGCGAAATGGAATGTGAGGGGATCATTCTCTTTGTTCGAGGGGGATCGGGAGTCTTGCTTGCCACACATGAGGTGAAACAATTGCTGGAAGATCGGGTTCACTCAATGTATATAGCAAATTTGCCGATCAGCCGACCCTGGGCTTCTTTACTGCGCTGGTGCTCTGGTTGGCTCAAAAATAGCGCATTACGCTGGGATGAAGAGAATCAGATGAACCAGATCTATCCTTGAAACCACTTGCCCTCTCTCTAGACATTTTACCTCTTACGCTACATGCAAATTTAGAATGTAGCAACCAGCTGGCAAACTGATTGCTACATCTTGTACATATGAAGCTCGTATATTTCAGGTGTTTTTATCCTGTAACTTTCCCTTGAGGATTTATAGGTTATGTAATTAACGATGCTTCGCATGGAGCCTGAAAAACTTGCGGGAATCCATCATGAGTGTTAAATATCTATTGAATGAAGTGTAAATTTATATAAAATGTATTTTATAATAAAATAAAGATTTTAATGTTAAAAATATAAAATAAGATATATATGGTATTAATATCATGAACTGATAAATACGAATGGGAATGGCAATATAATAATTATCTGTATGGAAATGACATCTTGCAGCATGAGGAGGAATAGATTATACTCTGATCGGAGTAACTCTATTGTAGATCGAGAGATGAAAAGACGAGAAGAATGAGCACTAACTCTAACACGATAGAGGTGTTTTATTCTTATGCTGACGCTGATGAGCTGTTGTGTAATGAATTGGAGAAGCATCTGAGCCTGTTACGGCATCAGGGATTTATTTCTATCTGGCACAAGCGTCAGATCATTGCTGGTACAGACTGGATGGAGATACTTGACCAGCACCTCAACGCCGCATCAATTATTTTGCTGCTCGTCAGTGCAGATTTCCTGGCCTCCGATTATTGTTATGGGACTGAGATGAAGTCTGCTATGCAGAGACATCAAGCGGGTGATGCCCGCGTTATTCCCATTATTTTACGTACCGTAGATTGGCAAGACGCACCGTTTGGAATGCTCAAAGCATTGCCGAGCAATGGGAACCCCGTGACCTTGTGGAGCGATCGCGATGCTGCGTTCACAGACGTGGTCAGGGGTATTAAGGGTGTTATAGAGGATCTTCGTACCTCGCCCTTATCACCTCCATCTACAGTAAGAAGTACTGACCCAACAAACTTTCCGCAAGCATCTGATACTCTGCCTCCCTCCATTGTAACTCCAGTATCTTCGCAAGAAATAGATCTTTTAGAGGGAAGAGATCCCTTGCCGCAGCAATTCTCACTTTCTCCAGATCGTAGACCTTTTTCCCTCCCAAGGAAAATTTCACGACGTTCTATAATAAGCGTACTTACGGCATTTATAGCTGGAAGTGTGGGAATAACGTGGTGGACACTTGCCGAGATTTCCAGCCAATATTCCACAGCGAATCCTCTTCTTGTTCTCTACCAGGGCCATCATGAGGCAGTATGGCGAGTCAGATGGTCTTTAGATAGTACACGTATTGTCTCCGGAGGCGGTGATCATACTGTTCAGATCTGGTACGCTTACTCTGGGCGCCCTTTTTACACATATCATGGTCACCGTGATACGAATGTTCGAGCTATAGCCTGGTCGCCAGATAGTACACGTATTGCTTCTGGTGGTGACGATAAGACAGTGCAGGTCTGGGATGCAGCATCTGGTGCCCTTATCTACATCTATGATGGCAATAAGGATATCGTGTGGGATCTGGCGTGGTCGCCAAATGGGAGACGTATCGCATCAGCAGGTTGGGATAGGACTGTGCAAGTTTGGGATGCACAGACTAATCAACATATTTATACATATCGAGGACACTCTGACACCGTACGAAGTGTTACCTGGTCACCCGACAGCGTACATATTGCTTCAGCGAGCCGTGATTTACTAGTGCGGGTCTGGGAGGCAGATACAGGGCTGTCTGTGGCCTCGTATAACGGTCATCCTACCGACACTCTTATGTGTGTTGCCTGGTCACCAGATGGAAGGTACATAGCATCGGCGGGTTGGGATAAGAAGGTGCAAGTCTGGGAATCCATTACTGGAAATCACGTCTATACATACTCGGGCCACACGGAGGTTGTTATGGAGGTTGCCTGGTCACATGACAGCAAAAGAATTGCCTCAGCAAGTACAGACAGGACAGTACAGGTTTGGGAAGCTCTTACTGGTGATCATGTTTATACATATCGCGGTCATACTGGCAGAGTCTATAGCGTAACCTGGTCGCCAGACAGCAAATATATTGCTTCGAGCCAGGATCGTGCTGTGCATGTGTGGCAGCCTGGCTAGGCGAGAAAAATTTTTCGGCGTCCTATAGAACTGATGGGAAGATTGAGATTTTCTCCTGCTCACAAAGCAAAAAGGAAGGCATGTGAGAATTTGTACACACATTGAATTGAGGATAAGTAGAGATGAGTGTTGCGATGAGATCAATGTTTTACCAGAAAACATGCTTGTTTTTTTTGCTCGCATTAACCTTTTCTGCTTGTGGTAATAATGGGGCAGATAGTTATTCAGGAACAGGGGCAGGCAGTAATACTAATACCAACCAAGCGACGATAGCTTCTACAAATCAAGCAGTATCTCCGACTTCTGCTGTAGATCAAGTCATGCCATCACCGACGCCAACACCAACTGTAGATCAAGTAGCTCCAACACCGACGCCAACGCCAACGATAGATCAAGTAGCTCCAACACCGACGCCAACGCCAACGATAGATCAAGTAGCTCCAACACCGACGCCAACGCCAACGATAGATCAAGTTACTCCAACACCAATACCTACAATGAGTCAGGTCATTCCCACCGTTGCAATTGTTAATCCTTCCAGTGGCCCAGGTGCTGGTGGTACGACAGTGATTATCACTGGTACTGGTTTTACTGGTGCCACTATTGTTTCTTTTGGACAAACATCTGCAAGCAATTTTGTTGTTAACAGCGATACTCAGATTACTGTAGTTAGCCCCTTTGGGAGTGGCACTGTCGATGTAACCATCACCACCTTTGAGGGTACTTCGGCTACTGGCTCCGTTGATCTGTTTACCTATGTCTAAAATGTTTCCTGGCCTTATCTTCAAATCCTCATTGCATGTTGGTGCGTCCTGGCGTAAGATTGGATGGACGGTGTACATATGGTAAAGAGGGGCAATGACATCATACAAGAAAGGTTGCAACAAAAAAGATGGAGACGACCGTTTCGATCGAATTTCTAACGGACACCAGGCAGCATCTGAGAGAGCTTGATCATCAGTTGAAGGCTATCCATGATGTCAAGGTAGATCTACTTGAGCCGAAAGATATGAACGCTCCTACGCTGGTTGCGATTGCGATTGCCGGGAATGAAGCGAGAGCTGAAGCAGCTGCGAATCGCATCGCACAAGTGTTGTACAGCTTTTTGCATACCGCAAGCGGTGGACTGGACGTGAACAAGAAAATATTTCTTGTGACAGCCGAAGGTGAGCGTGTGGATATCGAGCCACTGGGGGTTGAGGAGATCAAACGAATTATTTTCGAGGCATACGAAGGGGAGTAGTTTGCCTTTTTTACATGCTCGTACCTGCATACTTATTGACAAATAGAACACTTGTTCTGTATAATGCATAGTATGCTAGTACAGATGCTTCCAGACACTATAACAAAGCTCGCTCAAATGGGCGATGCAACAGCTTTTGAGCCTGCTGGCGATAAGCCGCAACAGGAACGCCCTCGTGTGGCTTATCAGTCAAGAAGTCTGGCTGAATGTATCACCAACGTTGCAACACCAAAGGGATCGCTTCCTATCCTGAAGACTATGGTGACGACAGCTTGCGAGCGCGACTGCTTCTACTGTCCCTTCCGGGCCGGTCGCAGCAAAATGAAGCGTCTTACCTTTACCCCGGATGAACTGGCAAGCGGCCTGGATACGATGCAGCGAGCAGGGCAGGTTGGAGGCATGTTTTTGTCCTCAGGCATCATCAAAGGTAGCGTAACCACACAGGACAAAATCATTGATACTGCCGAGATTGTGCGCAAACGTTATCATTATGGGGGATATCTGCATCTCAAAGTGATGCCAGGAATCGAGTATGATCAGCTCTTTCGTTTGATGCAGCTCGCGGATCGCGTTTCGGTGAACCTGGAAGGGCCAACACAGGAGCGATTAGATGCACTTGCGCCGAAGAAAGACTTTCATCACGAATTGTTACGTATGTTATATCTGGCCGAGAAGATCCGTCGTGAGCACCCTCATATGAAGCTTGCGGGCACCGTTACGCAGTTTGTGGTTGGTGCAGTGGGCGATACCGATCAAGAACTGCTTGCTCTCAGCAATCAACTCTATCGTCAGGCTGGCTTAACGCGTGCGTACTATTCTGGTTTTAGCCCTGTGCTCCAAACTCCTTTCGAAAATTTGACGCCAACTGATCCACTCCGCGAACAGCGGCTCTACCAGGCAAGCTTCCTCCTGCGTGATTATGGCTGGAATGTGGAAGATTTACCATTTCTGACAGGCGGGAACATCCAACTGGATATGGATCCGAAACAGGCCTGGGCCGAAGCCCATCTGCGCTCAGCCCCTATTGAGATCATGACTGCCACCCGGACACAATTGCTACGTGTTCCTGGCATTGGGCCACGTAGCGCTGATGCTATCATCCAGGCACGTCGGCGCGGCCATATCAGCGAGCTTGCACACCTCGAACAGTTGCATATTCGCACCCCCGAACGTGCTGCGCCCTATATCTTACTGGATGGCCATCGAGCAGTCACGCAAATGAGTTTATTCTCCTGAGAACAATGAATCTTCGCTTCTAATTACTCCGATAGAGATTCCTACGTCAACCCGTCCGTACGTACGCTATTGTGACTGAGTAGTGATTATATATTGTTCAATTGGGATGGCATTGTGAGAGGCGTATAGTAGAGTAGGAAGCGGACAGAAAGAATCTTCCTGCCTCTTGTATATTGCAGTGTCAGGATCAGTTTGTTGTGTGGTTCTTTGGGCGGGTAGTGGCCCTTTAAAGGAGAAAAACTATGGCAATGATGAAAAGAGACCCTTTTGATGCGCTGATGCCTCTGCGTGAGGCTATGAATCGTCTATTTGAGGAAAGTTTCATCGGACCACGTTTCGAGTTTCTTACGGGTCGCACTTTCCCTCTGGATGTCTATGAGTCTGAAGATAAGCAGAAGTATGTCGTCGAGGCTTCGCTGCCTGGACTCAAGATCGAGGATATTCAGGTGACAGCTGAGGGTGACACATTGAGCATTCGTGTGGCAAAGAGGGAAGAAACAAAGGTTGAGAAGGGCAATTATATGCGCCACGAACGCTATGAGGGAGAGATGGATCGGATGATCACACTACCGAGTACTATCGAACCCGCCAATGTTCAGGCTGAGTACGAGCATGGCGTCTTGAAAATTACCATTCCTAAATCGGCGACAATCGCGTCGAAGCAGATCCCCATTCGCGTGAAAGAGACCACTGGCTCTCGTTAAAATGAGCTTCTTGCTTTTGTAAGCGAGAGTGAGAGGAGACGCAATTTCTTCTCACTCTCGCTTATCTGTGCATGCTTGTGCTCTTGTTCGGATGAGCAGAATAGATTCAGGGAATGATCTTACGACGGCGTAAATCCGCGAAAATGTTCAGGAACATTGTTTCGGTATCGACATATTCATGAAAACCAAAGCGACGGGCTTTCGAGCTATCTGCGAACATGTCGTAATCCCAGGAGAACACGAAATCGCCGAAGTGCCAGGACGACACATCCTTATACGAATGGCGTTCAAGCCCATACTTCTCGATCATGGTATTCCAGAGTGGCTCTTTATCGGACATGACGATGTCGAGCGATATTGGCAACGGTGGGGCAACCTCAAGATCAAAGAAGTGGGCGATCTTCGGCCACATTTCGCTCCAGCGGAAAAGGTCGCCGTTGTTGATGTTGAATGCTTGATTGGCACAATGTTCGTCAGTCGCTGCCCAGACGGTTGCCTTTGCCAGAAGCCCTGAGTCTGTCATTTCGAGCAATTTATCGTACGCGCCCGGCTTGCCCGGGAAGCGGAGGGGCAGACCGTACTCCTTCGAAATTGCAGCGTAGACAGCGATCACCATCGCCAGATTCATCGGATTGCCAAGGGCAAAGCCGCCTACCACAGACGGACGAATCGCCGACCAGGTCCAGGTTTTGCCTCGCTGTTGATTTTCAAGAAAGAGCTGCTGATCGACCATAAATTCGGGCGGCATAGGGTAGGCGTCAGTCTCACGGGCAGGCGTTTTGAATGGACCGAGATGCGCGCCGTAGACCTTATAACCCTGCATCAAGCTGATATGCTGCAAATCGGACGCAATCTGCTCGATCGTTTTGACAACATTGACGAGCATGGCAAGATTTGGTGGTACGAGTTCTGCCCAGGTCGGTCGGTCTTGATAGGCAGCGTAGAAGATATGTGTTATCTGTGTAAGATTACGAAGTTTCTCGCGGCAATCGTCCTGATCGAGCAGATCGACAGCCACGTAGCGGACTCGACCCTCAGGCTCTCCTCCGCGCCGTGACAGGCCAATGATATCCCAGCCTGGAAGTGTTGCAAGATAGTCGATGAGATTGCGACCGATAACTCCCTGGGCCCCGACGACCAGAGCGGTCTTACGCGTTTTTTCGCTTGCCTCGACAAATGCTTTTTGCGGTAATGCCATAACATGTACTCCATTTTCTGCATGTTCTACTCACATCTGCGGATGTTGTTGTCGATACTATAAAGACTGGTGAGGAGCCGCACAAGTACGCACTTTGAAGTAACCGGGCGATATCCTGGAAAAACGAGATACAGAGAACCCATCGTCTATGCTATACTTACAGCTATGGAAAAAACGCTGCAAACATCTTCAATGCATAGTGTGCTGATGGAGCGCTGTCTCTCGCGGCAAGTGCTTGATCTGATTGCTGACAAGTGGACAGCCCTCATCTTTGCTCTGCTAGAAAAACAGCCCACACGTTTTAATGAACTACAGCGTGCGATCGAGGGAATCTCCCACAAGATGCTGACGCAAACGCTACGCAACCTGGAGCAAAGAGGCATTGTGGAACGCAAGATTATGCCAACGGTTCCGCCTGCTGTAGAGTATTCTCTCTCACCGCTGGGAACCACCCTGATCCCGCTGATGGCAGCTTTGCGGCAGTGGGCAGAAGAGCATATGGATGAGGTTGAGCGGGCGGAACAGGCATACGAAGAGAGAGCATCATTGAGATTGTGATTACGTAGAGGCTCTATCGTAGAACCTTCGCCAACTGCCGTACCCCTGTACGAATTTCTTCTTCATTGAAAGCTCCATAGCCTAATAATAAGCCTGGACGTTGTCCCGTCGGGTTCAGGAAAAGCTGTGATAGAGGATAGACCTCCAACCCCTGAGAAGTTGCTTGTTGTGTTATGGCAACATCGTCCATGCTCCAGGGAAGCCAGATGACCATGTGCATGCCTGTCTCTGGCACCTGAAATTGGACTTTGTTGCCAATCTCGTTCTGTATGGCCTGTACCAGCGCATCACGGCGTGTATGGTACAGTGAACGCATGCGGCGGATATGGCGCGCAAAATGTCCTTCTTGCATGAAATCGGTGAGTACTGCTTGCTCAAGAATAGGGGCGTGAACGCTTACCGAACGGTACAGCGTTGTAAAGTGATCAATGAGCGCGGGGGGGACGACCAGGTAGCCCAGGCGTAACGAGGGGAAGAGCACTTTACTGAATGTGCCGATACAGATAACGCGTTGCCCTCGATCCAGCCCCTGCAATGCTTCAAGCGGGCGTCCGCTGTAACGGTACTCGCTGTCATAGTCATCCTCGAGAATCCACGCATTTGTCTGATGTGCCCATTCCAGAAGCGCAAAACGCTGCTTTAAGCTCATAGTCACGCCAAGTGGAAATTGATGTGACGGGGTCACGGCGGCAAGGCGTGCGTGTGGATAATGCTCTCTGCCCACCTGTACATCCATGCCTTCTTCTCTGACAGGGATGGGCGCGAGGATTGCACCAGTGTTTTGAAGCGCGTTACGTGTGCCAAAATAGCCTGGCTCTTCGACCCAGGCCAGATCTCCAGGATTCAGGAAGAGCCGCGCCGCCAGATCAAGTGCTTGCTGTGAACCAGTGACTATAATGATCTGTTCAGCCTGACAACGTACGCCACGCGTGACGCCAATATGTAACGCAATCGCTTCACGCAGTGGTTGATAACCAACCGTCTGTTGATAATCCGTAATCAGGGTCATGCTATTTTTTGCTCGTTTGATGAGAAGCTGTTCCCAGAGATGATAAGGGAAAGCATCAAGCGCTGAGATACCTGAGCGAAATGGCTTTGGCTTGCCTGGTCGTGTGGCGGGAATAGTCTGTGATTGCACAATGGTGTTGCCGAGCTGCGATAAAACGGGCGTATCCTTCTGAGTGGGAGATTGCCGGGCTGTGACGGGCGAAACGGAAAGGAGCCCTTCTGAAATTTGTGGAGCCACAATTGTTCCTCGTCCGACGGTGCTGTGCAAATATCCTTCTGCAAATAATTGCTCATAGGCCCAGCTGGTCGTGTTACGTGAAACCGCGAGCTCACTTGCTAAGGTGCGCGTTGACGGTAAACGTTGTCCTGCTTTGAGTTGTCCACTCATAATACTATGGCGTAGCCGCTCGTAGACCTGACGATAGAGCGGTTGCGATGAGGAGCGATCTAGCTCTATCATGAATGTACTGGAAGATATGTTGTGTTTTGACATGTATCCCCACTATTTTTTATGTATTGCTTGCTGAAAATGGCACCCTTATTTTACCAGAAAGTGGCTCTTGTCTTCATGCCATTTTATTGTTACCCTTGGATATATATGGATGATTATTGCAATACGAAGAGTATTATAAAGGAGAAGAAGTACGATGACGGAACGCATCAATTATAGTAAGGTTGCTCCTGGAGCCTACCGTGCAATGGCGGGTCTGGAAAGATATGTGCGTGAAAGTGGCCTTGAGTCGTCATTGCTTGAGCTGGTGAAATTGCGCGCTTCCCAGATAAACGGGTGTGCGTATTGCCTCGATATGCACTGGAAAGATGCACGTGCAAAGGGAGAAAGCGAGCAGCGTCTCTATAGCCTCAATGCCTGGCGCGAGACCTCTTTCTATAGTGAGCGGGAACGTGCAGCCCTTGCCTGGACAGAATCGCTCACGCTGGTCTCTGAAAACCATGTTCCAGATGAGCTGTATGAGCAGGTACGTCCACATTTTAGCGAAGAGGAACTGGTAAATCTATCGCTTGCTATCGTTACGATCAATGGCTGGAATCGTCTTGCCATTGGCTTTCGTACAGAGCCAGGTTCTTATCAGGTAGGTGCTCATAAATAAATAGCCTGGTAGTAGATGTAATAGCCGGGAGGTCCGTGAGCAGGGATAAGTCACCGTCAATGTGCATTACCCTGAGAAATGGACCTGCCCGGATCATCACTCCATTTATATAAATATCGTTGTGCGAGATACAGGTG
>Ga0310811_10011419_pt1 | contig 11519 bp, 10 predicted proteins | sample YCmetagenome_FD_207642 | JGI IMG/M metagenome (GOLD analysis project Ga0310811, IMG submission 207642) | Soil microbial communities from experimental microcosm in Duke University, North Carolina, United States - YC | ecosystem: Engineered > Artificial ecosystem > Soil microcosm > Unclassified ... | reverse complement strand
GGTGGATTCGTCGATCAGAATCGTGACATCGTACATCGGAAATTGGGATGACGTCAGCGCGGGGAAGGAACAGGCGCTGGCTCAGCTCGCCCGCGGTGTCGACGTGATATTCCAGAACGCTGATGCAGCTGGACTCGGTGTATTCCAGGCTGTGCGGGAGCGCGGAAACGCCTACGTCATCGGATCCAACTCCGATCAGAATTCAGTGGCGCCGGAAGTCACGCTTGGAAGCGTCGTCATCGATCTTCCGCTCGCCTTTTTGACGATTGCCAGAGAAGTACGAAGCGGAGGATTCAAACCAGGCGACGTCGAATTGGGAGAAGCGAGTCATGTTGTGACGCTCGTGTTGAACCCCACCCTCCAAGCTCGAATCCCGGCGGCGGTTCGTTCGCGGATCGATTCGCTGCAGCAACGAATGATGGCCGGCGATCTGACGGTGAAGCACGATTCGTCGCGGGTAGCACCGGCGCGATGAGATGCCAACGCTTTCCGAGATTCGCGCATACCTGGACGCAACCCTCGATGTCAGCGCCGTCCCGGACTATCCGAACGCGCTGAACGGCGTGCAGTTCGAAAACGAAGGCGATATCACGCACGTCGCCGCGGCAGTCGATTTCTCGACCAACGCCGTTCGAGCCGCGGGCGATGTCGGAGCGCGGCTGCTTCTGGTGCATCATGGCATGTTCTGGTCGGGCGTGCAGCCCGTCACCGGATATCGCTTCAAAGTGATCCGCGAACTGATCCGGCGTGATATGGCCGTCTATTCGGCACACTTGCCGCTCGACGTTCACCGGGAGTTCGGGAACAATGCGCTGCTCGCGAAGCGGCTCGGCCTGACGCCGACCGGCGGCTTCGCGCGCTTCCAGGCCATCGAGATCGGACTGCGCGGTATCTCCGACATTCCGACCCGAGAGGTGGCCGACCGCGCGCGCGCGCTCGCGGCCGAATTCGGCGGCACGTTGGTCGCATCCCCATTCCAGCCCGATCGAGTCACCCGCGCCTGGGCACTGTGCACCGGCGCGGGCGCGGACAGCGCTACGCTGCGAGAAGCGGCTACCCTCGGCATCGACACCCTGGTCGTCGGCGAAGGGCCGCACCACACCGCGGTCGAAGCGCGCGAGCTCGGAATCGTCGTGCTGTACGCCGGCCACTATGCGACCGAAACTCTCGGAGTCCGAGCGCTGGCCGCATCGGTTGGCGAGCGGTTCGGCATCGAAACGAGTTTCATCGACTTACCGACCGGACTGTGAGCTCGGCACCAATCGACGCGAGCTCCACCCCCCGGATCGCGTTGGATCACATCACGAGACGCTTCGGCCGCACGATCGCGCTCGACGATGTTTCGTTCCGGCTTCGACGGGGAACGGTGCACGCCGTGTTGGGCGAGAACGGCGCCGGCAAGACTACGCTGATGCGCATCGCCTTCGGGCTTCTTCCGCCGGATGTGGGTGGGGTCTTCGCCGACGGCCGGCCGATCGCTTCCGCCCACGACTCGATTGCGCGGGGAATCGGGATGGTGCATCAACATTTTACGAACGTTCCAGCCATGACCGTGGCTGAAAATGTTGCCTTGGGCGGGCATGGATGGTTTCGCGCGGATCGGGCATCCAAGCGCGTGCTGGAGATCGGCGCGGAAACGGGGCTCGCGCTCGATCCGGCCGTTCGAGCCGAGGACTTGTCGGTTGGCGCCCAGCAACGGCTGGAAATCGTGAAGGCACTGGCACGCGACGCGGATTCGTTGATCCTCGATGAGCCGACCGCGGTGCTAGCCCCGAACGAGGCTGCCGAGCTACTAACCTGGCTGCGAGCTTTCGCGGACCGAGGCGGCTCGGTCGTCCTCGTCACACATCGCTTGCGCGAGGCGCTGGCGGTGGCCGACGACGTGACGGTGCTCCGGCGAGGCCGGCACATTCTCACCGCGCCAGCGCGGATGCTCGATGAGCACGCGCTGGCTGCAGCGTTGCTGGGAGAAGAGCGCGCCACGAGCGAAACGGACACACTCGTTCGATCTTCCGGCGCCGCCGATACCGTCCTTCGAATCACGAACATCGACGTCGTGGACCAGCGTGGTGTGCGTGTGGTTCGCGGCGCGTCACTTTCGATCGCGGCTGGCGAGATCCTCGGCATTGCCGCGATCGAAGGCGCCGGTCAGCGCGAACTGCTTCGGCTCATCGCTGGCCGGATCGAAGCATTGCGCGGCATCGTGGAGGGTGAACGTGTCGTCGGTTTCGTGCCCGAGGATCGTCAACGTGACGCGCTGGTGCTCGACTTTTCGCTTGCCGAGAATGTCGCCTTGCTCGGAGCTGGCGCGCGTCACGGTCGCATCTCATGGCGCACGATCGCGCAGCGGACCGAAACTCTCGTGCGCGAGTTTGACATTCGCGCCGACGGCACGAGCCTTCCGGCGCGTGCATTGTCAGGCGGCAACCAACAGAAGCTCGTGCTGGCTCGCGAGCTGAGCGCTGCGCCGCGGCTGCTCGTCGCAGAGAATCCAACGCGCGGGCTCGACATTCGCGCCACGCACGAGGTTCACCAGCGGTTGCGCGGAGCAGCGACCGCCGGGTCAGCCGTCGTGATCTACTCGAGTGATCTGGACGAAGTGCTTGCCTTGGCGACGCGCGTCGTTGCAATGCACGCAGGGCAGCTGCGCGAGACTTCCCTCGACCGGGAAGAAGTGGGACGCGCGATGCTCGGAGTTGCCTCGTGACGGCGGTCGCGAGCGCGGTTCTCGACCAACACCCCGCGCGCTGGCGCGCGCTCGCTCTTCTTGCAAGCGCCGAGCTACTCGGAATGTCGTTGTGGTTCGCCGGAAGCGCCGTCGCCACACAGCTCGCGCAGCGCTGGTCGATCGGACCGAGTCAAACGGCGTGGCTCACCACGATCGTTCAGCTCGGATTCGTTTGCGGCACCGCTGTGGTCGCGCTGCTCAATCTTGCCGACGTTCTACCGTCACGCGTGTTCTTTGCATCCGCGGCAATGCTTGGCGCCGTGGCGAATGCCGGTTTGATCGTCAGCGGTGCGTTCATCAGCGGGCTTGCGTGCCGGTTCGTGACCGGGTTTGCGCTCGCCGGCGTATATCCGCCGGCGATGAAGATGGCGTCGACATGGTTTCGCGCGCGCCGCGGACTCGCAATCGGCACAGTCGTTGGCGCGCTGACCGTCGGCAAAGCAACGCCGTATCTCGTGCACGCGCTCCCCGATGCCGGACCAACGGCCGTGATCCTTACGGCATCCGGCTGCGCCGTGGTCGCGGCGCTGCTCGTTGGGCTGTTCTACATGGACGGACCGTATCCATTCCCGCCTCGACCGTTTTCGTGGGGCCTCGTGCGTACCGTCGTCGAGCGTCGTGAATGGCGTCTGGCGACGGGCGGGTATCTCGGGCACATGTTCGAGCTGTATTCGTTCTGGACCTGGATTCCGGTCTTCATTGGAGCAAGCGTGGCGGTGCACGGAGCAGGGAATCCCGGCGTCGGCGACACGCGACTCATCTCACTGATCGCGTTCGGGACGATCGCCATAGGAGGCGCGGGTTGCGTGTGGGGCGGGCTAGCGGCGGACGCTCGCGGCCGTGAACGGCTCGTGATTCTCGCAATGGCGGCCAGTGGCGCCTGTTCGCTCCTCATTCCGTTCACGTTCGGGCGCGATTTGTGGATTCTCGCTCCTGTGGCCTGGGCGTGGGGGTTTTTCGTCGTCGCGGATTCGGCGCAATTCAGCGCCCTGGTTACCGAAGCAGTTCCGCCGCACGCCGTTGGCACCGCGTTGACGGTCCAGACATCAATCGGATTTCTGCTCACGATGGTCTCGATTCAGCTCGTTCCACCTACGGTGGCGGCGGTCGGCTGGAAGTGGGCGTTCCCGATGCTGGCGCTCGGGCCGACGCTCGGAATCGCCGCGATCCGCAGATTGATCGCCGCCAAGCGCGCCGCGGTCGCGGTGGTGTGATCGTGTGATGAGGCTCGGACCGCGAGAGTCACGAGTGCTCGCGATGACGCTCGTCGCGGCGGTCGTGGCGACGACCGCCGCGCTTCTCAGCGTTTCGGGATTGGATGTAGCTCGGGCGCTGACCGCGTTAGCCAGCGGCTCGGTGGGATCGCTCGACGCGATCAGTTCCGCCACGCTGGTACGCGCAACACCGCTGATCCTGACCGGGCTTGCGGTGTCGGTCGCCTTTCAGGCTGGCGTGTTCAACATCGGCGCCGAAGGACAGTTTCTGGTGGGTGCTGCGGCAACCACGGCAGCGGCGCTCGCCGGTCGCGCGCTGCCAACCGTGCTTCTGATACCGCTGGAGCTGGCCGCGGGCGCCGTCGCTGGTGGAGCGTGGGCCTGGATCGCGTCCGTGCTGCGGACGCGATATCACGTCCTCGAGGTGATCAGCACGATCATGCTCAACTTCGTCGCGGCGTATCTCATCTCATATCTGGTGCGCGGCCCTCTGCAGGAGCCCACCCACGTCTTCCCGCAGACCGAATCGATCGCCGACGCCGCGCGACTGCCGCAGCTGTGGCCCGGCACGCGTTTGCACTTGGGATTCGTGATTGCCTGCGCGGCGTGCATCGCGGCGTGGTGGATTGTTCGATACACAGCCGCTGGTTTCCGGCTGCGGGTCGTTGGTGCAAATCCGTTCGCCGCGAAATCCGCCGGTCAGATCGACCTGAGTCGAGTCACGACGCGCGCCTTCCTGTTGAGCGGCGCCCTCTCCGGCCTCGCCGGTGCGGTCGAGGTGGCTGGTGTGACGCTGGCGCTGTACGAGAACATCTCGCCCGGCTATGGATACACGGCGATCGCAGTCGCGCTGCTCGCGCGGCTCAATGCGGCGGCGGTGATTGCGACGGGCGTGGTGTTCGGCGCGCTGGAGGCCGGAGCGAACGCCATGCAGCGCGACGCAAACGTACCATCCGTGGTCGTTTCGATCATCGAGGCAGCGATCATTCTGGCGCTCGTTGCGATTGAACGCGTTCGCGTCACGGGAGCAGCGCGCGCGTGAGCAGCGCGGCGACGGCATTCGTCGAATCGGCCGTACGTACCGCGACGCCGCTGGCACTGGCGGCACTCGGCGAGCTGTTGGTCGAGCGCGCTGGTGTGCTCAACATCAGCCTCGAGGGTGTGATTCTCGCCGGGGCATTCGGGAGTGTCATCGGCGCGACACACGGTGGGATCGCCGGCGGGTACGCAGGGTCGATCGCTGCCGGCTTGGCCACCGCGGCTCTATTCGCGCTGTTCGTGGTCGCGCTCGAAGCCGACCAGATCATCACCGGTACCGCGATCACGCTGCTCTCGCTTGGCATGACCGGCACGTTGTACCGCGCGCTCTTCGGCACGACGGGCGCGGCGTTGTCAATTCCGACATCCGCGGCGATTGCGATTCCCGGACTGTCTGCGATTCCCGTCGTGGGCAGTGGCCTCTTCAAGCAGCCCGCCGTGACATATGCCGTGTACATCGCGGTGCCGCTCCTGTGGTGGTGGATGTATCGCACGCACGGGGGGCTCGCGCTGCGAGCTGTTGGCGAGTCGAGGGCAGCGGCGGAGGCGGCAGGCCGTCACCCGCTTCGGATTCGATTCATGGCGATTCTGTTCGGCGGCGCAGCGGGCGGCCTCGCCGGCGGCGTGCTCGTACTCACGCAGGCGGGAACCTTCGTCGAGGGGATGTCGGCTGGGCGTGGTTTCATCGCGATCGCGATCGTCGTGCTCGGACGGTGGCATCCACTCGGAGTCGCGGTGGCGGCGCTGATCTTCGGCGCGGCGAGCGCGCTGCAATACTTGCTGCAGGCGTTGGGTCTCTCCCTGCCGTACCAGCTCTTTCTGGCGTTGCCCTACGTTCTCACGCTTGGCGGTCTGGCCGGCGTGGCCGGTCGGGTTCGCGCCCCGGCGGGACTGGGCCGGCTCGAGACAGAGTGACCCTCAACATTGCCGGCGCGTGGTCGACCACACCGCCTGCCACTGTCCAGCGTCGGTACGCTCGATCAAACCGAAGCCGGTGGCGTTGCCGAAATCGCGGGCGACGACGATCGTCGCTCGCCGCGACTCTCCGAGGAGCAGAGCGGCCACGAGCTCCGTACTCGCGACGGTCTCCTCGTCGCCCGACGATCGCTCAGAGTATGCACGGACGAATCCAGAGTCGCGCGGCGGCTGTTCGCCAATGAGGAAAGTGCGCTCCTGAAGCGGCGTCGCCTCCTGATTGATCTGTCTCATCAGGGTTCCAACGAGGATTTGTCGACCGTCCGGCAGCGCGAATCGCCAGATGCTGCGGACCACGAACGGCAGGCCGACGAAGCGCCCCGCGGAATCGTTGGGAAGCCCGGACGCCATGCGGTTGAGCCACGTCACCATCGCCGCCGAGTCCTTCGGCGCGAGCGACTCCGTGGAATCGACGGGCACCGGAGCGACGACGCCGCCGATGAAGCCTACGCTCCAGGGCCGTGGCGGTGGCGCTGCCTCCAGCGTGGCGACGCTGCAGGCGGAAGTGTCGGGCGCCGCCGGAAGATCGGCCGTCTGTACGCTGCCCGAACGACTGAACAACGTCACCGAAGCAGGATGCGGTATCGCCACCGACGGGGTCTGATCCGTTCCGTGCGGCCGCAGGACGAACGCGCGTGTCGGAGAATCGGTCGCGACCAGGAGGATGGGGCCCACCGCTGGATCCCACGCCGTGCCGGGCGTCGCGGCGGACTCGGGCGGAGCCGGCGGAACGACGGCCGTCGATTCGCGCCCGGCGGCGGGTTTTTCGCTGCGGCACGATGCGACGGTGAACAAGCCGAGCAACGCCACCAAACCGCGGAACGTCTTCATTCGTCCTAATTTGGCCACCTGGTGCTCAGCGTCAACGCCCGTCCGGAGTTGGCTACGTCATGAGACGTATGCCCGCCACGCGGTGTCGCGCATAGTTATCGAGGCAGACGCAGGGGGAAGTCCCACCCACAGACTTCGATCGATGGCCCATCCCGAGCACGCGATTCCACTGGTTATTCGCGGGGGCGAGATCCGCGCCACGGTGCGGGCGCCGTTGCTCGAGCGCCTCAGCTGGGCGTTTTACGATTTCTCAAATACCATTTTTTCAATGAACGTGGCTACACTGTACTTCACGGTGTGGCTCGTGTCGGATCTGGGCATCTCGAATACGCTGGATGCCGCGGCCAATGCCACGGCCTCGGCGCTCGTATTCCTGGCGGTGCCGTTTCTCGGTGCGTTGTCCGACGTTCGCCGTCGCCGTAAGCGCTGGGTCGTCGGCTTTACGATTCTGTCGTGCGCCGCGTGCGTACTGATGGGCATCCTCGGACAGACGCTGCTCCCGTTGACGGGTGCCGGCGTCAATACTCCGGCGGCGCTGCCAGCGGGGTGGCACGCTTCGGGGCCCGGCCTGTTTTGGCTCCTCGGCGCGTTCGTCCTGGCCAGCTTCGCGTACCAGGCCGCCCAGCCGTTCTATAATGCGATGCTCCCCGAGCTGGCGCCGATCGAAGAGCAGGGGCGGTTGTCGGGATTCGGGACGGCCGTAGGCTACCTGGGCTCGCTCGCAGGCGTAGTGCTCGTCGCGCCATTCTTCAACGGTGCGCTGCCCGTGATTGGTGCGCTGAGCGACGAGACGGTGGGCACGCTGCACGCGCTGGTGCCGTTCACGTCGCATGGCGGCCGCGTGTCGACATTCGTGCCGACGGGGTTGCTCTTCCTGCTGTGTTCTCTGCCACTTTTCGCGTTCTGTCGCGACCACAATCCCGCGCCCAAGGGCACGCCCGTGCGCTGGCGAACTGCGGTGCGCAGCGTAGCGAACACGGTCCGCGATGCCAGGCAACACCCCGGTACGCTGCGGTTCATTCTGGCGTCCTTCGTCTACCAGGACGCGATCGGCACCATCATCGGGTTCATGACGCTGTATGCCGTGAAAGCGGTGGGGTTCGACAAGGGACGTGAGATTACCGTGTTTCTCGTGCTTACCGTCCCGTCGGTGTTTGGCAGCTACCTCTATGGTGTGCTCGTGGACCGGCTGGGCGCGAAACGCAGTTTGATGATGACGCTCGTGCTGTGGATCGTACTGCTGGTGGCGATGATTGCGGTGCCAGGGGAGCGCGCCTTCTGGATCGTCGGCTTTGCGATTGGGTTGAACTTCGGAGGCGTGCCAACGGCCGAACGCCCCGTCCTGCTCGGCCTCGTGCCCGACGTCGAAGCAGGCCGGTATTTCAGCTTGATGCTCCTGTCGTCGCGTGCCGCGGCGATCGCAGGCCCACTGATCTGGGGGATCACCGTCGACAGCCTCGAGCCACGCCTGGGAACCGGCATTGCGTATCGGGCCGCCGTGGCGACGGTCGCGCTCATGTTTCTCGTCGCGGCGCTGATCCTTCGCGGGGTGCCGGACGAGCCCCGCGCTCGAGCGTAGCCGCCATGTACGCGCTGCTACGAGCGGCCGCTGGTGTCGCGCTGCGGTGGTACTATCGCGACATCCGCATCGAGGGCGTGGAGCGTATTCCGCGCGGGCGTCCGACGCTGCTGGTGGTCAATCATCCCAATGCTCTGGTCGACGCGCTTCTTGTTGGCTGGACGGTTCCATGGCGCGTCTTGATCACCGCAAAAGCAACCTTGTTTCGAAATCGGGTCGGAGCCGCGCTGCTCCATTGGCTGGGGGTCGTCCCCCTTCGTCGCGCCAGCGACGAACGCCGCAGCGGACGCGGAGTGGACCCAGGACGGAATAGCGACACGTTCCGCGCCGTGCGCGAAGCGCTGGCGCGCGGTGGGACGGTCCTGATCTTCCCTGAAGGGAAGTCGCATGACGAGCCATCGCTCGCTCCGCTCAAGACGGGAGCGGCCCGAATGGCACTCGACGCGCGGGATGCCGGCGTACGTGGACTCGTCATCGTTCCGATCGGACTCACGTTCGAGCGGAAAGACGCCCCGCGGACTCGCGTCCTGGTGCAGGTCGGCGAAGCGATCTCGATGGATGCGTGGCAACCCGGTGACGGCGGCCGTGGCCCCGAGGCGCTGACAGCTCAGATCGACGCTCGCCTGCGGTCGGTGACGCTCAACTACGCGTCGAACGACGACGCAGCACGCACGATTCGGTTGGCCTCGACGATCGCGGCGCTGCTGGGCGACGTTCAGCCAATCGGGAAGACGGACCGAAGTCTGCACGTCGACGCTGAAATCGCGCGGCGGATAACCGATCTCTCCACCCAGCTGACTGCCGACGAGCGGCTTCGCGACAGCAGCGATCGTCTGGTGAATCGACTCGAAGCGCTGGAGCGCGAGGCGTCCGATCGGGGAATCCTCGTGGAGGACATAGGCATCCGCGTCGCTTCGGGACCCGCGCTGCGTTTCATCGTGCGCGAGGGGTGGCTCCTGATGCTCGGCGGGCCAGTGGCGTTATGGGGTCGTCTCAATCATTGGCTGCCATTCCGTGCGGCCCGACTGCTCGCGCTGCGGTCGCCCGATGGTGCGTCGGATCCGGCAATGCGTACACTGGTTGCTGGCGCTGCATTCGTTCTGATCACGTACTTCGCACAAACGGCGGTCGTGGCCGCGGCGTGGGGCGCTGATTGGGCGGCGCTCTACTTGTTGAGCCTTCCGATTGCCGCCGACATCAATTTTTGGCTGAGCGACCGATTGATGCGGTCGGCGCGGCGCGCGCGCGCGTTCTTCACCTTTCGCCGGGATCCGTCACTCCAGCATCGCTTGGCCACTGAGCTCGACCAATTGAGGAACGAAGTGATCGCGCTCGACCGCGCGGCGGACGCGTTCCGGGCGGTGGCGGAGTTCTAGGCCGTCCGAGGGGGAAGGAATGGGCCGCCGAGGTCCCAATGCCAGGCGTCGCGGCGCGTTCCGGTCCGAGGATCCTTCAACGGCTTGAATTGAAGGCGCTTCGGACTTATTCCGACCGCGTAGCCGTACTCGAGCAGCAGCTCGCGGTTGGTTGAGACCAGGTGCGCCATGGCCCGGCCGAGCCACACGTGACGGTGCAGCCAGAGGCCGCCGTCCATCGCGTAGATCATTCCATCGCGGCGCTTCGTGAACTCTCGGTATTCAGGGACCGTGCGCCTCATCGGCGCACGTCCGTCACTGGCAGGCTACAACGCCTGAAGCAGTCGCTGGCGCGATCGGAGCAGCGTCTCCGAGGAATAGCGCACAAAAGTGCGGCCACGATGCGGGATTGTCCGACGTCGCGGACCAGCCGCTCACCGTCGCCTCGACCACAGTCACCACGTCGCCGTGCGACGGCGTGAAGTTCACCGAATCGAGCGACATCGAGTAGCGCGCGTGGTCGTAGAAGTACGCTTCCTCCGAGGTGGTGAGATTGCGGAGGTCGCTTCGCATAGCGGCGAAATGGGCTTTGCCTTTCGTGGCCTGGAACTTCGGTATCGCCAAGGCGGCGAGGATACCCATGATCACGACCACGATCAGCAGCTCGATAAGCGTGAACCCGCGGCGCTGAGTTGACATCGGACGGCCCGGAGGTGGGGAGAGTCAGTGCATTGAGTCGGTCACATCGCGTGGCACAATCCGCCCCGCGGACCGGTTCAAAGGCAAAGGGGATGCCCCATCCGGGCTCAACCGCCAAGTCACGCGTAATCAACGACTTAATTGTATAAACAGTTGGTGTAAGAAGTATGGGATGCCCGGTTGCAGCCGTCGAAATGCGGCGCGTGTCGCAAGGTGCGAGGGTCGCGGCGTGATCTGCGTCACCAATCAGTCCATCTTCGTGGAGAGCCAATTCTCACCAATTCCGATGTCCACGACGAGTGGGACCGAAAGAGCCGCCGCATGCTCCATTTCATGCCGGACGAGCTCCGTGACCTCGTCAAGCTCCGGCCCCGGAACTTCAAATACGAGCTCATCATGAACCTGTAGCAGCATCCTGCTGCTCAGCCGGCGACCGGCGAGCGCATGATGAATGCGGATCATCGCGACCTTGATCAGATCGGCTGCGGATCCCTGGATTGGCGAATTCGCCGCAGTGCGCTCGCCGAATGCGCGGATGTTGAAGTTCCGATCGCGAAGCTCCGGGATGTACCGCCGCCGATTGAAGATGGTCTGGACGTACCCGTGCTGTCGCGCGAATTCCACCATGGAATCCAGGTACTGTCGCACGCGTTGGAAGCGCTCGAAGTATCGGTCGATGAAATCCTTCGCCTCCGCGTGCGAGATCTTGAGTTGTCGCGAGAGCGCGTGCGCGCCTTGTCCGTAGATCGTCGCGAAGTTGATCGTCTTGGCGCGCGCGCGCATGTCCTTGGTCACCGACTCGATCGGCACGTCGAAGATCAGCGCGGCCGTCTGCCGATGGATGTCGCCGCCCGACTGGAACGCATGCACGAATGCCGGATCACCCGACAGGTGCGCCAACAGGCGTAGCTCGATCTGGGAGTAGTCGACGGCGAGCAAATTCCAGCCGCGGCGCGGAATGAACCCGCGACGAATGTCGCGTCCCAGCTCACGCCGGATCGGGATGTTCTGCAGGTTCGGCTCACTCGACGACAGGCGGCCCGTCGCGGCCGTGGTTTGGCTGAAGGACGTGTGGACGCGGTGGGTCTCAGGGTGCACGT
>Ga0310811_10011418_pt1 | contig 11519 bp, 9 predicted proteins | sample YCmetagenome_FD_207642 | JGI IMG/M metagenome (GOLD analysis project Ga0310811, IMG submission 207642) | Soil microbial communities from experimental microcosm in Duke University, North Carolina, United States - YC | ecosystem: Engineered > Artificial ecosystem > Soil microcosm > Unclassified ... | reverse complement strand
TACAATTCGTTGGCCAGCGCCAGATCGAACAGGCCGGACTTGCCGGAAGCATCATTGGCCTTGCCGATATCGAGGCCGCGGCGGAAGGCGGCGACCTGCTGCGACAGCGACTCGGCGCCACGCGGGATCGGTTTCCAGTCGGCGCTCTGCCGCGTGATCGCAACGACGTAGCTTTCCTTCTCGGTGACCGCAAACAGCGCCAGCGCCTCGTCGTCCGACAGCAGCGCCTGAATTTCCGCCTGAGTCATTGGCAATGGATTGGACAGAGCGGCGTAGTTCGGAAATTCGCCGGCGAAGGTCTTCTGCAAGGTCGTCCGTTCGGTGGCGATGACGGCCAGCCGGGACCGGGCGCGCGCTTCGGCTGCGACGTCGCGCCTGGCGCGCTCCTTCGAGACCGCCGCCACGATCGCCTTGTCGAGGGTTTCGGCTTCAGCGGCGAGATCCTGATCGCGGCGCACCAGTTCGGCAAGGCGGTCGCTTCCCGCCGCAAGCCGTACCGCCAGCTTGTTCACGGCGGATGCCGCCTGCGACTGGGTGCCGCGCTGGATTGCATCGAGCGCATCGTCGAGGGCTTTGTCAGCCGGCATCAATTGTTGCCGCTGCGCGTCCAGCAGCACCGGAAGCGCGGCACGGAGTTGCGCGCGGCCAGTTCCGATCAGCCGTTGCACCAGCGGCAACGCGTCGGCCGCGCGGCCTTCAGCTTGATAAAACGACGCCAGATTGTTGGCCGATGTCGCGGTATCCGGATGATCGGCGCCAACTGCGCGTTCGCGGATCGCCAGCGCGCGTTCGAACAGCGGCCGGGCCTCGGCATAACGGCCCTGCCGCTCATAGAGATCGGCCAGATTGTTCAGTGAACGCGCCACGTCGGGATGGTCGGAACCGAGTACTTTTTCCCGGATCGCGAGCGAGCGCTTGATCAGCGGTTCGGCCTCGGCGTAGCGGTTTTGAACCTTGTCGACCTGGCCAAGATTGTTCAGCAACGTCGCCACCGCCGGATGTTGCGGGCCGGCGGCCTTCTCGTAGATCGCCAGGGCGCGCTTGAACAACGGTTCGGAATCGCCGTGCCGGCCCTGCTTCTCATACAGCGTCGCCAGATTATTCAACGACTGCCCGAGATCGGGATGATCGCGCCCGAGCGATTTTTCGCGGATCGCCAGTGCGCGTTTGAACAACGGCTCGGCCTCGGCGTAGCGCTCCTGCCGCTGGTACAATGCCGCCAGATTGTTCAGTTCGGGGGCGGCTTCCGGCGAGTCGAGGCCGACGGCCTTGTCGAGGATGGCGATCGCGCGCTTGAGCAACGGCTCGGCCTCGGCATCGTTGCCTTGATGGCCGTAGATGTCCGCCAGATTGTTCAGGGCGGCGGCGACCTCGCGGTGCGCGGGGCCATATTTCTTCTCGAGCGTCTGCAACTGTCCCTGCGCCAGCGGCAGCGCTTCCGAATATTTGCCGGCGCGGCTGAGCTCGTTGATCTTGGCGCTCAGCGCGGCGGTCTGCGCCAATGACGGCGCGCTGAGACAGCTGCTCGCGAGAAGCACGAGCCCTGCCAGCAGGATCATTCGGTTGCGGGAGTTCATGACGCGGACGTGAACCTTGGGCCATTTCGACGCGCAGGGCGCGTCGATTAGGTCGCGCGGATGGCCGCCGCCGTTCAATTGCCGCGTTGACCTATTCCCCGGCGCGGGCCTCGTTCGCCAGCCGGACCAGCATCTTGCGCAATTCGCCGCCGCTGGTGACCCGTTCAGGGAAGTCCAGCCGCAGCGTCGCGGGCCCGGCCTGCATGTCCATGCCGTCGGGGTCGCAACCTGTACAGTTCCAGTCGGCGCTCTCAGCTCCCAACAGCCGCGTGGCGTAGAGGTTCATCGCCTCGCGATGGTCCTGGTTCATGTGCTCCACCGCGCCCTGCTCGGCCTCCAGCAGCCCTTCGGAACCGCTGAGATCGGTCAGGAATTGCGCGGGCTTGAGGTCGATGATCCGGCCAAAACCGGCGACCAGATGGGCCCCCGACGGCGCAATCCGAAAGAACGAAAAATCCTTAAATTCGACAAAAGCTTCCGCGGACGGATGGGCGCTGAGGTAACGCCGGCGCAGGATTTCGGCCTGTTCGGGAGCGGCCTCCTCGGCCCGGCCGGCCAGCATGATCCGCGCGCCCTCCAGCGGATCGCCGGCGGCGCGCTCGTCCAGCATCAGGGAGACCCTGTTATCCCCGAGGATGTTCCTTGTATGCAGCGCCAGCCGCGAGATCAGCAGGATCGGCGAGGCGTCAAAATGACAGGCGATATTGACCAGCGAGCAATAGGGATCGCCGCTGCCGGCCATCAGGGTGGCTAGCGCGCCCTGCCGGCTGCGTCGCAGAAGCGAGCGGGCCAGCCGGGAGGGGTCGAAATCGGGGGTCGGTTGCATCGAATTTTCCAGCCATCTTATTGCAAAAAGGGCCTTTTCTCTGGCCTTGAGGGTGCTATACGGGGTGCTACGCATGGTCCGCAAAAGCGCTTTTGCGGAACTCGGTCACACTTCAGCCCAGCTTGATTGCTCGTTGACCGTATACGAAGCCCATTTCTGCGGCGCATAGCTGGATTGCCCGCCGTTTAAGCCACTCTCTTTCGAAAGCAGGCTCATGCCCACAATCGCCTTGGTCGATGACGACCGCAACATTCTTACATCCGTCTCGATCGCGCTCGAAGCCGAAGGCTACCGCATCATGACCTACACGGATGGTGCGTCGGCGCTCGACGGTTTCCGGACCTCCCCGCCGGACCTTGCGATCCTCGACATCAAGATGCCGCGCATGGACGGCATGGAAACCTTGCGCCGGCTGCGGCAGAAGTCCGATCTGCCGGTGATCTTCCTCACCTCCAAGGATGAGGAGATCGATGAATTGTTCGGCCTCAAGATGGGCGCCGACGATTTCATTCGCAAGCCGTTCTCGCAGCGCCTTTTGGTCGAGCGCGTCAAGGCCGTGCTGCGCCGCGGACAGCCAAAGGATCCGACCGCCGCGCCGAAGGAGCCGGATGCCCGGGCGCTCGACCGCGGCCTCTTACGGATGGATCCGGAACGTCACACTTGCACCTGGAAGAACGAGCCGGTGACGCTGACGGTCACGGAATTCCTGATCCTGCAGGCGCTGGCGACGCGGCCCGGTGTGGTGAAAAGCCGCAACGCGCTGATGGACGCGGCCTATGACGACCAGGTCTATGTCGACGACCGCACCATCGACAGCCACATCAAGCGGCTGCGCAAGAAGTTCAAGGTGGTGGACGACGATTTCGAGATGATCGAGACGCTCTACGGCGTCGGCTATCGTTTCAAGGAAGCCTGATTTCGGGCCTTGCGCGGCGGTTTGTTAACTGACGTCTTTGCGCGTCTGGGATAGGATCGGGCGCGCGGGCCGCGCCATCGCACGGGATAGTCGAGACAACCGGGCAGTTTTAGCCATTGCTTGATCGAACGCAGCCTGATCCAGGCCTGAACAACGAGGATGCGTCTGCGCCCCTCGATCGGGGTCACGTTGCCGGCGACAGGGCGCAGGGCTGGCGGAAACCGCTGGGCTGGCTACGGCGCGCCGGGCAATTCTTCTTTGCGCTCTCGTTCTCGAGCCTCACCCGACGCATCGTTTCGCTCAACCTCGCCGGCCTCGTAGCCCTGGTGGCGAGCATTCTTTATCTTTCGCAGTTCCGCGCCGGCCTGATCGAAGCGCGGACGCAGAGCCTTTTGGTCTATGCCGAGATCATCTCGGAAGCGATCGCCACCTCGGCCACCGTCGAGGGCAACACCGTCACCCTCGATCCCGACCGCCTGCTCGATCTGAAGCCCGGCGAAAGCTACGGCGTGCCCGACGAATATTCGGATTTCCCCATCAATCCGGAACGCGTCGCCCCGGTACTGCGCCGCCTGATCGCGCCCACCAAGACGCGCGCCCGCATTTTCGATCGCGAAGGCGGCCTGATCCTCGACAGCCGCAATCTGTTTGCCCGCGGCGACGTGCTGCGGTTCGAGCTGCCGCCACCGTCGGCTACCAAGCCCAATTTTATAGAGCGAACGCTGACCGCGATCCGCACCTGGTTCAATCGCGGTGACCTGCCGATCTATCGCGAACTCGGACCGGAGGGCGGACGAGGCTACCAGGAAGTCGCCAAATCCCTCGACGGCCAGAAGAGCAGCATGGTGCGCGTCAACGAGCGCGGCGCCGTCATCGTCTCGGTCGCCGTCCCGGTGCAGCATTTCCGCGCCGTGCGCGGCGTGCTGATGCTGACGACCCAGGGTGACGACATCGACCAGATGGTCGGCGCCGAGCGGTGGGCGATCGTGAAGATCGGCGGCGTCGCCTCCGCCGTGATGATCGTGCTGTCGCTGCTGCTCGCGAGCACGATCGCAGGCCCGGTGCGCCGGCTCGCCGATGGCGCCGAGCGCGTCCGCCGCCGCATCCAGACCCGCGTCGAGATTCCGGATTTCACCCGCCGCCGCGACGAGATCGGCCATCTCTCCGGCGCACTGCGCGACATGACCAACGCGCTCTACAGCCGCATCGAGGCGATCGAGATGTTCGCCGCCGACGTCGCCCACGAACTGAAGAATCCGCTGACCTCGCTGCGCTCGGCGGTGGAAACGCTGCCGCTGGCGCGCAATGAAAACAGCCGCTCGCGGCTGCTCGCCGTGATCGAGCACGACGTCAAGCGGCTCGACCGGCTGATCTCCGACATCTCCGACGCCAGCCGCCTCGATGCCGAATTGCAGCGGCAGGACATGGCGCCGGTCGATCTGCGCCGCCTGCTGACGACGCTGACTTCCGTCGCCAATGAAACCCGGCTTGGCCACGACGTCACCGTCGAGGCGCGCTTCGAGGGCCGCAACCCGGCCGACACCTTTTCGGTGCCCGGCCATGACTCACGGCTCGGACAGGTGATCTCCAATCTGCTGTCGAACGCGCAATCCTTCTCCAACGCCGGCGGCAAGGTGCGCATTGCCTGCCGCCGCGTACGCTCGGAGATCGAGATCGTGGTCGACGACGACGGCCCCGGCATCGGCGAGGATGCGCTGGAGCGCATCTTCGAGCGCTTCTACACCGACCGGCCGCATCAGGGGTTCGGTCAGAATTCCGGGCTGGGCCTGTCGATCTCCAAGCAGATCATCGAAGCCCATGGCGGGCGTATCTGGGCGGAAAATCGTGCGGGCCCGCTCGATGCCGACGGCAACCCCACGGTGGCCGGCGCGCGCTTCGTCGTCAGGCTGCCCTCACCATGACGCCAGGCGCCGCCAGCATGCCAAACCCAAGCGTGCACGCCTCCGCCGTATTGGTCGGCAACCGCGCCGTGCTGATCCGCGGGCCGTCAGGCGCCGGCAAGTCACGGCTGGCCTTTGATCTGATTCTGGCCGGGCGAAGCGGCCAGCTTCCGCCATCCGTTTTGGTCGGCGATGACCGTGTCCATCTCGACACAGTGGCGGGAGAATTGTGGGTCCGGCCGACGCACGAATTGGCGGGCCTGATCGAGATCAGGGGGCTTGGAATTCGCCGTTGCGAATTCGTGGGCGAAGCGGTGGTCGGCCTCGTCGTCGATCTCGCGGCCGCCGATGCCGCGCGGCTGCCGCCGCCTCAAGCCCTGGAAACCCACCTCAATGGTGTCAAATTACCGCGAATCCCCGTCGAAACGGGTTTCCAGCCCCTGCCAATGGTTGTTGCGGCGCTGACGACAACTGAAAGTTCACTTTCCGGTAACCATTCGGATGATTGTGCGAAGGGGTTTGGTAACCATATAAGCCCCACTATCGCGACCGAATAAGATCGGCGCAGGCTCCCCTCTCTACCTTCAAATTCCGGGAGAATAGCCAAGATGCCCTCTTGCGCGGGGGCTCTGGATGGTCAAAGTGGCGCGTTCGTGCGGTGCACCAAAAAGCACCCGCGAGGAGTTTCCGATGATTGGTCTAGTGCTTGTGACCCATGGGCGCCTTGCCGACGAGTTCAGGGCAGCGCTCGAACACGTCATGGGTCCGCAAAAACAAATTGAAGCCGTCACGATTGGAGCCGAGGACGACTCCGATTTGTGTCGAAGCGATATTATCGAGGCGGTGAACCGCGTCGACAGTGGAGACGGGGTCGCCATTCTCACCGACATGTTCGGTGGCACACCCTCCAACCTTGCGATTTCCTGCATGAGCCGCCCCAAGGTGGAAGTGCTCGCGGGCATCAATCTTCCCATGCTGGTCAAGCTTGCCAAGGTGCGCGAAGAGCGCTCGCTTCCGGACGCCATCGCGATGGCCCAGGAAGCCGGTCGTAAATACGTCACCATCGCCAGCCGCGTTCTCGCCGGCAAATGAGCGACGAGGCCGCGCCCGAAAATGAAGTCGGGCCGAGCGTGCCTGCGGGCGCCGTTTCCCGCGAACTCCTGATCATCAACAAGCGCGGCCTGCACGCGCGCGCATCCGCCAAGTTCGTCCAGATGGTCGAGCGCTTCAACGCCGAGGTCTGGGTCACGCGCGGCAACGAGACCGTCGGCGGCACCTCGATCATGGGCTTGATGATGCTGGCGGCGGGACCGGGCACGAGCGTGGTGGTTTCCGCCGTCGGCCCCGAGGCGCAGGCAGCGATCGATGCGATCGCGGCACTGGTTGCGGACAAGTTCAACGAAGAAGGCACGTGAGCCGTTTGGCGGCCGCGCCTCGTTCGCAAATATCAAAACGGATTGGTGACGATGCCGCCGTCGGCGCGCAGCGCCGCGCCATTGGTGGCGCTGGAGGCCTTCGAGCAGACGTAGCAGATCAGGTTCGCGATCTCCTCCGGCTGCGCGTAGCGCTGCAGCAGCGACGCCGGCCGGCGCTCGGTGAAGGTGCGCGTCACGAGGTCGTCGACGGTGGTCCCCATGCCCTTGGCGCGGGCGGCCAGACGCACCGGCGCCATCTCGACCCAGGTCGGGCCCGGCATCACCGAATTCACCGTGACGTTGCTGCCCTTGATGAGTTCAGCGGCGCCGCGCGCGATGACGAGCTGGGCGGCCTTGGAGAAGCCGTAGTGCACCATCTCCTTGGGAATAAACACGCCGGATTCGCTGGAGACGAACACGACGCGCCCCCACTCCTTGTTATCGAGCATTCGTTTCAGATAATGCCGGGTGAGACGCACCCCGCTCATCACGTTGACCTCGAACATTCTGGTCCAGTCGGAATCCTCGATCTCGAAAAAGCCCTTCGGCTCGTAGATGCCGAGATTGTTGACGAGGATATCAACATCGGGGAATTGCGCTGTCAGCGCGGCGCATCCCTCGGCGCCGCCAAGATCGACCGCCGCCGAGTGCACCTCGGCAGCCGGCGCGGCTTGCCGGACTTTTGCCATGGCCTCGGTGACGGCCGCTTGTTCTCGCCCGTTGACGATCACTTCCGCGCCCATCTGCGCGAGTCCGATCGCGGTAGCGAGCCCGATGCCGCGCGTCGAACCGGTGACGAGCGCGGTCTTTCCTGTCAGGTCCATGTCCATTTGCTGCTCCCTGAATTTTTATCCGTCGCCTATTTGGCCGGCGGCACGATGTAGATGTTCCAGCTGCTGGCGGCACCCGGCATGCCGAGAAAAAAACGACGCGTCGTAACCACGATGCGCTCGCCATTGGCGGCATGGATATTCATCCAGGCATCGCATTTTTCCTGCTTCCAGTCGCCGACCTCGCAGATGCCGATAAAGCCGGATCGTTTGGCCTCATTGAGCGAGGTCAGGCCGGATGACCACGGCTCGTAGGGGGTCAGCACCGCCGGATGATCGGGGCTGTAGAAGGTGACGGGATGGCCGATATCGCTGTAAGCCGCGACCGCGGGCCAGCTTGAGAAAAAGCGTCGATGCCAGACCTCGGTCAGTTCACGGGCGAGTTCGGAACGCGCGCGGTAGCTTGCGCCGTCGTTGCGATGCTGGCTGACATCATGGGCAACGATCTTTGGTGAAGCGACCAATACGGCCAGCGTGAGCAACAGCCACGTCGCCGTCAGCCGAAACAGCGCAATTCGCCCGACGCGCAATGACGGAATGGCGACCAAGGCCAGCGGCACCAGGAAGAACAGCGGGATGCCCCAATCGGTCTTGAGGTAGATCTGAAACAGCACCGCGCCGAGCGGCGGCCCGATCGCCACCACCGCCTGGATGATCCAGACATTGAGCGCCTGCGCAGCCTGCACGCTCGGATTCGCGCCGCCCGACCAGAACGCAAACGGTTTCCAAAAGCGCGGCGGCCATGCCTGCGCTACTGCCGCAAGCACCACCGGCAACGTCAGCAGCGCCAGATTATGGCCGACATAGCCGAGCGCCAGGTCGTCGATCATGCGGCGGTCGGTCAGCGAATAGATATCGCCGGCATAGGTGAACGGCACGAAATCCACCTGCTTCAGCCAGATGAAATGCGGGATCATCGCCACCACGAGCACTGACATCGCGACCCAGGGCGCCGGCGAGCGCAGGAATTGCAGTCGCTGCGGATGGATCAACGCGGCAAGACCGACCGCGCCGATCATGGTCAGCGCCCAGTATTTGGTCATCAGCGCCAGCGCGCCGGCCAGCCCCAGCCACAGGCCGGATTTCACGCTGCGTTTGTCGAACGCATCGAGATAGGCCAGTACCAGCAGCGGCAGCGTTACGAGTTGCAGCAGGTCCGGATTGTACTTGAAGCCCTTGAAGTTGAAGATCGGATAGAGCGCGAGCATGACGACGACGAGAAAGGCGCGGCGGTGATCGACCACGCGCAGCGCAAGCAACCAGCAGATCACGAGCCCGCAGCCGAGCGTCGCCATCGCCAATGCATAGGTGGCCCAGTCGGAGACCGGAAAAATCCGGAACCAGACGCCGGCGACCCATCCCGACAGCGGCGGATGTTTTCCATAGCCGAGCAGGAACTTCTGCCCCCAGCCGAACGCTTCGGCGACGTCCATATGGACGTCCTGCCCGGTCTTCAGATTGACCAGGATCACCGTCCACAGCACGGCATGGAGCGCGGCAAAGCCGCTCACCAGCCAGACGGCGCCCCCGGGATCGCTGGCATTGGCGGCCAGCCACGCCGCCAGCCGCCGGATCGAGACCTTGCGCTTTCCGCGCGCGCCGGCGGGTAAAATTGATGCAGTCGACATGGACCCGTGCGTAGCGCGTTTTATGCCGGAGTGGAATCAGCTTGGCGTGAAGAAAGCCCCTTAAAATACAGCAATATGGTTGCCGCACAGGGATGTGAATGCTATCCCGCGCCCCATGACAACTGCCCCTATTTCCAACATCCGCAACTTCTCCATTGTCGCCCATATCGACCATGGCAAATCGACGCTGGCGGACCGCCTGATCCAGACCACCGGCGGGCTGACCGATCGCGAAATGGCGGGCAAGGAACAGGTGCTCGATTCCATGGATATCGAGCGCGAGCGCGGCATCACCATCAAGGCGCAGACGGTCCGGCTGAACTACCACGCCAAGGACGGCAAGGATTACATCTTCAACCTGATGGACACGCCGGGCCATGTCGACTTCGCCTACGAAGTCTCGCGCTCGCTGGCAGCCTGTGAAGGATCGCTGCTGGTGGTCGACGCCAGCCAGGGCGTCGAGGCGCAAACACTCGCCAACGTCTATCACGCGCTCGACGCCGGCCACGAGATCGTGCCGGTGCTCAACAAGATCGACCTGCCTGCCGCCGAGCCCGAAAAGATCAGGCAGCAAATCGAGGATGTGATCGGCATCGACGCGTCGGACGCCGTGATGATCTCGGCCAAGACCGGCCTTGGCATTCCCGACGTGCTGGAAGCCATCGTCACGCGCCTGCCGCCGCCGAAGGGCGACCGCGGTGCGACGCTGAAGGCGCTGCTGGTCGACAGCTGGTACGACGTCTATCTCGGCGTCGTCGTTCTCATCCGTGTCGTCGACGGCACGATGAAGAAGGGCAGCCGCATCCGCATGATGGGCACCAACGCGGCCTATGACGTCGAGCGCGTCGGCTTCTTCACGCCGAAGATGACCCAGGTCGACGAGCTCGGCCCCGGCGAAATCGGCTTCATTACCGCAGCGATCAAGGAAGTCGCCGACACCAGGGTGGGCGACACCATCACCGACGACCGCAAGCCGGTGACCGAAATGCTGCCCGGCTTCAAGCCGGCCATTCCGGTGGTGTTCTGCGGCCTGTTCCCGGTCGATGCCGACGATTTCGAGACGCTGCGCGCGGCGATGGGCAAGTTGCGCCTCAACGATGCCAGCTTCTCGTTCGAGATGGAGACGTCGGCAGCGCTCGGGTTCGGCTTCCGCTGTGGCTTCCTCGGGCTGCTGCACCTGGAGATCATCCAGGAACGCCTGCAGCGCGAGTTCGATCTCAACCTGATCGCGACCGCGCCAAGCGTGATCTACCGGATGCATCTGACCGACGGCCAGGAGATCGAGATCCACAATCCCGTCGACATGCCCGACGTGGTCAAGATCGCCGAGATCCACGAGCCGTGGATCGAAGCCACCATCCTGACCCCCGACGAATATCTCGGCAGCGTTTTAAAACTGTGCCAGGACCGTCGCGGTTCGCAGAAGGAGCTGACCTACATCGGCTCCCGCGCGATGGTGAAGTACGATCTGCCGCTCAACGAGGTGGTGTTCGATTTCTACGACCGCCTGAAGTCGGTCTCGAAGGGCTATGCCTCGTTCGATTATCACCTCACCGACTACAAGCCGGCAGACCTCGTCAAGATGCAGATCCTCGTCAACAACGAGCCGGTCGATGCGCTCTCGATGCTGGTGCACCGGACCCGCGCCGAAGGCCGCGGCCGCGCCATGGTCGAGAAGATGAAGGAACTGATTCCGCCGCACATGTTCCAGATCCCGATCCAGGCCGCGATCGGCGGCAAGATCATCGCCCGCGAAACCGTCCGCGCGCTGCGCAAGGACGTCACCGCCAAATGCTACGGCGGTGACATCACGCGCAAACGAAAACTTCTGGAGAAGCAGAAGGAAGGCAAGAAGAAGATGCGGCAGTTCGGCAAGGTCGACATCCCGCAGGAGGCTTTCATCGCCGCGCTGAAGGTGGATAGCTGAGGGGAGGCTCGACCGCCAAGGCATGGTGGGACAGGTCCGATCTGAGGCTTACGTGACCGGACAACAAAAAATGTCGAAAACAACCCCATGCACAGTAGCCACCCCTTTGTCGGCGTTACGTTTTTGATTTTCAGAAATCATTTGACCCGTCGGGCAAATCAGGGGCATGATGCCATCGTCGCAGGCCGTGTGATCGGTGAGCGCCTCGGCCGGGCTCTCCCTGTCGTCCCCGGGCCAGGGCGGGGACTCATAACGCGCGGCCAGCCATAGCCGGATAGATGCGAGCTGGACGAAGGCAAGGTAGTTTCCAGCAAGCCTGTCGTTGCGCGTCGCCACACGACGACATTGTGTAATCCTGTTGAAGAACCGTTCGGACCCGGTTGCGAGCGCGATAGAGGTACGGACTGAAGCAGATCGGATTGCTGCGATTGCTTTTCGGCGGGATGTCGGCCTACGCCCCCTTTTTCATGGCAAGCTCTCTTTTCCAGTCGGCGTCATA
>Ga0310811_10011417_pt1 | contig 11519 bp, 5 predicted proteins | sample YCmetagenome_FD_207642 | JGI IMG/M metagenome (GOLD analysis project Ga0310811, IMG submission 207642) | Soil microbial communities from experimental microcosm in Duke University, North Carolina, United States - YC | ecosystem: Engineered > Artificial ecosystem > Soil microcosm > Unclassified ... | reverse complement strand
CAGACCGGCCGCGTGGTGCAGGAATGGACAAGAGATATCTCTCCCCGGCAGGTTTTTGAGGAGGTGTATGAGCCGGCCACAACCGGTAAGCGCGGAGACTGGGGGCTTGTAGTTACTGCAGCCGATGGACAAATACTGGTGGCCTGGCAGGACAGCGATGATACCGAAGGAAAGAAGGATATCCCACCCGCAGCTACGGCGGCTAAGAAGCCCGCTGATATCGCAACGGTAGAAGAACTTTATCTCAATGGACTTCACCTGGAGCAATACAGGCATGCTACTTTCAATCCCATCGATTATTATGAAGAGGGGCTGCGCAGGAGTCCCGAAGACATCCGGTGTAACAATGCCATGGGGCTGCTGCTTTTGCGACGGGGGCAGTTTGCCAAAGCAGAGCCTTATTTTAAAAAGGCAATAGGATCCCTTACGCGGCGTAACCCGAATCCCTATGATGGAGAAGCTTATTATAACCTGGGCTGGTCTTTGAAATTACAGGGACGACTGGACGAAGCCTATGATGCCTTTTACAAAGCGGTGTGGAATGATGCGTGGCAGCATAGCGGATACCTGGCGCTGGCGCGTATCGCCGCCACGCGGAAGGATTGGAAAGAAGCGTTGACATTGGTGGAGCGATCGCTGATCCGTAATTATCATAGCCCTGTTGCACGGCATCTGAAGGCCGTCCTCCTGCGCAAGCTGGGCCGGAATAAAGAGCTGGCGCTTTTTATCGGTGAATCGCTGACCATCGATGCGTTTAATTTTGGCTGTCTCTTTGAACAGGGCAGCGTTGCGCTGATGCGGGATAGTCTGAATAACTACCTGGAGCTCTCGCTTGACTATGCGCAGGCGGGTTTGAACGAAGAGGCGGACCAGGTGCTGGCAGCGTATAAAGGTTCGGTTTCTCCGCTGATCAACTATTATCGCGGCTGGTTTGCCTCGCAGCAGGGGAAGGAAAAGGAGGCAATGAGCTTTTATTCTGCCGCTGCGAAAGAGGATCCAACGAGCTGCTTCCCAAATAAGATCGAAGAGATCCTGATCCTGCAGGATGCCCGGCGTCTGAATCCGCGTGATGCCAGGGTCGGCTATTACCTGGGGAATCTCTGGTATGACAAGCGGCAATATTCCGACGCCATCGCCTGTTGGGAAGCCGCCTCGGCGCTGGATAATAAATTCCCTACGGTATTCAGGAACCTGGCCCTGGCCTGGTATAATAAGCTGGGAAAAAAAGAGCTGGCTCTCAACGCGCTGGAGAAAGCCTTTGCGCTGGACCCCAGTGATGCGAGGATATTGATGGAGCTGGACCAGCTATATAAGATCATGGGCCGGCCCTTCGTACAGCGACTTGAATTGTTGGAAAAATATGCCGGTCTTACAGAACAGCGGGATGATCTTTATCTCGAAAGGGTAACGTTGTACAACCAATTGAAACAATATGAAAAGGCGGGACAACTGCTGGCGACCAGGAAGTTTCATCCCTGGGAAGGGGGGGAAGGCAAGGTCGTAGGCCAATGGCTCCTATGTCATATTGAACTGGCGAAAGCCGCCATAAGGGCCGGTGAATGGCAAAAGGCGCTGGAACTTCTGACAGTTACAGCAACCTGGCCTGAAAACCTGGGAGAAGGGAAGTTATATGGTACGCAGGAAAATGACCTTCACTATCTCCTGGGCTGTGTATATGAGGGACTGGGGCAGACTGCAACCGCACAGGAGAAATTCAAGGCCGCGACTGTCGGTATCAGCCAGCCCGTTCAGGCCATATATTACAATGACCCGCAGCCTGACAAGATCATTTACCAGGCACTGGCATGGAGAAAACTGGGTGAGCCCGAAAAGGCCCGCCGCATCTTTGAAAGTTTTATTGCATTTGGTGAGCTGCATCGCAGTGATACGATCACCATCGACTATTTTGCCGTTTCCCTCCCGGACATGCTGGTCTTTGATCAGGACATAGATCTGCGGAATCGAATCCATTGCCTCTACCTCATCGGACTGGGACATCTGGGATTGGGTGACCCGGTCACGGCTACCCGTTATCTCCAGGAAGTGCTGCAGCTGGACCGGAATCATCAGGGCGCTGCGGTTTACCTGGAAATGAAACCCTTCTTTCCATCCGCTAAAAAACAGGATCAACTATGCTGACGACGGAACTTTGTCAATATGTGCTCAGTAATAGTAAAGTTCGCGTTGGTATCCTCAATCTTGGCGCTACTATCACCTCTATAGAAACCCCTGACCGGTCAGGCCGGATGAAAAATATAGTGGCCGGTTTTGCTGATCTGGAACGGTACTGGCAGAATGAATACTATCTGGGCTGTCTCGTAGGGAGATGCGCCAACCGGATCAGACAGGGACGATTCCGGCTTGACGGAACCGAGATCAGGCTATCGGTCAATAACGATGGCAATCACCTCCATGGAGGCTTCGAAGGGCTGCATCGCAAAATGTGGAAACTGCATTCCCGGATCGACTCGGACGCCGGGGAAGGTATCGTGCTGGAGTATATGAGCCCTGACGGTGAGGAAGGTTATCCCGGTAATCTTCGGATACAGGTCACCTACCTGTTAAACAGGACGGGGAGTTTCTCCATCGGTTATACCGCTGTTACGGATAAGAGTACCCCGGTGAATCTTACCAATCATACTTATTTCAATCTATCGGGGTTTGAAAGACCTACTATCGAGGATCACCAGCTGCGGGTGTTTGCCGGGACATATACTGAGAAAAATGAATTGAATCTGCCAACCGGCAGGATCCTGCCGCTGGCGGGTACGCCGATGGACTTTTCGATTTCGAGGCGGATAGGGGACAGGATCCGAGATCTGCCGCTGGATATGGGATATGATCATAATTATGTGCTGGATCGAACCGGTCAGGTCTCTGGCGTAATGGGGACAGGTGCTGCGATCGTCCCCGCCGCCGGAAGCGGGATCGTCCCTGCTGCCGAGCTATATGATCCTGTTTCCGGCCGGAGCCTGCGTGTACTGACGGACAGACCGGGTCTCCAGGTATATACGGCCAACTGGTGGGATGGGGTCATCACAGGCCGGCAGCAGGTGCCCTATGTTCAGCATGGCGCCGTTGCGCTGGAAACACAGGCTTTCCCTGACAGTCCGAACCATCCATCTTTTCCGGACATCATCCTGAGACCGGGTGAAGTATATGATACAACCAGTATTTTTGAATTTAATACTAAATGATGACTATGTCCGGTACTTCCTATAATCGATCGTATATTCTTGGGTTGGCATTCATCTCAGCATTGGGTGGTTACCTGTTCGGATTTGATTTTGCGGTGATCTCCGGAGCGCTGCCTTTTTTAAGGGATCAATTCGGACTGAACAGCTACTGGGAGGGACTGGTGGCAGCGAGTCTGGCCCTGGGCGCCGCATTGGGCTGTATCGTTGCAGGAAGTATCTCGGATCGTTATGGACGCAGAAAGGGATTGCTGCTGGCGGCTGCTGTATTCGGGCTGTCGGCATTGGCAATGGCGTTTGCCCCGGGGCGTAATTTCTTTATCGGTGCGCGATGTATGGCAGGGATCGGAGTCGGTATGGCTTCCATGTTATCCCCCATGTATATTGCAGAAGTATCTCCGGCGCCTTTGCGGGGCCGGATGGTCGCCATCAACCAACTGACAGTCGTGACGGGGATCCTGATCACCAATCTTGTGAACTATACTTTACGAAACAATGGCGTCGAAGCCTGGCGCTGGATGTTCGGACTGGGTTTTATTCCTTCGGCATTGTTCTTTGCCGGTGCATTGTGGCTTCCGGAAAGCCCGCGCTGGCTGATAAAATCGGGAGATACAAAGACCGCAGCGATTATTTTGGAGAAGATAGGCGGACCCGCTTTTGCGACGGAGTCCCTGACCAACATTCAAAAGTCCATCGGTGCGGGAGGAAAGCTGAGCTATGCGGCCGTCTTTAAAAAAGCCGTGCTGCCATCCGTCCTCATCGGCATCGGGCTGGCCGTGTTCCAGCAGCTTTGCGGGATCAATGTTGTCTTTAATTATACTACCATTATCTTTAACAGCATCGGGATACCGCGGGACGGTCAATTGCTTCAAACTGTCTTTATCGGCGGCGTAAATCTTGTGTTTACGATATTGGCTATGCTCCTGGTCGACAAACTGGGTCGTAAGCCGCTGATGCTTTTTGGCGCCGGCGGGCTTTGTCTTTTATACATCGTTGTCGTCAGGGCATTGGGCACGCATTCTCCCCTTGTCTCCTGGTATCTGCTGACAGCCATCGGCACCTATGCCTTGTCGCTGGCCCCGGTGACCTGGGTGCTGATCTCGGAGATCTTCCCGAACAATGTACGGGGCGCGGCCACTTCTGTTGCAGTCCTGAGCCTGTGGGCGGCCTACTTTATTCTGATCTTTACCTTTCCTATCTTATACGAAAGGTTAAAGGATGTCACTTTCTACATCTACTCTGCCATCTGTGGTCTGGGCTTTCTCTTTATTCTTTTCGGAGTGAGGGAAACGAAGGGGAAAACTTTGGAAGAGCTGGAAGAGGTTATGGCCAGACATCACTAGAATAATCGGATAATCCATCAAAATAGCCGGATTCGCTATTTTCTTTCCTGATCGCGGAATATACTTTTGGCAGCAGAATATTGATTTTTTTTAATTGCTTCACCAAAACGATGCTTCTGTATGAAGAAGAAAATAGGCTATTCCATATGCCTGCTGCTTTCTCTTTTTGCCCTACCCAGGGTATTAGCCCAACAACCCACCAAAACAGTACATCCACACATTACTATCACCGGCACTGTCATCGACACTACAGGCCGAAGGGTCGAAGGTGCGAGTGTTACTGTGCCAGGTAAAAAGACTGTCGGGACGAGCACCGATGTCAACGGCCGTTTTATCCTGGATGTGGACGAAGGCGCCATCCTCATCATCTCCTATGTAGGCTATGCCGAACAAAGGATCACGGCTACAGCCCAACGCAAGTCGCTGGACATTGTCCTGCGTACTGCAGCGGCGGGAGAGTCTGTCGTTGTCACCGCTTATGGCAAAAAGGTACGTAAGGAGGCCGTAGTTGGCTCGGTGACCACCGTGAACCCGGACGCCCTGCGTATTCCCGCAAGTAATCTTACCAATGCTCTTGCGGGTCAGGTTGCCGGGGTCATCTCTTTTCAGCGGGGCGGCCAGCCGGGAGCCGACAACTCCCAGTTCTTTATACGGGGAGTAACAACGTTGGGGTACAGCGCCAGCCCGCTGATCCTTGTGGACAATGTGGAGCTGACGTCCAATGACCTGGCCCGTCTCAACGTGGATGACATCGCCAGTTTCTCCATCCTGAAGGACGCAAGCGCTGCAGCATTGTATGGAGCGAGAGGCGCCAACGGGGTTATCCTCGTTACCACTAAAGAAGGAAAGATCGGAAGGGCCCGGATAAATCTCCGGTATGAGAATTCCGTTTCGAAACCTACTAAGAATGTAGATCTGGCGGACCCTGTAACCTATATGAAGGGGTATAATGAGGCGGCGACGACCAGAGGAGCAGCGCCTTTCTATACGCCCAATCAGATCCAGGATGCCACGGCGACGTGGAACCATGCTCCCGGCAGCAATCCCTATTTGAATCCGGCTGTGGACTGGATGTCGATGCTGTTTAAAAAACAGACCACGACCCAGCGGGCCAACTTCAGCGTACAGGGAGGGAATGACCTGGCAAGATATTATATCTCCGGGTCCTATGACAGGGATAATGGCATCCTGCAGACAAATCCGGTGAACAACTTCAATACGGGAATGAAGTTTGAGAACTATCAGCTGCGATCCAACATCAATGTAAAGATAACGAAGACGACAGAGGTCGTTGCCCGTCTCTGGGGAAACTTTAATGACTATACAGGGCCGATCACCAATGACCAGTCCGGTCTGGCGACAGACCTTTATGACAAGGTGCTGCATACCAACCCTGCCGCCTTTCCGGCTTTCTATCTCCCGGATTCGGCCAACCTGCTGACCAAACACATTCTGTTTGGCAATTCTACCTCTACGGGCACATTGCAGGATAATCCCTATGCCGACCTGATGTACGGCTATAAGAGCTTTTCCGAATCAAGGATCTCGGCTCAGTTCGAAATAAACCAGAACTTCAATTTTATTACAAAAGGGCTATCATTTCACGGTATCTTCAGCACCAACCGGTATTCTTATTTCGACCTAAGCCGTCATTATAACCCCTTTTATTACGATGCTACGATCACCGACCCGAAGAGCGGTCAATATACCCTGAACTGGCTGAACAACTCACCGGGCTCGGCCTTTGAGTATCTTACCTATAACGGGGGGAATAAGAATATAACGACGTATATCTATATGCAGGGGTCAATGGATTATGATCATAGCTTTGGCGATCATCGCGTGGGACTTACTGTACTGGGTACCCGCGAACAAACGGAGAATCCTAATGCACTTGATCCTCTTACCAATCAGCCCTCTCTGCAGGCCTCGCTGCCCGCGCGTAACCTGGGTGTTTCGGGAAGGGCTTCCTACTCGTTCGACAACCGGTATTTCATGGAATTCAACTTCGGTTACAACGGCTCTGAGAAATTTGCGCCCAATCATCGTTTTGGATTCTTCCCCACGATAGGAGCGGGCTGGGTCATCTCCAACGAGCAATTCTGGAAAGGGGGGATAGGAGATGTGATCACCCGGTTGAAGATAAGGGGCAGCTACGGAAAGGTGGGGAATGACAATATCGGCAAACAGCGGTTCTTTTATCTCTCCAGTGTAAATCCGGATGGCGGTCCGGGCGCCACTTTTGGTACGAATAACGGTTTCTCACTAAATGGTACGACGATCCTGGCGTATCCGAATCCTGACGTCACCTGGGAAACCGCGAAGAAAAGTAATGTCGCGGTGGAAATGACGGTAGGCAAGGGGCTTAGCCTCGTTGCCGAGCTGTATCATGAATTCCGGTACAACATTCTGATCCCGCGTAGTTATATTCCTGTTACCGCGGGTATCGAGAACAGCGCAGCCGCCAACCTGCAGGCTAATCTTGGTACGGCTTACTCGACAGGCGTCGATCTTCATATGGATTATAACAAACGACTCTCCAAAGATCTCGCCGTGACCCTGATGGGCAATTTTACTTATTCCACGAACAAGGTCGGGTATCTCGAAGAACCGCAATATCCTGATTCGTATCTTTTCCATTCCGGTCACCCGATCGATCAGCAATTCGGGTTTATTGGCGAACGGCTTTTTGTGGATGACAAGGAAGCGGCGAACTCCCCTGCACAGGCATCCTTCAGCGGTCCACTGCCCCAGGGTGGAGATATCAAATACAGGGATATCAATAAGGATGGGGTCATCGACGGATATGACAAGGCAGCTATCGGTCTGCCTACTACGCCGGAGATCATCTATGGCTTTGGTTTCTCCGTCATGTACAGGCAATTCGATCTGAATGCCTTTTTCCAGGGACTGGCGAGGGAATCCTTCTTTGTGAACTCTTCCAATGACAACGATACCTATTACGGGAAATACGGGACCGAACCTTTTGTGAACAATGCCCAGCTGCTAAAGGCCTATGCCGACAACCACTGGAGCCTTGAAAATCAGAACCTGTATGCCTTATGGCCCCGTTACTCTCTTTATAACAATGTCAACAACGCCCAGCAGAGCTCCTGGTGGCTAAGGGATGGCAGCTTTATGCGGCTGAAGTCGCTGGAAGCGGGGTTTACCTTCCCTGCAAAATGGACAAAGCGTATCTATATGGATAAAGCCCGTCTTTACTTCAATGGGCTGAACCTGCTGACCTTTAGCCATTTCAAGCTTTGGGACCCCGAGATGGCGGGCCAGGGATTTGGCTATCCGATCCAGAAAGTCATCAATGTCGGTTTGAACCTGAATTTCTAAGATTAAAAAAAGAGTCATGAAGATCTTCATAAAATTATTGTTAACAGGGCTTCCGGTATTAATGCTCTCCTCCTGTAAAAAATATCTGAATGTCACGCCTGATAATGTGGCCACCCTGAACAGCTCTTTCACAAATGCCAACGAAACACAGGCTTATCTGTTCGGGTGTTACAACAACCTGCAGAATCTGTCCGATGTAAGACACAATGCGGGTTTTACCACTTCGGGAGAGATCGTATTCCCTATCAATCTCAACGACCGGACTACCCTTGGCGGAGGAGGCGGAGACGCGGGTTTTACGATCATGCAGGGGTTGCAGAATTCCGGTAACCCTTTGCTGAATTTCTGGGACGGATATAATATGGGACTGAACCTGTGGCAGTCGATCCGGATGTGTAATACTTTTCTTGACAATGTCAATACGCCGCTGGACCTGCCGGCTTATCAGAAAACAAGATGGATCGCCGAGGCAAAATTTCTGAAAGCCTATTATCATTACTGGCTGATCCGGATGTATGGTCCTATCCCTATTGCCGACGTAGCGTTGCCGATCAATGCCACTTCCGGCCAGGTAAGGGTTCCGCAGCAGTCGGTGGATTCCTGTTTCAACTATGTGGTACATCTGCTGGATACGGCCATTGCCGGTCTGCCTGCAGTGATCCAGAATACGGCGACGGAGCAGGGCCGGATCACGTCCACTATTGCTTTGGCGGTGAAAGCGGAAGTGCTGGCTACTATGGCAAGTCCCCTGTTCAATGGCAATCCTGACTATGCCGGTATGAAAGCAAAGGACGGGAAACCCTTCTTCTCCACTGCGGCAGATCCCGAAAAATGGCAGCGGGCGCTGGATGCCTGTAAGGCCGCGCTGACTGCCGTCAATGCTACCGGAGCATCTTTATACCAGCTGAAGCTGAATGGCAATGTGACCCATATGAGTGACAGTACAAAGAAGCTGCTGACCATCCAGGGGGCTATTACCGACACCTGGAATCCGGAACAGATCTGGACCCTGAATACCATATACGGCTGGCAGTATATGACTGCGGCAAGGGTCAATGCCGATGCTGCCTCTAATCTGTTCGCTGTATACTCCAATTTCTCCGTGCCTGTTGCGGAATCGGAACTTTTCTATACCAATAACGGAATACCCATCAATGAAGACAAGACCTGGGATTATCCGAACCGGTACAAGCTGCAGCAGGGTGACAGCGCGCATGTCTATTATATAAAGAAAGGATATACCTGTCCCAAAGGGAATTTCAACCGGGAGAACAGGTACTATGCGGATGTCGCCTTTGACGGCAGCATCTGGTATGGCGCGGGTAATACCGATGACAACAACCCCAACTATGTCAATGCCGTCAACGGATTTGCTGCTGCGCCCGATGCGCTGCGGATCAATGTGACAGGTTACTGGGCAAAAAAGCTGGTGCCCTGGCAGTCTTATTTCGGACAGACAAGCGTGCCCTATAACTATTCATGGCCTTTTATGCGTCTTCCGGCACTCTGGCTTTTATATGCTGAATGTCTGAATGAGGTCAATGGACCCGGTGCTGAAGCGTATCAATATATAGACCAGGTTCGGGCAAGAGCGGGTCTGCCCGGTGTACAGGCGGCCTGGGCCCAGTATTCCAGCAACCCCGGCAAGCCGAATACAAAAGAAGGGCTGCGGGCTATCATCCACCAGGAACGCCGTATCGAACTGGCCTTTGAAGGGCAGGCCGGATGGGATCTGAGAAGATGGAAAGAATTGCAAAGCGTATTGTCGGGCCCCATACAGGGATGGAACACCAATACCGGGACCAATGGGAGGACCACTGCGGGTTACTATCAGCTCGTCAACTATTATCAGCCGGTGTTTGGCCTGGGGAATTATATCTACCCGATACAGACGTATGACCTGCTGATCAACCCGAATCTTGTGCAGAGTCTTTATTGGTAAACTAATTTTATTAAACGCATTTTATGCAAAGAATATATAAAGTTGCTTGTTTGACGATGGTTGCCATAACACTGGCGCTAAGTCAGTTTGGTTGTAAAAAAGTGGACGGGTTCAATGCCGTTGTTTCTACGGACATGACCAAACCCGGGCCTGTCACCAATATAAAGGTGGTCAATTTCAACGGTGGGGCCTATATCACTTATTCGCTGCCCGATTCAAAGAATATCCTTTATGTCCAGGCGAATTATGCTATCAACGATAAGGCCAGCCGGCAGACGAAATCCTCTTATTATTCGGATAGTATCACGGTAAGCGGGTTTGCCAAAAGCCAGGACTATAAGGTGACACTCCAGGTCGTGAGCCGGGCGGAGGTAAAATCCGATTCTGTTGTGGTGACCGTACATCCGGATACACCGGCATATCTGCTGACGAAGCCTACCCTGAAATTGCAGGCCGATTTCGGAGGGGTCAATGTCATTGCGCTCAATAAAATAAAGGCCGATATCGGGATCATCCTGATCACTCCCGGAAAGACGAGCAGCAGGCTGGAGATCGTTAACCAGGTCTATACCAATGCCGACTCCGTGAATTTCAGCGTGAGGGGGTATGATACCGTTTCAAGACAGTTCGGAGTCTATATCACGGATTCATGGGGAAATATTTCGGACACGGTCTTTGCCACGCTGAAACCCATTTACGAGGTACAGATGGCAAAATCCCTCTTCAAACCATATGTGCTTCCCACCGATGTCCTGCCTTATGACAGCTATCGCGGTCTGATCAACTTATGGGACAACAATATCAAGGAACCAACCTACAACACAGCGCAGCCGATCACCCCGCTGGTTTGGCCGTCCTGGATGACCTTTGATATGGGACAGACGGCCAAGCTTAGCCGTTATACCATGGTGGGCCGGACAGGAGATGCGCCCGGAGAATTCATGTGGGGGTATGGCACACCCCAGACCTGGGTCATCTGGGGAAGGGCTGATGTGCCGGTAGATGAATCGATGCCGGACAGTACCGCTCTTCCACCGGTGGGACAGGCTACTCCCAACGGCTGGATAAATATGGGTCAGTTCACTGCGCCGCCCAAACCTTCCGGTTTGCCCAGTCCGCAATTCAATGCTACGGACCTGGCATTTTGGCAAGGCGGCTTCCCCTTCAACTTTTCGCTTGCGCTGCCAAAGGTCCGGTACATTCGTTTCGAATGTCTTACGAATATGGGCGGGACGAATAATTTCTTTGATATGAATGAAATGACATTCTTTGGCGATCCGAGATAAGATCTCACATCTTAAAAAATTATTACAATGAAAGCATTTTATAAAAATAGTTGGATCGGGTTGGCTTGTTTTATAGCTGTCTGCGGTTGTACCCGGAAGGCCAATGACTACCGTTCCTTTTTGAATGGCCAGGAGATCACCTATCCCGGAAAGATTATCGGCCCCAATGCCTACCCCGGCAACCTGCGTCTGCTGCTGACCTGGAATCCAAGCCCGGATCCCAGCGTCTCAAAATACGTAGTGTACTGGAACAACTATACCGATTCCACTGTGGTCAATGCTGTATCGCATTCAACCACGGACACGGTAAAATGCCTGATCAACAATCTGGCTGAATATTCGTACACCTTCTTTATTTATTCCTATGACGCCAGTGGCAACCGGAGCATTCTGACCGAGTTGGACAATG
>Ga0310811_10011415_pt1 | contig 11520 bp, 9 predicted proteins | sample YCmetagenome_FD_207642 | JGI IMG/M metagenome (GOLD analysis project Ga0310811, IMG submission 207642) | Soil microbial communities from experimental microcosm in Duke University, North Carolina, United States - YC | ecosystem: Engineered > Artificial ecosystem > Soil microcosm > Unclassified ... | reverse complement strand
AAACAAAATAGGTACCGTGCGCTGTGTGATAGGTAGCCGATGACTGACCGATGGTGAAACCAACACTTAGCTGGGCTACAGGCGCCGTTATACCCCCTAGGTTGTTCCGATTGATCAAATAAGCGTTGCTATCCTTTCCTGTTGCGAGTACGAGCTGGGAAGGATTGGCTCCCGGTACGTCGATAAGCATCGCGCTCACCCCACCGAGGTCAGTATCGCCATTATCGAGCGACAACCAATTGGTAGGCGTCCAGTAATCGGTGGGCATACCGCTCCAAAACGGACCAGCTTGCAAACGGATGATCGCTTCGCCACCGCCCCAGACACCTCCCGTGCCGGTGGTGTTACCCGTGATGACAAACATGTTAGTGCCGTCGCTGGCAACGCCGCTATGTCCCCAAATACCGCCTTTAGCAGCGGTTGTCGCCCAGGCGCCGACGTTGGCTGGATTGTTAATGTTTACGCCTACAACCCAACCGTGATAGCTTCCGCAGTCACCGAAGTATCCAGAGTAGGGCACGTACACGATCCCGTTTACAAGAGCGAGTGCACCTCGATCTTCCTGCACCAGAGAGCTGAAGAGATTCCCGTTGTACATGGCTGTGGCGTTCACATCCACCGGCCAGCCTGCATTCGTGACACCCGTGTCCACATTCAGAGAAAAAATGAAATGCTTCTTCGTGACACCGTCGATTAGCGCGTCGAAGAAGAGCGATCGAGACGTCAGATCGACAACTGGTGTGCCGATCGTGCCGACCGTACTAATATTTCCACAAGGAAGACCCGCTGTGACCGGCGGTCCGATGTCGGTGCGCTGCCAAATCACCACGCCTGTCGTGGCGTTGAGCGCATAGATATTATTCGATGCCGTAACAACAATAATCATTGGTCCATTCGCACCACCCTCGATGTAAAGCGGCTGCGCATGAACGTTGCCGACGATCGTGCCATTGAAGTTTACGTCGCGAGCAAGATTCGCCGCATTGCCGAGCGTGAATGCTGGATCGATATAGAGACCGTCTCGGGAAGGATTATTGTTCTTCTGGGTGACATTGATCTGCGCATTGGCCGCCATTGTGGCGGCGCAGGAAACAGCAATCAGAAGCGAAAGTTTCATCGTGCGCGAGATCGACAATCCCGCGCTCCCTTTACACAGCGCGCTCACTGTCTGTCAAGGACTTACGACGGCATAACGATGGTGAAACTAGTGGAATTGTCATTTTCGTTTTTCTGGGGAGCGCACGCGCCTCGCATGCACGATTCGGCACCCTCGCCGAAACCGAGGGCCACTCGGCAATCCAGACATTGGAACAGATAGTCCGCGATCGCGAGGGCGTGATCGCCAGCACGCGAGGCGCGTGCGCTCCACTGAATGTAGGGGCGTCCGAACAGCTGGATGTTCATTGCGTCTTGCGAAAATGGCCTGCTCTGCTACGTACGCGGTCGATTTCTTAAATTCATCTGCAATGCCTAATTATCGTCTGCTGTTGTGTTGCGTGGCCACGTTAAGCTTTAGCGTTGCGCTTACGGCCCAGACTACGCCGGTAATCAGGCGCGCTAAACCCGTCCACCCAATTGAAGCGGCGCCTAAGCCAGCCGCATCTCCAAAGGTAGAAAAGGAAGCTGCGGTAAAAACTCCCGCTCCTCCGAAGGAACCGCCAATTACCTTTAATTCGGTGCACGTGGACGGTCCTTACATCGCCATGACCTTCGACGACGGACCAAGCGCGACGCTTACGCCGAAATTGCTCGATATACTCGCTGCGCATCATATGAAGGTCACCTTCTTTGTGCTCGGCGAAATGGTAGCTGAGCATCCGGAGATTCTTGCGCGAGCCGCACGCGAAGGACACGAAATCGCCAGCCACAGCTGGTCACATCCCAATCTCGCCAAAATGGGTCAGGAAGGAGTTCGCAGCCAGCTACAGCGAACCGACGATCAAATTAAAAGCGCCACCGGGAAACGTCCGACTTTATTTCGGCCGCCGTACGGATCCATCACCGAGCGTCAGAAGCGATGGATCCACGACGAATTCGGATATGACATTATTCTTTGGGACGTTGATCCACTCGACTGGAAGCGACCTGGTCCGGCGGTAGTTCGCAATCGCATTCTCAAAGAGACGCGACCCGGTTCGATCGTGCTTTCCCACGACATTCATCCCGGGACAATCGAGGCGATGCCCTCCACCTTCGATCAGCTGGAGGCCAAGGGCTTTAAGTTTGTCACTGTTTCAGAGTTGCTCAGCATGGCGACGCCGGCGACCCCGCATCCGAAAGCCTCACCGGCCGAGAAAACAGTGGCGAAACCCGCTGCAACTGGTGCGCCGTCTGTTGCTCCGAGCGTCGCTCCGACTCTCGCTCCATCAGCCGCTCCGGCATCTTCTCCGGGCGGCTAAGCCAATTACAGCTGCTGTAGCCACCGGCCTGTGGCCGGTTTGTCCCGCGCCATGTTGCAGCAAAAAAAACGGCCCGCAGGGCCGTCGCTACAGGGTTGATGGAACGTTTATTTTTTCGCAGCGCCGCTGCCGCCTGCGGCCACGCGTTGCTCGCTTTGGCGACGCGCGATGACGAAATGATTATTATCGCCGTAGCTTCGCCACGGACCCGGAGGCACATCCCGAACTTCCACAAATTGCCAGTCAGTCACATCAGTCGGCGCCAGCCCCAGATAGTCGCGCACCGCGGGAGAAACATCCAATCCCGCTCCATGGTTCAGATTTGGCTTCGGGCGCTCGTTTCCGAAGACGTATTGAAAATGGTCCGTGCGAAACGGGCCACAATCCTCCCATTGCGCGAAGCAAACCCGATTGCCTTTGCGGATGGAGATCCAACGATTGCGGCAGACCGACTGTCCCGGTCCGGTGTACGATTGCTTGAACCACGGGATCACTAGCGGAGCCTCCGGCTTGAATTGGCCGTGCGTGACATCGTTATAAGGCAGCGCGAAGTAGAAAGGATTCTGTTTCGGGACGAACGCGATCGGAATGTAATTTCGGCGCGAGCTGGGCTCTGGACTGTCCGTCCCGCCATAATTTGCCGTCCAATTCAAGTCCCACGAACTCTTGAAATTAGGCACCGGGTTGTTTCCGCTGGCCTGTTCACCCACCCAGAAGACGGTCGTGACAATGTTCATTTTCCACGGATACCGCTGGACCGCCGGACGTGAACTGGTCGGGATAAGGACTTGCGGTTCCACTTTTAGCAACGCCTGCTCCCGCAGCTTCATCGCATACTTCGCGAAATCCGCCGCCGTCGCGTAGGGAGAAGTGGATTGATCGTCCCCGAAGACTTTCGGGGCGCCAGCAACTACAAGACTGAAACAAACCGCGAGAAGTCCCTTCATGCAGACCGCCGCTTCTTCTACCGGATTCCGCGTCCGGAGGCAAGCTTTAAATTTGGTTCGCCGCACTCGGCGAGAGGTTCCAGAATGGTCAATTGGAGCGTCGTTCTCATCTCCCCTCTGCCTCGCCTACAACCACAATGATGTTCACATCGAGAATTGTAGGGCGTTTCTGTGAAACGCCGGGACTGGCGTCTGACACAGACGCCCTACAAACGCCGCCATTTTATCTCAACCGCATGTTGTCGATCAAACGGGTCTTACCGAAAAACACTGCCAACAGGAGCACTGAGTTGGCTCGGACCACATTCACGGGCTTCAACGTTTCTGCATCAACGACTTCCACATAATCGATTCGCGACAGGTCCGCTTCATTGATAACCCGTCGCGCAATGGCGACGATATCGTTGGCTGATTCTTTACCAGCATCTTTGGCAGCCAGCAGCGCCTTGTGCAGAACCGTCGCCTGTTTCCGTTCTTCAGGGTCCAAATATTGGTTGCGCGAGCTGCACGCCAGACCGCTTTCCTCCCGGACAGTGGGCACTGCGATGATGTCGATGTTGAAATTGAGGTCACGCACCATCCTTCGAATAATTGCCAGCTGTTGAAAATCTTTCTCGCCGAATACAGCTGCATCAGGCGCGAGAATATTGAATAACTTCGTCACCACTGTGCATACACCGCGGAAGTGTCCGGGGCGCGATTTGCCTTCCAGCGTGGTCGACAACGACGTCTCTTCCACAAATGTCGAGCGGTCGTTTTCATAGACTTGGTCGGCCGATGGACGAAACAAAAGATCGACACCAGCATTTCGGCAGAAATCTTCGTCTGTCTTTTCCGGACGCGGGTATCGCTCGTAATCGCTGCCCGGCTCGAACTGAAGTGGATTGACGAAAATGCTGACGGCCACTTCGCCCTCTTTGCCGGCCGCGTCTCGGGCCACGCGAATCAACTCGCCATGCGCCTTGTGCAGCGCGCCCATCGTCGGCACGAGCACACGCCGTTTCACACGCAGGTTCGCCTGCGCTTCTGCGATGGTGGTTAGAATTTTCAGGTCAGCAGCCTCACTTCCATTTCGGTTGAAGAAATTGGTTCAAGGTAATTCGAGATTCTTCGCTTCGCTCGGAACGACATCAGAAAAACAAGATGAACACGCCGGTGATCATCAGTGCCAGCATCCAGGCGAAATCGATGTTGAACCACGCGCGGCGCAATATCGCGACCCCAAATTTTTCGTAAACCAGAATCGCGACCAGCGCGGTCGTTAGAAGATATCCCAATGTGTGGACTATGACCGCAGCGGTGAGCAAAGAAGGCGCGCTAAAACTCGCGAATGCCCATGCGTGCATTTGGTGACCTTCGTGGTGATGCGATTGTTCCAAGGCCATCGATGGCAAAAAAAATGGGACGAGCATCAATCCCGCACCGTGTGCTGAAGCCATGACGAACGACCAAAGGGTCAAATCGCCGAAGCCGACTCGCATCCCTACCCAGTTCGGATGACGCGAACGCAGTAGACGATATAAACCGAAGGCAAATAGGATCGCGGCAGCAACAATCTTCAAGGTGCGGGGCGGCAGACTAATTCGGGCCAGAAGAACCACGGCGATGATGATCCCCACGGAAAGCGCGTGCCCAATGACCATTGGAGGCAGAGCGCGAAACACAGCCGCACGCTTTTGCTCCTGCAGGCCAAGTGCCACGGCAAATAGCCAGCCCATGGCAGGATTGACCCCGTGAAACATGCCCAACCCAAAGACCGCCACCCACGGCCAGAGGTCGTTCACGGAAAGCAATAGGAATCGCTTGAGGAATCGCCTCCTTCGAGGCGCACTTGATGAACGCGATAGTCGTCGCTTTCGACAAAAAAGTTTTTGTCGAATTCCATGCCACCGTTGGGATCGGCATCGAGTTTGACCATCCAGCTGCCCACACCATCGGGATAAAATTGCTCATCCCATGCGGCATAAAGCGAGTTGGTAAAATAGATTCGCTTACCGTCGCGGCTCACTTCCACCATTTGAGGGCCGCCGGCGAGCGGCTGATCCGGCTTCTTTGGATGCGCAGTGCGATTGGCGATGCCGCCGATGCGCACTGAACCCGTCTTCTTCGGTTTGAACGGATCAGAAACGTCGAATTGCAAGAACTCGCCCGTTCCGAAACATGAAACGTAAAGAAACTTGTCATCCAAGGACAAGTTGATGTCGGTCACGAGTGGCGGCACCGCTTTAAAACTTTTCAGCAGCGGGGGAAGCTTTTCCGGGTCGGCAGGCTCGGCTGGAATTTCGATCACTTTCTTCACGGCCCAGGCACCGTTGTCGCGATGCCACAAAAAAATCGCTGCCGACAAATCCTTCAGCGAAACCACTACGCCGAGGAAACCGTAAGCTTTCCTCGGGTCGTGCGCGGGACGCATCTCGAGAGCCATTTGCTGCTCGCTGCCTAAATCGAGCGTCTGAAGGTGTCGCCGCCGTCGCAGATCCCAGACATGCATTTGATGCCCGTATTTTCCGCCTAACAAGAGATCGGGTTGAACTCCGTTCTCGATCATGTTGGGAGTGCCCCACTCGCTGCTGATCAGCGTGTCGAAACCGAGGTGCCACCAAAAATCGTAATGCAAAAATTGGTCGCCGCGATCGACTTCCCACTGACCGAGGACTTCAAACGTCTCGCAATCGAGCATGAAAATGCCGCCTGGGCCGTCACCACTCGGATCTCCGAGCGCGCTAACGTAAATCGCCTCCGGTCCGCAGTGAATCGTATGCGGACGCGAATAGTTGGTGCGCGCGAAAATTTCCTCCGGCTCGATGACTTTGACGATCTGTGGTTTCCGCGGATCGGGCTTGGTGTCGATGATATGAATCCGCGAAGATCGAAGACCCGGGACAAGCAGGTAACGTCGTTCGACGTGCGGATGCGGGGCGTACGGACACAGTGCCGAACTGCACGCGTTCCAGCCGAAATGATGCAGCTCATCGCCAAACTTTGGCATCTTCACCTCGCCGACGCGCTGCCCGTATGTGGCCGACTTGGGATCAACATCAACGACCAGCAGTGCATCATTCAGCTTGCTGCCGGGAGGATTCAGCGCCGCAACAAACGCATGTTTTTCAGGTGGCGCCTGCATCGCCATTTTAGGTGACGGATAAAACGTGGGATCTGGTTTTAGTAACGGCATAAGCTTCGGTGTTTGATGGTTCAGCCCATTAAACTCCCGACGGGACAGACCTTTCAAGAGCAATTCGGGGCAATTACTCCAACCAAATCGCCTGCCTCGCGAAACGAAATTTTTTTTGATCAAAATTTTTCCAGCCCGCCTGGATCGCAAGCTCGTGCATTTCACCAAATGAGAATGAGCGGTCGGCAGAAAGACGTGCGTCAAACCGCGTCATCGGTTCGCGAAAGATAACTGCGGTCAGCATGTGAACGCCCACCTGCAATAGAAATCCGCGCCGCAAGTCCGAAACCAGCACAAATCTCTTCGACAATTCGCGACATCGCCGCAGAAGTTTTACGGCGTCATCATCGCTGAAATGATGAAGAACTAACGAACAAAGCGCGATGTCATAGCCTTGGGGACAATCCCATTCCAGAATGTTTGCGGCACGGTAGGAAATTTCCGGATAACCGGCGCTTAATCCCCGGGCGATTTCCAAAGTCGCAGGTTGCTGATCGACTGCATCGATCTCGATTTCCGCACCGACCCTTCGCGCATGATCCACGAGTAACCGCGGAATATCGCCAGAACCGGTGGCAAGATCGACAACCCGCAGCTGCGCGCCCGGGGTTATCCAGCGACGCATGAACGTCGAGACTAAATGATAGCTACCGAACCAGCGATTAAGTTGTCGAAGCCGTTCCAGGTCGCGCTCCAACTCCTGCGAAACCGGTTGAGGCCGGTCCATCATTTCCAAGACCGCAGGATCGAAGCTTCGCTTCATAATGTGCAAACTGTAGCGGCGGTCTCAGACCGTCGCACTTTTCGGCGATCAGAGATCGCCGCTACAAGCCGAGAAATTTCTGCCAGGACTCCGGCAACTCGGCATTCTCCACGTCGCTCGCGATGCGTCCTTCGAACTCAGGATGGAAAATCGTGCTTGTCCCGTAAACCATCATGACGTCCTCCGTACCTTCCACTCTAATGGCGTGCGCCACGCCCGCCGGAATCACAACACCGACATTGTTGTTGCTGCGATGATTATCGCCGTCGATGAAGAATCGCATAACCCGCCGCGGCAACCCTGCCCTGGTGTCGCACAAAATCATTTCAACCCGTCCCTGCAAAAAGAACATCACGTCCCATTGCTCGTCATCATAACGGCGCAGCGAATAGTTTTCCGGTTCATCGACGAACAACCGGCGCAACCAGTCCGCCGATGCGCTCCCTTTCGGAACACTTGGAGGATGAACGTGAAAACCTTTCGCCGTAGACGCAAACATGCGCGCGGCTGACCATTGCTTCGGCCACAAGCCGATCTGAGAAAGAATCCCTTCGTCGCGCCGCACAAATTCCCCGAAACACCCACGATGACGTTGCGGATGAATTTTTCGCGTGAAAATTTCCACGCCCGGTATCCAGGCTTCTTTGATCTCGCGCTCGCTCTTATCAGCAACGACGAGTTCACCCGCGTCCACCCCTCGTTGCGCCAGTTCCTGCGCGAACGACGCCTTGCGGTAATCACGAGGGCTAAGCGCGTCTTGAGCAGCAGGGTCGATCCCCTCCCAGAGGTTGGCTTCTTTGTTCATTTCACAAGTGTCATTCTGAGCGAAGCGAAGAATCTCGGTTCAGGTGCCTTTTAGCGAGAAATCGACACGTTCGCGAGAGAAATTCGGTCCCAACTAGTGTCCGCTGGTGCGTAAGAAAACCTTGCCGTCTCTAATTTCTCCGCCCGTTACTCCGTACTGGCCGGCATAACTTCGTAGCGATCGGCCAACTCCCGGCAATCCGAAGTCCAGCAGGCCTGTGGGTATGCTGTGGCCGTTGATCCTGACGTCGCTCAACTGCACGCTGTTCGCGGTAGTTCCAGCCGGTGCCACGATCGTGGCAGTGCCGTTCAAATATCGATTCCCGAGACCTAATGCGTTTCGAAACGGGACATCCAATCTTCCCAGTGGAATGGAGAACTGGGCCTGCAAGACGGTGCCATCAATGCCTACAGAAGCCGTGCCAGCCGATTTTCGATTGGCGCCAATCAACGAGTTGATGTCCGCGGCGGTCAATTCCACTTCGCCTTCCTCATGAGTTCGCGCTGCTTTCTTCATCGTATCCAGGCGTTCGCGCACCTCCGCGCTTTTTTGAACCGTCGCCGGGGGTGCGGGGGGCGCGCTCGTCTCACCATGCGTAAGCGCGCTCGTTTCAGCAGGCGCACCAGCCTCAGCGATCGGTGCAGGTGCATCTGCAAGGTAGTGATGGACACCCCAAAACGTTCCGCCAACCCCTACCACGACGACTAAGGTCACAATAACGACCAGGATCAGGCAACCTTTTCCGGCACAGCCCATTCCTCGTTTTGGCGGCGGGTCTAGTGAGGTGTTCATTTTCGTAATTCTACGTTGATCCTAGCCTGCACAACATTCAGCTTCTCATGCAGACTGCGCAATCTTTCGGAAGCGTCCACCCAAACCACCGACTAGATAGCCTTAACGTATCAATCCAAATCGTACGCTTCTACGAGGGCAACTCCGGTGGTATCGGTTACGCCTCGCACGATCGCCGTGTAGTTGCCGGGTTGCAATGTTGCGATAATCGCCGACTCCCGCAGATCGCCCGGAGCGTAGCCGCTTCCTAGTATGTCCCTTCTTTGATCGCTGGTGATAATCCCGCCAAGGATGGTATGGCGCCAGTCATCATTAGAGGCAATCAACGCTCCTGTTCCATTGTGAAGTTCCAGGGTGGGATTCGCCAGCGCATTGGGAATATTATATGGAGGCGCACCGAGTTCAGGACCAATGGCTCGCAGAATCAACCGCTTTGATTGAGTTCCTTGAACAATAAAACCGCCAATCATTACGTTGTCCCCTGTCTGCACAAAGCTACGAGTGCTAACGTTGCCCAGAGTTGAATTAGCCTCAGGACTCAAATCGTACACTTCCGCGAGAGCTACTCCAGTGGTGTCGTTTACACCACGCACGATCGCGGTGTAGTTACCCGGTGGCAGGTCTGCGACGATCGCAGATTCTCTTCCGTCCTGGGGGGCGTGTCCGCTGGCCCGGATGTCGGCCCGTTGATCGCCGGTAATAATCCCGCCGATTATCGTATGTTGCCAGTTATCATTGGAAGCAATCAACGCTCCTGTGATATCGTGTAGCTCGAGCGTGGGATTAGACAATGGATTGGGAACGCCATACTGGTTGAGCTCAGGACCTATCGCTCGAATAATCACCCTCTTTAGCTGGCTGCCCCGGACGATGAAACCACCTATCATCACGTTATCGCCAGTCTGCACAAAGGCGCGCGTCGAGATGTTACCAAACTGTGACAGCAGAGCCGGTGTTTGCGCGCAGTACTGTCCCCCTGTGTTGAAAAAGCCACTGAAATCAGCTCCGCCCCATACGATCATCTCGTTGCCGGTCCATACTGCTGTGTGAAAGGCTCGAGCAACAGGCGCGTTGGTGATGCTAGTGTACACCCAACTGTCAGTCGTAGGATTGTACCTCGCGCCACCATTTGTAACACACAGTAACTCTGAGCATGGGCCATCGCCGCCCCACACGATCATTTCATTGCCAGTCCACACAGCCGTATGTCCTTCTACCCCGGAGGGTTCATTAGTAAGACGCGTAGCTGTCCAGCTGTCCGTGCTCGGATTATATTTCGCGCCGTCACCAAACGTGATGGTTCCGTCGGTGCCGCCCCAGACGATCATTTCAAAGCCGGTCCACACCGCGCTGTGTACCGCCCGGGCCGTTGGCGCATTGGTCGTGCTGGTGGCGATCCAGATATCGGTGCTGGGATCATATCTCCCCCCGCTATTCGCTATAGCGGGCGCATCCCCGCCCCAAACGATCATTTGACTGCCAGTCCACACCGCAGTGTGAAACACTCGAGCACTTGGGGCATTATCGGTGGCGGTGGCTATCCAACTGTCCGTAACCGGGTTGTACTTGCCGCCACTGTTAAAATAGTTTGTGCCGTTAGATCCACCCCAGACGATCATTTGGTTGCCCGTCCAAATTGCCGTGTGATAGTACCGGGGAGCGGGTGCATTAGTGGTGCTCGTAGCTATCCAACTATCCGTAGCAGGATTGTATCTTCCGCCGCTGTTAAAATTATTGGGTTCATCGAATCCGCCCCAGACGATCATCTCAGTGCCGGTCCACACGGCCGTGTGAAACCCTCTAGGAGAAGGCGCGTTTGTAAGAGTCGTAGCTGTCCAGCTATCTGTGCTAGGATTGTATTTACTTCCGGTGTTATCGGAACCACCCCAGATAATCATTTCACTGCCAGTCCACACGGCCGTATGGCGGACTCGGGCACTCGGAGCGTTGGTGGTGCTAGTGGGTGTCCATGTATCGTCAGTGCATCCGTTGCCAGTTGAGATTGAAGGCAGGCTGTAATTACCGGGACCAGGCACAACCTGGGCATGGGTTCGGCGTTTTCGTTTTACGTGCTCGCTAGCTGAATCCACTAGTAAACGCTCCGCCAGCACGGGCCGCGCTAGACACTCTGCGATAACAGCCGGATCGTTTCCAAGGGCCTCAAACAATTGCTGGAGGACTTCTGGCTGTTTTGTTTCTCGCGCCATTCGATCCATCTCACCCTGCAATTGCTCAGCAGTAATGGTCCTGTGCCAGTAATCTTGCAGCACAAGCGAGTCGCGCAGGTAACCTGCAACCTTATTTTCCAGTTCGGCTTGAGACATCACCACATCCAGCGATGGCTTGGAATCAGGGTTCTCCTTTGGCCAAATCCGGTGACGCCAGTAAACTTCTTCGATAGCTCGTTGATAAGACACACGCTTTTCAAAGGTGAGTATTCTAGCCGGGTTCGGAGCTTCCACGCTCTCACTCACCTTAGCATTGTGTGCCGGTGACGAGGCTACCGGAGACTTGGTCGTGGCATTGATCGAACGAATAGTCGTGCCGCTTACAAGAGACGCGATGACGACAACGAATAGCAAAACAATCTTTTTCACCGGAGAATGGCTTAGAAAGTATCAATCCAAATCGTACACCTC
>Ga0310811_10011414_pt1 | contig 11520 bp, 8 predicted proteins | sample YCmetagenome_FD_207642 | JGI IMG/M metagenome (GOLD analysis project Ga0310811, IMG submission 207642) | Soil microbial communities from experimental microcosm in Duke University, North Carolina, United States - YC | ecosystem: Engineered > Artificial ecosystem > Soil microcosm > Unclassified ... | reverse complement strand
TTGCGATTCCCGCTCTCGGCTTCGCGGTGTCAGGGCGCACTGATGCAGATGGAAGCTGGGCCGCGAGCTCGGCCGCGCCGCGCAGCCTGAGGCGCTGGTCGCCAGAGACCCCGACGCTTTACGACGTCCGCTTCCAATCAGGCGACGACGTGCTCAACGACCGCGTGGGCTTCCGCACGATTGAAGTGCGTGGGCACGACATATTGCTGAACGGGAAGTCGATCTTCCTTCGCGGTATCTCGATCCATGCCGAAGAGTTCGGCGCCGATCCAACGCGCGCGATCACGCCGGCGGCGGCGCGCGCCCTCCTCACCGAAGCGAAGCAGGGGCTTCACGCCAATTACGTCCGGCTCGCCCATTATCCGCACCCGGAGACCATGCTCCGCGCGGCGGACGAGCTGGGCCTGCTCGTCTGGAGCGAAATCCCGGTCTACTGGGTGGTCGATTTCAAGAATGCGCAGACGCTGAAGACCGCGCTGCGCATGCAGTCGGAATCTATCCTGCGCGACCGCGATCGCGCCTCGATCATCATCTGGAGCGTCGGCAATGAGACGCCAGTCAGCGACGCCCGAAACGCCTTTCTGCGTGCGCTGATCGCCAACGCGCACCGACTGGATGATACGCGCCTGGTCAGCGCTGCGCTGCTCGCCAGCCGCAAGGGCAACGTCCAGGCGATAGACGATCCCATTGCGCCGGATCTCGATGTGCTCGCAGCCAATACCTACAGCGGCTGGTACTCGCAGGATCCGCTGTCGGCCCTGCCCTCCATCGAGTGGCGCGAACCCGTCGACAAGCCTTTGATCTTTTCGGAGCTCGGCGCGGGAGCGCTCGCGGGCTATCACGACGACCCGGCGAACCCGCACAAGTTCAGCGAAGAATTCCAGGCGGAATTCTACCGCCAGACTCTCGCCGAAGCATCGAAAGTCCCGTTCCTTCGCGGCATGTCACCCTGGATCCTCAAGGACTTCCGCTCGCCCAACCGCCAGCATCCGATCTATCAGCAAGGCTGGAACCGCAAAGGCCTCGAGTCCGAGACGGGGCAGCGCAAGGAAGCGTTCGACGTGCTCGCCTCTTACTATGAGCATCTGCAAGATAGGTACTAATCGGGCAGCTTGACGGCTGTCTCAACAACAGTAGCGTCGCGCAACCGACCTTTGGGGAGCACACCACATGCGTCACCTGCTTGCCTCCGCAGCGCTGATCGCGCTCGTCTCGACCGCTGGCTCGGCGGCCGGCCCGAAGCTTACCTCGGCCCAGCGCGATGCGACGCATGCGATGTTCGAGCACATCATCGACATTCCGACGGTGATCGGCCGGCATAACGTTCCCGAAGAGGCCCAATATGTCGCGGACCAGTTCAAGGCCGGCGGCTTCCCCGCCGAGGATATTCACGTCCTGCCCTATCACACGGAGAGCGCGACGACGGGCGCCGACGAAACCGCCGCGCTGATCGTCCGCTGGCGCGCAGCAGGTCCGACCAGCAAGAAGCCGATCCTGCTCATGGGCCACATGGACGTCGTCGAGGCCAAGGTCGAAGATTCGACCACCGACCCGTTCAAGATGGTCGAGCGCGACGGCTATTATTACGGTCGCGGTACCATCGACATGAAGGATGGCATCACCGCGATCACTCAGGCCATGATCAACCTAAAGGCCGCCGGATTCAGGCCGAAGCGCGACATCGTCGTCCTGTTTACGGGCGATGAGGAAACCAACGGCATCGGTGCGAGGAAGGGAGCGACAGAGTGGCTCGATCTGCTCGGCCATCCCGAATACGGCCTCAACGCCGACGGCGGCGGCTGCGGCCTCAACGTCGACGGATCGCTTGCGGGGTGCGGCATGCAGACCGCGGAGAAGACCTTCGCCGGCTATACCTTCACCGTGCGCAACCGCGGCGGCCATTCGTCGAAGCCGCGCAAGGACAATGCGATCTACAGCCTTGCGCACGCCCTCGATAAGCTCGAAGCCTATCGCTTCACGCCCAAGCTCAACGAGACGACGCGAGCCTATTTCACCGCCAAGGCGGCAATGGACAAAACCGCGCTCGGAGATGCGGAACGCAAATGGCTCGCCCATCCGAACGATGGTGAGGCAGCAGATTTCATCGAGGCCAGCGAAAGCGAGGTCGGACTGACCCGCACGCGGTGCGTGCCGACGCGGCTGTTCGGCGGTCATGCCGACAATGCGCTCCCGCAGCTTGCGACAGCAATGATCAACTGCCGGATCTTTCCCGGTGAGGACCCGAATGCGGTGAAGGCCGAGCTCGAGACGCTCGTCAACGATCCGACCGTCGTGGTCACGCGCAACGACGATTATGTCGCTTCGCTCGCGTCACCGCTTCGTCCCGATGTAACCGCCGCCTTCACGGTTGCGGTCCACGCGCTTCATCCGGGAATGCCGATCTTCCCCGAAATGTCGACCGGCGCTAGCGATGCCCGGCCGTTCCGGGTCGCCGGCATTCCGATCTATGGCACCAACGGCGCCTGGGTGCAGGTCCCGACCGACTTCCGGGCGCACGGCAAGGACGAGCGCATTCCCGTCCAGTCGCTTTACGACAATGTCGTCCATTGGCAGTTGATGCTGAAGGACCTCGCCGGAAAATAGCCTTTCCGATTAGTCACTTGACGCTGCCTTGAAGGCCCTTACGGGCCACCGAAAGATTTGCCGAAGAGGAATCATTGAATGCGCCGTCTCGTTGCGATTGCCCTTGCCCTTTGTTCGACGTCCGCAATTGCGGCGACCGACCCGCGTACGGTGCCTACGCGACTCTCGTCCGAGTGGCAGGCAAAGACGCGCGAGCTATTCAAGCAGGCGATCGAGATTCCGTCGGTCCATAATCGCGGTGAAACGCATCGCGTCGCCGAGCTCCTAGCCGGGCAGTTCCGAACTGCCGGAATTCCAGACTCAGACATCCACATCATGCCCTACGAGGCGCTTCCCGGCGACAACACCGTCGCGCTGATCGTCCGTTGGCGCTCCCCCCACGCGACGAAGAAGCCAATGCTGATCCTCGGCCACATGGACGTGGTCGAAGCGAAGCGTTCCGACTGGAAGTACGATCCGTTCGTCTTCCGTGAGGAGGGCGGCTATTTCTACGGGCGCGGCACGAGCGACATGAAGAACGGCGACGTCGCCACGACGATGGCGGCGGTCAAGCTCATCTCCGAAGGGTTCAAGCCGGATCGCGACATCATTTTCTTCTACAGCGGCGATGAAGAAACGCGCGGCGTCGGAGCGACGCTCGGCTCGACCAAGTGGCGGAACCTGACTGACGCCGAGTTCGGGCTCAATGCCGACGGCGGCTGCCCGTCCTACGACGAACAGTTTCGTCCTCTCGGCTGCGGCATCTCGATGGCTGAGAAGACATTCCAGACCTATTTCTTCACGACCCACAATCCCGGAGGCCACAGCAGCCGGCCCCGACCTGACAATGCCATCTATGACCTCGCCGACGCACTGAAGAAGGTTCAGGCCTATCGCTTCCAGCCGATGCAGAATGAGGTCACGCGCGCCTATTTCGCGGAGCGGGCGAAGCAGGAGGGTAATAGCCAGCTGGGACAGGAAATCCGCGCCTGGCTCGCCAACCCGAACGACGGCAAGGCGGCGGACGCAATCGAAGCCAATCCGCTGGAAGTTGGCTTCACGCGCACCCGCTGCGTCGCGACGATGCTTCAGGCGGGGCACGCCGACAATGCGCTGCCGCAAAGTGCGACCGCGACCGTGAATTGCCGCATCTTCCCCGGGGTGCAGCCGACAGACGTGCAGGCCGAATTGCAGAAGCTCGTCGGGCCCAACGTCGAGGTAAAGCCGGATCCCAATTACATCGGCGTTCCGACGCCAGCGTCGCCGTTGCGGCCCGATGTGCTCGCTGCCGTGACCAGTGCGGTCCACAAAGTGGTCGACCCCCGCATGGACATCTATCCCGAGATGTCGACCGGCGCGAGCGACGGCAGCTTCTTCCGCGCGCAAGGAATTCCGGTCTACGACATTGACGGAAGCTGGGGCATTTCGCCGATCGACGAGCGCGCGCACGGCCTCGACGAGCGGATTCCGGTGAGAGCGATGTACGACGACGTGCTCTACTGGGAGATGATCATCCGTTCGCTCGCAGGATAGGCTCAGGCGACCTCTTTCGCTGCTTTCAGCACTTCCTCGGCATGACGAGGCACCTTCACCTTGCGCCAGGCGCGGAGCACGCGCCCATCTGCGCCGATCAGGAAGGTCGAACGCTCCATCCCCATATATTTGCGGCCGTACATCGACTTCTGGACCCAAGTGCCGAATGCGTCCGAGATCCGGCCGTCCTCGTCCGAGACGAGCGGCACCGCCAGACTGTACTTGCCGATGAACTTCTCGTGGCTCTTCATCGGATCGCGTGAGATGCCGACAACCTTGACACCCGCTTTCTTGAAGTCGGGCGCCAAGGCAGTGAAGTCCTGCGCCTCGCGCGTGCAGCCGGACGTATCGTCCTTCGGATAGAAATAGAGCACGAGCGGCTGGCCGGGTGACGCAAGGCTGAACCTGCTCCCGTCGCTTGCGGTCACGTCGATTGTGGGTGCCTTGTCGCCTTCGTTGATCATTTCACGCCTCTTGTCTGATGCGGTCCCAAAGCTCGGCGATGCTCTGCCGCGCTGCGTCGTGCTCGGCAAGAAGTGCGTCCCTGCTGGCTGCCCCACATGCTTCCGCGACAAGCTGCCACGTCTCAGGTGCTGGCTTCACTGTGCCCGGCGCAACCAGCCGCATCATCACGAGCATGCGTGAGAGCAACTTTAGCGCTTCGACAATATTTGCCGGAACCAATGACGCCGCATGGAGCTCCTCCAGCGCGTCTTCGAGGCGGGTTTTCAGGCCGACATGCGTGGTGAGCTGGAGCACGTGCACCGAAAATTCGAGATCGACCAGGCCGCCGCGGCCGAGCTTGACGTCGAGCGGCCCGCGTGACGGCTTATGTAGCTCCATGTCGGCGCGCATTCTTGCTGCATCAGCGGTGACCCGGGTGCGGTCGCGCGGTAACCGAAGGATCGAATTGATCATCCCGGTAACCCGATCGCGCACGCCAGCAGAACCATAGACCAGACGGGCACGGCAGAGCGCCATATGCTCCCAGGTCCACGCCTCGTTGCGCTGATATTGCTCGAACGCGTCGAGCGAGACGACCAACATCCCTTTGGAGCCTCCCGGGCGGAGGCGCGTATCGATGTCGTAAAGTGGGCCGGCGGCGGTCGGAACGCTGAGCGCGGCGGTCACGCGGCTAGCGAGCCGGTTGAAATAATCGTTGGGACCGAGCGGCCGCCGGCCGTCGGACGTGCCGCCCTCCTCCGCCGTGTGCAGGTAGATGATGTCGAGGTCGGACGCGTGAGTCAGCGAATGTCCCCCGAAGCGGCCGAGGCCAAGTGCAATCAGCTCGCTTGCACCGAAGTGTCCATGCGCCTGCTGGAATTCGCTCGTCGCCGCATCGGCCAAGGCGACGAGTGCCCCTTCTGCCACGCGGGCGTAGCCTTCCGTGACCACCAGAGGGTCGCGACGGCGGTCGATTAGCTGGACGCCGAGAGCAAACCGCTTCTCATTGACGAGACGCCGCACGCGATCGAGCCCTATGTCGTACGGGTGCTTTTCCATTGTGCGACGTAGTAGCTCGGCGAACTCTTCCGCCGACGGCGGCATCGCAAAGCTCGATGCATCGAACAGTCCCTCGAAAAGCTCGGGTCGGCGGCCCAGCTGGTCGGCAAGCGCGGGGGCGTGCGCCAGCACCTTGGCGAGGAGCTGCGCGAGTGGCGGACGGGCCTCCAGCAGCCGAAAGAGGTTTATGCCGCTGGAGAGGCGCTCGACGATATCGCTCAGGCGGTTCAGCGCATGATCGGGATCGGCGCCGCACGCGATTGCCTGCAGCAAGCTCGGCAGCATCGCTTCGAACGCTTGCTGGGCCGCGGGCGAACGCAAGGATCGCGCCTTGCCGGAGCGCCAATGCGTCACGTGACGCGCGGCTGAGTCAACGTCGGCAAAGCCAAGCTCCGCGAGCTCGGAACGCAAGATTTTGGAATCGTTGGAGAGCTGGCGACGGTCGTCGGGCGATAGGCTGTCGAAGATCGCTCCGACGCGCTCAACCTTCGGCCGCAACAGTTCGATGAGATCGGATCCCGAATTGAGCCCATGGAGCTGCGCGACATGGTCGAGCGCTTCCGGCTGTGCCGGTATCAGGTGCGTCTGCGCATCATTGATCATCTGCACCCGGTGCTCAATCGTGCGCAGGAGGCGGTAGCTTTCAGCAAGGTCGCGGGCGAGGTCCTGCTCGAGATACTCTGCCTCAAGCAGCGCCTGAATCGCGTCGAGCGTTGCTGGGGCGCGAACCGACGGGTCGCGTCCTCCGTGGATCATCTGCTGGATCTGGACGAAGAACTCGACCTCACGGATACCGCCGCGCCCGCGCTTAAGATCGTAACCGGGCCCGATGTGCGCCCCTTGTGCGAAATGATCGCGAATCCGCGAGGAGATCTGGCGCACTTCCTCGATGACTCCGAAGTCAAGCGAGCGGCGCCAGACGAAAGGCTGGATCGCATCGAGAAAACGCTGGCCGAGCGCCAGGTCGCCAGCCGCTGCGCGTCCGCGGATGAAGGCGGCGCGCTCCCACGGAAGTGCGCTCGACTCATAATGCGAGATGGCCGCGTTCGCCGGCAGCACAATCGGCGTGACTTCCGGCGAGGGCCGTAGGCGGAGGTCGACGCGCTCGACATATCCATCCTCAGTCCGCTTCTGGAGGATCTCGATCACGCGCCGTCCCATCCGGACCGCCGCTTCCGCCGGTTCCTCGCGGCCACGCCTCGGCAGGGTCTCGGGATCGAACAGGAAGATAAGGTCGACGTCGGACGAATAATTGAGCTCGTGGCTTCCGAGCTTGCCCATCGCGATCGCTGCAAATCCGCGTGGTTCGGAGCCGGGGACTCGCTCCGTGAGTGCTGCGCGGAGCGATTCGTCGATGGCCTTGTCGGCAAAGTCAGAAAGCAGGCGAGTGACTTGCTCGAGGGTCAGTTCTCCGGAGAGATCTCCAAGCGCGACCGCCAGCGCCAGCCCGAGGCGCTCCCGCCGGAGCCGCGAATCGACGCAATCTCCACCGGCGCGAGATGCGACATCCAAAGCGGCGGCGCATCCCTCCGCAACAAATCGTTCCGCCAGTTCAGGACGCGCGAGAATTGCGTCACGAAGGAACGGTGAATGGTTGTTGGCGCGACGCAGCGCCGACTGGCGGTTCGCGGTGGAACCGATTCGACTCATCGCCAACGCCGGATGATTTCGCATAACATTCGCAGGAAACTTCGCGGCAGGTTCGGTCGTTTGCAATGGTGATGAAGCTGGAGCGAGATTCCCTCTTGGAGTCAGACCTGAACAGTATGGACCGTCGCGTCATCCAATTGGATATGCCGCCGACCCATGCTGGGATCACTGCGGCGCTGCGTCGCGCCTTCGAGGCTGCGGCGTCGGAGCCTGCCGACCGGGATTTTGCCGAACTCCTGCGCCGTCTCAACTAGCGGAGCGAGCTTCATTAGCCGCTACTCGTGATCGCGGCTCAGTTCATCCACTTCACCCATGATTGTCTGAAGTGCTGATTTGTCAGGATCGGTGCGGTGTTGCCGACGCGATGGAAGCTTGCCGCTGGAGAGCAGCTGCTCGAGCGCGACCCGTCCGCGAGCGACGCGACTCTTGATCGTGCCGACCGCGCAGCCACAGATTTCGGCGGCCTCTTCATAAGCAAAGCCGCCCGCGCCGACTAGGATTAGCGCTTCTCGCTGCGGCTGCGGCAGGTGCATCAGCGCGCGCTGCATATCGCCAAGCTCGATGTGCCTGTCCTGGCTCGCGGGCGCGGCGAGGATCTTCGACGCGGTAATGTCGTCCCATTCGCCCTTGAAGCGGGCGCGACGCATCTGGCTGAGGAAGAGGTTGCGAAGGATGATGAAGGTCCAGGCACGCATGTTGGTGCCGGCTTGGAACCGCTTGCGCGCTGCCCAAGCCTTGAGCAGCGTCTCCTGCACAAGATCATCGGCGAGATCGCGGCTGCCCGATAGAGATCTGCCGAAAGCGCGAAGATGCGGAATGACGGCAGCAAGCTGCTCCTTGAACTCAGGATCCGACAGCGGGATGAGCTCCGTCGGAGCTGCCGTCGGTCGATCGTCATCACGAGCTTTCGTCAAACTAAACCCCACCCGTTGAACAGGCGCAGCGGTGGCTGCGCGAGCGTGACAAGACCATGAACGGAGATTTGTGACAGAAGCTAGGTGCTCAGGAGCGGCCAACCAAGACGATCACCGCAAAAATAATCACCACGAGCAACAGCCCGAAAATGAGGACATTGCGGGTGACACCCGGAGTCGACGCGGCCCGCGCCTCGGTCGTTGTCTCCCGGATAGGAGGATCCGGTTGTCGCGGGTCGGCCATCATTAAGCTTTCGTCACGAAATCACTGTTCATCCGGCCAACGCGCCGACCGGAAGCGTGTTCCGCGCTCAGGCTGCCGGCACGGTTGCAGCGTCGAAAAATAGGGCTTGGGCTATTGCCGCCTTCACCGTCGAGCGCTGGAATGGTTTCGTTATCAGGAAAGTCGGTTCGGGCCGGGTGCCCGTAAGGAGCCGCTCAGGAAACGCGGTAATAAAGATCACCGGCACCGAAAATTCAGCGAGGATGTCTTTGACGGCATCGATACCGCTGGAATCGTCAGCAAGCTGGATGTCGGCCAGCACCAGTCCCGGCGGATTCGCGCGCGCCTGGGCCACCGCCTCGTCGCGCGTGACTGCTACGCCGGTCACATTATGCCCGAGGTCTCGCACGATCGTTTCTATGTCCATCGCGATGATCGGCTCATCCTCGATGATCAGGACATCGGCCAGCGTCTGCCTCTCGATTTCTTCGAGTGCCTCAGCGACGAGCGAATCAACGTCTGCGGGCGAGGCACTGATCAAATACCCCGTATCCTCCGACGAAAATCCTTCGAGCGACGTCAGCAGCAACGCCTGCCGCGACAGCGGCGTGATGCGGGAAAGCCGCGCGTGCGCGATGCCTTCGGCACCCGTTGGGCTTTGCGTCGGTTCTTCGCCCTCCTCGACGTTCGCCGTCGACCAGATGGCGTGAAACGTCTTGTAGAGGCCAAGCCGGGGGTCGACGTCGCGCGGAAACTCGTCCGGCTTCGCAACGATCGCCTCGAGCGTCGCCCTGACGAAAGCGTCGCCATGCGTCTGACTGCCCGTCAAGGCACGGGCATAGCGGCGTAGGAATGGCAAGTGCGGTGCAAGTTCCTGGCCAAGGGACATAATCAATCATTCTCCCTCGAATGTGCAATTTGCGTCGTCTTTGGCGACGCGTCGAAATTGTTGCAACCCTGGAAGGACCGCCTGTTGCTCCACGGCACCGCCCCCCAAGAGAAGTGGCTGCCGTGTGGAACCAAGCATCGGCGATTTGGTTTCCGCCGCAGGGTCGGGGGTTGCTGCAACGCCAAATTTGCGCCGCAGCTGCCGGCCTCACGCGTACCGCGGCGGTGCAGTTCCGACAGATCCGGTTGCGCCTTTTATTGAGATGATTATGAGCGCGCAGGACCCGCGCCAGGGGGGACTAGGAGTTGAGTGCGAAAAAGCGAAGCGAGTCGGAGGGAGCCGCAGATTCCAGCCGCTCGAAAAAGTCCCCTTCATCGGCGCACGGCGGTCGCCGGCAACGGTCGAGCGATCTCGGCCGCGCACTGCGCTCGGTCTATGACGATACGCTTCGCGAATCCGTTCCCGACGATCTCGTCAACCTTTTGGGCAAACTCAGCTAATTCAAGCTTGGCGGCGAGCGCATGAGCCTTGCCGGACGATTCGAGCGGCTGCCAACCGGCGCCAAGCTGCTCCTCATTCTGACCGCTGTCCTTCTTCCCATCGGCGTGGGGCTTGCGTGGATCGGCGAAACCGGCATCCGCCAGGCCAATGCCGCGCTCGAAGGCAGGACTCAGGACCAGGCGCGGCTTGCCGGCCGCTCGATCGAGAGCCTGATCGCTCGCAACGCGCTCGCGTTGAGGATCGCCGCGAACGGGCGATTCGGCGACAACGGCGCGGACAGTTGCGACAGCGTACGCAAGTCGCTCGCAATTGCACCTGCCGTAGCCCAGAATTTCGAGCTGGAAACGCCGGACGGAAAAGCCGTTTGCTCAACCGGCGAAGTGCCGGACTCGAGTGGGCTTCCGCTCGTTGCTCCCGGTGTCATCAGCATCCGCGTCGCACCCGATTCCCGCTCGATCGAAATTCGCGTCGGCGTCATCGGAGGAATGGCGACGACTGTAGTCCCGTTGAACGACCTCCGATCGGTAGCTTCCGTTCCCGGTGGCGCAATCCGCTCGATCACGCTTCATGACGACCAGCGCCAGGTCACTATATTCGGTGATTCAGAAGCGCTGCAGGATGCGAGAATCATCGAATGGCCGATCGGCGATGGAAACATGTATGTGCGGGTAGCAACCCCGCACCAGCGAATAAGGACAATCGATCGGCTTCTTCTGCTGCTGCCTTTGCTCATGTGGATTGCCGCGGCGATCATCACCTGGTCGCTCGTTGGAAGACTTTTGATTCGTCCGTTGAAACAATTGGAGCAGTCGGTGCTCGCCTATCGGCCCGGTGAAGGGCAGCTTGAATTGCCTCAAAAATTGGGCCCGAGCGAAGAAATCCAGGAGCTTCGCGACGCCTTTGCTCGCGCAATCGACCGCGCGGAAGAGTCGGATCGCGAGACGACGTCCGCCCTGGAAGGCCAAAAGCGGTTGGTGCGCGAGGTTCATCATCGCGTGAAGAACAATCTTCAAGTCGTCGCATCGCTTCTGAACATCCACGGGCGAAGCGCCGATGCACCGGGTGCGCGGGCGGCCTATGCGGGAATTAGCCGGCGCGTCGGCGCACTTTCGATTGTTCACCGCAACCACTTCGCGGAAATGGAAGAAAATCGCGGGATTTCATTGAGGCCGCTCGTCAGCGAGCTCGCGGCCGAGCTGCGCGCCGGCGCACCCGAAGTCGCAAGAGGCCTCGCGATCGATCTCGAGCTCGACAGCGTCTACACCACGCAAGACGTCGCCGTTGCCGTAGCCTTCTGGATTACGGAAATCATTGAATATGCGATGCTTCGTGCGCCGCAAGAAGCGATCGAGTTATCGCTAAGGCGCACGAGTGAGCTGACCGCGCGGCTCAGCCTTAGCAGCCCGGTCCTCACGCCGGACGATGATGAAAATTCGGAGAAGGCACAGTTCGAGCGCATTGTCTCTGGACTGGCGAAACAGCTCCGCTCGCCGCTCGAGCGGAAATTGGGCCGCTACAGCGTTGATTTACCGGTATTTCCGCCAAATTGAGGTCGCCGCCTCGTTCGTTACGGCAACGGCCAAAAAAGTTGAAAAGAACCGGAACCCATTTCGAACAAGGGGCGTTGTGCCATTCGGATAGTGACCTTTTGCCCCCCCGCTCTCGCTATCCGCTTAAATGGGCCCGGAACCGCCAACCCTCCCCCCCCCCGGTGGCGCTTCCGG
>Ga0310811_10011413_pt1 | contig 11520 bp, 7 predicted proteins | sample YCmetagenome_FD_207642 | JGI IMG/M metagenome (GOLD analysis project Ga0310811, IMG submission 207642) | Soil microbial communities from experimental microcosm in Duke University, North Carolina, United States - YC | ecosystem: Engineered > Artificial ecosystem > Soil microcosm > Unclassified ... | reverse complement strand
CGCCTGAATCTCGGGCTCTATCAGACGGACGTGAATGTCATTCTCGACCTGGCCCCGCACGATATATCGATCTCGAACTTCGTGCTCGGTTCACGGCCGACAACCGTCACAGTCTGGGGATCGCGCCATGTTCACCCGGAACACGAAGACGTCGCTTACCTAAGGCTTGATTACAGCGACCTCGGCGTCCGGTCGAATATCCACGTCAGCTGGCTCGATCCGAACAAAGTGCGCCAGATAACGGCGGTTGGTTCCAAAAAAATGGTCGTGTACAACGATATGGCCGACGGAGAGCGCATCCGTATCTACGACAAGTCGGCGATCCCGCCGGATGAGAGTGACGGACCGCTGACCGGGATCGCCTATCACTTTGGCGACGTAGTGTCACCATTCGTTCCTTTTGCCGAGCCGTTGGCCGTTCAGGATCAGCACTTCGTCGACTGCATCGCCAATAACTCGCCTCCTTGTGTGGACGGAAGCAGTGGCTTGGCCGTCGTTCAGGTACTCGAGGGCGCCCAGATCTCGCTGCGGGAGCAACGGCCCGTGGCGCTGGCTGAGGTTCCACGGCAGCGGAGCGGTCCGCCGACGGGGCTCGGCGCGGCCTTTACCAGGACCTCCGTTAGCTGACGCCGCAGGCATGGCGATGAACCAGGGAAGCGGGGCAACGAACGAGTCGCCTGTTGTTCCATTCACTGACTTGGCCGCCATGGCGCGCGAAGTCTGGCCAGAGATCGCGCCTGACTATCTGACTCGCTTGCTCGGCGGCGCGTACATCGGTGGTCCAGCGGTCACCGCCTTCGAGCAAGAGTGGGCCGCTTACTGCGGCGTGGATCATGCGATTGGCGTCGCCAGCGGCACGGACGCTCTGCAGCTCACCCTGACCGCGCTTGGCATAGGCCCAGGCGACGAGGTTGTCGTTCCGGCCAACACGTTCATTGCCACCGCCGCCGCCGTGGTACGAGCGGGGGCCATTCCCCGCTTCACCGATGTCAGCGACGACATGCTGCTCATGACGCCGCACACCCTCGCGGAGGCAATAACGCCGCACACGCGGGCGGTGATTATCGTGCATCTATACGGACAGATGCCGGATATGGCAAGTCTTCTCGCTATCGCTCAGCGGGCGGGAATAGCCGTGATCGAAGATGCCGCACAGGCGCACGGCGCGGAATGGAATGGTCGTCGCGCAGGATCATTTGGTGAAGCGGCGTGCTTCAGCTTCTACCCCGCGAAGAACCTGGGCGCCTGCGGGGACGCGGGCGCCGTCGTCACCTCGCGGCCGGAACTGGCCGACCGGATACGATCACTAGCCAACCACGGCCGATCCAATGGCGACTCGCACTACGACCACGGCTGCATCGGTACGAACAGCCGCCTGGACGCTCTGCAGGCGATCTTGCTCTCGGGCAAGCTGGCCCACCTAGACACGTGGACCGAACGCCGGATCGCGCTCGCCTGCCGATACCGCGACCTGCTTGGCTCCCATCAGTTCACTGGCACCGAGCTGAGGCTGACGGGTGCCACGCCACTGGCGCGCCACGTCTATCACCTGTTCGTCGTGCGCGTGACCCGGCGTGACAGTGTTCGCGCGAAACTAGCTCAGCGGGGCATACAGACGGGCGTGCACTACCCCGTGCCATGTCACAAGCAGCCCCCGCTGCGGCGGTTCGCGGAGCGCCCCCTGCCGGTGGCCGAGCAGTCAGCCGGTGAGCTGCTGTCACTCCCGATGTTCCCACACTTGACCGACCGCCAGGTCGACCTAGTGTGCGAGTCGCTTTGCGAGGCCGTGCGGGCCGCAACCGCCAGTTCGGAGCCTGTCAATGTCTGATGAGCCCGCAGGTGAGCCCCGCCATGAGGCCATAATGGCCGACCATGGAGTGCTTGTCGGCTACCGTGTGTCGCAAGCAAAGGCGGATCCGCTGGTTCTCGGTGCCGGGGCCAGGCTCCGGTCCGGAACCGTACTCTACGACGGCTCGACGATAGGACCGCGCCTAGAGACGGGACATGGCGTTGTCATCCGGGAAGGCTGCGAGGTTGGCGACGACGTCTCGGTTTGGAGTAACAGCGTCATCGATTACGGTTGCCGCATCGGGAACCGCGTAAAAATCCATTGCAATTGCTACGTCGCCCAATATACCGAGCTCGAAGACGACGTCTTTCTCGCGCCGGGGGTGGCGATCGCCAACGATCTCTACCCCGGTGACCGTCGCTCTGCCCAGCTGATGGCTGGTCCCAGGATTGGCGCTGGAGCGCAAATTGGCGTCAATGTGACCATTCTGCCGTTCGTCCGCATTGGCGCGGGAGCGCTCATAGGGGCTGGATCTGTTGTCACGCGTGACATACCAGCAAAGGTGGTGGCCTTCGGCAACCCTGCTGTGCCGCGCCGCATGGTCGCGGAATTGCCCGATATAGATGGGCGAGTGGTCATGGATACGGCGTCGGCGAGCCCGTATCAGCGGGCCGATGCCGGCGCCGGGAAGGAAACCTTGCCGTGACTGACCTCGCCAAAAGGAAGGAAGCCACCGCGCCCGGCCCAGGGCAGGAGGCTGTGAAAAGGGCGCTGGACATCGCGCTGGCTTCGGTGCTGATCGTCAGTATGGCACCCTTGCTGCTGCTTTTGTGCTGCCTGGTGCGGTCGACGTCCGCTGGCCCGGCGTTTTTCCGGCAGGAACGGCTCGGCCGCGATATGAGGCCTTTCACGATGCTGAAGCTGCGCAGCATGTACGCGGGCAATGACGACCGGATGCACCGTGCGTACGTCACCGGCATGCTCTCAGCGGAGCAGGAAGCCCCGGCACGGAGCCGTGCGCTGTTCAAGCTGGCCGACGATCCACGTATCACGCCGCTTGGCGCGTGGCTGCGCCGGACCAGCCTGGATGAGTTGCCGCAACTGGTCAACGTGCTGCGCGGCGACATGTCTCTCGTCGGACCGCGTCCGATGCTCCCGTGGGAAGCACAGCTGCTCGCCGCGCCGTATCGGCTGCGCTTCATGGTGAAGCCCGGCATAACTGGCCTGTGGCAGGTCAGCGGCCGCAGCCGGCTCCCCATGCGCAGAGCCCTCGAGCTTGACGTCGAGTACGCGCGACGCCGCAGCGTGGTTCTTGACCTCACCATCCTGGCCCGGACAGTGCCAGCCCTTTTCCGCGGGGGCGCGAGTTGACGGCCAGCAGCGCCGCCAGCGCAGTTCCCGAGCCGCTCGACGGCGGTTCGGACCTGACTACCCCCCAGTCTGCGGTCGGTGACTCGCTGTCGGTCGCGTCCTGGACAGTCATCAGCCGCCTCACGGGAGTCCTGCGGGGCATCACGATCGCCGCCGTACTGGGCGCGACCTACTTCGCAAACGCCTACCAGTTCACGAACTCCTTGCCGAACTTCGTGTTCTACGGCCTGCTGGCCGGGTCGATGTTCTCATCGCTCCTCATTCCCGCTCTCGTCGGCCATATCGACTCCGGGAACCGGCTGGCGGTGGCCCGTACCGCAGGCGGGCTGCTGGGAGTGGCGATGCTGGGCATGCTGGCGATCGTTCCTGTTGTGGCGGTCGCGACCCCTTGGCTACTCAAGCTGGGCTCGGCCGGCGCTCCGGCCGCGGGCAGCCAAGTGCATGTCGGTACGCTGCTGGTGCTGCTCCTGCTGCCGCAGGTGCCGCTGTACGCGATCGTGGGCACGGCAACCGCGGTCATGAACGCTCACCGCCGCTTCGCGCTGGCGGCCGCCGCGCCGGCCCTTGAGAACCTGGGTACGATTGCCGTTCTCGGGGTGGTGACCGTCCTCTACACGAACGTGGCGGCGGAGCATACTTTCCCGCTCTCCTTGCTGCTCCTGCTCGGCCTGGGCACCACTGGCGCGGTCATGCTGCACGCAAGCGTGCAATGGTGGGGCGCCAGACGGGCCGGCATCGTCCTCGTGCCGAATGCCGGATGGCGTGACCCGCAGGTACGCGCCACAATTCACCGGGCATTGCCCGCCCTGGCGCAGGGAGCGCTGGCGGCACTGCAACTCGGGGCGCTGTTGCTGGCGGCCAATCGCGTGCCCGGGGGCGTGGTGGCTTTCGATCTTGCGACGAATTTCTACTTCCTGCCCTTCGCGCTAGCGGCGTCGCCGGTCGCGCTCTCGCTGATGCCCAGGCTGTCACGAATGACCGATCCCGGCCAAGCCGGGCTGTTTCGCGACACCTACCTGAACGGACTGGCGTTCGCATGCTTCTTTGCCGTACCCGCGGCGACGGCCTATATCGTCATCGCCCAGCCGATCGCGGGTGTGATCGGCTTCGGTGCCTTCGGCGCGGCTGGCGGCCGCGACCTAATCGCGGCGGCGCTGCGGGGCCTGGCGCCGGCCATCGTCGGCGAGACGCTGTTCCTGGTAACGACATACGCCTGCTATGCGCGCAAGGACACCACCCATCCGCTGCGCGGAATGATCATCCAGGCGAGCGTGAACGCGGTCGGTATAGTCGCCGTCACCGCCTACATTCGCGGGCCCGCGCTGCTCACGGCACTCGGCCTCGCCTTTTCCGTCGGCAGCACGGTAGCGGCGTGGTACCTCGTCCGCAACCTGTGGCGAGAAATGCCAAGGGGCGGGGAGCGGACGTTGCGGCCATTCTGGCAAACCTTCGTCTGCTCTGCCATCATGGCGGTGCCGACGTGGGCTGGGGCGAACTTCCTTGCCAGCCGCCTGGCGGGCGCGCCCGGCCGCATCGCCACAGTGCTTCTGGTTAGTGCCGGGGGGGCTGGCGTCTACTTTGCCGCGCAAGCGGCCCTGGGCGCTCCGCAGATGGAATGGCTGGCAGAGGCGCTCCGGCACCGCTGGCGTCGGTTGGCGGGGCGCGCGGCAGGGCTGTCGCGAGTTACTGACCGGCAGCGGCCACGGCGGTTCACGCCTCGGCTGACCGGGCTGACGGCCAATGCCGCGGAAGCCGCGCGGTCCGCCCTCCGGCGTCGGTGGCTCGACGCTGGCTTGCTGCTCGTCATTACCGCGGTCGGGGCACTGGCAGGCATCAAGATCAAGTACGCGGTGTTCGCGGTGATCGTGATCGGCCTCATCGGATGGGTCATGGCCAGGCCCGCCACCGCCGCGTACCTACTCATTTTCGTTACCCCGCTCATCGTCGGCGTCAGCGCCGGCTCGGTTGTTCCCTTGCTGCGGCCGAACGAAGCGCTCATCGTCCTGTTCGGCGCGGCTATCGGGCTGCGCTGGCTAGCCGGACTGCGCAGCGGCGACATCCGGTGGCCACGTATGGACCGCGTGGATATCGCCCTTGTCGCGCTCGGGGTCACCAGTTCCGTGCTACCGCTGGCGATGATGGCGGTGCGGCAGCGCCCGATCAGCGCAGACGACCTCTTTTATTGCCTCGTATTGTGGAAGCTCCTCGCCGAGTACGCCATCGTCCGGTCGGTTATCTCGACTCGCGAGCAGGCGATGAGATGCCTGGTGCTGTCGATGGCGGCAGCGGCGATCATCGGTGTCATCGGCATCGTGCAATCGCTTGGCCTGGCCGGGGTTCCCGGGCTGCTCGCGACATATACCTCGTCGCCCGGCACAGACGGCATGGTGTCGGTTGGCCGCGGCAGTTCTCTGCTAGGGCTGCCCGCCGCGGCGGCGGATCTGGCGATCCTCAACCTGGGGATCGCGGTCGCGATGATCGTACGCGGTCACCCGCGCCGCCTGTGTCTGGGCTGCCTCGCCGCTCTTTACGCACTCAGCGTCATTGCCGCGGCGGAATTCGCGACAGTTATCGGGCTGGTCGTGGCCCTCATCGCGCTCGTGGCAATCACCCGATCGGGCCGGATCGCCATCTACATGATCCCAGTCGCCCTCTTCGGCGGGATCCTGCTCTGGCCGGTGATCCAACTCCGGCTCAGCGACTTCCATTCCACCGCGGGCCTTCCGCTCAGTTGGGTCGACCGTCTTTATAATCTGCGGACGTTTTTCTGGCCCGTCCTGTTCTCCGATCACAACTGGATCCTGGGGGTGCGGCCTTCAGCCCGCATCGCCGATCCAGGCAAAGAGGGCGGCTACGTCTGGATCGAGAGCGGCTACACCTGGCTGCTCTGGGGCGGCGGGATCCCGCTGCTCGCCAGCTACATCGCGTTCGCCGGCGCCGTGATCCGGAAGGGCTGGGCCTATGCGAGGCGTGCCGACGCGGCCGGGATCGCGGGCACCGCGGTGGCGGTGGCCATGTGCTCGCAAGTGGTGCTCATGGCTTTCGATCCGCACCTGACATACCGCGGCTCGGGCGACGCGCTCTTCTTGCTGCTGGCGCTTATGCGCAAACTCCCCGCGCGGCGGACTTCGCCCGTCAGCGTCAGCCGCTCCGCGGCGGCCGTCTCCGCTCAACCCCAGGGGGTGCTCCTATGACACTGCTACGCAAGTACGCCCTATGGCTGCTACTCGCCACGTTGGCCGGGATCGCCGGAGCGTGGCTGATCTACGCCAGCCTCCCGGTGCGTTACGTCTCCACCGCCGAGGTCGACATCGAGCCGACCGCTGCCGCCATCGCCGCCAACTGGGCGCCGAACATGATTACCGAGCAGCAGGTCGCCACGTCGGGAGTCGTCCTCACCGATGTCGCCCGCGCGATCGGCATCCCGCCAGGCACTCTGGCGGGAGATCTGTCAGCCACCGTGTCGGGCACCTCAGCGACGGGCGGCACCGCCAACGTCCTGTCGATCAACTGCGCGATGCCGGCGGCGATCAAGGCTCAGCGCTGCTCGGCCGCCGCTGCCGCCGCGTACATGGCTTTCCGCAATGACGCGAGGCAGTCCAAGTCCGCGCGGGCACGCGACCCCATGAACGTCACGCTGGTCACGGCCGCGACGCTGCCCGCCTCGCCAGCCGGACCGGGCAAGAAGATCCTCCTGCCCGTCGGTGCGGTCCTGGGGCTGCTGCTGGGTATCGGTGCCATCTTTGTCCGCGATCACTTTGATCACCGGGTGCGCGACCGTGCGGACCTAGAGCGCTGCCTGGGCGCGCCGGTGCTCGCGACGATCACGCTCGCCAAGCATCCGCGTGACGTCTTCCTGCGGCACCCGCTCTCCCCAGCGGCCGAGGCATACCGCTATCTCCGGGAGAATCTAAGTCCACTCATCACCGCGGTGACCGATGGCGGTGCGGTGCTGCTCGTCGTCGGCGCGCAACCCGGCGACGGGTGCACCAGCGTGGCCGCCAACCTGGCGGCATCCCTGGCCGAGCCGGGTGCGAGAGTGCTCTTGGTCGACGCCGACCCACGGCGCCCGGCAATGAGCGAAGTGTTCGACGCGGGCCGCAGGCCGGGGTGGAGTGATCTGCTTGCCGGGCGGGCCTCGCTTGACGAGGTTGCGGTCCCAGTCGCCCGAGTACCCGGACTGAGGCTCGTGACCGCGGGCCTTGCGTCGGCCAGGCCAGCGGAGACCTTCCCTGACACCCGGCTGACCAGGGCTTTCCGGGAGCTGAGAGCTCAGGCAGATGTCATCGTTGTCGACAGCGCGCCAGTGCTTGAGGTTTCCCACACCCTCGCACTGGCGCGGGCAAGCGACATCGTGGCCATGGTGGCAGATGTCCGGTCCAGTACCCGGGAGGCCGTCGGCGCGGCCGTGCGGCAGATCCGGGCGACCGGGCCGCAGGCCATCATCGGCGTGCTGAACGGCGTGGCCTCACCCGCCAACGGCCAAGCACGGCCGGTCCCCGTGCACGAACCAGAGCCGGTGGCTTCAGCGTCCGAAGCCCCCTCGGTCCTCGCGGGCGCCGTGCCGCCGCGAGGTCCCAACGGGCAGCAGTGGGAGCAGCCTGGCGCCCCTCATGCCTACTCGCGCCAGCCGCGCGACACGGAAACCGGCCCCGACGATGGTCCCGGCTCAGGAGAAGCGCATCGGTGATGTCCGCATCTGCCCGCTGGGAATCGCGCCGCCATCATTAGCCCTCGCGGGCTCGCGCGGGCTATCGGCGTAGGCGAACCGGATTCGCCCGCTGGGCGATGCGGGTCCTTCGATACGCCAGTTGTCGCCGGCGCCGCGGACTACCGAACCAGCACGCTGGCGCCACCAGGTAGCAACCTCCCTGGGCAATGCATGCCAGACCGTCGGGTCACCGCGGAAGCACTCAAGCAGTGACCAGTAGCCCTCCGCCATTCTCGGGTCGGCGGCATAGTCCGGGTGGGTGAGTGCCAGCACCATCCCATGGTGCTCGCGGAGGAACTGGGCCTTCCGGATCCATACGTCCGCGTCAGAATTCTGGAGAATGGCGAAGAGGGTGTGATCCTGGGGGAGGGTTATCGGGAGTTCCACCATGCTCGCGTTGAAGTACGGAAGGTAGCTGCAACAGCCTCCGGGCTGCGGTTCGTACGGATCGGTGTCGCTGTAGGACGAGTCGTACTCGAACCCGAGAGTAGGCATCAGCTCCCATTGCCGCTGGGTAGACGGGGAGCGGAACCCGACAGCCTGCCAGCGGTCCGCGTATTCCCGCATTGCCGGAAGCCGCTTTGCCACCAGCCGTTTGGAGCCGAGATCGTGACCGTCATGCCGGAGACCGTGGACTCCAACCTCGCAACCCTCCTCCTGTAGCTTGCGGATCACGTCCTCCGCGACCTTGTAGCGCAGCGGGACGAAATTCCATGACGACCGGTAGCCGAGTTGGCGTTCTGGTCCGCGCAGCAGGTCGAGGCTACGGTAGCCGACATCGGTTTCCACATCATGCGTGAGCACCAGCGCACACGACCGGCCCTCCGGCCATAGGTCGACGAACGGCACCGGTCGGCCAGCCAGCTGGGCCACTAGGCCGAACAACCATGCGTAGAGGTTGTGCAGGCTGTCCTCGACCGGCCAACTGGGAAATGATGTCCGGTCTTGCGCCCGGGTGAATGCGCGCCGCAGGCGAAGTTGGAGCCGACGGGGCAAGGCGGGACGCGCCAGGTAGTAGCCCCGCACCAAGGCCGCGCGGCCCCTTATCGCCATCGGCGAGCGCCCAACCTGCCGGTATCTCTCCGACCAGAACTGCTGCATCACCTCAGCTGGATCGAAGGGCAGGAAGATATTGCCATCGCCGTCCTGCCAGACAGCGGCCCGCACATGGCCCGCGCTATCAAGGATCTGCTCGGCCGAATGCCATCCGTGACTAAATCGGCTGAGCGTGCCGGGAACTGCCGCGCCGACGGCGACGTGCCCGAAAAAGGTGAAGTCCCGCAGCCGGTAGCGACCGAGCTGACAGCTGGCAGGCAGAGCCGACGGGTTGGCCGTTCCCTGCCACAGCAGGGAACGCGACACGGCACCGGGCCCCTCCATTGTGCGTATCTGGTGCACCGATACAGGGGCGCGGGAGCCATCGCCTATGGCCAGTCCCGGCCGCACAGTGTAGGGGATACGGAAATAATCGAAGAAGGCAAACGGATAGGAGGATTCAAACACCTGCAACTCCTTGAACGCCTTGAGCTCAAACGATGACTCCGCTTCATGGTCACGGGCAATCCTCAGTTTGATGAGGCCAGCTACGTCAGAAAGAGGCGGCGCCGGGACCGTCACCGAAGTTCAACAGCACCCTTGCTGTTCGCCCACTGGGCGTGAGCGCGTTATCGACCTCAAGAGATAGCCCGCCGCCCGGATCCGCGTACGGGCAGGGTCTGCTGGCTGAGCCTTCGAATGACATTGATGTACGCGATCGACTGCCGCTCCCATGCTTGGTCTTCCTGGACCCGCTTGCGCCCGATCTCGCCCATTTTGTCGCGACGGGCAGCGTCATCGATCAGCGCAACGACCTCCCGCGCGTAGCTCTCAATATCGCCGGGCGGTACAAGCACCGACGAACCTTCACCCAAAACCCCGGTCTCTCGCAAGTTGAACGCGACGAAAGGCAGGCCAAAGGCCATGTACTCAATAACCTTGACCGGGGAGATCTCGTTCTGTAGCGAGGTATCGAGACCAAGGTCAGCGCTCGCAAGGTAACTGAAGACCTTGTCCTGCGGCAGCCATCCAGGAAGGTGGACCCAGGATTCAAGCCCAAGCTTGGCCGACTGTGCACGTGCTTCCTCGAGGCACTCGCCATCGCCTATAACCGCGAAGCCGCAGTCCGTGCGCCCCAGGTCACGCACGATATGTGCGACGACGCGCAGCACCAGATCCACGTGATCCTGGAGATTCATCTCTCCAATCCAGCAGCAGAGGAACTTGTGCTGGCCGCGCAGGGTACGGTCGGCGGCTGTCGCCTGGATCCGGCTGAGGACAGGGCCATTCCCAATGATCGTCACTCGCTCAGGCGCGGCGCCCGCTTCGATCAGGCGTCTGCGGAAGGTCTCGTTGGTGGCCAGCGTGTGCTCAGCTACACGCTGGGTCCGCCGCTCAAGCCAGCGCAACACCGACATCATGGCGGGATTCGACTGGCCATATCTGGCGGCGAAGAGCTCGGGCATGAGGTCACGCTGGTCGACGACGACCTTCGCGCCCAACCCTCTCAGTATCCAGCCGAGCGGGAAATAGATGTCCGGCGGCTGGCAGAACTGGACAATGTCGATGGGGCCGCGAAGCCGGACTGACAGGCTGAGCACGGCAGCCCAACCTAGCGACGCACCATACTCACCGATGTATCCGAGCTTGCTGCGAGGCTCGCGGGGCGGCGGGTATTCAAGCACCTTCATGCCCGGCTGCTCGCGGTATCCCGCATTTGCCGGATCTCTTCTCGTCACTGCGGACACCCGGTAGCCACTGGCGAGCAGATCGTCGACTTGCTTAAGGGCCCTAAAGTCGAGCCCCATCGGGATGTTTTCAACGACCACAAGTACATGGCCAGCACTCCGGCATGCCCGTGGGCCGGGTGGTGCGCCCGTTTTGGTCACCGGCGCCAGCAGGCGGCCAGAGTCCGGGCCGGACGCGCCCGCAGCGGCCGAGCCTTCCTGGCCGTTGGCTGACGCCGGGCTGCTTGTCCGTCGGCCGTTCGCGATCTTCCGGACTGTTGACCGTGCGCGTTGGCGCCACCAGGTCGCGACCTCACGCGCCTGTCCGGGCACGGCGACTCCCTCTCCGTCGTGGTCGCGCGGCGTAAATTTTATGTTCACAGTCACGTTCCGTATTGCGGAGTGTTCGTTCGAGCCTGAGGAATGTCCTCGACGGGGGTCGGCGGAGCCGTCGGGAGTAGCCCGAGGCTGGCAAGGTCATTCGTGTTGTGCCAGAAGATCCACTGGGCGGGGCTTGTCCTAATGGCCGCATCCATCGCGGCCACGCAGCGCCCGAACGCGGTCGCCGTCTCGCCGTGCAGTGGCACCGGCGGTGAGATTTCCAGCACCTGGTGGCGGTAGTCGGCCGAGCGATACACGAAAGCCATAAGAATCGGCGCACCGGTCAGCCGGGCGAGGGTCACCACACCGGGCAGGAGCCTGGCCTGCCGCCCGAGCAAGGGCGCTTGGATAGTGCGGGTCCGGTCAGCGTCTAGCGGCACGGCGTCGCTGCAGATCGTCACCACCTCATTGGCACGGAGCACGGCTGCGGCCTGCGCCGCGACCTGAACCCGGCCCGGGCACGGCTCGATATTCGGCCGCTGCCGGTGGCGCATCTCGCGCCTGGC
>Ga0310811_10011412_pt1 | contig 11520 bp, 13 predicted proteins | sample YCmetagenome_FD_207642 | JGI IMG/M metagenome (GOLD analysis project Ga0310811, IMG submission 207642) | Soil microbial communities from experimental microcosm in Duke University, North Carolina, United States - YC | ecosystem: Engineered > Artificial ecosystem > Soil microcosm > Unclassified ... | reverse complement strand
CGCGGCCATAATCCAGAAGCTCGGCCGGACCCATGCCGCGGGCGATCAGCACCGTGTTGGCCGGCAGGCTGCGATTGCTGGCTTCCTCGCCGGTCAGATGGCGCAACAGACGCCGCGCCAGGTCGTCAAAGTCATGCGCCCGCTCGCGCAGGATGGGATCGCCCAGACGCTGGACGCGCAGGCGGGTTTCGTCCTGCACGCGTTCCACCGCGGCTTCCGCCGTCAGGCCGGTGCGCACCGCATCGCGCATGCGCTGGCGCCAGCCCTGGTCATAGGCAAAGAGGCGATAGGCCTCGATCACTTCGCGCCCCTCGCCGGTGAGATCGAGTTCGCTGGACGACAGCATCTCATCGACGGATTCGCGCAAACCACCGATGGCTTCTTCCAGCCGCTTGAGTTCGGCGGTGGGATTGTCGGCGATCATGCGTTCGACGCGCACGCGCGGCTCATGCAGCACTACCCGGCCGCAGGCCACGCCTTCCGACAGGCCATCGCCCACGAATTTGCGCGGCCGGTCGACCCGCAGTTCGGGCTCGTCCAACTCGGCGACGTTGAAGAAGCCGCCTTGGGCCACAACCTCGGCCAGCACCATGGCGACGGTCTGCAGCGCCTCGACCTCCTCCTCGGCATAGATGCGCTCGGCCTTGTTCTGCACCGTCAGCACGCCGAACACCTGCCCGCCACGCACGATCGGCACGCCCAGGAAGGCCTTGAACGGGTCTTCGCCGGTTTCCGGGCGGTAGGAGAAATGCGGATCGGCGGGGGCGTCCGACAGGTTCACCGCCTCGGCGGTCTCGCTGACCATGCCGACCAGGCCCTCGCCCTCTTTCAGCCGGGTGTTGTGGACGGCGGCGCGGTTGAGGCCTTCGGTGGCGAACAGCTCGAGCACCTTGCCGGCGCGGCGCAGATAGATGGAGCAGACCTCCGCCACCATGTTGGAGGCGATGACGGTGACCAGCTTGTCCAGCCGCATCTGGGCAGAGGTCTGCTCCGCCATGATCTCGCGCAGGCGGCGCAACAGCAGGCGTGGACCACCACCGGGGGACATCAGCCCTGGCCCTCCAGCGGCCTGACGATCTCCCAATGATGGCCGAAGGGGTCGGCCAGCCGGCCCATCAGATAGCCGAGCTGCTCGGTGACGGGATGGATAGAGGTAGCGCCGGCCGCCACCGCGCGGTCAAAGACAGTGGCTGGGTCCTCAACCGTCAACACCATGCGAGATGTGCTTCCATTCAGCGTTTGTGGGCTGAAATTGCCATGAGCCGGGGATTCATCCGAGACCCAGAATTCGGCGCCATCGATGGACAGCCGGGCCACCACGTCACCGGTTGGGCTTTCGATGCGGAAAGCCTCCGTGGCGCCGAACGCCCGGGCGTAGAAATCAACCGCCTGTTTGCCGCCCCTGACCGACAGGAACGGCGCGAGGAAAGTGCCGGACATGACCGCCTTCATGCGCAAATGCCAGCGTCCGATTCCGCCGGCACGCCATCATGCAGCATCCAGCTCATAAGCGGAATGCAGCGCGCGCACCGCCAGCTCGACATATTCCTCGCCAATCAGCACGCTGACCTTGATCTCGGAGGTGGAGATCACCTGGATGTTGATGCCCTTCTCCGACAGGGTCCGGAACATCAACTGCGCCACGCCAGGATGGGCGCGCATGCCGATGCCGATGATGGAGACCTTGGCCACGTCGGCGGTGTGGGTGACGTCGCGATAGCCGATATCCTTGGCATGGGTCTCGATCGCGGCCAGCGCCCGGTTCAACTCACCGCGGGTGCAGGTGAAGGTGAGGTCCGTGGTCTTGCCGTCTTCCGAAACGTTCTGGACGATCATGTCCACATTCACCCCGGCGTCGGCCAGCGGCCCGAAAATGGCGGAGGCGACGCCCGGCTTGTCGGGCACCTTGTGCAGAGTGATCTTGGCTTCGTCGCGGCTATAGGCGATGCCGGTGACCGGTTTCTTTTCCACGATGTCTTCCTCGTCGCAAAGCAGAGTGCCGCCCACCTCGGGCGTGAAGGTCGAAAGCACGCGGGTCGGCACCCGGTGCAGCATGGCGATTTCCACCGAGCGGGTCTGGAGCACCTTGGCGCCCAGGGACGCCATCTCCAGCATCTCTTCATAGGCGATCTTTTCCAGCCGCCGCGCCTTGGCCACGATGCGCGGATCGGTGGTGTAGACCCCGTCCACGTCGGTGTAGATGTCGCAGCGCGCCGCCCCGATGCCGGCCGCCACCGCCACCGCCGAAGTGTCGGAGCCGCCGCGGCCCAGGGTGGAGATGCGGGTGCCTTCGGCCACGCCCTGAAATCCCGCCACCACGGCGACTTCGCCGCCCTCGATGGCCTTTTTCATGGCCTCGGCCGGTACGCCCTCGATGCGGGCCGAACCATGAATGGCATTGGTGTTGATCGGCACCTGCCAGCCCAGCCAGGAACGGGCCTTCACCCCCATGGCGTTCAGGGTGATGGCCAGCAGCCCGCAGGTCACCTGTTCGCCGGCTGCCACCACGACATCATATTCGCGCTGGTCTACCACAGCGCGGTGGTTCTCCCCCGCGCCCGACTTGGCGGCGTCGTTGGTCCAGGCCACCAGCTTGTTGGTCTCGCCCGACATGGCCGAGACCACCACCGCGACCTTGTTGCCGCGCTCCACCTCGGCCTTCACCAGCCCCGCGACATGGCGGATGCGCTGGATATCGGCCACGGAGGTGCCGCCGAATTTCATCGCAATCAACGCCATGGCTGAGATTTGCCCCGGAAGAAACGGCGGCCTATGTAGACGGGGCGGCCCCATCGCTCAACCCTGACGCTCAACTCTGGCGCTGAACTCTGGCGCACAACCCTCGAAACGGCATGGCAGATTCGGCCTCTCTCGACCCGTCCACCGCCCCCTCGTTAGACCCTTCGTTGGATCCTGGGGAAGTGGCCAAATTCTCGGCCATGGCGGCGGAATGGTGGGATCCGGCCGGTAGATTCGCCCCCCTGCACAAATTCAACCCGGTCCGCCTGTCCTTTATCCGGACAGAGGCCGCGGGCCATTTTGGACGCGACAGCCGGACCCTGCGGCCTTTTGAGGGTCTCTCCCTGCTGGATATCGGCTGCGGCGGGGGCCTGTTGTCCGAGCCCATGGCGCGGCTGGGTTTTGCCGTCACCGGGGCCGATGCCTCGGAGAAGAATATCGGCACCGCCCGCGCACATGCCGCCCAGTCCGGCTTGCCGATCACCTATCGAGCCGCCACGGCCGAAGCGCTGGTGGCCGAGGGCCGGAGCTTCGACGTGGTGCTCAATATGGAGGTGGTGGAGCATGTGGCGGACGTCACCGCCTATCTTCAGGCCTGCGCCAGCCTCGTTAAGCCGGGTGGTCTGACCTTTGTCGCGACCCTGAACAAGACCCTCAAGAGTCTCGCCCTGGCCAAGATCGGGGCCGAATATGTGCTGGGCTGGTTGCCTCGCGGCACCCATGACTGGAACCGCTTTATTCCACCGGCCGAACTTAAGAAATCACTTGAAAGGGCAGGACTTAATATCCTGAAAACCCAGGGTGTTTCTTTTGATCCGTTGAGCTGGGACTGGCGGCTCTCGTCTGATGTAGACGTGAACTACATGGTGGTGGCACGGCGCTAAACCTACCGTGTCATGCCCGCGAAAGCGGGCATCCAACTTCTTGGAAACAGTGTGTTGCCAGTTGGATTCCCGCTTACGCGGGAATGACAGTCAGAGGCTAATTCGCTCCGTCGAGGTCCGGCGGCAGCAGGGCGACGTCAATGCCCTCGTCCACCAGGTCCTGGGCCTCGCGCTGGCTGGCTTCGCCGTAGATCTGGCGCTCCGGCGTCTCGCCGTAATGAATCTTGCGCGCTTCCTCGGCAAAGCTGGGCCCTACGTAATCAGCATGCTGCTCGACATATTTGCGCAGCCCCGTCGCGAACTGGCGCATCTGCTTTGCGTCCGGCTTGCGCGCAGTCTTCTTGGTGCCGGCCACGGCCGGCGCCATGACGGCCTTCTCGATCTTCGCGGAATTGCACGAAGGGCATGTCAGATGACCGCTGCCCGACTGCTGGTCGAACGCAGCGCTGTCGCGAAACCAGCCTTCGAATTCGTGCCCCTTATGGCAACGCAGGGAATAGGTGATCACGCAACGCTCCAGACAGCCTGCCCCCAGGCTGTATACACGCGCCCAAAATGATGGGTTGGTGACGGATTCGCAAGACCCTCGCCCAAACGCGGTTAATCGTTACGGACCGGAAAAGTCCCGGTCATGTTCTAGGCTGGGAATCCGGCCTCGCGCTTCCGCCGAAAGGGCGGGATTGATCTTGGCGAATATCACGCCGGGCTCGGTTCCCGCTTCTGCCAGGATTTCGCCCGAGGGCGCGACGATCAAACTGTGACCGTAGGTTTTGCGTCCGTTGGCATGCAACCCGCCTTGCGCCGGTGCGATCACGAAGGCGCCATTCTCTATGGCGCGGGCGCGCAACAGAACATGCCAGTGGGCCTCGCCCGTCGGCACGGTGAAGGCGGACGGGATGGTGAAGGCGAAAGCGCCTTTCTTCGCGAGCTTTCGGTACAACTGCGGAAAGCGCAGGTCATAACAGACCGTGATGCCGACGGTGCCGAACTCGGTATCGGCGAGCACCGCTTCATGGCCGCCTTCGACCTGGCTGGATTCGCGATAGCTCTCCCCCGTCGCCACCGTCACGTCGAACAGGTGAATCTTGTCATAGCGCGCCCGGATGGTGCCGTCGGGTGCAAACAGGAAAGAGCGGTTGGCGGTTTTTTCGGGGCTGACCTTGATATGCAGGGAGCCGATCGACAGCCAGACGCCCAGTTCTTTCGCGAGGCTTGCAAAGGCCGGCAGCGATGGATCTGCGGCCTCGTCGAAGGTGGCGGCCAACTTGGCGCGGTTGTCCTGCGCCATGATGTTGGTGTTTTCGGGGGTGGCGATGAAACGGGCGCCGCCCGCCGCGGCCTCACGCACGAACGCGGATGTCTGGCGGATATTCTCCGCCACATCGCCGGTGGAACGAAGCTGGATGCAGGCTGCCGTAAAAGGCGCGGGACCGGTCATGCCGTCAGCATAACCGATCCCGCCCTCAAAACGCGAAAACTGCCTTACTTAAATTATCAGTACTTGCCGGCGATCTTGGCCAGGCCGGCGCGGACGCAAACTTCGTCTTTGTCGCCGCCGGGGGCCCCCGAGACGGCAAAGTAACCAATCGTCTCAGAGCCCTTCATGATTGGGACCGCGCCCTGGCGGGCGGTTTCGATCAGCGGATTGGCCTTGATCTCGGCCGCCAGCGCCGTATCGGTCTTGGCCTTGTCTGCCACTTCACCGCTGGTCATGTGATACTTCATCGCCGCCTGAATCTTGGTCATGGCAATACGCTGGGTAACGGCGGCGGCGCCATCATTGGAAATCATCGCAATGGGAACGCCGGCGCTGTCGGCGACCATGGCCGTGGTCTTGTAGGTGTTGCCCAGGCAGACGCGGTTGGCTTCCATCGCGCCCTCAATCGCCACCGCGGTGGAGATGCCCGGCGCGCGCGGCGGACGATTGCTGAGTTCGGCGGCGGTGGGTGCCGGCGCGATGGTCGGCGCCGGATTGGCAGGCTGCGCGGACACGATGGCCGGCGCGGCCAGCATTAGAGCGGCAGAGGCGAGCAGAAGCTTTTTCATGGATCGATCCCTTCTCCGGTTGCGGTTTATTTTGGCCGCATCTTCCGGGGAGGAACCCGCTTTGTCTAGGGCGAGGCGTGCTGAAAACCGCCTGTGCGCTGCGAAAGTGAGGTTGGCGGCCAAGCCAACCGAACGCCGAGCACCGTCAGGTGCGAAGGCCGGGGCAGACGCCAGGCACTATCAAGCCAAGATCTGGTCAAGCTCGCCGGCTCGCTCCAGGGCATAGAGCTCGTCACAGCCACCGACATGGGTGTCGCCGATGAATATCTGCGGCACGGTGCGGGCGCCCCCGCTCTTGGCCAGCATCTCGTCCCGCGCGCTGTCGTCCATGAACACATCCACTTCCTCGAAAGGCGCGCCCTTCTTGGTCAGTAGCGATTTGGCGCGCACGCAATAGGGACAGATGGGCGTGGTGTAGATTCGAATTGGCTTCATAAGCGAAAAGAGACTCAGGCGACGCCCGTTCTATATAGGCATCTGTGACGCTTTCACAACGCGCGCCAGGGCCAGCACATGCACCTCTTTTGCGCCTGCCCGTTTCAGGGCCCGGGCGCAGGCTTCGACAGTTGCGCCGGTGGTGACAACATCATCCAGCAGCAGCACGCACCGGCCGGCGATGCGTGCCGAATCGGGAACCCGAAAGGCGCGCTGCACATTGCGCCGCCGGGCCTTGGCGGAGGCCATGGCGCCCTGACTGGGCGTGGCGCGGCTGCGGATCAGCGCCAGCGGATCGCAGACGAGGTTCCAGTCCCGGGCCAGACGGCGCGCCAGTTCCGCCGCCTGATTGTAGCGCCGCTGCCAGAGCCGGCCGCGATGCAGCGGCACCGGCACCACCAGATCGCAGCGTTCCAGAACGGCACGGCCGCTGCGTCCCAGCCAGCGGGCAAAACCCGGCACCAGCTCCAGCCGGTCGGCATGTTTCAGGCCCAGGATGGCGGCGCGGCTGTGCTCGTCATAGGAGAGAATGGCGCGGGCGCTGTCGAAGGCCGGCGGCGTCGCCAGACACCCGGCGCAAAGCATTTCGCCGTCCAGCGCCACGCCGAACGGCAAACCGCAACAGGCACAGGACGGACCGTCCAGGAACGTGACCTGGCTCCAGCAGGCGGCGCAGAATCCGGCATCACTGACCTGTCCGCGGCAGCCGATGCAAAGCGGCGGGAACAGGAGGTCGAGCAGCGCTTTGGCGACAGGGAGAGCCATAGCGGCTAAACTAGCGTTGATGCCCGAAAACCAGCCACCCCTTTTTGATTTTTCCGCGCGGCAACGCGCCCAGAAGCGCGCGCTCCGCCTTGCCGGGGACCGCTTCCTGGATCTGGCGGCGCTGGATGGGCTTTGCGACCGGCTGGCGTCGGTGACGCGCCGTTTCGAACGCGGGCTGTGGATCGGTGAAGCGGTGCCCGAGCCGATCCGGCCTTTCGCGCAAGAATGGCAAAGCACCGATTTCGGCGCCGATGAAGTGCTAAATGCCGACGGCCCCTTCGATCTGGCCGTCAGCCTGTTCTCGCTGCAATGGATCAATGACCTGCCCGGCGCCCTGATCCAGATCAACCGCTTGCTCAGGCCGGACGGCTTGTTCGTGGCGGCGCTGATGGGCGCCGGCACGCTCACCGAATTGCGCGACGCCTTCACGCAGGCCGAAATCCAGACCCGCGGCGGCGTCAGTCCGCGGGTATCACCTTTTGCCGATGTGCGCGACCTGGGCGCGCTCTTACAACGTGGGGGCTTTGCATTACCAGTAGCGGATGTGGAGCGGTTGGTGGTCCGCTATCGCGACTTTGCCGGCCTGGTGAAGGACCTGCGGGCCCATGGCTTCACCAATGTGATGACCGCGCGCAGCCGGCAGCCCTTGCGCCGCGACACGCTGACGGCGCTGCTGGCGCATTACGCCGCCCATCATGCCGATCCGGACGGAAAATTGCGGGTACGGTTCGAGACCATCTATCTCACCGGCTGGTCGCCGCACGAAAGCCAGCAGCAGCCGCTGAAGCCCGGCAGCGCCAAGACACGGCTGGCCGACGCGCTCGGCACGACTGAACAGAGCCTCAAACGGTAAAAAGTCTCGAGCGAGGCATTCCGCCGAGCGACCCGCAGCATCCGCCAGCTTCCTTCCCGTGAACCGCGTCGCACGAAGTGCGTGAGCAGGTCCTGTGGACCTGCGAGAGCGGCGAACGCCGCGAGCTTGGGCGAGCGGCAGAGCGAAGCGACGAGCGGGGGGAGATGTCGCAGCGAAGTGTCAGCAGGGCTGACCTGAGCTGCGACAGAGGGGGAAACCAAATTAAGGCGCCGCCGCCATCGCGGCGTAGAACGTCGAAGACAGGGTGGTGCCCACCGTCGCGACCGCGGTGATGATCACCAGCGCGATCAGGCCGGCGACCAGCGCATATTCGATAGCGGTGGCGCCGGTGCTTTCGGTGCTCAGCTTCCGGACAAGAGATCGCGCAGCATGGGAATAAGCGGCAAGTCGGCGGCGGGCATGGGATACGCGCGCATGTCCCTTGGCCGGACCCATTTCAAGGCCGCGTGATGGCGGGGCTGGGGCGTGCCGTCCCAGCGGCGGCAGACATAGAGCGGCATCAAAAGGTGAAACGCGTCGTAAGTATGCGAAGCAAAGGTGAACGGCGCGAGACAGGCCTCCTTGACCGCGATCCCGAGTTCCTCCCGGAGTTCGCGAATGAGCGCCTCTTCCGGCCGCTCGCCAGTTTCGATCTTGCCGCCCGGGAATTCCCATAACCCCGCCATCGCCTTGCCCTCGGGGCGCTGTGCCAGAAGCACGCGGCCGTCGGCATCTACCAACGCGACCGCAACGACAAGTATCAGATGTTGCGGTGTGTTCATTCTGGTGTCGCGGGCCTAAGGTGGAATTAAGACCGATGGTTAGTATGGCTTAATATTTGAATCAAAGGAGCGTGCGATGACAACATTCGGTACGGCAAAATGGCAGGGCGGACTGAAGGACGGCAAGGGCTGGCTCTCAACCAAAAGTGGCGCGGTGAACGAGCAACCCTATGGCTTTGCCAGCCGCTTTGAAGGCAAGCCCGGCACCAATCCCGAAGAGCTGATCGGCGCCGCCCATGCCGGCTGTTTCACCATGGCACTGTCGAAAATTCTGGGTGATGCCGGCTTTACCGCGACCGAGATGAACACCAGGGCCGAAATCACCCTGGAGAAGCAGGGCGACGGCTTTGCCATTACCAAGTCACACCTGATCCTGCGCGCCAAGATTCCAGGCATCGACGCGGCCAAATTCAAAGAGCTGGCCGGCATGGCGGAAAAAGGCTGCCCGGTGTCCAAGGTGCTGAACGCTCAGATCAGCCTCGACGCAGAGTTGGCCTAACTCATTTTGTCATGGCCCACCGGAGTGTGGGCCATCCAGATGGGATTGAGATATCCCTGAAAATGTGGCGCGGATTTCAACTGGGTGACCCGCATTCGCGGGCCATGACAAATTTGGGTTCGCTCTAATCCTGCGGCAAGTATAACCGATGCGGCAGCGGACCGGCCGGCTCCAGCGTGCCGTCGGCCATGGGCCGCAGCAACTGCTTCTGCACGGCATCCACCACAAGCTCGCGCGGGAAAGGTTCGTCCTTCTCCACCCGGCGGATCTGGGTCTTGTCGAAACGCTCGCTGCCCAGCTGCTGAAAGGTCCCGCTCATTGGCTGGGGAAATTTGGGGTGGTCAATCACCGGCTGGACATACATCCAGTAGGCGTAGCGGCAATAGGATTTGGGCAGCCAGTGCGGCTTGAGACCCGCGCGGCTGGCATGATTGTAGGCAAAGTCCAGGCACTGCTCGTCCTCACTGGCGGGATGGTTGCGCAACGACTGATCCCAATCGTCCAGCAAGGTGAACGCCGCCTCCGTGCCGCGCCACAACTGCACCGCCCCGCCGGCCATCAGCTGGCTCTCCGAGCCTAAGTCCACGCGGAAATGAAATTTCCAAAGGGGTGTGCCCGGCTCCGGCCGCCAGGCATCATTCATGCCATCCGCCAGCCAGTTATAGATGGCGAAGTCGCAGCCCTTCTTGACAAGGCTTGCGATCTGCTTGGGCTCCCGGCGCAGCACCACATCATTATCCAGATACAGGACCGGTTTTTGAAAACGCTCCAGCAGAAAGCGGATGAAGCGCGGCTTGCTGAGCGAAAGGTCCCCTTCGCCCCGCGCGTTGAGGGAGCGGTGCACCGTCGGCACCTGGAACAGCGCATAATGCAGCCCGTATTGCTCCAGCGACGCGATGAGACGCTGGGCCGTCGTATAATGACTGAGCGTGAACATGGCGCAGGCGATATAGGGCGCTTTCGCATCGCCGCCCTCGCGCCAAAGGCTATAGGGCGCCTCCGCCATCAGGGCTCAAGATCGGTAGCTGCCATTGATATCTATGTAACCATGGGTGAGGTCGCAGGTCCAAACGCGCGCCGCCCCCTTGCCGATCCCCAGATCCACGGCGATTTCCACCTCACGGCCGGAAACGGCCCTGGTCGCGGCCGCCTCGTTATACTTCGCGGCGCGCATGCCCTTTTCGGCGACGACCTGACTGCCGAAGGAAATTTTCAGCCTGTCGCGGTCGGCGGCCTCGCCGCTCTTGCCCACCGCCATCACGATGCGGCCCCAGTTAGCGTCATTGCCGGCCACCGCCGTCTTGACCAGAGGCGAATTGGCGATGGAAAGCCCGATGCGCTTGGCGGCCCGGTCATTCTCCGCGCCGCTCACATCAATGCGGATCAGTTTCTGGGCGCCTTCGCCGTCCTTCACCACCTGCAAGGCGAGGTCCATCAGCACCGCGTCCAGGCTGCGGCGGAAATCGGTGAGCTTATTGTCGGAGGCTTTGCTGATGGCGGTATGCTTGCCGCCCTTGCCCGTGGCGAAGAGCAAGAGCGTGTCGCTGGTGGAGGTGTCCGAATCCACGGTGATGGAATTGAAGCTGGGACCGACGCCGGCGCTGAGGCATTCCTGCAGGACCGAAGCCGGCAGATTGGCGTCGGTGAAGACAAAGCTGAGCATGGTGGCCATGTCGGGCGCGATCATGCCCGAGCCCTTGGCGATGCCGTTGATGGTGACCTTGACGTCGCCGATCATCGCCGTGGCGGTGGCAGCCTTGGGATAGGTGTCTGTGGTCATGATGGCATCGGCGGCGGCCCGCCAGTTACCGGCCGCGCCCTGCGCCACCAGTCCGGAAAGGACCTTGGTGATCTTTTCAGTGGGCAGCGGCTCGCCGATCACGCCGGTGGACGCCATGAAGACTTCCTGAGGCCGGCAGCCCGCCACCGCGGCCGCCACCTCGGCGATCTCGCGCACGCCGTCCTGGCCGGCCCGGCCGGTGAAGGCATTGGCGTTGCCGCTGTTGACGACAAGAACGCGAGCCTCCCCGCCCTTGAGCTTGTCGCGGCACCAGATGACCGGCGCCGAGCAGGTCTTGGAGGTGGTGAAGACCCCGGCCACCTGGGTTCCGGGCGCCAGCAGGGCCAGCAGCACATCGGTCCGCTGCTGGTAGCGTACCCCGGCAGCCACCGTGGCCAGCCGCACCCCTGCCAGCGGCGGGAGCTTCGGGAAAGCCTTGGGCGCCAGCGGCGAAACCGGATGGGCCGCCTTCTGATGAGTCGTTTTTGCGCTTTTGGCCATGTTTCCCCCGGAATTTGGCCGGATATTCGTAAAAACCCCCGGTTTGACAAGAGACTAGCGCGTTCTTATGTCTCCCGCGCGGCCGCCATGCGGAATTGGCGGTCTACTTTTTTGGGGCCTTCGGCCCGTTTTGGCCCCCGCTCCCGGCCAGATGTAGAGGATTTCATGCTGGCTTCGCTCGCCAAATCGCTTTTCGGCTCGGCCAATGACCGCAAGGTCAAGCCGCTCTGGGCGAC
>Ga0310811_10011411_pt1 | contig 11521 bp, 10 predicted proteins | sample YCmetagenome_FD_207642 | JGI IMG/M metagenome (GOLD analysis project Ga0310811, IMG submission 207642) | Soil microbial communities from experimental microcosm in Duke University, North Carolina, United States - YC | ecosystem: Engineered > Artificial ecosystem > Soil microcosm > Unclassified ... | reverse complement strand
GAAACCGAGGACGTCCTCACCGACCGCGTCATCCGGATCACCGACGGCCGGATCGCCGAGATCACCGCGGACACCGGCGTGCACCCCGCCGAAGGCGAATTCGACGGCGCCACACTTTACGCCGTTCCCGGCCTGATCGACTGCCATGTGCACGTCAACGCGGTCACCGCCGATCTGGCGAGTGTGACCGCGGAGTCGCCGGCCTATGTCGCCGCGCAGGCGTCGCACCTGCTTCGCGACATGCTCACGCGCGGCTTCACCTCGGTCCGTGACGTCGGTGGCGCGGACTTCGGGATCGCCGCGGCGGTCGCGGACGGGCTCTTCGCCGGACCGCGGATCTTCTTCGGTGGCAAGGCGTTGTCCCAGACCGGTGGTCACGGGGACCTGCGCCCGCGCGGCCAGGACGTGCACGACCCGCACTACGCGATTCCCGTCCTCGGACGGGTCTGCGACGGCATGGCCGAGGTGCGCCGCGCCGCCCGGGACGAGATTCGCCGCGGCGCGCACCACCTGAAGATCATGCTGTCCGGAGGCTGCGCCAGCCCGACCGACCGCGTCGATTCCCTGCAGTTCTCCGACGAAGAGGTGTCCGCGATCGTCGCGGAGGCGGCCGCCGCGAACCTGTACTGCGCTGGCCACGCCTACACGGCGGAAGCGGTCAACCGCGGCCTCGACCTGGGTGTGCGCACCATCGAGCACGGCAACCTGCTCGACGAGACCTCGATCGAATTGTTCTTGCGCAACAACGCCTTCTACGTTCCTACGCTGGTGACCTACCAGGCGCTGCTGGAACAAAGCCGGGAACTCGGGTTCACCCAGGAACAGTACGAAAAGGTCGTCCAGGTTACCGAAAACGGGTTACACGCACTGGAACTCGCCGACAAAGCCGGGGTGAAGATCGCCTACGGCAGCGATCTGCTCGGCGCCATGCAGGCCCGGCAGTCCGAGGAATTCGCCCTCCGCGCCAAGGTGCAGACACCGGCGGCGATCCTGCGTTCGGCGACCACCGTCGGCGCCGAGGTGGTGCGGCGCGAAGGCGAGATCGGTGTCCTCGCGCCGGGCGCGCTGGGCGACGTGGTGCTCACCCGCGCCAACCCGCTGACCGACATCGACGTCCTGGCCGCGCCCGAGTCGGGGGTGGCCGCGGTCATCCAGGGTGGCGCGGTGAAGGTGCGCCGCTGACCACGGCCTCCTCCGGTCCGGCCACCACGGTGACCGGACCGGAGCCCCACCCGCACAGCGCGCGGTAGCCGGGCAGCGCCAGCGTGACGATCGGCAGCCGCCGCCCGTACAGCTCGGCGGAAACCCAGGCGCCGAGCATCAGGATCGCGTCGGGTTCGGTGAGCACCAGCGCGGCCGGCGCGGTGCCGGCACGGATCTGTTCGGCCAGCACCGAGGACGACGAACTCGACCCCCTGGCCGTCGGCATCGCCACCACCTTGCCGGTGAGCCGCGCACCCCGCTGCGGATGGTGCTCGTCGACGATCGTGCCGTCCTCGCCGGTGCCGCCCCAGAACGACAGCGGGGCCCGCAGGACCAGCAACTCGCCGGTCGCTTCACCGGGGTGCAGCGTTGTCCCGGTCAGTGCTGCTTCGCCCACAGTTCCTCGTCTCGCACGATCACTCCGGCCCTGGCCGAGGCCACGCATTCGGCCATCGAGCCCACGACCACGTCCACCCCGATGTTGCCCGGCGCGTACCAGGCCCACTTGCCCGAACTGGTCATCACGGTCCGCACGCCCGGAGCCAGGATCGGGGTGATGTAGGTGCAGGTGTCGACCACGATGTCGGCCCCCGCGCGTCGCACCGGCTCGGCGAACCCGCGCCGTTCGGCCTCGTCGAGTACGGCACGGCTGGTGGCCACGTAGGCCCGCACGGCGGGATGAAAACCAGGCCCGTCGGCGAGCAACCGCGACAGCCGTTCGAATTCGCTCACCGAGAAGTGCGGCGTGCCAAGGCAAAGCGCGTCGAGCCGGGAGCTCCGGGCGGTGCTCAACCGGTCACGGATCGCGCGGATGCGGTCGGCCCCGACGTGGACGGTCTCGATCCCGGGTCCGGCCACCGCGTCCAGTGTGGACGCCTCCGGGGTGATCCCCACGACGTGGAAGAGCCCGACTCCCCCGCTGGAGGCCGCCGCCGCGCCGAACGCCTTGAGCTGGTCTTCGGTCACGTCGTCCGGAATCCCGGTCAACACCGGCACGCCGCTTCCCGCGGTCTGGCCGGCGAGGTGTCCGAGCAGTCCCCACGCGACGTCCTCGCGCAGCAGCGCTCGCGGCACTGCCGCACAGTCCAGCCGCACGGTCGCCCTTCGGTTGCGGTCGAGATGCAGGCCCGCGTACGGGACGCGACCCGTGATGGCCGCACTGATGTCGAGGAAGTCGCCGTAGCGATCAGTACGGGCGCCCAGCACCGAATTGGCGAAGACGATGGCGTTCGACTCCGCCCAGGCGATGTGGCGGCCGAACTCCGGCCGGTGGGTGAGCTGGTAGGGCGCGCACGTCCAGGTCGGTGTGCAGCCCATGGCGGTATAGGCGGCCATGAGGCGCCGGGCGTTCGTCGTGGTCCCGGCATCGGCCCGCACGAGCCCGGGGTGGAGCAGATCGAGCGAGCCGACGTTCAGCGTGGTGGGCACCGCGACCCGGGCACCGAGCCCCACCAGCCGTTCCGCGAAGTCCAGTCCGGCCATGCCGTGGTAGAGGCACCCGTCGACGTGCGCCGAATCAACCGAGATCAGGCGCCGCGCGCCCAGCACCCGGGCGAGCGCGACCACCAGGCGCAGACACAGCGCGGCCGCCTCGCCGGCATCACCGGCGAGCATCGCGGTGTCCTCTTCGGACAGTTCCGGAGGGGGGACCCGCCGGGCCGGCTCAGCCATCGGCGAGCATGCCCAGGGTCACCGGCTGCGCGACCGGCCGAGCCGCGATGCCACGGAAATCCTCCTCGGTCGGCTCCCGGCCGCCCGCGGCGGCGACCAGACAGGTGGTGGCGTAACCGCACACGCGTCCTTGGCACAGCCCCATTCCCGGCCGCGCGAGGAGCTTGACGGTGCGGGGATCGGTCGCGCCCAGCTCCGCAATGGACTCCCGGATGGCTCCCGCGGTCACCTCCTCGCAGCGGCACACCTGGGTGTCCTCGGCGAGCCAGCCGGCCCAGCCTGGACGGACGGGATACACCCGGTGCATGGCCGTGGCGAACGCCCGCAGGGCGGACCGGCGGCGCAGCAACCGGGCCACCGCACCCCGGCTGGGCTCGGCCCCCACGGTGGTCAGCGCCGCGTGCAGCCCGGCAAGCTCACCCTCCACAAGGGACAGTTGGGCGCCGCCTACGCCGCAGATCTCCCCCGCCAGGTAGACGCCGGGCACCGTGGCCCGCTGCTGGTCGTCGGCCCGCGCCACCAGGCTGCCGTCGGCGTCGAGGCGGGTTTCGCAACCGAGTTGCAGCGCGAAGTCCAGCTGTGGCGTGAATCCGTAGCCGACCGCGACAGCATCGCAATCCATCTGGCGCTCACTGCCCGGCACGACTCGCCAGTCGGCATCCAGGGAAGCGACCGTCACCGCCCGCACGCCGTCACCGTGACCATCACCGTGCGCCGCGATCACCGTGCTGCGTGTGCGGTAGGGAACACCGTGCCGCAGCAGGACTCGCAGGTAGTGCGCGCCCTCGGTCAGCTTGTCGAGATTGCGCAGCACCGCCGCCGGATGGCGGGCGAAACCACCCGGTGCTCCGGCCTCGAACACGCCCAGGACCTCGGCTCCGGCCTCGACGAGCCCGGCAGCCACGGGAAGCAGGAACGGCCCGGTGCCGGCGACCACGACCCGGCGGCCCACCGCCACGCCGTGGCCCTTGAGCAGGGCCTGAGCACCGCCCGCGGTGTAGACGCCGGGCAGCGTCCAGCCGGGGAACGGCAGTTGCCGGTCGTAACCGCCGGTCGCCACGATCACCGTGCGGCACCGGATGGTACGGGTCTGATCGCCCGCGGCATCGCGCCCGCTGGCGGGCACCGTGGCAGGCACGGTGGCATGCGAGTTGGCAGGCACGGTGGCAGGCACGTTGGCGGGCACCGTGGCAGGCACCGTGGCATGCAGGGTGAAGCCCTCGTCGGTGCGCTCGGCATGCCACACGAAGTGACCGGAGAGGAAATCCAGCTTCCTCGCGGCCCGCCGCAGGCGCCGCAGTGTCGACCAGTGGTGGTGGCCCGCACCGGTGTCGCCGTCACGATGACGCCAGAACTGACCACCGACGCGGCCGGCCGAGTCGATCAACGCCACCCGGGCACCGGCCTCGCGGGCCGCCACCGCCGCGGCGAGCCCCGCCGGGCCCGCGCCAAGCACCGCGATGTCATAGCCCGAATCCCGCGACACGCCGCGGTCACCGCCCACCGCCGCCGTGTCCCCCCGTCCGGTCGCCGTGTCCCCCCGTCCGGTCGCTGAGTTCTCCCGTCCGGTCGCCGAGTTCGCCGGTCCCGTCGGCGAGGCGCCGTCAGCAGCCGAGGTGGCCACGGCCGGCTCCTTCCTGGGGATCCACCCGGTCGCCCTGCCGGACCTCGGTGAGACACGCCCGCTGGTTCGGCCTGCCGTTCACGGTGATCACGCAGTCGAAACACACGCCGATCCCGCAGAAGACCCCGCGCGGCGCGCCCTCGTGGCGCGTGGTGCGCCACGACCGGTACCCGGCCGCGATCAACGCGGCACCGATACTCTGGCCCGCTTCGGCCACGATCTCGCGATCACCGAAGGAAAACCGGACCGAAGGCAGAGGGGAACTCACACAACCTCCTGTTTCTCGCCGGACACCCGCACCCGGTCGGCCCACGCGAACAGGGCTCCGCCAGTGTCGTTCACGCGACCTCCAGCGCTCTGCGGGACACCCGCACCCGGTCGGCCCACGCGAACAGGGCTCCGCCAGTGTCGTTCACGCGACCTCCTGGGGGGAGAACCGGTTCGGCCGGAACGGTGTCAGGTCCAGTTCCGGTGCCAGGCCGGTGAGCTGCCGCGCGATGAGGTGACCGGTGGCGGCGGCCAGTCCGATGCCCGCGCCTTCGTGACCGCACGCGTGTACCAGTCCGGGAACCCGCTCGTCCTCGCCGATCACCGGCAGATGATCCGGCGAATACGGCCGGAACCCGACATAACTGCGCAGCAGGGCCACGTCCGCGAGGAACGGGAAGACACCGATCGCCTGCGCGGCGAGCCTGCGCAGCACCGGAAGGGAGATCCGGCGGTCGAAACCCACCCGCTCCCGGCTCGCGCCGATCAGCACCGTGCCGGCCTGGGTTCCCTCGACGACCACGGACGTTTCCAGCCCCGCGTCGCCGCTGGCCACATTGGCGAGGTAGTCCACGGTGTAGACCTTGTGCCGGATGACCTGCGGGAGCGGCTCGGTCACCAGGATGAAGCCCCGGCGCGGCAGCACGGGAATCGGTGCGCCGGCCATGGCCGCGACCTCGCCGCCCCAGGTGCCCGCGGCGTTGATCACCCACCGCGCCGCGAAGTCCCCCGCGCTGGTCCGCACGCCGGTGATCGCACCGCGCCGGTCCCGCCGGATACCGGTGACCGCCGTGCCGGTGTGCAGCCGGGCGCCGCGGGCGCGCGCCTGCCGCAGCAGCTCGGCGGCCGCCAGCATCGGCTGGACCTGCATGTCCTGCGGATACAGCGCACCGGCCTGGACCTCCCGGGTGAGGTTCGGCTCCAGCTCGAACAGCTCGGCCGGGGTCGCGTCGATCACCTCGATGCCCAGCGCGCGCTGCTGTTTCCCGATCTCCGCCAGCGCACGGGCCGCGTCGGCGGTCTGCGCCACCAGGACGCCGCCCTTGGTCTGCAGTTCAAGCCGTTCGGGGCCGAATCTCTCCCCCAGTTCGGTCCACAGCCGCACGGACAGCAGCGCGAGGTCCAGTTCGGGGCTCGGTTCCTTGTCGGAGACCAGGATGTTCCCCTCGCCGCCACTGGTCGTGCCGCCCGCGACCGCTCCCCGTTCGACGACCCGGACCGCCAGTCCGGCTTCGGCGCAGTAGTAGGCGCAAGCCGCGCCGACGATGCCGGCCCCGATGACCACGACCTCCGCCTGCGGCCTCTCCGAAGTCATGACCAGTAGTATGTCACATTGCACTACGCGCTGTCTTCATCACGCGGACGGCACCGGGACCGCCGGAGGTCGCCGGCCGTCACCGTGGCGTGACCGCGGTGACGGCGTCGACATAAGTCTGCGCACCGTCCTTGACCCGTTCCCGGTACCGCACGTCCTGCCAGGATTGCCAGGTGATGCCGCCGGTGTCGATCCGGCGGTCACCGAGATACACGGTCAGCCCGATGTGGTCCACCGGCACCGTCGCCGCGGTGTGGTCCGGCCGGGGCACCAGAGCCAGCTTCGACGACGGGTCGGCCATCCCGAGCAGGCCCCAAGGCAGCCGCAGGGTGACGGTGCGGCCGGCGACCTGCCAGGTGGCGAGGTTGTCGTAACCCGGCGCGCCCGGCGTCATCTCGCCGCGCCGCAGATCACCGACGTCGAAGAACTCCGCCGGGAGTGCCTGGCCCGTGGTCGGGATGGTGTGCGCGCCGTTGGTCGTGAGCCGTTGCGGGCGCCAGCCGTCGACATCCCCGGCGGGGGCATCGGTTCCCGGCAGGTTGTCCAGCACGGTCGGGTCGAGATCGGCGCGGACCCAGGCCTGAGCCTGGTTCCGGGTCGTATCGATGAGCACGGCGTAGTCGGCGCCGTTGGCCGGAAGGCGCGTTCCGGGCAGCCACGGGCCGCCACCGCCGACGACGTCGAAACCCAGTGCGATCAGTCCGGGCAGATCGTTGCTCGACCGGAGCTCGACGTGCACCCAGGACTCGTCGGTGGCGGCCCGGACGGTCGCCGCGGGATCGTCGGCGATGACCTCCGGCGGGCCACCGACCGGATCGGTGGCCACCAGGCCGAAGTACTGTTCGTTGGTCAGGGGGTCGTGCCACAGCTGACGGCGGTCCGCCGGGAGCTGGCGGCCCGCGGTGTTCCAGCTGAGCTTGAACCATTCGTCGGTCCAGGCGAACAGCAGCCCGCCCGCGAGCCCGAGTGCGCGGATCGTGCGCAGCATGTCGGCGTCCTGGGCCATGGCCTCGGCTTCGGGGTGGTTCCCCTGGCCGCGGTCCAGCGGGGCGGAATGCGACGTGCCGAGCGAGGACGGCACGCCGAACTCCGAGATCATCACCGGCATGCCCGCGTGGTGACGCCGCAGCGCCGACAGGTAACCGGCGTAGGGATCGGTCCGGCCGTTCCAGTCGATCTGCAGATCCGGTTCGTAACGCTGGAAGTCCGGGTAGTACGGGTACGCGTGGTAGCTGGCGAAAGTGCCGCCGGGCCAGGCGGCGGTGGCCAGGACTCGGTTCGCGTCGACCCCGACCAGGTCTTCGCCCTCCCTCGGCTCGTCGGGGTGACGCAGCGGGTCGAGCGTCGGCCAGTTGATGAAGGCGACCGGCACGGTCTGGCCGCGCTGGGCCTCGGCCGCGGCCAACTCGTCCATCCTGGCGGCGAGCCAGGATTCGGTGGGGCTCGCGCCGTCGCCGCTGCGGAAGTAACGGCCCTGGAACTTCGGCGCGTCGGCGTTGCGGACGTCGGAGGCGCGCACGGCGTAGGGGTCGAGTTCGGAGCCGATGATCCAGCCGGCCAGCCACCGTGACACGTCGGTGGTCCACCGGCCGGTGGCCCTGCCGGGCATCGTGCCGCGGTTCAGGTCGCCGTGCACGGCCGCGACGGCGTCCCGGATCTCGCCGGTGAAGGAGTTCGTTATCGCCGGGTCGTAGAGGTTGCCCTTTTCGACGTAGGACTCGTCCGGCAGGTAAACCCCCTGCATGAGGAAAAGCGGCGCGTTTTCGTGTGCGGTGTTGTAGGCGGCCAGCTCGGTGTAGAAGGCCGGCGGCAGGATGGTGTAAACGCGCAGGACGCGGAAGCCGAACTGGCCCATCAGCGGGAGCCAGCGGCGGAGGTCCTCGGCGCTGATGTCCACCTCGCCCGGCTGGTGACCGGGGGTGGTACTGCCCAGATTCACACCGGGCAGGAAGTCGACGTCGCCGTGCGCGGTGTGCAGAACATAGCGGTCGCCCTCGGTCTGGGCCAGCGCGCTCAGCCCGCCGGCCCGCTGTGGGTTCGGCGCCCACGACGGGCCGGGAGGCGCCGGCACGAACCCGGGAGCGGGCGGCGGGGCCGGGGAAGACCCCGTGCAGGCCTGCTGACCGGCGAGCAGCACCAGGACGCCGAGCACGAACACCCAGCGCCGGCGTGCGCGCACTCCCCCTCCTCTCGCCGGCCGGACCCTGCCTGCCGCACCGATGGTGATCCCCGGGAGATGAGCCCGCATCACCCTTCGCACCCGGTACCGAACAATTCACCACGACCCGTTCGTTTTCCCGGTGACGGTTTCCGTCACCGTTTTCGATTTCCGTGCGAGAAATCACGCGATCCGGCGACGACGGAAATGCGGTGACGGAAGCGTCGGCCATATTTCGCCCATTCGCGGCTCAGTTACCCGCGTCGACCGTCCACGCCCGACATTCTTTGTCCACACACGACGTCCACTCGCGACCCGTTCGCCAACCCGAAGCGCCCGCACCGGCGGTTCACCTGGGATATTCGGTGGTCACCGCTTGTGTGTCCGGGACGGCGGACTTACCGTGGATGAGTTGGCGGGCCCCACCGAGGGAAGTGATCGGCAGTGTCGAGGTCAATGCCGGGGTCACCGAATTCACCGGCCGCCGCGGACGCCGTGTTCGCGCGTCGGGAAGCGCCGGGACGGGAACTCGCGGAACAGGCCGAAGCGGTCGCCGAAGCCTGCCACGCGATGGCCGTCCGCTTCCACCGCGGCGGCAAGCTGGTGGTATTCGGAAACGGCGGGCCGAGCACCGACGCACAGCATGTCGCGGTGGAGTTCGTGCATCCGGTCATCGTCGGAAAGCGCGCCCTGCCGGCGATCTCGCTGACCGCGGATGTCGCCACCCTCACCGGGATCGCGAACCGCGCGGGCCTGGCCGAGGTCTTCGCCCACCAGATCCGCTTTCTGGCCGACCCGGCCGACATCGCGCTGGGCATCTCGACCGACGGCGAGTGCGCCGACGTGCTGCGCGGCCTGGCGGCAGCGCACGATCTCGGGCTGCTGACCGTCGCGCTGGTCGGCGGGGACGGCGGGGCCATCGGACGCAGCCCGGCCGTCGACCACGTGCTGGTGGCGCGTTCGACGGACCCGCGCGTGGTCAAGGAAGTGCACGTCACGACCTATCACATCCTGTGGGAGCTGGTGCACGTGTTCTTCGAGCAACCAGGCGTGCTGGACCCGGGCAGGGTGGCGTCATGACCGTGCCCGAGTGCCACGACGACGTGTGCATCACCTGCTCCGACTCCGCCGTCGAAGTCATCGTCATCGAACTGCTCGACAACGACCTCGCCATCGTAGAAGCGACCGTCGAAGCCGGCATCGACACCGGAGTCGAAGCGCTCGGTGAAACGAGAGCCGGAACCGGAGCCAGGCGCGAGGAAGTCAGCGTCGCGCTCGTCTCGGCCGAGGTCGGCGACACGATCCTGGTGCACGCCCGCGAAGCGATCGCGGTGGTGAGGAAATGACCGGCCGTGACCCGGTTCCCGCCGGCGGTGCCATGGAAGCGCTCTACCCGTTCCTCTACGCCGGCAGCTCCGATCTGGACGCGGTACTCGCCGAGGTCCGCGAATCGACCGTGCGCAAGGCGAACGAGATCGTCGAGCTGCGCCGCTCGGTCCTGGAGCGGGACGGGGCGCGGCTGGCCGCGTGTGCCGGGGACATGGCCGAACGCTTCGCCCGCGGCGGCCGGCTGCTGGCCTTCGGCAACGGCGGCAGTTCGACCGACTCGCAGGAGCTGGCGAGCCTGTTCCTGAGCCCGGCGGGCGAAGACAGGGCGTTGCCGGCCTTCGGGCTGACCAACGACATCGCCGTGGTGACGGCCTTGTCGAACGATATCGGTTTCGACGTGGTGTTCGCGCGCCAGATCGGCGCGTTCGGCCGACCGGCCGACATCGCCGTCGGCCTGTCCACCAGCGGCAACTCCGCGAACCTGTTGCAGGCCTTCGACGAGGCCGCGCGGCGTGGCCTGCTGACCGTGGGCATCGCCGGCTACGACGGCGGCCGGATGGCCGAGGCGGATTCGATCGATCACCTCTTCGTCGTTCCCTCGTCGTCGGTCCACCGGATCCAGGAAGCCCAGACCACGCTTTACCACGCGTTGTGGGAGCTGACGCTCAGCTCTTTGGCGGCCCAGGAAGCGGGCCAGCAGGAAGCTCGCCGTACCGGCCAGCCACACCGACCCGCCGCACCGACCGGGTGATCATCATGGCAACGGAAACCGAAGAGAAGCCCATCCACATCCTCTGGATCAACGCCGGCCTGTCCTGCGACGGCGATTCGGTCGCGCTCACCGCCGCGACCCAGCCGAGCATCGAGGAGATCGCCCTCGGGGCGCTGCCGGGCCTGCCCAAGATCGCGGTCCACTGGCCGCTGATCGACTACGAGTGCGGCCCCGACAAGGGCGCCGACACCTTCATCGAATGGTGGTACAAGGCCGACCGCGGTGAGCTGGAACCGTTCGTGCTGGTCATCGAGGGATCGATTCCCAACGAGGCGATCAAGGAGGAGGGCTACTGGTGCGGGTTCGGCAACAACCCGGAGACGGGCCAGCCGATGACCACCAGTGAATGGCTCGACCGCCTCGCGCCCAAGGCGCTGGCCGTGGTCGCGGCCGGCACCTGCGCCACCTACGGCGGCATCCACGCCATGGAGGGCAACCCCACGGGCGCCATGGGCGTCCCCGACTACCTCGGCTGGGACTGGAAGTCCGGCGCCGGTATCCCGATCGTCTGCATCCCGGGCTGCCCGACGCAGCCGGACAACTTCTCCGAAACCCTGCTTTACCTGCTCTACCAGGCGGCGGGCCAGGCGCCGATGATTCCGCTGGACGAGCACCTGCGCCCGACGTGGCTGTTCGGGCAGACCGTGCACGAAGGCTGCGACCGGGCCGGCTACTACGAGCAGGGCCAGTTCACCCAGGAATACGGATCACCGAAGTGCCTGGTGAAGATCGGCTGCTGGGGCCCGGTGGTGAAGTGCAACGTGCCCAAGCGCGGGTGGATCAACGGCATCGGCGGCTGCCCCAACGTCGGCGGGATCTGCATCGGCTGCACGATGCCGGGCTTCCCGGACAAGTTCATGCCGTTCATGGACGAGCCGCCCGGCGCGCACGTGTCGTCGCTGGCCAGCGAGGCCTACGGCTCGGTGATCCGCCGCCTGCGGACGATCACCGAGCGCACCGCCGACACCGAACCCCGGTGGCGGGCCAGGGGAAAGCAACTCCACACCGGCTACCGCGCGCCGTGGTGACGGCGGGCGTCCAAGACGAAAGGCCGAACCATGGCGACTGCGACACCGCGAAGGCAGAAGGCGGGAACCGAAACCCAACTGGTGGAGATGGCCTGGGACCCGATCACCCGGATCGTGGGCAGCCTCGGGATCTACACGAAGATCGACTGGGCCG
>Ga0310811_10011410_pt1 | contig 11521 bp, 12 predicted proteins | sample YCmetagenome_FD_207642 | JGI IMG/M metagenome (GOLD analysis project Ga0310811, IMG submission 207642) | Soil microbial communities from experimental microcosm in Duke University, North Carolina, United States - YC | ecosystem: Engineered > Artificial ecosystem > Soil microcosm > Unclassified ... | reverse complement strand
TGGATCAGTTTTCAGCCCGGGATTAACCGCGACCCGTGGTAACGCCGCCTCCCGGCTCCCGCTAACCCTCCTTCGACGCCTGCTCGCCCGACGGAGTAAATACCTCCACGGCCAGCTTGAACGTCCGCTGCTCCTCCGGGTTCAGCGCGCCGACGCTCATGATCTGTCGCGTGATCTCCTCACCTTCAGCGCCGAGTATGGAGAGCACGATCGAATACTCCCAGGGCTCGCCCGCGGCTGGATGCTTGATCGTCCCCTCCACGCGGAGCGGAGAGAAGCTGGGCGGCGCTCTCCGCTTCCGGTGTGAGTCGAACCTCAGGTTGTGATCGCAAGCAGGGCAGATCGTCGCGCTCTGCAGAATCGTTGCCTTGCAGTGCGGACAAAGGCGCGCTTTCCCCGGCGAGCTCACGCTCGGCGTGCTCACGATGCGCCGTCGGTCTCCACTCTAAGCCTGGGCGGCGGAGATGAGGCTTCATCCCACCCGAACGCAACGTTGCCCCGCATGCGGGATCCGCTGGCAACGGTGAGAGACCCGGCCTTGAGATCTCCATTCAGAACGCCACTCGCGAGCAGCTCGACGCGTGACGCGCCTTCAATGTTTCCCTCGAGGTCACCGGCGATGGTGACCGTGCTCGCGCGCACAGATCCGGTGATCTTGGCGCCGGGCTCGATGGTCAGATCACCATCGACATTCACATCACCCTTGAAGCGGCCAGCCATGCGAACGTGGCCGGTGCCCTCGATCTTGCCGTCGATCGTGAGACCCGCAGCGATCACAGTCTCCTTTCCCTCTTTCGGCCTCGGGCGCACCGCCGGCTCATAACTCGGCAACGGATTCGAAAACGTATCGGTGTCCTTCCGGGCCGGAAGCTCAGTCATCAGAGGGGGATCCTTACGGGGAACGGTTTGCTCTTTGAAGATTGCCATTGCTCAAGGCTCCTATTCTGTGCGGGGTCAGAAACGCACCCCGCCCAGGAAATTGATAGTTGGGGGTTTGCTCATCGACGGCGAGTTGGCGGGTTCCCGCCATGAAATAAGGTAAGCTGCTGTTGCAAATTACCTGAAGTGCAACGTGAGCCAAGCTCAGCCGGCTGCACCGCGGAGCATGCGCACCTCGGTCACCGCGTGTTACACAGCGGCGCCGGCGATTGCTCGATCATCGCCGAGTGCACTCCGACGGTCCGGACTTTCGATACCGTCGCGCGCGAACGATATTCTGCCGCGCGAGCCGTGGAACCACAGCATATTGGCGGTCCGATGAAATACTTCTCTTTGATTGGTGCCGGCGTTGCGCTGCTGGCCTCGAACGGAATCGCGCAGCAATCCTCGACCGCGGGCACGCAGCAGTCGCCCCTGCGAACCTGGGCCCAGCAAACCGCCGGCCTCGAGCGCCACGACGGATTCATTCCTTTTTATTTCGATGAGCGTACGGGCAAGCTGCTCTTCGAGGTCTCCCGGCTCAATCAGGATTTCCTCTACCTCTATTCCCTCTCCACCGGGCTCGGCTCGAACGCCCGCGGTCTCGATCGCGGAACTACCGGCGACCAGGGTGTGGTGAGATTCGAGCGCTTCGGCCCGCGCGTCTTCCTCGTCCGCCGCAATCTCGATTTCCGCGCGTCGCGTGACACCGTCGAAGAACGCACCGTCGAGGAATCGTTCGCGACCTCGGTACTCGCCTCTTTTCCAATCCTCGCCGAAGAAGGCCGCAAGTTTCTGATCGACGCCAGTGATTTCGTCCTACAGGACGTCTTCGACGTTCGCGGCAATCTGCAAAGAGGCCAGGAGGGCACTTTCCGGCTCGACCGCAACCGAAGCGCGATCTATCCGGCGCGCACCAAGGCATTTCCGAAGAACACCGAGGTCGAGGTTATACTCACCTTCGAGAGCGATGCGCCGGGAGCCGAGGTCGCTCGACACACTCCGGATGCGCGCGCGCTGACGCTGCGCCAGCACCACTCCTTCGTCGAATTGCCCGATGACAATTACCGGCCGCGCGCGTTCGATCCACGCGTTGGGATTTTCTCGGTCGACTTCTACGATTTCTCACTGCCCTTCAACCACCGGCCGCAGGTACGGTGGCTCTCGCGGTGGCGTCTCGAGAAGAAAGATCCAAACGCGCCGCTGTCCGATCCCGTCAAGCCGCTCGTCTACTACCTCGATCGCGGCATTCCCGAGCCTTATCGAACGGCGTTCAAGCAGGGCGCGGGCTGGTGGAACAAAACCTTCGAGGCGGCGGGCTTCACCAACGCGTTTCGCGTAGAGGATCTGCCGGACTCGGTCGATCCGATGGATGGGCGCTACTCAGTGATTCAGTGGGTGCACCGCAGCGATCCCGGGTTCTCCGTCGGCCAGTCGTTCGTCGACCCGCGCACCGGCGAGATCCTCAAGGCCGCGCTGAAGATGGACACCTACAGATCTATCAGCGACTACAACATCTTCGCCGGGCTCGAGCCGGCGATGGACGATGCGACCGAGGCCTGGATCACCTCACTCGATCCCAAGGTGAACGGCACTGAATTCACTATGGCTCGGCGGCGGCAACATGTCGCCCACGAGATCGGCCACACTCTGGGACTCGCCCACAATTACATCTCGCACGCGTACGGCCGAGCGAGCGTCATGGATTATCCGGGGCCATTGGTGATGCTGCGAAAGGACGGAACTGTCGACGTCTCGAATGCATGGAGATCCGGCACCGGCGCGTACGATTCGCTCGCCATTCGCTACGCCTACACCCAATTCGCTTCGCCCGCCGAGGAGAAGGCGGGCCTCGATGCGATGATGCGAGACGCGATTGCAAGGGGGATGCGGTTTCTGTCCGACCGCGATGCCGATGCAGGTGTGGTCCCCGAAGCGACGCGCTGGCTCAATGGATCCGACGCGGTCAAGGAGCTCGAGCGGCAGAGCGCGGTTCGCGTTGTTCTGCTCTCGAAATTCGACGAGACCGTGATCGCGCCCGGTGATCCGATGTGGTTCCTCAACGAGCGGCTGGTGCCGGTGTATCTGCATCACCGCTACGCTATCGAAGCAGCGGTCAAGGCGATCGGCGGCATGGATTACACCTTCGCGCTGCGCGGGGATACACAGACACCGACGCGCATCGTCGATCCCGCCCGACAGCGCGAGGCGCTCGCCGCACTGCTGGCGACGATTCAGCCCGAGGAGCTAGCGATTCCTGAGCGCATTCTCGCCAAGATCCCGCCATCGCCGTACGGATTCCGCGGCGGCTGGGCGTTCGACTCACCGGCGGGAATCGTCTTCGATCCGTTGGCGGTCGCGCGCGGCTTGAGTAGCTACGTCGTGGATGGGATTCTCCAGCCCGAGAGGGTCGAGCGATTGTTTGCCTTTCACGCGCGAAATCCGGCAGCTCCATCCGCCGACGAAGTAATCAACGCGATGATCGCGTCCGTCTACGATCGGGCGACGGCGGCAACGCCTTACGAGGCTTCACTGCGCCGAGTGGCGCGTCGAGCGGTGGTCGATGCGTTGCTCTCGCTGGCATCCAACCCACGCGCAACGGCTGACGCCCGCGCTGTCGCCGAGAGCAATCTCGATCGGCTCGCTCGTCGGCTTGCGACAAGCAACGCTGTTGATGTCGATGATCGCTCGGCCAACGGCGCGGTCGTCCGCGATGCACGCAACTGGCTGGACCACCGCATCCCACCGCCGAAGACGACTGGACTTATTCAGCTTCCGCCGGGCACGCCGATTGGATGTTGTCAGTGAAGGCATCAAAAGAATGATCCCATGTCAGTAAGCCGATCGATTCTCCTTGCTGCTTCGCGCAACAAAACCCTCAATGACTTCGCGCTCCATAGCTCATTCGTAAAACGCGCAACGCGTCGGTTCATGCCGGGCGAGCACGCCGAGGACGCGCTTGCTGCCGCTGCGCAAATCGCAGCGACCGGCCGGGGCATCATCTTCACCCAGCTCGGCGAGGCGATCACGCGCGCGGAAGCCGCTGAAAAGGTGCGCGACCACTATCTATGGTTGTTCGATCGCATCGCCGAGCAGCGCCTCCCCGCGCACGTCAGCGTCAAGCCGACGCAGCTCGGCCTCGACCTGTCGATCGATCAGTGCGAGCGCCAGCTCCTCGAGCTCGCGGCGAAGGCGGAGCAAACGCGCTCCACGCTCTGGCTGGACATGGAGGATTCGGCGTACGTCGATCGTACGCTGGATCTCTACCGTGCGATTCACGAGAAGCATCCAGCAACCGGCGTCGCGATGCAGGCGTATTTGCGTCGCACGCCCAACGATCTCTCATCGCTGATGCCGTCGAGGCCGATGATCCGGCTCGTCAAAGGCGCGTACGATGAGCCGGCGCGAATTGCATTCGAGAAAAAGTCCGACACGGACAAGGCCTACTACGATCTCGCGTCGGGAATGCTCGAGGCCGCCAGCACGGATGCATGCACTCCGATATTCGGCACTCACGATTTGGGACTCGTCTCACGTATCGCTGAACGCGCGAAGACTCTGGGCTTGGGAAAGAACACGTATGAGATCCACATGCTCTACGGCATCCGCGACGCAGCACAGCGGACTCTCGTGAGCGAAGGTCACACCGTGAAGACTCTCATCAGCTACGGCTCGGCGTGGTACCGCTGGTACATGCGGCGTTTGGCCGAGCGGCCGGCGAACGTGTTGTTTGTCGTGAGGTCGCTGATCGCGTAAAGGGCTGCGACTTCGCGGCCTTTTCTTCGAGTCTGGCCGAACGTCTTGAGTCTGCCTTTGCAACTATTGCGGCGCCACGTCGAGCGCCTCGGGGAATCGTTGCGCGTCAGGTCGCGCGCGCGCTGGTCGCGGCATTAGCGCCGACAGCAGCGGTGTCGTCGCGATGGTCGTGATGATTGACATCAACACCATCATTACGAATAGCGGCTGGGAAAGGACGCCCGCGTCCACACCGACGCTAAGGATGATCAGCCCCATCAGCCCGCGTGTGTTCATGAGCGCGCCGAGGGAGAGCGACTCACGCCAGGAAATTCCGGCCATCCGCGATGCGACCGCCGATCCACCGAGCTTGCCCGCGAATGCGACGAGCAGCACCAGCCCGAAGAACGTCCACATCGCCGAACCTTGAAAGATGTCCAGGCTCATCCGGATTCCAGTCGTGGCAAAGAATAGCGGGAGCAGCACCACCAGCATTACATCCTCGATTGGACTCGCGGCGTCGCGCATGAACTTGGGTGATTTCGGCATTATGACTCCGGCGACGAACGCGCCGAACAACGCGTGAATCCCGAGCTTCTGAGTCACCCAGGCTGATGTGAGCATCACTATAACGATCGCCCCCAACAGCCCGCGACTAATGCCGCCCTCAGCGGCGTGACGGCGAGCGAGCCACGCCAACCGCGGCCGCACCACCAGAAACATTGCAGCGACGAATGCAATGCTGCCCATCAGGGTGAACGCCAAACCCGTCTGCGCAACACCCGGGCGCGACAGCGCGACGACGACGGCGAGAATGCACCAGGCGCTCACGTCGTCGACAGCGGCGCACGCCAGTGCCAGCACGCCCAGCCGCGTTCCCGTGAGCCGGCGATCCGCGAGCAGTCGCGCAAGGACGGGAAAAGCCGTGACGCTCATAGCGGCGCCGAGGAATAGAGCAAAGGCCCGGAAACTCACGCCCTGAACGCCGAGCACCGGGTAGAGCACGAGTGAGAGTAATGTGCCGAGGAAGAGTGGCAGCAGGATACTCGTGTGACTGACGAGGACAGCCGTGTGACCGCGGCCACGGAGATCGGCCGGGCGGAGCTCGAGGCCCACGAGAAACATGAACATGACCAGCCCCAGCTGGCTGACGCTGGCGAGGAAGCGCACGCTACCGGCCGGAAACAGCTGGGCGTATCCGGCCGGCCACAGCGCGCCGAGCACCGAGGGGCCGAGCAGGATACCGGCTAACATCTCGCCGACGACAGCAGGTTGGTTGACCTTGCGCAGCGCGACACCCACGAGCTGCACCACGGCAAGAATGATCACGATCTGAATGAGGAAAGTATCGAGTCGGAGCACGACGTCGCGTGCGGCTGGCAACTGGAGAGCGCTCATCGTCGTTGCACGCGGTGCGGACGGCGCCGCGAGCGCGGCACCCAGGCGTAGAACGACGAGAATTCCGGTCGCGGGTAGTCCAACCAACAGTAGATACGCAATCGCGGGATGCACGAGCGGAACCGGTCCCCGGTCGGCGCGCCACTGGTTGCTCGGTTTTCCGCCTGCTTCGCTCGGATCCAGGAACATTGCTCGGTATGCGATTAACGCTGCGACGAACCAGGATCGTCCGCGTAACGCCGAGCGTCACAAAGTCAGTAGCGCCTTACGGCTGGAAATCGGCGCTCCGAAACCCACTGGGCCATTCAAGTCGACGGCGCGGTGGGGCTGCGCGTAAGCTCCCCATAGTTGTCGCGGACCGCACTGAAGGGATTCGATCCGCGCCCTGACATCGTCGGAATCACTCTCAAGCGGTGTTCTGCCTTGAAGACTACATGCCACGTGTTTCCGCCGTCCCGCGAATCCTCGAACTCCTGCAATGCGCGGTGGCCGCTCAACGGCATGATCGTCACGCGAGACTGCGCAAGATCGGCTGCCGTTGGGTGGGGGAGCGAAATGAAACGGATGCCGGGCCCCGTGTACGAAGGATCCGACGTCCGAAGGCTCACGCCCGAGCGAAAGGGAACCTGGTTCGAAACGTAGACCTGCTTCCATTCGTGGGTCTTCATGTCGAAGGCTGACAGACCCATTCCCTTGTTGCCGCCGCTGCTCGCCCACTCCGCCGTGATCGCGCATTGGTCGATCACCGCGCTGACGCGCTGCGTTGCGTAGGGCGCGCCGGTACTGTCGAACACATCCCAGTCGCCGACCCAGAAGGCGAGGCGCTGATAACCAGAATCGGCGGCGCAGGGTGTTATCGTCGCGCCTTGTGCGAGCTCAACTTGCCGCCGGTGAAACGGCGCCGACACGAGACCCACTGCAACTGCGAGGACCCCGAGCAAGCCGATAGGTGCGTTCATAATGAGCCATCAATCGTAGTAGGAGAAATCAGAAGCCAGCTGGAAATGCTGCCCCGCACTGGAGCCCGTCGTAAAGGCCAGATCTCCACGCGACGTCAGAGGACGGTTTCGCGCGTCGTATGTGTAGCTGTAGTCGACCGTGTAGTTGTCCGCATCGCCGGTCCGGGTCACGCGACGAGGATTCGACTTCTGCAGCTGCACCGCGGGCAACAGCACGAGATGGTCGAAGAAATCATCGTGAATCAGGCCGAACGCGTCGACGTTGATCCCATTGTCGTACTGCTCGAAGGTGTCCTTTATGGTCGTCTCGAGCTGCAGTCCGTCGATGGCCGGCCGATGCTCGGTGAGATCCAGGAGGTTCCCATCAGGGTAGTACGAGAACGACATCGTCTTGTCGATGACGAAGCCGCCGGTGACGCGGCGATCCCGCTCCAGCCCGGTCAGCTTGTCACCAGTGTAGGTGAAGAACAGCACGATAAAGACGACACCGTTCTCGTCCGTCTCTCTGATCGACGTCACTCGGCCGGCGTCGTCATACACGTAGACGAGCCGGTCGTGGTTGGCGATGGTGTTGTTTCTCATTTCGCCGACTCGCCCGTTGGCGTAGCTCACATCGTATGTCGTAAGACCGGATGCGAAGGAAACCGAGCTCACTTTCCCCTGTCCGTCGTACTCGAAGTGGTAGTAGGGCGAGGGGAGGGTGGGGATCACTATGTCCTTCAGTAGCACGCTGGCCGGCGGCGGCGGCGGAGCCGTCACCTTCATATCGCCGCTGCAGGAAGACAGTCCCGCAACCGCGATCATTGTGATCACCAGGTTGCGCGCTCGGGTGACTCGCATCGATATCGATCTCATCAGCATGGTTCTCGCGGTTTTCACAAGCCCGTTGTTTGGCTTTGGCGTTGTACTATATCGGCGGCTTTTTTTCGCCGCTGTAGGACAAAACAGACTTTTCGCGTAAGACTTATCGAGATTGGCCCACAGCTGTGATCCAGTCCGCCGCCTGCACGCGCGCCACGAGAACGAGGTTGTTCGATCCGTCCGGCTTGAACAACGACGCCTCACCCTCCTTGCTGTTGAACCAGTCTTCACCGAACGCGTCGAGGATGTTCGGCTTGTGGGTCACGATGAGGGTGTTGCTGCCCGCGGCCGGCAGCACCAGTGACAAAGCCTTGAGCGCTTTGGCGCGTCGCGCATTTTCGTTCGGCGAGACTACGAGTCCACCCTCGGTCAGGTCCAGAGTTGTCGTCGGCGTTTTCCCGCTCACCAGCTGCGCCGTCTCCGTCGCCCGGTTGAATTCGCTGGAATAGACTTTCCCGAGCGGAATCCCAAGCGTGCGGAAGGAATCGCCCACACGTTTGGCGACGTCGCGACCCTTGTCGCTCAGCACACGCTGCGCCCCGATGTTGTCGAGATGAAAGGGATCGGTGTCCGCCTGGTCTGCGTTAGTAGCCCCGTGGCGGAGCACGATTACGTAGCCGCCCTTTTTCATGTCGGTGACGAGCTCCTCCAGATCCATCGGTTTCGCCGGCGCAGCGCTGGAGTAACTGCCCAGATACGTTGTGGCTCCGGCGTACTGCGCGTTGGCACGCGCAGAGAATCCGGCGAGAAGAACAGCGGAGAACAGGAGCCCGATTCCGCGATGTGAAGTCATCGGGCTGGAAGGGGTGAGTTGGTGCAGTCTCATTGGAATATCCTCGCTAATCGGTTCAGGGTTGTTCTGTGTCACCAACTACAGACCCATCGCTCCGGCGGATTATTCCCGTTGCGCGCGAATGCGCTTTTTCAACCGAGCGGAATAAACAGCGAACAGGCTCAGTCTACTATTGCGTAGCCGCCCTCACCGAAGCGTCTGCGGCATCGTCGCAGAATTGTCCAAAAGTCGGCGGTCGCTTCGTTCAATACTCCGACGTCCAATTGCTTCAACTTGGGATCGTTGGTCGAACTCAAACGGTTCCATCATTATTCGAGGCAGGTTATCACCATGGCATACGATTTCAGCGTCACCGGGTCTGCGGTCGTTCTGGCTATAGCGGCGTGTGGGAAGGCAGCCGATGAGAACGTCACTTTCGGCTTCGACCCCGTCGGACACATTGGTCCCTTTGACGCACCTTACGCAGCGGCGCCGGCCCTTGCCCGGGGTGCAAACGTGCACGTGACAGTGCAGCGGACTTTCAGCGGCGTGGGAACTCACCGCTACCATTGCACGATTCATCAGAGGATGTTCGGCGGCGCAGCTCAGTGATCCTGTAGGACGAATCACACCTTTTGCGTAAGACCTTTCGCAAATCCGCGAAATCATATTGCGCTCCGGGGGGCGCCCGTCATTGTGTTCACATCAGACAAGATCCGAGACCCAATTTGCTGAACGTGAAACAGCAGCTCGTCGAGATGAACCTCGCACATGGTGCGGGCGCTTTCGGGCGCCTGCACGTTCGCGACGACGTTCCGCAGATAGTCACCACGCAGCAGTTCGACTGGCCGAGCGTCCGGGTCGAAGCGGGAACGAACAACGTCGCTGCGGTCGATGAAGTAGCCGGGTTGCATCACTATGTATCACTGAACGTCGACGATCGACCGATCACGCTCGAAGTCAAAGGTGAGCTGGGAGACTTTCGCCGCGTCGTTCTCCGCCGCGGCGCGGCGTGGGTCTGTCCGGCCGACGACGTAGTCTCTGTCCGTCTCAACAGCAACTTCCGTTATGTGCGGATGTCGATCGATCCTGTTTACTTCGATCGAGTGGTCGCCGCCGAGCCCGACGCTCAGCCAGTGCAGCTGCGGCGAAGCTACGGCATTGTGGAACCGCAGATCGCTCACATCGCCGGCGCGCTCGTCGCCGAGTCGGATGCGGGAAACCCAGGCGGTATCGCATTCGTCGAAGCGCTGGCCACGGGACTGAGCCACCAGATGGCGCTCCATGCCGGCGAGCGCAAACCCATCGTGCCTCGGCTTCGCGGCGGATTGTCGACGGTCGCCAAACGTCGCGCGATCGAGCTGATGGATGCGAAGCTGGACTCGAATCTGTCGGTGGAGTTCCTCGCCGGCGAAGTGGATCTCTCACCCGCGCACTTCGCGCGCGCGTTTCGTGAGACCTTCGGCCTGCCTCCTCATAAGTACCTGCTCCATCTCCGCCTCGAGCGCGCACGTCGCATGCTCGACGCCGAGAATGCCGTTCTTGCCGATGTCGCGCAGCGGTCCGGCTTCGCGGATCAGGCGCACTTCACACGATTCTTCAAGCGCGAGTACGGCGTGACACCGGGAATCGTGTTGCGAAGCCGCCGTCGATTGCCGTCAGTCCGGAAATAGCAGGCGCGTTCAAAAAGTCGCAACGCGATCGTTCAATACTTCGCGGGCGGCTGGATGGAAATTACCCGCGTTCATGCACTCCTCACACAACGCAACTCAGAGGTAATTCCATGTCAGGCATCACACGTATCATCAGCGCCTCGTTGATCGTCGCGCTCGCCGCGTGCGGCGGCAGCGGCGGATCGACGGGCACTTACGGCAATGGCACCACCGGCGGCATTGGCGGCTATGGCGGGGGCGGAGATGGCGGCAATCAGAATCCGCCCCCCACTAATACGATCAACGCTACCCCCAGTCTGGCGTTCACTCCGGGCACGCTAACGGTCAACGCCGGTGACGCCGTCACATTCGCGTTCGGATCCGTGGCGCACAACGTCGGCTTCGACAATCCGACTGCTACGACTCCGGCTGACATCGGAGGTCTCAACACCAACACTTCGATCCAGCGGACGTTCAGCACGGCGGGCACATACACGTATCACTGCAACATTCACCCGTTCATGACGGGTACGGTCGTCGTCCGATGAAGGTCTCCGGAACTGCGCCGACACTCGCCATGATCGCGAGTGTCGGTCTCCTCATCGCCGCCGCACCGCCTCTCGCATCCCGCGTCCCCCCTCCCGCTTCTCGCGTCGAAATGTGGCCAGCGCCGAACGCCGTCCTGCAATCCGGGACGTTGAGCTTCACCGGCCACTCCACCGTCGGCGATTTCGTCGGGACGACGACGGCGGTGAGCGGCGGCGTGACCGGCAACGCCGAGCTCGCGAACGCCCGCGGCTGGGTGGAAGCTCCCATCACCACAATCTCCACGGGAAACCGCCTTCGCGATCGCGACCTTCGCGCCACGATGAACGTCGCGAACTACCCGACGATGCGCTTCGATCTCGCCGGCGTCACCGTCGGATCACCGGCGGCATCGGACACCGTGACCGGTGCGCTCCGCGGCGCGCTCACCATTCACGGCGTGACCCGCGACGTCGCGATCCTCGCCACCCTGATCGCGACTGGGGACACGATCGAGGTCAGCGGCGCGTTTCCGATCGATCTCGCCGATTACAAGGTTGGCGGCCTCACGCGGTTCTTCGGCACGCTGCGAGTTCAACGCAAAATCGAGGTGCGATTCCATGTCCGCTTCGAGGCTACACCACACACACCAACACCAGGTTTATCATCATGAAGTCCATAGCACTGCTGGCCCTCGCCGG
>Ga0310811_10011409_pt1 | contig 11522 bp, 5 predicted proteins | sample YCmetagenome_FD_207642 | JGI IMG/M metagenome (GOLD analysis project Ga0310811, IMG submission 207642) | Soil microbial communities from experimental microcosm in Duke University, North Carolina, United States - YC | ecosystem: Engineered > Artificial ecosystem > Soil microcosm > Unclassified ... | reverse complement strand
TTCTGAGTTGCCAAAGCTCGACCCTGCCACGGAACCTCCTGTTTTCGCGGCTCCCGCAAGCAAGACCAGCGTTGCGCGAGTGGCGGAATTCCAGTCGCCCCGGTTTGCGGTGCCCAGAACCCTGCCTCTTGCCTGCGCGCGTCCTCCCGCCATCCTTCGCCCCGCCCTCCTGATGGGGGCCAGTGTCGCGCTGCTGGATCTGTGCATGCTTTGCCTGGCCGCGCTGGGCGGTTTTCATTGCTGGTCGCTGCTCCGCCCCATCCCGTTGCCCGGCGTGAGCATGGGGCTGGCCATACTTTTCGCGATTGTCAGCAGCGCATTTTACGGGCTCTATCCCGGAATCGGAATGGCGGCGGCGGACCAGATTCGCCGCCTAGTACGCAGCATCACCCTGGGATACCTGCTTCTTATTGCCGCGACCTTTATGGCCCGAGAGTGGAGCTTCGGTTCCCAGGCTGTCCTGCTGCTCTCCTGGACGTTTTCCGTGACCTTGGCCCCGGCGGCCCGTTCCTTGGCAGGACAGCTCCTGCATTCGCGGCCATGGTGGGGCATGCCGGTAATGATTTTGGGGGCTGGAAAAACAGCCAATCAGATCATCCGCGGTCTGGCCAGTCACGGTTCGCTGGGCTACCGGCCGGTGATCTGCCTCGATGACGACCCTGGCCGGCATGGTTTGTGTGCCGGAGTTCCGGTTCTGGGCACGCTGGCGGAGGTGGCCTATTTCGCGGAAACCAGCCGCACACGCTGCGCCATCGTGGCCATGCCCGAGCTTCCGCGGGAAAAGCTGCTGGCCAATCTGGAGCGCTGGTCGCAAATCTTCCCTAAGATCATCGTTGTGCCCGATTTGTTGGGCGTCGCCACCCTGTGGACGGAGTCCCGTGACATGGGCGGCATTCTGGGCCTCCGCCTGCGCTTTAATCTGCTCAGCCCCTGGAACCGGATGCTCAAGCGGGGGTTGGACGCGGTTCTTTCCTCCATCGCATTGCTTGTGTCCATGCCCCTTTTCCTTATAGCGGCGTTGTGGATCAAGCGCGTCAGTCCCGGCCCCGCCTTCTATTGTCAGGAAAGGGAAGGCGAAGGCGGTCAGCTCATCCGTGTGCTCAAGCTGCGCACCATGTATCCGGATGCCGAACGCATGCTGGAGTCATATCTGGCGGAACATGCCGAGGCGCGCCTGGAATGGGAGCGCTTCTGCAAGCTGCGCCGCGACCCCCGGGTGCTGCCTGGCGTTGGCGCGTTCCTGCGCCAGACCAGCCTCGACGAGCTGCCCCAGTTGTGGAATGTGTTGCGGGGCGAAATGAGCATGGTGGGGCCGAGGCCTTTTCCCCGCTATCACAACCAGCGTTTCGACCCCACCTTCCGCAGGCTGCGGCTGCATGTTGCTCCCGGGGTTACAGGACTGTGGCAGGTTACGGCCCGCAGCGATGGCGACCTCGAGATGCAGGCGGCGCTCGACAGCTACTACATCCGTAACTGGTCGCCCTGGCTGGATCTCTACATTCTGATTCGCACCATTCACATTCTCTGCACCCGGAAGGGCGCTTACTAACCTCGTTCGTCGCCGCAGGGATTCGCGCGTGAGCACTCCGCGGCTAGGCACGGCATTCCGACGCTCTCCCCCGGCGCTGTTCGCAAATTCCGAATACTGAAAGGAGTTGGCTATGATTCATAAGGATCGCATATTGGTTACCGGAGCCGGAGGCTTCATCGGACACCATCTGGTGCGCCGCCTGAAGCGCGAAGGCTGCTGGGTTCGCGGCGTGGACCTGAAACATCCTGAGTTCGAGGCCAGCGCCGCCGATGAGTTTGAAATCCTCGACCTGCGCCGCTGGCACAATTGTCTGCAGGCCACCCGGGGAATAGACCAGGTTTACAATCTGGCTGCCGACATGGGAGGAATCGGCTATATCACCGCTTATCTGGCTGATATTTCCAGAAACAATATCCTGATCAACGCCCATATGCTGGAAGCCAGCCGGATCAATGGCATCCGGAAATATTTGTTTTCTTCTTCCGCTTGCATCTACGCCCAATCGAAGCAGAGGGCGGCAGAGGTAACGCCTTTAAAAGAAGAAGATGCTTTTCCCGCCGACCCGGAGCCCGGCTATGGCTGGGAAAAGCTCTTTACCGAAGAATTGTGCCGCTACTACCAGAAGGACTACAACTTCGAAACCCGAATTGTCCGTTTCCACAACGTATATGGGCCGCAGGGAACCTATGCAGGCGGCAAGGAAAAAGCTCCGGCGGCAATCTGCCGCAAGGTCGCTCTGCTCGCGGATGGGGAGGAGATTGAAATCTGGGGCGACGGCCAGCAGACGCGTTCCTTCATGTACATAGACGACTGCGTTGAGGGTCTGATCCGGCTGATGGCTTCCCACCATCGTGATGCCCTCAACCTCGGCACCGAGCGGCTGGTGACGGTGGATGGGCTGGTGGACATCATCGCCAACATTGCCGGTAAGCGGCTCAGAAGACGTCATGACCTGGCCAAACCGCAAGGCGTGCGCGGGCGCAATAGCGACAACACACGGTTGCGGCAGGCGCTGGGATGGGAGCCTTCGATCACACTCGAAGACGGGCTCGCCGTCACCTACCGGTGGATTGAGCAAGAATTGCGTGCCGCCAACCGCGTGCACACCGCCGAGACAGAACATGCCGTTGCCTCCGACTGACCGCTCCCGGGCTAATGTGCTCGGAGTCGGCATCAACGCTCTCAACATGCAGACGGCTGTGTCGGCGATTGATGCCGCTCTCTCCAGCGGCCAGAAGGGCTACGTGTGCGTCACTGGGGTGCACGGGGTGATGGAGACGCAAAGAGATGAAGGCCTGAAGGCCATTCTCAACAATTCCTTTCTGACTACCCCGGATGGCATGCCCACCGTGTGGGTGGGGCGTTGGCAAGGCTTTGGTGGCATGGAGCGCGTCTACGGGCCGGACCTTATGCTGGAAATCTGCCGCCTGTCGCTGGCCAGGGGCTACACCCATTTCCTGTATGGCGGCAAGCCGGGGGTCGCGCAGCGGCTCCAAAGCGAGCTTCAGCGCGGATTTCCCGGCATCTGTATTCTCGGCGCCCACTGTCCTCCGTTTCGTAAGTTGAACGATGCTGAAGAAAGTGAACTGATTCAGCGCGTCGCGGACCTCAAGCCGGACCTGTTCTGGGTGGGACTGAGCACTCCCAAGCAGGAGCGCTTCATGGCCGACTTCATTCACAAGCTCGACACCAGGCTGATGCTGGGCGTGGGCGCGGCATTCGATATCCATGCTGGACTGCTGAAAGACTCGCCGGCATGGGTAAAAAAGGCTGGTCTTCAGTGGCTTCACAGGCTTATTCAGGAACCGGCCAGACTGTGGAAGCGTTATCTCATCAACAACCCTGAATTCCTGGTAAAGATCTGTCTCCAGCTTACCGGTCTAAAGCGCTACAAGATTCAGCCCGGCACACCTGGGAGCGGGCTGGTTTCGCGGGCGGCTTAGTTCTCCAGCAGCAGAAGCGCATTCCAAGGGCACGCAAGAGCGTGCCCTTTTTTTGTGGCCCGCCGGGACACAATACGAGTGAGCTACAATCCCCTGCGGAGATGAGCCTTGAGCCTTCGACAAAAAATCACGCACGCCTTCATCGTGGTATTGGTGGTTGTGTCGGCCGCTTCCGGCCTGTTTGCGCTCGACTCCTACCAGGTGGCGCTCGAGCCCGATGTCTCAGTAAGGATGAGGGATGGCATCATTCTCCGTGCCGACGTTTACCACCCTAAGGGCGGGAGCAAGTTTCCCGTATTGTTGGAGCGCACCCCATATAACAAGGGAGCCATGGGCGAGGTCGGCTTCGGGCTCGAGGCAGCTGCCCGCGGCTATGTCGTGGTGATTCAGGATACGCGCGGACGTTACCAGTCGGAGGGAGAGTGGTATCCATTTGTCCATGAGTCGAACGATGGCTATGACACGGTGGAATGGGCGGCCGCGCTGCCCTGGTCGGATGGCAGGGTCGGCATGTTTGGTGGCTCCTATGTCGGCGCCACCCAGATGCTCGCGGCCATCTCACACCCACCCCACCTCGCCGGCATATGCCCGGCGGTAACGGCCAGCAATTATCATGAAGGATGGACCTACCAGGGCGGAGCCTTCGAGCAGTGGTTCAATGAATCGTGGACCTCTATTCTGGCGCAGGACACGCTGGATCGCGCGGTCCGCGACCATACCAACGCCTTGAACGGAATCTGGAAACTTCCTCTTGACCGCTACCCTCTTTTTCCATTGCCGGCCGCGTCGTCTGATAAAGACCTGACCCGCAGCCTCGCGCCCTATTTCCTCGACTGGCTTAGTCATCCTTCCTACGACGAATATTGGAAGCGCATAGCCGTGGACGAGCACTACCCGGACATCAACGTGCCCTCTTTAACCGTGGCCGCCTGGTACGACATTTTTCTTGGCGGGTCGCTGCGTAACTACGTTGGACTCAAGTTGCGTGCCGGAACGGAAGCCGCTCGCGCCGGCCAGCATCTGCTGATCGCCCTTGGCGGGCATGCCGGCTCCGGCCGCAAAGTGGGGGATGTGGATTTTGGTCCCTCGGCGGCATTCGACGAGCAGCAAGTTATCCTAAGCTGGTACGACCACCTGTTCAAGAATGCGAATAACGAGTTCTCCAAGTCGAAACCAGTACGGATGTTTGTGATGGGTGCTGACGAATGGAGGGATGTGGATGACTGGCCTCCGCCCCGTGCGCGCTATACGCGCTATTATCTGCATTCGGCGGGTCGGGCAAACTCGTCCGCTGGCGATGGTTCACTATCCACCACCGCGCCGGCTTCGGAATCATCCGACCGTTATGTCTACGATCCGGCGCATCCCGTGCCCACCATCGGTGGACCACTGTGTTGTGACTCAGCACACGTCGAACCTGGACCCCGGGACCAGCACACAGCGGAGGAACGAAGCGATGTGCTGGTTTACACCACGCCCATTCTCGCCCAGGACATGGAAGTGACCGGCCCGGTGAGCCTCGACTTGTATGCCAGTTCCTCTGCTGTGGATACTGATTTCACCGCCAAACTGGTAGATGTGACGCAGGAGGGCTTTGCCCGGAATCTGACCGAGGGGATTATTCGTGCGCGCTACCGCAATGCGCCTGATAGGCACGAACTGATGAGGCCCGGCCAGGCTTATAAGTTCACAGTGGATTTATGGGCAACCGGCAATGTGTTTCGCAAAGGCCACAGGTTGCGGCTGGAGATCAGCAGCAGCAACTTTCCTCGTTTTGACAGGAACCTCAACACCGGAGCAGAGCCAGGATCAGACCAAAGCCCGAAGCCGGCCACCAACACAGTACTTCACGATGCGAAGCATCCTTCGGCTCTCATCCTTCCCATCATTCCCCGGCAATAATAATGTGCCGGGAGCCGTGGCAAGCAGAATCTTGTCCCCTCTTGTTTCTTGCTATAGTGACGGTTCACATTCCGGGAGTGAGGAGGGCGAGTGATCAACCGCAGAGAATGGCTGTTGGGAACGGGAATTCTGCTTGGCGTGGCGGCTACGGAGCAGATTGGCCATGCCTCCGATAACAAAGTCCAGAATCCGTCATCCGCAGCATCTGCCGCAAGCAAGCCATTGCCGCTGGTCGAGTACGAGCCCAAAAGCATGCTCCACGTCCACGAGACCAGAGTCGCGCGCTCGCGCTATCCCGCTATTGATTTCCACACCCACATCTCGGTGTCAAAGAAATCGGAAAAAGGCGTAGAACTTGTGCCCCAACGCCAGTACCTGGGCACTCCCCAGGAACTGCTCGCGGTCATGGACCGCAAGAACCTGCGCGCCATGGTCAACCTCACCGGCGGTTATTATGCGGGCCTGGCGGATGCTGTGGCCAAGTACGACCGGGCTTTCCCCGCACGTTTCTACACTTTCACCGAGCCGTGCTACTCCCGCTTTAAGGAACCGGATTATCCGAAGATTCAGGCAGAAGCGATCGAGCAGGCTTACCGCAACGGCGCCAAAGGTCTGAAAATTCTTAAGACTCTGGGCCTCTATCTGCGGGAGAACATCACTTCAGGCACGCTGGTGAAGATTGACGACCGCAGGTTTGACCCCATGTGGGACGCCTGCGCGCAGTTGAAGATTCCGGTGGCCATTCACGTCTCCGATCCCGTCGCTTTTTTCCTGCCCACCGATCGCTTTAACGAGCGCTATGAAGAGTTGAACAACCACCCTGATTGGTCTTTTTATGATCATGATTTTCCCAGCAATGCCGAACTGCTCGAAGCGCGGAACCGCATGATGGCGCGGCATCCAAAGACCCAGTTCGTGGTGCTGCACGTGGGAAATTTCGCCGAAAACCTGGAAAACGTGTCGGACAATCTGGATCGGTTTCCGAATATGGCGGTTGACATCGCAGCCCGCATTGGCGAACTCGGACGCCAGCCCCGTACTGCCCGCAAATTTTTCGACAAATACCAGGACCGCATCCTGTTCGGCACCGACGCTACTCCCCACGGCGACGAGTTCCCTCAGCAGGTGTTTGGCGATCCTCTTTATGAAATCTATTACCGCTTTCTTGAAAGCGACGATGAGTACTTCGATTATGCTCCGGCAAAAATTCCGCCGCAGGGCCGATGGAAAATCTATGGACTCGCACTGCCCGACCCCGTGCTGAAGAAGGTGTACTACGAGAATGCAGCCCGGCTGTTGCATCTCTCAACCTGAGATCAGGGTCTGCTCGGCGCAAAATCATCAAGATATTACAAACCGCTCGAATCGCGGAGGAGATCGAGCCAACCGCTGTGCGGACTTGGGCCTGCCCGCGGTTGAGCGGAGATGCGAGACGCGCGCACTCCGCGGTGACCAGCACTTCGCCCGGCCAGCCGCACCCCAAAAACGTAATTAAATGAAACCATAAAGTCCAAATAAAAAAGCAATTGACAAGCATTCGAAAGAGCAGTAGCGTGAGCGGCGTCGGGCCACCCCCGTCCCCAACTACCTGGGCAGGGAAGGGCGCCGCCGTCTCTTGTGCGGCGGTTCCGGCGCAGCATTTGTCGCCAGTGCGAGAGGACGAGCCTATGAGAAGGGTCATGTTGGTTGCTGGTCTCCTTTGGGTACTCACCGCGGCTTTGGCCGGGTTTGCCCAAGTTGACACCGCCACCGTTGTCGGCACGGTTCGCGATGCTACCGGCGCCGTCGTGCCTGGCGCCACGGTTATAGCCACCGCAGTAGACACTGGAATCAAGACCACGGCTAAAAGTGGCCCGGACGGCGATTACGTGCTCACCCCCCTGAAAATCGGCAGGTATTCCGTTTCGGTCACCGCCAGCGGATTCCAGACAGAGGCGCGCACCGGCATCGTCCTCAATGTTCAGCAGAGGCTGCGCCTCGATTTCAGCTTGAAGGTGGGGTCGGTTTCACAAACCACCGAGGTCAGCGGTCAGCCTCCGCAATTGGAAACGGAATCAGCTTCTCTGGGTGATGTGGTCGCCGCCCAGCAAGTGGAGCAGTTGCCCCTGAATGGGCGGCGGTATACGGATCTGGCCGAGCTCAGCGCCGGCGTCGCCAAAGTTATCGAAGGCCCGGTCAATGGCGGCAGCGCACCAACCAACGGCAATACCGGCGGAAGCTTCTCTGTGAACGGAACCCGTGGCGACCAGAACAACTTCATTCTTGACGGTATTGACAACAACTCCAACGACAACGGTGATGTTGCGATACTCAGCAGCGTGGATGCAATCGCCGAATTTAAGATTCAGACCTCAAACTACTCCCCGGAATTCGGGCGCAGCGGCGGCGCCGTAATCAATGCCAGCACCAAGTCGGGCACGAACCAGTTTCATGGCGAAGCCTGGGAGTTCCTGCGCAATGACGCTTTTGACGCGCGCGGATTCTTTGAGTCGCCCGATCAGCCCAAAGCGCCCTACAAGCAAAACCAGTTTGGAGGTGCGCTGGGCGGTCCGATCAAGAAGGACAAGGCCTTCTTCTTCGTGGATTACGAAGGCACCCGCATCCACTCCGCGCAAACCGATTTCGCTACTGTTCCCACTGCCCTGGAGCAGACCGGTAATTTCAGCGACATTCTCGGAACCCAGTCCATGAGCTGTGGGCCGGATGGGACTTCCCCCTGCGTGGATGCGTTAGGCCGGCCGGTGTTCAACAACGAAATCTACAATCCCGCCACTACCCGCGTGGTAAACGGGGCGGTGGTCCGCGACGGCTTTGGATTCAATCCGGTTACCGGTCTGCCGATCCCCGGGCAGGCCAATGTGATTCCCTCCGCCGCCATGAACAGCATTGGCCTGAATTATGCCGCTCTTTATCCCTCCCCCAACGTGCCGGGAGCCCTGGCCAACAACTACCTGGTGAATGCGCCTGGCAATGACCGGGTTGATCAGATGGATGCGCGAGCCGATGAGAACCTCACCAGCAAAGTCCAACTGTTTCAAAGATTCTCACTGACTAAAGACACTCGCTTCCAGGCGCCGGTGTTTTCCGGAATTGCCGACGGAGGTGAGTACAACACCGGCAATAGGCCGCTCAACGCCGAGGGTTTGGTCCTCGGCTTGACCGATACGGTAAGCCCCAACGTGGTAAACGCGTTGCGCGTCGGGTTCAACCGCGTTCATTACATCTCCAACTCTCCTACTTACGGGCAGCACTACCCACCTCCCCCTCTGCTGGTACCTGGAACCCCAAACGACCCTTTGATCAACGGGCTGACCTGGTTCGCCCCCGGTCAGTACGCCGGACTTGGCGAGCCGACGTTTACGCCCACCCGCAGCACCACCCAGGCTATTCAGCTCAATGACACGCTAAGCTTTGTGCATGGGAAGCACCTGATCAAGGTGGGACCGCAGTTCCGCTTTGACCAGTTCAACCTGCTGCAAATAGGCCAGCCGCGCGGCAACCTCTCGTTCAGCGGCCAGTTTACGTCCGATGCCGGTTCGCTGGGAGACGGCAGCGGCAACGGCTTGGCCGACATGTTATTGGGGCTGCCCGTCACTTCCGTGATTTCAACCATCACCTACTTCGGCAATCGCCAGCACACATACGGGGCGTTCGTTCAGGACACCTACAAAGCCACCTCCCAGCTGACGCTCGACCTGGGCCTGCGCTACGACTACGCCACGCCGCTCTATGAAGCCCATAACAAGATGAGCAATTTCGATTATGCCAAGGGAATTATCGTTCCCGCGGGTACCCCGGGGTATCCCGAAAAACTGGCAACCCCCCACAAAGACAACTTCGCGCCGCGCGTCGGGTTGGCCTATAGCCCGCTTCCGTCCAAACCATTAGTGGTTCGAGCCGGATACGGCCGGTTCTTTGTCTTTTACGAAATTCGCACCGGCGATCCCCTGCAGCTTGACTACAATCTCCCATTTTTCTATGAGCCTACCTTTAACAGCGATGGGATAACGCCGTCGCTTACACTGGCCACTGGATTCCCGCCTCTGAATCCCCTCAATGCACCCTTGGCCGGCGTGACCAGCCAGGATTTCAACCCGCAAACTCCGGTTTACGACCAGTGGAATGTTGACCTCGAGTATGAACTGCCGGGTCAGATTGTCATCAGCCCGGCGTATGTAGGGACGAAGGGCACCCACCTCCAGGTTCTTCGCGACCTTAATCAGATTCCTGTGCCTCAGCCCACTTTCGATCAGGCCTTGGCCCCCTATCCCCAGTTTGGAACCTTCACCTCAATCACGAATGGCGGGAGTTCCACCTATCACGCGTTTCAGCTCAAGGCCGAAAAGCGGACCAGCCATGGCCTTTATTTCCTGAGCGCTTTCACTTACAGCAAAGCCATCAACGACCAGCCGGAAATTTGCTGCAATTCCCCCTGGCCGCAGGACAGCTACAACATCGCCGCCGAAAAAGGTTTGGCGGACTTCGATAATCGCAAGCGATGGGTCAACAGCGTTGACTATGAGCTGCCGGTCGGAAAGGGACACCCATTCTTGAACCGGGGCGGTGTGCTCGACGCAGTACTGGGTGGATGGCACGTGGGAGGAATCATCACCCTTCGTTCGGGATTTCCCTTCTCGCCACAAATCGGATTTGACCCGAGCAATACCGGCTCTCCCGGGTTGCAACGCTCGAATCGGATTGGCAACGGCGACCTCCCCAACCGCAGTCCGAGCTTGTGGTTCAACGTAAATGACTTTCCAGTTCCCAACTGCCCGAAGGGATGCTTCGGCAATGCCGGCAAGAACATACTGGAAGGCCCGGGGGCCACTACCGCGGACCTGTCTGTGCGCAAATTCTTTAACGTTACCGAGCGAGTCAACCTGGAGTTTCGCGGCGAGTTTTTCAACGCCTTCAACCATGCGGTGTTTTCTCAGCCGGATCCCACCATTACTGATGGGCCCGGGGCCGCGGGCGTAATCACTTCCACAGTGATACCGCAGCGCCAGATCCAATTTGCGTTGAAATTGCACTTCTAGCCCGGAGCTCGAGGGGAGCGACTCTCATGCGCCGCAGAGAATTTCTGAGAAATACGGTTGCGCTTGCTGCTGTCGCGCAACTGGGAGAGAAGAGCGCGCATGGGCTGGTCCCAGCCCATAACTGGGGCAAATACGACTTCGGCTCCGGTCCGCCCGTCACTGACCGCCTGAATCAAGGCCCATTCCCGCAGTATCCGCCGGACGCCATCATTCCCAGCGATGAAGTGGTCATGACCACCACGCCTTCCGAAGAGGTTGTACCCGGCTATGGCAAGGGGCTGGTCACCTACATCACCGCGGATATGGGTACCGAGGAGATCAAGTCGGACAACATTCCGCAGGCCATCGAGGATCTGATTCGATTCCCCCTGGGGCAAAAGCTTTATATTCGCCCAACCTGGCGGGAAATCCAGCCCCGGCCGGGTCGCCTTCAGCTTCCCGATTATCTGAAGCTGATCTTCGATCTCGCCAAAAAAAGCGACAAGCAGATCGGCATGCGAATTCAGATGAGCGCGCCCGACTACCGCAACGCTCCGGCCCTTCCGGATTTCGTCCTCCAAAAGGTGCCCACGGTTGACCTGGTTATGGACCCAAAGGAATCGGCCGCGCAAGGCGAACGCTTCCTGAAGAACCCGTTCTCGCGCTATCAGCCCAGGTATGACCATCCTTTTTTTCAGCAGGCGTTCAAGGAACTGATCGCTGAGATGGCGGCGGAATTCAACGGCAATCCCTCCATTGAGTTCATTGATACCTTCCTGTATGGCTTCTGGGGCGAGGGGCACACCTGGCCCTTCCGCAACAATCCGTTTCCCGATTACCCGACCGCGGAGCGCACCTGGATCCAGATGTGGGAGGTCCAGCAGGAGCACTTTACCAGGACGCCGCTGCTTACCAATACCCAGCCCGATTACAGCCGCGTGGGCAACTCCGAGGTTCTGGACCGCACGGTGCGCAGCAATAACTGGATTCGCAGCGACACCATTTTCATTGAGAACGAGCAGATCGAGGCGCTAAGCAATCGCCCGCCCTGGGTTGCGGTTATGATCGAGCAGGGCTTTCCAGGCAAACCTCCGAATACTCTTACCCTCCGCGAAGGCATATCGCCGACCA
>Ga0310811_10011407_pt1 | contig 11522 bp, 15 predicted proteins | sample YCmetagenome_FD_207642 | JGI IMG/M metagenome (GOLD analysis project Ga0310811, IMG submission 207642) | Soil microbial communities from experimental microcosm in Duke University, North Carolina, United States - YC | ecosystem: Engineered > Artificial ecosystem > Soil microcosm > Unclassified ... | reverse complement strand
TTACGCTGCGTCTCACCGCGCGGTGCGGGAAATGAAGGCGGACCAGTTTCTGCCCGCGGACACGACATTGCGATCGTCGAAGTATTTGAACAATTTGATCGAGCAGGATCATCGCAACATCAAGTCCTGGGTCAACGCAATGCTCGGCTTCAAACGCTTCAGGAATGCGGCCATTACGATATCGGGCGTGGAGTTGATGCATCGCATTCGCAAAGGTCAGTTCAACCTCGCACGGTTGCGCCTCAAAGATACCACTGCGCCCGCTGTTTGGAAGTCAGTCCTTTCAGCACGATGATGCAATGGTGAATACACCGTTTTTTGCTTGCGCCCGCAATTTGCACCACAGACCTCCGCTCGACCCAGAAGAGCCCCGACTCACTCCATGAGCAGAATGGAAATGATCACCTGCCCTAACCTTGATGAAGGGTGAGGAGGAGCACGTTTGGGAACGGGGACGCCGACTTCGCGACGCACCCTTGTTTGTATGATGACGCTGCGTAACGATTCCCAGTTCAAGAAGCCGTCCTCGCCTCGACCCTGATGACTGGACACGATGAAAACCGGACTGCCTATCCTCACCTTGACCACGTTTCTGGCCCTCGTTGAGGTGCTTCTGCCAGCAATGCTTCGCAATCGCGAGACCGACCTCGACTACAACGCGGGCCCATGCGACGCACCTGGAACCCTGGTTGGAAAGACCACCGGCAGGCTCATGCGCGTGTAGAGGAACCTCTTCGAGACTGCCTGTGTTCGCCGCCGCGATCTAGGTCGCGCGTGTCGTGGGCCGCGAGGGTATGCTCACGCGGTAACTCTAATCGATTCGCGGCCCCTACTTGCACCGGATCCCTTCGGTCAGGATTTGAATCTCCCTGAAGCGTTGCGGGCACGGAGCTAGCCGGCCAGCCCGTCAGGCTCCCTTACGTTTCGCGAACAGGCAAAGCATTTCATACATCAGCGTTGCCGCAACAAGTGCCGTGTTTCCGCTCGGATCGTAAGGCGGCGAGACTTCGACGACATCGCCGCCGATCCAGTTCAGGCCGTCGAGTCCGCGAAGCAGCGCCAGGGTCTCACGAGTTGTCAGTCCGCCGATTTCCGGCGTGCCAGTGCCGGGCGTGTACACCGGATCGAGGCCGTCGACGTCAAGTGACAGATACACGGGCGCACCGCCGACAACCCGCCGCGCCTCTTCGGCAATCGCAGCTGGTCCAAGTGCGTCGAACTCTTCGATGAACACCACACGCATGCCGTTATCGATCGAATACCGCCAGCCTTCATCTGAATTCTGCGCGCCGCGAATGCCGATCTGGATCGTTCGCTTCGGATTGAGCAACCCCGCTTCGACCGCGCGTCGAAACGGTGCGCCGTGCGTGAATTTCGATCCCTTGAAGCTGTCCCACGTATCGGTATGCGCGTCGATATGAACTAGCGCGATGGGCTCTTTCGGGTCCATCGCCTGAAAGATCGGATACGTGATCGAGTGGTCGCCGCCTGCGCTCAACGGAATCTTGCCCGCCGCGAAAATCGGCTCGAAGAAACGGCGAATATCGTCGTGTGCGCGTTCGAGATGGTAGAGGTCGGTGAACGGCACATCGCCAATATCGCCGATCCGGCAGGCTTCGAATGGATTGAAACGCGTCACGTGATGCGTCGAACGCGTTAGCGTCGACATATTGCGAATCTCGCGCGGACCGTATCGTGCACCTGGCCGCGCAGTCACGCCGCCGTCGAACGGCACGCCCGCCAGCACGATATCGAGCGCGCTCAGATCGGTGCACGGCGGCACGCGCATGAAAGTCGGGATGCCACTGAAACGCGGCAATTGCATCTGCGAGAGATCGGTGGCTGACATGTTGAAATTCCTAGAAAGTAGGCGGCGTATTGATCCACAGCACGCGCGTGACGACCTTGCCCGGATTGCAGTAACTGTGTGGCACGTTGCTGGGAAAGTAGAACGAATCACCGGCTTGCAGGCGATAGCGTTCGGCGTCGAGCGTCAATTCGAGCTCGCCTTCAATCACATAGCCCAACTCCTCGCCAAGGTGCGAAATCTGCTCGTCGCTGCTCGAGTGCGGTTCGATCACGTGAATGTCGCCTTGCAGCAGTTGACCGGGAGCGGGCACGACTACGCGCTCCAGCATGATCGATCCGCGCTTGCCCGCAGTCGGAAAGCTGACCGACGGCCGCTCTTTCGCGCGTTGCACCGGTGACGTGTTGATATCCGGCCCGGACACGAGTGCGGCGATATTGGTCGACAACGCGAGCGCGAGTCGGTGCAACGTCGCGAGCGAAGGCGTCGCGTGACCGCCTTCCACCTTCGACAGCAGGCTTGCCGAACAGCCGGCCTGCGCGGCGAGCGCCTTCAGCGTGAGCTGGCGCACCATGCGCGCGTGTTTCAGACGAACGCCGAGTGAATCGGCCGGCGTGGCTTGCGGCGGCGCGGCGGCCGTGCCGGATGAGGGCCGCCCGCTGCCCGGGGAGGAGTTCGTTTTTCTGGTTGCCACCGTGGCCCTATCGGAAAGGTTGGAAGAGCGGTTACGCCATCACCGTGAATTCGACTTCGAGCGGATTCAATGCGTTGATTGGAATGATATCTTGCGGGCACGCGGACATCACCACGACGCAATCCATCACGGCCTTGATGTCGACATGATCGCCGGCTTTCGATACCGGCGGCAGCCATTCGATCGAATAGTCGGACTTGATCGGAATGTTCATCCACAAGTTGAACGGTTGCGGCACTTCGCGCGCGCGCAGGCCGATTGCCTTCAGCGCCAGACGCATGTTGTCCGCGCAGTTGTCGTGATAGCCCTCGACGCCGAGGTTCTTGTAACGGTACAGGTCGCACGCGGCGATCATCGTATCGTGTACGCCCGGTGATGTATCGGTGACCAGTTTCGCAATCGGGCGACGATGGTTCGTCACGAGCGGATCGCCTGCTTGCGGGATCACCTTGTCGATAAACGCGCGGGTATGTTCGAACGACAGGAATTCGTTCAGATGCGCCGCGTTGAAAATCCAGGTGTCGCACACTTGCGTGCCATGCGGATTGGCAATGCGGATAGTCTGTCCCGCTTTCACGCGCACCGCGCGGCCACAGCGTGCCGGCACTGTGTAGGTCTTGTCCAGCTCCGGCGTGCCGTCGGCGGAGATCGGTTCGTTCAGCGTCGCGTTCAGGCCGGTTTCGGTGCCGTTGTCCTGCGTATGCTCGTGTGCGTGGTCATGATTGAAAACGGTGCTCATTGTGACTCCTTCATCAAGGTTCGTTGCAAAGTGTGGCGAGGCAATGCGCGAGTGCGCGTGTGCCCAGCACAAGGTGATCGTCGTCGGTATGTTCGAGTGGGTTGTGGCTGATGCCATTCGCGACTCCGCACGAACAGCATCGCTGTCGGGCAGTGTTGCGCCAGATACATCGCGTCGTGAAATGCGCCTGACGTCAACGTCAATATGCGGGCATCCAGCGCTTCGGCGGCTTCGCCGAGTCGTGTCCGTAGTGCGTTGTCGAAAGCGACCGGTGCGTGAGAGAAAAGTGCTTCCAGCGTCACGCGAAAACGCTCCGCGCAATGCGCGATCTGTTGGTCAAACGCAGCCAGGACAGCGTCGTCGGGATGACGGAAATCGACGGTGAACGTGACCGACGACGCAATCGTATTGATCGAATTCGGCGCAACGCTCCAACGTCCGAACGTGACGCGCGTATCGTCCTGACCCAGCGATTTCGCGAATGCGTCGATGTCGGCGCGCACGTCGATGGCGAGCGACATCGCATCGCGGCGCACGTGCATCGGCGTGGTGCCCGCATGCGCGGCGACGCCCGTACAGGTCACCGAATACCAGCGCAGGCCCTGAATACCGCTGACAACGCCAAGCGGAATACCGGCGAGTTCGAGTTGCGGCCCTTGCTCGATATGCAGTTCTATAAACGCGTGCGCGGCTCGCGTTTCATTGCGGGTCGCGAGCGACGGGAATGCGAGGGAATGCGCGGCTAGCGCGTCGGCGAGAGTGATGCCCGACGCGTCACTGGCCGTGCGATACTTCTCGATCAGCGCGGGTTCGACGAACGCGCTCGATCCCATCGCGCCAGGCTGAAAGCGGGTGCCTTCCTCGTTGGACAAGACCACCACGTCGAGAGGGCGACATGTGCGGATGCCGGCATCGTTAAGCGCTTCGATGCATTCGAGGCCTGCCAGCACGCCATAACAGCCGTCGAGTTTGCCACCGCTCGGTTGCGTATCGGCGTGGCTGCCGGTCATCACCGGGGGCAGGTTTTCGGTGCCTGCGCGGCGGATGAACAGGTTCGCGCAATGGTCGGTGGTGACAGTGCAGCGAAGCGCGGTCGCCCGTTCGATCAGATAGCGGCGCGCATCAATGTCGCGCTCTGACAATGCCGGCCGGTCCACGCCGCCGTCGGCGCGCGCGCCGAAGCTCGCCAGCGTGTCGACTGCGTGCAGCAGTCGCGCGGGATCGACGTGACCGGCGACACGAGCGGCGTCATTAAGCGGGTGATTGGTCATGCCCCTCTCCCGGTGACTGTCACGATCAAAGCCGCTTCTGGCGGGTTTAAACCGGTCGTAGCGGCGTTGTCCGCGTTGGGCGTGGATGTCGGCGTGGGCGACAGGCTCCGATCGAACCACGGCTTTAAAAATTGCTGCAGACGTGGTGTACGGGTATTGCCGAACAGTTGCGCCGGTGGTCCGGCCTCGACGATCTTTCCCGCCTCCATGAACACGACCTTGTCGGAGATCTTCGCCGCGAAACTCATCTCGTGCGTGACCATCACCATCGTCATGCCATCCTGCGCCAGCGAGCGGATCACGCTGAGCACTTCTTCAACGAGTTCGGGATCGAGCGCGGACGTGGGTTCGTCCAGCAGCATCACTTCCGGTTCGATCGCGAGCGCGCGGGCAATGCCGACGCGCTGTTGCTGACCGCCGCTCAAACGCGCGGGATACGCATCGGCTTTGTGTTCGAGGCCGACACGCTGCAACGCGGCGAGCGCCTTGCGTCGCGCTTCACCCTTGCCGATCTTCTTCGACAGCACTAGCGGCGCCGCAACGTTTGCAAGCACCGTCATATGCGGCCACAGGTTGAACTGCTGGAACACCATCGCGACGGGGCGACGCACTTCGGCGATGCTTTCGTCGCTGTCACGAATGCGTTCAGCGCGGCCATTCAAGCGATAGCCGAGCAACTGACCTTTGATCCAGACTTCGCCTTCATCGTACGCTTCCAGAAAATTCATGCAGCGCAGCGCGGTGGTTTTGCCGGAACCAGACGGTCCGATCAGCGTGACGATTTCACCGCGCATCACGTCGAGGTCGATGCCTTTGAGGACGCGCGTCGCGCCGTAAGACTTGCCGACCGCCTTGAGTTGAAGAATGGGGAGTGCGCTCATGAGGTCTTCTGCAAAAAAGGAATCAACGCGGACGCGCGCGCGGCGATCAGCGCGACGGCTTGGGTCAGCAGCCAGTAGCAGACGATCAACATCGCGTACGGGCCGATATACGTGTACGTGGACGCCACGATGTCGCTCGCGGTCATCGTCAGTTCGGGGACCGTGATGATCGACGCGACAGCGCTCTCCTTGATCACCAGGATTACCTGATTGGCCAGCAACGGTACAGCGAATGCGAGGGCTTGGGGCAGCTCGATCGCGCGAAACGCGGCCCGTCTGCCAATGCCGAACGCGCGTGCCGCTTCGATTTGCCCGTGGGGAATGCTCGCCCAGCCCGCGCGGAAAATCTCCGCGAAATAGGCCGCCGCGTAGATCGATAGCGACACGATGGTGGCTTGCGCAGCGGTCATCGTCAGTCCGAGAACGGGCAATCCGAAGTAGACGATCACCAGTTGCGACAGATACGGCATGCCACGCACCAGCCATACGTAGGTTCTATACGGAATGGCCAGCGCTTTGCTAAAACGCATCCGCAACGCGTTGAGCGCGAATCCGCCGATCATGCCGAGAAACGCGGCAAGCAGGCTGACTTCGAGCGTGACCAGCATTGCATCGGCAAAGCGTGGGACCATGGAGAGAAATGCGTTCATAGGAGTCGGCCTTTTCCCGCATCAGATGCGCTTTGCGAGACGCCGCTCGTAGCCGTGTGCGGCGAGCGAAAGCAGCGTCGTGATGGCCAGATAGAAGCACGCGGCGAGCGTATAGACTTCGAGGGGCCGGTAACTGGACGACGACAGTTGCTGACCGACGCGCATCAGGTCTGTCACCGCAATCACCGAAATCACCGCCGACGCCTTCACGATATCGATCATCTCGGACACGAGCGCGGGCAGCGTCACGGCTACTACTTGCGGAACTTCGATACGCCACAGCGTCTGACGCCGCGTGAGATTGAAGGTCCGCGCCGCCTCGATCTGTCCGCGCGGAATGGAGCGGAAACCAGCGCCTAAAATCTGCGATTGATAAGCCGCCGTGTTCAACGACAAGCCAACCGCTGCCGCGACCACGCCCGGCAACGTCAATCCGATCGCAGATGGCACGTAATAGAACACCAGCAATTGCGCCAGTACCGGCGTGCCGCGGAACACGCTGACGTAGACCCGCGCCGCGCGTGACAGCAATGCGCTGTCGCTGGCCGACATCGTGTAGATGAAGACGCCGGCGAAGAAGCCGCACAGTACGGCCACCGCTGAAAGCCAGAGGGTGGTCAGCGCGCCGGCCAGCAACTGCGGCAGATAGCCGAGGCAACGGGTCAGAAGGTCAGGCGTGTTCATGTCGTCTCGATGAACGGATTGCGGGCCATGTGGCTTTACATCGTCGGCTGGGGCAGCGCGCCGGACGGCACGTCCATCGTCGTGCCGAACCACTTTTGCTGGAGCTTCTTCATCGTGCCGTCCTTGTTCGCGCGGGCAATGCCGTCGCTGAACAGCTTGGCGAGTTCCGCGCTATCGGCGTCCTTTCGCGCAACCCATGCGAAATAGCTCTTCGGGCCGATGGTTTGAGGCATCACCATGAACACGCCGGGGCGCGCTTTCATCAGCGGTCCGAGATTGGCAACCGATTGCGCGACCGCATCGAGCCGTCCAACGGCGAGGTCCGCGTAAGCTTCGTCGAACGCGACGTATTGCTTGATCTGCTTGAGGCCTGGGCTACCTGCGTCCTTCAGTTTTTTGTCGAGCGCGACGAGGGCCTGGAGTTGCGCGGAGCCGGTTTGCGAACCGACGATCTTGCCGTTCAGATCGTCCGGCGATTTGATCGTGCTTTCGTTGGTGCGTAGAAGCACGCCGGTGGTCGCGTCAGCAACCGGCAGCGTAAACGCGAAGTGGCTGGCGCGATCCTTATTGACCGTGACCGCAGTCACGACTATGTCGAAGCGCTTGGCATCGAGGCCGGGCAGCAGTCCCTGGAATGGCAGGTCGAGTTGCTTGACCTTGACGTCGGGTAGCGACTTCAGCACGTACTGCATGAGGTCGGCGTCATACCCGACGATCTTGCCGTTGTCGATGTATTCGAAGGGCGCGTAACGCGCCTCGGTGGCGATCGTGATCTCCTTATTGGCCTTGATGCGGGACAGCAGATCGTTGTTCTGCGACCAGCTTGGGACCGACGCGCATAGCGCGAGCGCGCCGGTCAATGACAGTACCAGAGTGCGGATAGGCTTATGCATGTTGCTCCCGAGCAGTTCGATGCGGTTAGGAAATTCGTGAGAATTTAATTCAAGTAACTTGAATACATTTCACTAAGCATGAACTGTGCCGGTCGTTGAGGCCACGATCTACGGATATCTGTCGGCAGCGGATTGCACCCAGGAAGTGAAATGCAGGGATGCGCGCACCCGAGGAGTGCCTGAAGCACAACGTTGGGTTGGCAGGAGGGCGGCTGGGATAGAAAGTGGACCGAAGTTGGCCTATGCAGGGTGTGGTGGCGAGGCGCCGGCAGGGTCGCCGGCGTGTCGTTGAGCGGACTACATCCGAGGCGCATATAGGGGTAATCGTGCAGTTGGTGCGAAATCTGGCGGTAGTCAGACGCAGAGTCGCTTGCAGCAAGGCTCGGCTGTGGCTTGTGCGCAATCGAAGGTTGCACAAGCCATTGATCAATATGGATCTTTCGAAACAAACCGCCAGAATTCGCACGGCAAGTACGACAACCCCAATGAAGGGTATGAAAGTTGCAGCTTTCATACCCTTCGTTTGCGGACACGGGCCCTGTTTTGGGAAAGTGGTGGCCGGACGGCACCAGGAGTGACGCTGCAGCACCGGGCGGTCACTCTTGGCGCGTGGCCGGATGCGAGCGGAGATGCGGAGAAGCGGGCAGGCGCGACTGAGGCGGGGAGCTACGCGACCCGGGACGCTGGGATGTCTGCTGCGCAGAACCATAGCCGTTGACCCTTCGTGATATGCCGGACTTTGCACGTGCAAAGTCCCTCACGGGAGCGTGGATCGCGATCAGTACACGGCTACGGTTAGCGAAGCTGGATCGGCCGGCTTATCCCGGCGAGCCGGGGTGGCGCAGTCGCGTGCCGATTGCGGGGAGGCATGCGGATCGGGTAGGGTGGCGAAATCTTCACCACCTCAACAGGGAAAAACCATGAACAAGCAGGAACTGATCGACGCAGTCGCGGCGAAGACGGGCGACAGCAAGGCGGCGACCGGAGAGACGCTCGATGCGCTGATCGCGGCGATCACTGGCGAAGTCACGAAGGGCGGCACCGTGCAGTTGATCGGCTTCGGTTCGTTTTCCACCGGGGCGCGCGCCGCACGGCTCGGCCGCAACCCGGCCACCGGGGCCGAAATCCAGATTCCGGCCGCGAAGACGGTCAAGTTCACGGCGGGCAAGACATTCAAGGATGCGGTGAACGGCGGCTGAGCGCGACGCAACCATCGGTCGGGCTCCTGCCGGTGGTAATCCGCCGGCCACATCGCCGCTACTGTCTGCCGGTGAGACAGGGAGTCGTCTGATGGTGCAGTGAGCCTGGACCTGGGCGAGCCGGCCCGGTAGCATCGGGGGCGAGATGCTGCGACATGCCGTCGCCCCTTCGATTCGCTGCCCATCTATATAGATCGCCGTATGGAAAAGAAACGACCGCGGAGCAGGCGAAACCCGATGTGTCCATCGGTCGGTGCGCTGCTGCGCTACCGGACGCGCATCGTGCGTGTGATCGCCGAAGCGCGTGGGCAGCGCGCAATGATCGAGTCACTCGATACGACCGGCAGGACTTTCGTCAGCACCGTCAAATGGAACAGCCTGCGCGAACTTGGCGCCCAGCTGTTCTAGTCCGACACCCTCCATTGTGGGGCCAACGGCTGTGGTGCAAACTCGGTAGAAGGGCAAGAAATCGCCCATGTTTCGGAAACCTTAGCAAGCTGAAAGAACCGCCATCCAGATCGAAGGCGAAGTGGTATCTTTGAGGTGCATGCTGGTGAGATCGAACTGGCCTTTGCGAATGCGATGCATCAGTTCGATGCGGGAGAGGGTAACGGCGGCGCTGCGGAACCGCTTGAACCCGAGCATCACGTTCACCCGCGCTTTGATGTGGCGGTGATCCTGCTCAATCAGGTTATTCAGGTACTTCGAGGATCGCAATTCCGTTCGCCTGGGTAGTGACTCGTCGGTCTTCATCTCGCGGACCGCCCGATGAGATGCCGCGTAGCCGTCCAGCGTGATCGTCTCAGGAGCGCGTCCCTGAGTCCTGATTGCCTTCGCGAAGAACGCCTTTGCTGCCGCCACGTCGCGCCTGGCGCTGAGGCGAAAATCGATCGTCTTTCCCGCCCTGTCAACGGCACGGTAGAGATAGGCCCATTTGCCGCGAATCTTCACGTAGGTCTCGTCGACTCGCCACGACTGACCGGCTGTCGTAGCCAACCGATTCCAGCGTTTGACGAACTCCGGCGTGTAGCGCTTCACCCAACGCAGGATCGTAGTGTGGGCGAGGGACAGGCCGCGCTCAGCCATCATCTCGACAAGATCACGCAGACTGAGCTTGTAGCGCAGATACCAACGCACGCAAAGGACGATGACTTCGCGGTCGAAATGACGCCCGTTGAACAACCATTCGAGATCTTTCAGCTTGCTCATTGGCTCGTGGTCGTCAAAAGTTCAAGGGTAACAGACCGACGCGCCGGAATTGCACCACAACCGTTTTGATAAAGTCGCATAGCAAAAAGTAGCGTAATCCACGATATTCACAGATGCCAGATGAATATCGGACAAAAGGCAGGCGCATTCAGAATTGTGCGGTGCGAATGATGGACTATCGCGCGAAAGCAGGCCATCCCAGCAACCCCTCCCCGCGAGAGTCGAACCACTGAAATATGGCGGCGTCGAGCAACGAACGGACGTACCTGCCGATCCATGCCAAGTAGGCGCGATGCACATCGCGTTTTACGTCGACGATCTCGACGCGGTGCTCCAGCGCATCGCGCCTACTGGATGGCATCGGCAGGGGTGCCGCAACTCATTCCGGCGGGACCGCAAGCAGGTACTAAGGTTTTCTACGCCGTGGGGCCGGACGGTTCGGCGATCGAGTTCATGCAGCCGGGAAGTTGAATGCCTCGCTGCCTGGCGCGGCGGTCCGTATCGGCATGGGAGTGACGACAAGCCGGTAACTGTCGCGCGTTAGCCTGGCGCTTGCGGTCGGATACCATCAAGAAGTCTGCATCTGCTGCTGGCACTTCAACTCGATGAATTCGGCCGGATGCGTGACCTCGGCGGGCGTCGTCACGCGCATGTAGCCATCGAGGAAGCGTAGCATGTCTACTGTGTTGTAGACGCCGCTCAGTGAACGGTGCGTTAAGGACCGGAACGCGAATTTGAGGGGAACAATGAACGTTAAACGTACCGCCGGAGCGCTGTTGCTGCTCCTCGCATCGACAATTTGCGCATTTGGACAGGAGGCGGGTCTGACCGATGCACAAATCGTCGGCATCATCCTTGTGGCGAATCAGGCGGAAATCGCGGCCGGCCAAACAGCCTTGCGCAGAACACAGTCGACAAGCGTACGATTCTTCGCGAATCGGATGGTTGACGAGCATGGACAGGTCAACCAGGAAACCGCTGGATTGATGCAGAGACTCGCAGCGACTCCACAACGAAGTGGGATTAGCGATGCGCTCGCGCAGCAGAGCTACGACGACCTTGCGAGGCTCAATGCAGTCGAAGCTCACGAGTTCGACCAGGCGTACCTTGATCGCGAGGTGATCTTCCTGCAGCAACTGGTCAAATTGGTAAACACCTTCATTCGGTCCACGACGAACGCGGAATTGAAGACACTGCTCGTCCGGTCTCGCCTGTCTTTTATTTTCCATCTCGACCAAGCTCACCAATTGCAGTTGGCGCTGGAACACCCAAGGTTTGGACGATGATCTGCGCGACGGGATCAGCGTGAGGACGATCCGATCTGGAGCCGGCGTCCGACGGCTGTGGTGCAAATTGCGGGCGCAAGCAAAAAACGGTGTATTCACCATTGCATCATCGTGCTGAAAGGACTGACTTCCAAACAGCGGGCGCAGTGGTATCTTTGAGGCGCAACCGTGCGAGGTTGAACTGACCTTTGCGAATGCGATGCATCAAC
>Ga0310811_10011404_pt1 | contig 11523 bp, 7 predicted proteins | sample YCmetagenome_FD_207642 | JGI IMG/M metagenome (GOLD analysis project Ga0310811, IMG submission 207642) | Soil microbial communities from experimental microcosm in Duke University, North Carolina, United States - YC | ecosystem: Engineered > Artificial ecosystem > Soil microcosm > Unclassified ... | reverse complement strand
GAAGTGCTCAGGGCACTGGCGCTGGGCCACAAGAAGCTGGGCAGAGATCAGGTGGCGGTGGCCATGGAAACTGGCGAGGCGCGGACGAAGCGCCAAGCGGAAGCGATTCAGAGGCAAGAGCCGCGGGCGCCCGGGGCGAATCGCATGATGGTACGGGAATGCGCGGACACGGCGGGGGATGGCGGAGCAACGGCGGCCCTCCCGATTTTCAGCAAATGCTGGCCCGCATGCCTGCGCTGTCAATATCGGAATTGAACAAAGGCGATGCGGTCATGCTGGTGGCAACGCCCGGAAGCGCGAAATCAGAGCCGACGGCGATCACCCTACTTTCTGGCGTCGAGCCAATTCTGAGCGCCGCTCCCGCGGGCACGAGTGCAGCCACAATTCTTTCTCCATGGAACCTGGGCGAACCTAGCGGCGCAGGAGGAGAGGGGTCAGCGCAGTAGGCTTTCGGGAGCCGCAAGATCAAAAATGAGAATACTTTGTAACATCGTTTTGGCCCTGCTTTCATGGTCGGCGTTTGCGCAAGCCCCAACCGCCACCCTAAGCGGAAAGGTAACCGACCAGACGGGCGCCGTTATTCCTCAGGCGACGGTGACTCTCAGCACTGGCAGCGGTACGCGCGCGATTGCGACCACTGACCAGCTCGGCGGCTATCAGATTCAATCTTTGCCTGCAGGATCGTACAACGTATCCGCGACCGCAAAGGGCTTCGCCAACTTCAGTAGATCCAACGTGGCGCTCGGGCCCGGACAATCCCAGACTCTCGACGTCACTCTTCAAGTCAAGGCGCAGGAAGAAAAGGTCAACGTTAACGGTGAAGAAGGACAGCCGCAACTTGACGTCAGCTCAGACTCAAATGCCGGCGCGCTCATCATCAAGGGAAAGGACCTTGAGGCGCTGTCAGATGATCCGGACGAGTTGCAATCAGAATTACAGGCGCTCGCCGGGCCCTCAGCCGGCCCTAACGGCGGGCAGATTTACATCGATGGATTCACTGGCGGGCAGCTCCCGCCGAAATCAGCGATCAGAGAAATTCGAATCAATCAGAATCCGTTCTCGGCGCAGTACGACAAGCTCGGCTATGGCCGCATCGAGATATTCACCAAGCCGGGCAGCGACAAATTTCACGGCCAGTTTTTCTTCAATGATAGCAACTCGGTGTTGAACTCGCGAAATCCCTATGTCCCCGTAAAGCCGGATTACAACTCCGAGATTTTCGACGGCAACTTCGGTGGCCCGATCAACAAGAAAGCGTCTTTTTTTATCGATGCGTCGCGCCGGAACATGAATGACTTTTCAGCTATCGCAGCCATTGATCCGGCACAGCTTCCCTATCCTTTACCTGCCGGATTTCAGCCTGCGCTGCTCAACCAGTCAATCGCCAATCCCCGCACGCGCACCAGTATCAGCCCGCGCATCGACTTTCAGTTGACTCCGACTAACACCCTGACCGCACGATACCAGCTCACACACGAGAGTGAACAGAATGGCGGTCTCGGTTCATTCTCCTTGCCATCGGTCGGCTATGACCTGAACGAAACCGAACACACGCTGCAAATCAGCGATACCCAGATCCTGGGGCCAAACGTAGTAAACGAAAGCCGCTTCCAGTTCCAGCGCGAAACCAATCATCAACTGCCTATTGGGACCGGGCCTTTCATCGACGTGCAATCCTCGTTTACCACGGGGGAAAGTACGGAGGGTCTGGTGCGCACGACTCAGGACAATTACGAGTTCCAAAACTACACCTCAGTAACTCGCGGCAGACACCTGATCAAGTTCGGAGCACGCCTGCGCGGGATTACTTCGTCCGAATCTACGGACGCAAATTTCAATGGCACGTTTGTGTTTTCATCCCCGGATGGAACCCGTTTAGCGGCGCTGCAGGCGTACCAAAACGCCTCGCACGGCCTCTGTCAGTCGGGCGCGAACTACAATCCATTGAACTGCCCGTCGCAGTTTTCGATTTCGACCGGCGCTCCGCGGGTCAGCGTCGGCTGGTTTGACGCCGGGCTTTATGCCGAGGACGAATGGCGCCTGAAGCCGAATTTGTCAGTGACATACGGCCTCCGCTTTGAATCGCAAAATAATATTCACGACCACGCCGACTTTGCGCCGCGGATCGGCATTGCCTGGGGGCTGGGAAGCAACGGAAAGTCGGCGCCGAAGACAGTTTTGCGTGGAGGGTTCGGAATCTTTTATGACCGTTTCGGGTACAACCTGGTCGAGCAAGCTGATCTGCTGGACGGAGTGACGCAGCAAAAAGCCGTGGTTGCGGCGCCTCAATTCTTTTCCGCAGACGGAAGTGGAATTCCTAGCTTCAGCCAACTAGCGGCGATTGGGTCACCGACTGTGTATCAGATTTCACCGAACCTGCGTGCACCCTACACTATCCAGAGCGCGGCGAGCATTGAGCGCCAAATTACCAAAACAGCGACATTTTCTGTGACTTACTTGAATTCGCGCGGCGAGCACGCCTTCTATATAGACAACGTGAACGCGCCAGCCCCCTGGCTGAATGGCGCGAGGCCGCAAGCGACGTTGTACAACAACGACAACATCTATCAGTACGGTTCCGGCGGAATTTTTCGTCAAAACCAACTGATTGCTAATATTCGAGTAAGCACTGGTAAGAGGTTATCGCTTTTCGGTTTTTACACGCTCAATTACGCGAACAGCAATGCAAGTTCAGGAGGCAGCGCCGGCGGCTTCTTCAGCAGTGGAGGCACCAGTTCGGCAAGTTTTCTGTCCAACCAGTTCGACCCGCTGGCGGACTATGGCCGCGCGGCATTCGACGTGCGTCATCGGGCGTTCATCGGCGGCAATATCACACTTCCGTATGCGTTTTCACTGAGCCCGTTCATCATTATCAACTCTGGTCAGCCGTACAACCTCACGACCGGTCAGGATAATAATGGCGACTCCATTTTCAATGATCGCCCTTCGTTCGTGAGTGCAAACGAAAATGCTGTTTGCACCACGAGGGCAGACTTTGCGACGAGCGTTACTGCTTTTGGAGAGGCGCCGGTGAACTACTGCACCGGCCCGTCGAATACAACATTCAATTTGCGAATGAGCAAGACCATCGGTTTCGGACCAGAGACCAAAGGTGGTCCGGCCGGCGGGGCGCTCGGCGGTCACCATGGACATGGAGGGGGGCTAGGACCAGGTGGTCTCAGCGGGAACGGAGGGAATGTCTTCTTCAGAGGGCCAGGGGGCGCAGTCAATCACCTCTATAATCTGACATTCAGTATCTCCGTGCGTAATCTCTTTAATACCTTCAATCCTGGAAACCCGATCGGCAACCTGAGTTCGCCGCGTTTTGGCGAGGCAATCAGCGTTGGAGGCGGACCTTTCGCCTCAGCCTCGGCCAACCGGCGAGTCGATCTACAGGTCAGGTTTTCCTTTTAATAATTTTTGGCGAGAACTCAGCCATATCGATGTCACCGTCAGCGGCACTTCATGCGTTGCGAAGCCGACAGGGACGTCAGCACGTTCTCATCGGGATAGCTGTAAGCTCCGCCAATCGCGGTCGAAGGCGACTGAAACTCGAACCACTGCAGCAGGGCCGCATTTTGCGGGTGATAAGTCGTTCCTGCGGTTTTAATCGCGACGGTCGCATCGGGTAGGCCTTCGATTACGTCGCCAACCTCCAGATCATTCTGACAATTCCCATTTATCGAGAGCCACCACGGCGTAATGCCGTGCACGCCATCACTGCCGACAAAAGGATCGTTCAAGCTTTCAACGATTTCATGACTCAGAGCGGTCACATCTTCGAATCCGGGACCGAAGAGGCCGGGACTGATCCAGCTTGCAAAGTTCAGAACGTACCGCTTTTCTCGAAAACCATTTTCAGAGTTACCCGGTTCAAAATCGTAGGTATGGAAGCCGAGAATGCAGCAATGATTCGGATTTTTATTCAGATAAAGATAAGTATTCGGAAACAGGAATGTGGAAATCGATTGCGGCGTAATTTCTCCGGAATGTTCGGCGGCACCGACCGGACTGGTGGTGTCGTTTGGTGTCGCTGGAAAAAGCAGCCTGGAAAAAACATTCATGTCCACCAGGACGAAGGCGCAGCAGGTGCCGTCGTTGTTGAGCGCGAAGAAATAGGATCCGCGAGGTATGCCGATATTGCGTTCTGTCTTTACGAGGGGCCGAAGCAAGGTGTGCCAGTCGGGCTGCATGACGTTGTAGAACTCTGCCCGCTGCACGGCGTCGCCGAATTGTGTGAGGACGTCGCTGCTGGAATACTCGGTATTCTGAAAGATCGGCGAATTGACAACCCCGTTTACGAACGGCTGCACGGAATAGTGCAGCACGCGACCATTCACTACGCGAACGGACCCGTCATAGTCGAGCAAATCGAGTGACACAGGAATGATAGGCGCATCGAAAGTGGATGTTCCTCCTCTTTCGGGCTGTGCGCCCGCCATGGTGTAAAACCATCGGTGTTGTGCAGCGCCGGTGGGGCCGATGCCGTTCACACGAAACTCACCCGAAAATGTGGGAATAGAATCGATCGCCCGCGCACGGGCCGAATCCTGCAGGGGAGAATGGCCGCGCGGTGTGAATACTGAAAACGCACGATGTGCGCTCGACAGCGTCGGCGCGAGCTGGTCCTTGCTCTGCGCGCGCACCACTGTGCCGCAAAGACAGAAGGCTATGAATGCGGACCCAAGCCCGCGAAATGACAGAATCCTACCCACAGAACCGGTAACCTACCTAAGCCCACCTTACTTGGATGCGCGCGGGATTGTAAACCGGTTTTGGTAAATAAACGGTAAATACGAAGAACGGGCACCCTTACTTCAGCGCACGCGACTCGAACCTATCTGCGTGTCGCCTGCGGCCGTGTAACCGCGCCTTCAGACGCTGACGCCACCAGCGAAGCATATTTGCCGAAAACACCTGTCGGATAAATCGGTTTGCGCGGCTGCCATTGCAACATCCGTTGCTTGATTTCGGCGTCGCTGATCTCAACTTCCAATAGTCGCTGGTTGACGTCAATTCGGACGACATCACCCTCGCGAATAGCAGCAATCGGGCCGCCCAGGGCAGCTTCAGGAGAAACGTGCCCGATCATCAGGCCACGGGTGGCCCCGCTGAATCGGCCATCCGTTAAAAGCGCAACCGATCCCCCTAAACCTTCGCCCACGATCGCGCTGGTCACGGCCAGCATCTCTCGCATACCGGGGCCGCCCTTAGGACCTTCGTTACGAATGACGACTACGTCGCCGTCTTTGACCCGCTTACCCTTGACAGCATCCATTGCTTCTTCTTCGGACTCGAAAACTCGAGCAGGTCCGCGATGGCTCAGGCGTTCGTGTCCGCTGATTTTTGCCACGCAGCCTTCGGGAGCCAGGTTTCCATGCAGGATTACTAAACCCCCAGTGGCCTTCAAAGGTCTGTCGAGCGGGGCAATTACTTCCTGGTCCGGGGTTTCCACCGCGGCCGCAGCTTCTTCCCCAATAGTTTTGCCGGTTACAGTCATTGCCGACTCGTTCAGCTTCTTGCCTTGAAGCAGCCGGTTTGCCAGCAGACGTATCCCTCCGGCGCGGTGCATGTCCGCGGCGACGTAACGACCAAACGGCTTCAGGTCGCACAGCAACGGCGTACGCTCGCTGATTTTCTGAAAGTCGTCAATATCGAGGCGTACCTCCGCTTCGCGGGCAATCGCGAGCAGGTGGAGCACCGAATTGGTTGAACCGCCACTGGCGGCGACACCCGCGATTGCGTTTTCGAGAGCGGGACGAGTCAGAATGTCCCTTGCCTTGGTGCCTTTCTTTAAGAGTTCCATGACTATCGCACCACAGCGAAATGAAACGTCGTCCTTGTGCGGATCGACTGCCGGGACGCTGTTGAAACCCATTGGGGAGATACCAAGCATCTCCATTACGGTTGACATCGTGTTCGCAGTGTATTGGCCGCCGCACGCGCCCGCGCCCGGGCAGGCGGCATTTTCAAGTTCCGTGAGATCCGAATCACTTATTTTTCCTGCCAGGTTCGCGCCAATGGCCTCGTAAACATCCTGAATGGTGACATCTTTTCCGCGGAAAGTACCCGCGGCGATGGTGCCGCCGTAAAGAATCAGACCTGGCAAATCTAATCTCGCCAGCGCCATTGCAGCAGCGGGTATCGTCTTGTCGCAGCCAACCACGCAAACAACCGCGTCAAATAACTGCCCCCGACAGACCAGTTCAATCGAGTCCGCGATAACCTCGCGGCTTACAAGCGACGCTTTCATGCCCTCAGTACCCATAGTTTCGCCGTCACTGATGGCGATGGTGTTGAATTCCATGGGGGTGCCGCCGGCGGCGCGCACACCTTCTTTCACTTTGGCGGCGAGTCGCCGCAAATGAAAGTTGCACGGCATGGTTTCAATCCAGGTGTTAGCCACGCCGATCAAAGGCTTGCTCAGATCTTCGCCGGTAAAACCGATCGCTTTGAACATTGAGCGCGCGCCGGCACGCTCGCGTCCCTCAGTGATTAGACGGCTGCGATGTTTGAGGTCCATAGGCATAAGAGATTACGACAGAGTTGCGCAAAGCGAAAGCAGCCGAGGCGAGGCTACCTCATGATCACAAGCTCACGTAGCCCGAGAGGTAATGGCGTTAGGTACCCATGTACTAGTGAATTAAAAATTGGAATAAACCATTGTGAAAGTGAGCAACTCTCAACGGCTCAATCACATCGAAGCCTAGCCTCTATCGGAGCAAGCATGAATCAATCAGCCTTCAGAAAAACGGGCGGTCTTCTTTGTTTCTGTTTGATTCTCTGGGGTTGTGGCGGCGGCAGCTCTGCCCCAGGTAATAGCACCCAGCCTCCCCCAGTGCAATCAGCACAAGTTCCTCGGTCGGCGATCAAGCACCTGATGATTGTGGTCATGCAGAATAGTTCGTTCGACCACCTTTTCGGAAAATTTCCCGGGGTTAATGGCCTGGACTCCTCACTTCCCAGCTACCACCAGAAAGATCAAGCTGGTAACACGATTTCCCCGAAGTTGCTGAGCGATCTGAGTCCCGCCGACCTCAACCACACCGCGACCAGCTACCAAATCGCCTACGATTCCGGAAAGATGGACAAGTACGCCCTTGAGAATGGCGATACCTCCATGGACTACTACGACAACACCAGCATAGGAACTACTGCCGACGGGCAGCAATTCGGAGTAGACACGTTGTGGAACTACGCGCAGCAGTATGCAATTGCTGACAACTTCTTTGCCGCGGCCATGGCGAGTGAACCCAGCAACATGCTTTACATGACGGCAGGCGATACTGGCACCGGAGCGGATCCTTACGGTTATCCGCAACTCGACGCCTGTACGGCAGGTTTGTTCCAGAAGAACCAGGGAAGCGGCGCCAATGTAACTCCGCCGCTCACCTTCACCAACGTGGGCGATCAACTCTCAGCACGAAATATTTCGTGGGGTTTCTACCAAGAATTTTTTTCAAATGAGCAAAATGGGACTTGCACTCACTACGTGCCACAGGAAAATCCCTTTCAATATTTTCAGACCACGGCAAACTCGGCCAATGTCCAGACTTTCACCATGGCTGGCTTTAATACCATGCTCTCGTCGGGAACGCTGCCTTCAGTGATGTGGGTTCAGCCATCGCCCAGTCACAGCATGCACCCTGGTCAAGGCAGCATCGCCGATAGTATTGAATGGCTGGACAGCTTCGTCCAGGCCGTGAAGAGCTCGAATCTCTGGGGCAGCACGGCCGTTATGGTGGTGTGGGATGAGAGCGGCGGATGGTATGACCACGTCGCGCCTCCGCAGTTAAGTGGAACTTTAGGACTCGGAGCCAGGGTGCCGGTGATCATGATCTCGCCTTTCGCAAAAACCGGCTACGTTTCATCGCAACAGATGGATTTCGTTTCTATCCTGCGGTTCATTCAGTGGAATTGGGCGCTCGGAACGCTGAACGGACCCGCCCAGACCGCGCGCGAAGCTCAAAGCGGGAACATTTGCGATCTGCTGGCTTCGACCTGCGGCAATCCATAGTACGCTGCCGCTCTACGCTGCTTTCTTTTCTCCAGGAGCTTTGGCCTCTGGATGCCCCCTCAGTGCGGCTGCATGCTCAATTTGAGCATTGACTTCGCCCCCGATCAGAAATGCCAGGCCAGTGATATACAGCCACATCAGCAGAATGATGGCCGCACCAAGAGACCCATAAGTTTTACTGTACGAATTGAAAAAATGAAGGTACGTGCGAAAACCAAACGACGCCGCGACCCAAAGCAGTACGCCGATCACTGAACCGGGCGTAATCCAGTACCAGTGCTGTTCGTGCAGATCAGGACCCCAGTAGTAGATAAGAGAGAATGAAAGCGCAACGAAAAGAAGAGCAACCATGATTTCCCCGACACGCCAGGAAATGATCGCAGCCTGTCCCAGCCCATAATGAGTGCCAACGACATTTGCGGCGTAACTCCCGGCCAGAACGGAAATCAAGGCTGAAATGACTAGAATCGAGATCGCGACTGTCAACCCTACGGCAATCGCGCGAACTTTAAACCATGAACGAGCTTCCCGGATTTCATAAGCGCCATTCAGGGCGGAGATCATGGAAGTCATTCCACCTGAAGCGAACCAGAGCGTGAGGACGATACCTAGCGTGATTTTTCCGCCGCCAGCGTTCTTGGTCACCTCAGCCAGCGTGTGGCTCACGACTTGAAATCCCGCCGGAGGGAGTACCTCCGACAGATATTGCATGAGATTAGTTCGCAAAGCAGTGCCCCGCGAGGCGAACATTCCCAGTATTGCCAAAAGGAACAGTAGCAGCGGAAAAATCGCGAGAATGAAGTTGAAGGCCAGGGCTGCGGATCGATCCAGGAGAAAATTGTCGTTAAATGCGCGCCAGACTTTCCTGGCCAATTGCGACGCACTCAATCCGCCCAGTTGCCACAGGCTGGCAACCTGCTCGGTGGTGTTCAACTTTGATTCTGTCATCTTCTCCGCCATGGTTAATGCTTGGATTCGGCGGTAGAAACAGACTGTTGCCCGTTAGCTGGAAGCAAGAATTAAATCGAGAGCTGGCGAGAGCAGGCTAGATCATCGGCTAAGCCGCATCGTCTTCTATCTTGATCCGCAGGGACTTCAGGAACTTGAGATCCTGGTCGCTGATCTTCAACTCGGGATTACTGGTAAGGGTGGTTACAAGAGAACTCTTATCAGTGCCTTTTTCACCGGGGCGGCTCACACCAATCGTAGCTTCGAGAACGAGAAAGATGTCGTAACCGCCTTCTTTAATCCGGGATACTACTTCAGCAATCTGGTCTGAGTCGGCCAGCGATTCATTGATTGCTTCGCCCAGTTCCTTCATCAACTGCTTCAGTTGCTGGTCCACGAATCCCCCGGAGTCCCGTCACAGTTAGATGCAGGCCGTTAACTCGCGTCTGCAAAAGACTGGCGCCCATCCATTTTAACCCCTGAGGTTGGTAAAATCGAGAACAATGGCGAACCTCTCTACTTCGCGAAAATTGGGTATTGCGGCGCGAGTTGCGGGCCAACAGGTAAAGCGCACCCGGACTTATGGTGCAGTGCTGAATGCCGTCAGAGCCACGGCGAGCCACTTCTTCAGCACTCTGCGGCAACTGTGGCTCGAAGTAACCGGCTTTGTTTTCGTTATTTTTGCGGGCCTTGGGCTGGTGGCCGCGGTACGTGAATATGTTGCTTATCATTCCGGGCGAGGGAGCTCTGCTCACCTTGCAGCTGCCACGGGATTTTGTCTGATGTTCAGTTGGTTCGGGGTAACCTCATTCTGGAGAGCGCGAAAGCGACCATAATCTCCCCTTGTCGGAAAAAAACAAATCAAACGACCTTAGAGATCCTCAGACTTCTTCCAAAATTCCAATTCGTCCTGTGTACACGCCGGCCGAACTACTCGACTGGAACTACGACCGGCAGGTTGGGTACCCAGGCGATTTTCCTTACACCCGCGGCGTCCAGCCCACCATGTACCGGGGCCGACTGTGGACCATGCGCCAATATGCGGGCATGGGCGATGCCGACGAGTCGAATAAGCGATATCGCTATCTGCTGGCGCACGGAACTACCGGCTTGTCCGTCGCCTTCGACCTCCCTACTCAGATCGGATTTGATTCCGACCATTCCTTGGCGGCCGGCGAAGTTGGCAAGGTCGGCGTCGCGATTGATTCCATCGAGGATATGGAACGGCTTTTCGACGGAATCGATCTAACAAAAATTTCTACATCAATGACGATTAATGCCACGGCATCAATTCTCCTGGCGCTTTATGTCGCTGTAGCGCGGAGGAAAGGGGCTGACATTAGTAAGCTTTCCGGCACCGTCCAAAACGATGTCCTCAAGGAATACATTGCCCGCGGCACTTACATTTATCCGGTTCCGACAGCGATGCGAATCGTGACCGATCTGTTTGCCTGGACGAATGAGAACTTACCCGAATGGAACACCATCTCAATCTCCGGATACCACATGCGCGAGGCGGGAGCGACAGCCGTGCAGGAAGTCGCGTTTACGCTCGGCAATGGCGCCGCTTATGTACAGGCCGCAATTAACGCGGGATTAGATATAGATGTGTTCGCTCCCCGCCTTTCGTTTTTCTTCAACGCGCACAATGACTTTTTGGAAGAGATAGCTAAGTTCCGTGCGGCTCGGCGAATGTGGGCCCATATCATGCGGGAGAAGTTCGGCGCTAAAAATCCGCGGTCCTGGATGTTGCGCTTTCATACCCAGACTGCCGGTTCTACGCTCACCGCCCAGCAACCGGAAAACAACATTGTCCGCACCGCGATTCAGGCAATGGCCGCTGTGCTCGGGGGCACGCAGTCTCTGCATACAAACTCTTTCGATGAAGCATTGTCTTTACCCACCGAACAAGCGGCCCGCATCGCATTGCGGACGCAGCAGGTTGTAGCCTACGAAACGGGGGTCCCGAATACGGTCGATCCGCTCGCAGGCTCGTATTTTGTTGAGTCCCTTACAGAGGAAATAGAAAAAAATGCCAAGGCATATCTGGCGAAGATCGATGCTGTGGGCGGAATGCTGAAGGCCATCGAGCGTGGATTTGTGCAGCAGGAGATCCAAAATGCTGCATACGAGTATCAACGCGCGGTTGACGCCGGAGAAGCAATTGTCGTTGGCGTAAACCGCTTTGAGCAGGAGCAGGACAAACCGGTCCCGATTCAGCGCATAAATGAAAAGCTGGAACGGCAACAGATCGAGCGCGTGAGGGCATTGCGGGCTGAGCGTAATGAGAGTTCATGGAAACAGGCAATCACCGCGATTCAGGATTCGGCTCGTTCCGGGGACAATCTGATGCCGAGAATCCTTGCCGCGGTCGAAGCAAACGCGACTGTGGGCGAAATTGCAGACGCAATGCGCCAGGTATTTGGCGAATATCGGGAAACTGTCGTGGTGTGAGACTGTCTGGTAGGAAAGAGAATCTAGTCGGAAACTTTATAGTCGCAGGCCTCGCGGCACGGCGGACAATAATAGAGACCGTCGTGGCATAAACGTACATCGAT
>Ga0310811_10011402_pt1 | contig 11523 bp, 10 predicted proteins | sample YCmetagenome_FD_207642 | JGI IMG/M metagenome (GOLD analysis project Ga0310811, IMG submission 207642) | Soil microbial communities from experimental microcosm in Duke University, North Carolina, United States - YC | ecosystem: Engineered > Artificial ecosystem > Soil microcosm > Unclassified ... | reverse complement strand
AGAACTATAAAGGAAGGCTCGGCTTCTGGCTTGAGCCTGGGTGAGAAAACCGGACAGCCGCTGACGGCTGTCCGCACGCGGGATGTGCCGCCGAAGAACTTCTAATCCGCCATGGAAGGCGTGCGCTTGGGTGTACCCGCGGCCAGCGCCGTCTGCACCCGGCTGTGATACCGGCCGTAAAAGAAATAAATGAACATGCCGATGATCAGCCAGATGATGAGCCGAAGCCAGGTATCTCCGGGCAGGCCTGCCATCATCAGCAATGAGATCAGGGCTCCCATGATAGGCACAAACGGCACCAGCGGAGTCTTGAATGGACGCGGTAAATTGGGATCGGTTCGCCGCAGCACCCAGACGCCGGCACAAACGATTACGAACGCCAGCAGCGTACCAATACTCACCAACTCACCGAGGATGGCGATCGGAATCACAGAAGCAAATATGGCTACGAAGATTCCAACGAAAATGGAAGAGATATAGGGGGTGCGGAATTTCGTATGCACTGTGCTGAACCATTCCGGCAGAAGCCGGTCACGCGACATCGAAAAGAACACCCGCGATTGCCCCAGCAACATCACCACCATGGTGCTGGTCAGTCCGCAGATGGCGCCTAACTTGACCAGCAGGCTGCCCCAGCGCACGCCGGTTTTGTCGATTCCGATCGCAATCGGATCGGGCACGTTCAGCACGTCATATTTAACCAGGCCGGTAAGCACGCCTGCCACCAGGATGTAGAGAATGGTGCAGATCACCAGAGATCCGAGAATACCGATCGGCATGTCGCGCTTGGGGTTCTTCGCTTCCTGCGCGGCGGTAGAAACCGCGTCAAACCCAATGTAGGCGAAGAAAATGACCCCCGCCGCTCTTACCACTCCTGTCCAGCCGTATTTCCCGAATTGGCCTTCGTTAGGTGGCAAGAATGGCGTCCAGTTGGCGGAGGCCTGGTCGGCATGCTTCAGGATATAAGCCCCGCCCAGAGCGATGAAAATCAGCAATACCGTGACTTTGATAACTACAATCATCGAATTAGCGTTGGCCGATTCCTTAATGCCGATTACCAGGATAGTCGTTACCAGAGCAATGCCTAAGAACGCCACCAGGTTGAAAACGCCGGTCTGATGCTGAAGTGAAGCGGGATCAACACCATTGGCAGCTAATGTCTTCGAGATCCGTCCAATCGCTTCCCATCGCCCGTGGTAATAAACAAACTGCGCCCCCGGAGTTCCCGCCAGCGATGGCGGAATGTGAATGCCGAAATCCTGCAGCAGGCTCAAAACATAACCGCTCCACCCAGAGGCCACAGTCGCGGCCCCAAACGCGTATTCAAGAATCAGGTCCCAGCCGATGATCCAGGCAAAAATCTCGCCCAGAGTGGCGTAGCCGTACGTATAAGCCGATCCGGCGATGGGTATCATCGAGGCGAACTCGGCATAGCAAAGTCCGGCGAATACGCACCCCAGCGCGGCCAGCATGAATGAGAAGACGATCGCCGGTCCGGCGTAAAGCGCGGCAGCCGCGCCTGTCAGCACAAAAATTCCCGTCCCGATGATTGCGCCGATCCCGAGCGCGATTAGGTTTCCCGCTCCCAGCGCGCGCTTCAGGCTATGTTCACCTGTTTCCTGCGATTCAGAGAGAATCAGGGTGATTGGTTTTTTCGCCAGCAGATTCGCCATTCAATTCTCCATTTTTACGTTCAGGTGCTAGACACGTGCCGCGTCTGCACTCCCGGCACGCGACCACAGAAAGAACACCGGAATACCCAACAGCACAATGATCAGTCCCGGCCAAGTGTACTGGGGTTTGTAGAGCAATAGTACGACATCTATAAATAGGGCCAACAGAATGTAAATGGCCGGCAGCACCGGGTATCCAAAGGCGCGATAGGGCCGCTCGGCCTCAGGGCGCGTGCGCCGCAAGACCAAAAGCCCAACCATGGTCAGAATGTAAAACACCAGCACCGCGAAAATGATGTAATCGAGAAGCTGCCCGTAGCTGCCGGAGATGCACAGGAAACACGTCCAGACCATCTGCACCATCAGTGAAATCCAGGGTGTCTTGTACCGGGGATGCAGTTTGGCAACGCTGCGGAAAAAGAGACGGTCCTTTGCCATGGCGTAGTACACCCGGGCGCCGGAAAGAATCAGGCCGTTGTTGCATCCGAAGCTTGAAAGCAGGATGGCGACTGCCATTAGCGCCCCGCCGATCGGGCCGAGCATTTGCGTCATGACTGCAGTGCCGATGCGATCTTCCGCGGCATACTTTATGCCTCGTTCCAGCACCGTTAGACCCGCAGGGTTTCCGTCCAGGGGGAGCACGCTGAGATAAACGAAATTGCAGGCGATATATAGTGCGATGACCACGCCCGTTCCAATCGCCAGAGAAAGAGGCAGGTTGCGGCTGGGATTTTTGACCTCGCCGGCGGTGAACGTCACATTGTTCCACGCATCCGCGGAAAACAAAGAGCCCACCTGGGCAATCGCCAGAACCGTGACTGTACTTACCAGGAGGCCTCCACCGATATCGTGCAGCGACCCGAGCCCCGCATTCTTCCAGAAGTGCCCGCTGAAATTTGCAGCCACGGCATGCGGATTTCGTCCCAGGAACAGGCCGAACACCGCCAGGGCCAGCAGCGCTGAAACCTTCGCGGCGGTAAATACATTCTGAATAAGAGCGCCTGTTTTAACACCAAAGATGTTGATCACCGACAACGCTACCACCACTGCGATCGCGACCAGGTTTTGAGTGTTGATCCCGACTTCCATGTTGCCCAAAACCATGGAACCCAATTCAATGCGCGGCACTTTGACGATGTGCAGAATCCAGTGAGTAGAAGATACGGAAGGAAAGAACACGCCCAGGAACTTGCCAAAGGCCACGCCAACCGCGGCGATGGTTCCGGTTTGGATCACCAGGAACAGCGTCCAGCCATATAAGAAGCCCCACAGCGGCCCCAGCGCCTCGCGCAAATAAACGTACTGCCCGCCGGCACGCGGCATCATGGCCGCGAGTTCGCCGTAGCTCAAGGCGCCCACAATGGTCAGAAATCCGGTCACAAGCCAGGCGCCAATTAACAGCGCCGGAGAGTTCACTTGGCGCGCGATGTCGGCAGAGACGATGAAGATGCCGGATCCGATCATGGAACCCATCACCAGCATGGTGGCGCTGGTCAGGCCGAGGCCTTTCACCAGTTCCGAATCTTGTTGATCTGCGGCTTTCTGCGATTTAGACAGGGGCGGGTTGGGGTTGATTTGGATACCCAAATGAATGAACTACCTTCCTGCGAACTGCTGCGCTACTTTACCCCAATAAGCGCAGAAATTCCTCTGCTGATTTCTGTGGGTCCCGTGACAGATCCGATATCACGGCTACGCAATCCGCACCGGCGTCCATCACCGCTTCGCAGTTCGCGCGCATTATCCCGCCAATCGCGACCAGGGGCTTGCCTGTCACTCGTCGGGCGTCGCGCACGCCCCCGAGCCCAATCACGGGATCAGGGTTGGTTTTGCTGAGAGTCCCAAACACCGGCCCGATCGCGATGTAATCTGCCGGGCCCTGGTTCGCTTTTTCGACCTGCTCAGCATTGTGGGCCGAAACACCCAGCCAAAGATCCGGTCCGATCACTTTTCGCGCGCCTTCCGTAGAAAGATCGCCCTGCCCGAGGTGCACGCCATCCAGTTGCGCGAGCACGGCCAGATCGGCGCGATCATTCATGATCAGTCTGACCGATGCGTCCAACACACGTTTGAGTTCGCTGGCGTCCGCCAACATCTCACGGGCATCACCTGATTTGTTCCGATACTGCATCAGCTTGCACCCGCCCGCTTGCAGCTGCAGGGCAAACTCAATCAGCCGTTCTCCCTGGGAACAGTCATCCAGAATTGCATACAGCTTGGGCAGACTGATCATGGTTTAAGCCGGCGAACTCCGGACAGAGAAACGCAACCCGGGCTTCCAGCGAACGCTTTTCCTTCGCCTATGCTGCTTCCCGGCTTTTTGCCAGAAAGCGCTCGATGAAGGTGGTATCTATTTTGCCGGCGCGGAAATCCGGGTCGGCCAGAATTTTTCTGTGCAGCGGGATAGTGGTGTAGATGCCTTCCACGATGAACATCTCCAGAGCCCTGGACATGCGGGAGAGCGCCTCTCCTCGGTCCTTGCCGCGCACAATCAGCTTGGCGCCGGTCCCGCCCGGCGGATTGAAGGTAGTAATCCTTCCCGCGGAGGGCGTGAACTTCTCCGGATGTTCGGCATTTATCCGGCACTCTATCGCGTGGCCACGATGGAGCACCGGCCCTAACAAGACATTCTCCATGCGCTCGCCGGCAGCAAGAAGAATTTGGCTCTTCACCAGGTCCACGTCCGTGACCATTTCCGTCACCGGATGCTCTACCTGAATGCGCGTGTTCATCTCGATGAAGTACAGCCGCCGGTCTTCATCCATCAGGAATTCAATAGTCCCCGCATTAACGTACCCAATTTCAGAGAGCGTCCGGCTCAGCACCTGCCCGATCTCTGCGCGAAGTTCAGGGGTGACCTGAGTGGAGGGTGACTCTTCCAGCAGCTTCTGATGGCGCCGCTGAATTGAACATTCGCGTTCACCCAGGCTCACGACTTTTCCATACTGGTCGGCGAGCACCTGAAATTCGATGTGGCGCGGGCGCTCCACGAACTTTTCCATGTACAGATCGCCATTGCCGAACGCCGCCGCCGCTTCGGCCTGGGCCGCCTGAAAAAGGCCGGGCAGTTCCTGTTCGCTGCGTACAATCCGCATGCCTCTTCCGCCGCCCCCGGCAGAGGCCTTGATAATCACCGGCAACCCCACCGTGCGCGCCCACTCCAGCGCCTCGCCTTCATTGGCTAAAACGCCCTCTGATCCGGGCAGTATGGGCACTCCGGCGCGCTTCATGGCGCCACGCGCCTTCTCTTTTTCGCCCATCAGGCGCGTCACTTCGGGCGGCGGGCCAATGAATTTGATATTGCAGGTTTCAGCCACCTCGGCAAAGTTTGCGTTCTCTGCCAAAAGACCGTAACCGGGATGAATGGCGTCGACGTTAGCGATCTCGGCTGCGCTTATCACCGCCGGGATATTCAGGTAACTTTGCGACAGTTGCGGGGGACCAATGCAGATAGCCTCATCCGCGAAGCGCACTGGGAGTGAGTTGCGATCGGCCTCGCTATAGATTGCGACCGATCGAATGCCCAGTTCCTTGCAGGCGCAGATCACCCGCAATGCAATCTCGCCGCGGTTCGCAACTAAGATCTTTTTAAACATAGGTACTCACGATGGAGGCCGGACATCCCGCGCGGCTTGCATATTCAGCTCTGCAAAACTTCAAAACACAAAAATAGCGCGTTCTCCGCGCCATGAACCTCGTCAGCTCTAGCTTCTCGGCCTTATCGTGAACAGCTCCTGGCCGTACTCGATCGGCTGGCCGTTCGAGACCAGCTTCTTGACCACCTCGCCCGCCACATCCGACTCGATTTCGTTCATCAGCTTCATGGCTTCGACGATACACAGCAACTGGCCCACTTCCACCATGTCGCCTGCTTTTACGAACGGAGGTGCACCGGGAGAAGGTGATTCATAGAATGTGCCCACGATCGGGGACCGCACGGTGTGCAGTTTCTCCTCCGCCGCCGGCGCGGGCGCGGCAGGCTCCGGCGCCGGAACCGGCACCATCGAGGGCGCAACCGCCGGGGGAGCAGCATGCACCACGTACTGCGGCCCGCCCGGCTCCCCAGTGCGCTTGATGCGCACCTTGACGTCGCCGCGCTCGAGTTCGAACTCGGCGATATCTTTTTCGATTAGAAACTCAATTAGTTCTTTCAGCTCTTTCTGATTCATCGTTCGCGGTGGGACTGATTAACTTTGTGCTATGGCGGAAATCTCCGAAGCCATTGAGCTCCGTTCGATTTAAATCGTGACCAGTTCCTTGCCGGTCGAGGTCAAAATTTCGCAACCCCGTTCCGTGACTGCCACCATATCTTCGATCCGTACGCCCCATTTTCCGGGAACGTAGGCTCCGGGCTCGATGGTGATTACCATGCCCGGTTTCAGGATTTCCTTTTGCCCCGCCGCCACGCGGGGCGCTTCGTGGATTTCTAAGCCTACACCATGACCAGTGGAGTGCGTAAAAAAATTAGCCAACCCACTCTTTTTCAGAAGCTTGCGAGCCGCTTCATCAACTTCCCCGGTACTGATTCCGGCCCGCACCGAGGCGAGCGCAGCCTGCTGGGCGTCAAGTACAACCTGGTAAAAATTCCGCGACGCACTTGAGGGATTCCCGACATATACGGTGCGGGTCATGTCCGAGCAATAGCCTGCGAGTATAACACCGAAATCGCACACCACGAATCCCCGGCCGACCCTGGCAGCCGACGCCCTTCCATGCGGCAATGCCGAACGTTTACCAGCAGCGATGATGGTTTCAAATGACATAGCTTCCGCCCCGGCTCTTCGCGCCTGATACTCAAGTTCTGCCGCCACGTCGAGCTCCTTGACCCCAGGCCGTATGGCTTTTACGACGTGTGTGAACAGGTTTGAACCCAGCTGCACCGCTTTCCTAATGCTCGCGAGTTCGGCGGCGTCTTTGATCATTCTCAGATGTTCAATCATCGACGCTGTCGGCCTAATCTCCACCCGCGAGGGCAAGGCTTTACGCAGTGCCGATCTACTGAAAACGGTCAGGTGCTCAGCCTCGATACCCAGTGCCAGAGGACCGGGTGTACGTCCGTTGATCCAGTCGGCAGCCTGGATCGACGGTGCCTTCTTTCCGATAACTACACGCGCGTGTTCCACCTCCTCATTGGCCTGGGTGCGGTAGCGCCCATCTGTGAACAGGATGCTTCGGTCGTGCGTGACGAGTAGCGCGCAGGAGCTTCCGGTAAAGCCAGAGAGATAGCGAACGTTAGAAAGATGAGTTACCAGAAGAGCTTGCAGGGCGCTCTCGGCCATAACTGCGCGCAGCTGCCTCACTCGTGCATTGGGCATTTCGTGAGTCTACCAGCCGCACCAGACAGAATCGCCGGACTCTGGTTTCCCAGCAGTCCGGCGTCTCTTGCTGCTAACTTGTGTACGACTATGTCTGAATGATTCGCGGGGTGATGAAGAAGATCAACTCCTGGTTGGAAGTTGATACCTGTTTGTGCTTGAACAGGTTGCCGAGCGCCGGGATGTTGCCGAGCAAAGGTACCTGCGAAATGTTGACCGAGTTCTGAGTCTGAATGACTCCACCAATCACCACTGTTCCGCCATCGGTGACCAGTACCTGCGTGGTCGCCTGTTGGGTGATGAGTGTCGGGTTGCCCTGAATGGTGCGGCCAAAGTCGGGAGTTGTGTTTTCCACGTCCACGTTCAGAAAAATGGTGCCTTCTGAGGTGATCTGTGGAACCACCGTCAGACGGAGGAACGCATCCACGTAGGTGACGGTAGGCGGTCCGCCCAGCTGGGCTTGCGTGACGATTGGTACGCGCACGCCCTGGCGGATCAGCGCCTGAATGTTGTTCTGTGTTACTACCCGCGGACGGGAAAGAATTTTCAGCAGTCCGCGAGATTCCGCCATGGTGAGAATGGCGTCAATGCGGATGTTGTTGCTGGAGTTCTGGAACCCGATACCGCTGGTGGGGCTGGTTACGGGCAGGTTCGAAAACAACGGAATCTGGTTGATGCTGGTCGGTGAAGGTGCGGTGTTCCCGATAATTGTGTACAGCGGGTTGCCCCCGAATGTTCCAATCGGAGAAGTGCCAACGCTGCCCGCACCACCCACGGTAGTAGTGCCATTGCCCCATCCGAAGCCGAACTGGGTGCCAATGTCGCGAGCGAAGCTGCGGGTTGCTGCTACCACCCGGGCTTCGATTTCCACTTCCTGCGTCTTACGGTCGAGCTGCGCCAGCAGACGATCAACGCCGGGCAACACCACCGGAATATCTTCGATGATCAGCGCATTGGTGCGATCGTCAGCGATCACATCACCGCGCTGGGTCAGAAACTTCTTGATGATCGGCACTACATCCTTGGAGTGCGCATAGCTCAGGAAGCGCGTGATGGTGACCTTCTCAACTGCCATCGCTTCGGCTTCCTGCTCGGCCCGTCGGGCTTCTGCTTCTTTGCGCAACGTCTCTACCGTGGCAATCCGCAAAACGTTGCCGTCAAGCTGCCGCGCCAGGCTGTTGTTCTTCAGAACGATATCCAGGGCCTGGTCCCACGGCACGTCGTCGAGCACGATGGTGAGGTTGCCGTGCACATTGGGATCAAGCACTACGTTGAGTCCGCTGATCTCGTGCACCAGGCGGAAAAAGTCTTTCAGGTCGACGTCTTTCAAGTTCACTGAGATCGGCTCGCCGGTGTACTTGGCGCCGCTGGCCGGCTGGGTTGAAAGCTGCGCCTTCTGTTCAGCAGACAGGTTCACCGCCGGCTGAGACTGCACAGCTGTGCCGGATTGCATGGCGCTCGGAACAGGCAGCAGATTGCCTTCCGGCCGCTCCGCAAACTTCTGGGCGGCGCTGGCTGCGCGCTCGCCAGGCTCGGGAGTTTCAGCCTTGCTGTCGGTCTCTTTGGGCTTATATGAGGGCTCGAGGAATACGAAGTCGGTCGGCGACGACGCCTTCGCAACCTTCGGCATCGCCGGAGGGGCGCTCATCGCGAGCTCTTGTCTGGGCGCTGCCACCGGAGCAGCTGCCGGTTTTATAACCTCAGACGCCACACTCTTCGCCGCAGTTTTCGTCAGCTCAGGAAGGTGGAGCTTCAGAACAAGCTTGTCGCCCTGGGCAGGAAGCAGCTCATATTTGCAGGCCTGCTCCAGGTCGATCACCAACCGGGTGTTCTTGTGATCGTCCATGCCAATGCGCACGCCCTTGACGCCGTCCGCATCGACCGCGACCTGGCGGCGGGCAGTCGCCATCACCGTGTTGGGCAGATCCAGCAGGATGCGCGCCGGATGCTGCAGCGTGCTCACATGCGGATTCACCGCGCCGCGGGTGGTGACTTCCAGACTCAACCCATCGCTGCCGCGTGCCACATTTACCTTTTGCAGTGTGGCAGGCGCCACCGAGTCGGTGCCCGTCTTCTGCGTCTCCGCCGCAGCCGCGATGAGTACCATCATCAGCAGCGGCACGAAAACACTCAGCAGTTGCTTGCGCATTTCGCTTCTCCCCGTAGGGCTTAAATTCTGTAAGCCCGTAATCTTCCTGTTATGTCGGAACCTCTCCGCTTACACCGCCGGAGTTGTAATTTTCTTGGTAACTTCCCGCTGGAACGACTTGCCCAGCTTGTCCTGCATGTTCTGTTTGAAGACAATCGAATCACCGGTGATCTTCACTACATAGCCGTTGAACACCGGGTCGTTCTGGCGTAGGAAATAGGCTTTGTTGACGGCATTCACAACTACGGCTATGAATCCGCTGTCCGACTTCACCACGCCTTTTAAATCGATCTGTTCGATGGTCAGGCATTTCTTGCCGGTGCTGCAGCCTGAATCAGCGAACCCGCGGTTCACCACTGGACTGACGAACGGATCGCGCCTTCCGGCCATGCTGATTGTTTTTGGCGCGGCCTTCTTCCCGTCCGAGGGCTTGTTCTTGGCTTCCACTTCAATCTTCTCAGCCGAGGTTTTCTTGGCAACAACCTTCTGCGCGACCTTCTTCTCAACCCTTTTCTGCGCCGCAGGTTGGGCCGATTTCGTCCCCTGCTTCGCTACTGCTTTGGCCGGATGAATCGATTTCTCGACACTGGCCGGCTGGCTGGCAGTCGCCGTCGAATTGTGGGCCACGGGCGGAGCCGAGGGCTGCCCCGGATTACCGGCGTTTCCTTGCGATGCGGCTAGTGCGGCATTGCTGTCCATCGCCTTCTTTTGCTGCACCGCATGCATGGTGTCTCGCGTGTTCTGGATGATGTCCGGGTTCTGCGCCCAGGCGCTTGCCGTTATCACTCCAAGTAACAGAAATCCTGTCTTCAGCTTCATAAGCTCCCCTACCTTTTCGCTGCCGCAGGCTGGGCAGTCTTGCTGTTTCCCGGATCCAGGTCATGACTGAAGAAGGTCGTGGCCGTGCAGGTCGCCACCACGCTCTCGCCAGCAGCGTACTGATACGTATGCTTGGTCTTGGCGTCGGTCGGCTTCTTTACGGTCGACACCAGCAGTCCCGAAACATTTACGATCCGCTCCAGCTTGCCTACCCGGTCGAAGAAATTCAGCATCGAGAAGTACGGCCCATCCAGTTCCATTTCGAATGGGACCTCGGTGTAATACTCCTTGGCGGCATAGGGCATCGCGGTGTAACGCCGCAGTTCGATTCCCGCCTTGCTGGCCTCGGAATCCATCATGCGCATGAAGTTGTCGACCTCTTTCTCGTCGGGAACGATGCGCCGTTCGATTTCCAGCTGTTGCTTGAGGCTGGCCAACTGGCGCTCAATCTCCGCCAGCTTCGGCCGGTACGATTCCAGTTCTGCGTTTTCGCGCAATTTGGCATCCAGATTCTGCTGCGCCACAGCATTAGCCTCTCGCTGGGACTTGAACACGGTGAAGAACAGTGCGGCGGATATTAACGCCGCTGCTCCTACCAGCACTCCCCATTGTTTTAGGCCCGACATTTCTTCGAAGTTCATATCCCCGCCTTTAGGATTTCGCCCGTTCGCAAGTCAGCGTGAAGCTGAATGCCTGCATCTCTTTGAAGGTGTCGTCCTGATACGTCTCTTTGATCTCGATGTTCTTGAAGTAGCCGGTCTTCTGCAAGTTGGTGATCAGTGACGCCACCGCATCCGTGCTCAATGCCATGCCTTCGATAGCCACGTTAGCGCCCTGGTCCTTCATCGAGTTCAGCCAGACCGCTTCAGTGTTGTTCACCGTCCCGGCAACCGTAGCCAGCAGGTCAACCGGTCCGGATTGCGCCTTGCGCAACTGATCGATTACATCCACGCGGCGCTTGTAATTGTCCGCCTCGCGCTGCCGTTCCAGGTACCGTGCTTTCACGTCGGAGAGCTCGCGATTCTTCTGCTCCGCCACCGCCATGTTGCTGGCAATAGTCTGTTTCTGCTTGTTGATCTGGTACCAGTAGCCGAAATTGCCCAGGCCAACGATGACCAGAATGATCAGCACCTTCATCTTGGGTGAGCCAACATCACCCACTTCCATAACCCCGGCAGAAGGTCCTGAAGAGCGCTTGCCTTTGCCTTTTTGTGAGCCCAGCAGGTTGATTCGGATCATAAGTCGTCAAAACTCCTTAAGGCCAAACCCACTGCAACTGCCAGTTGGCCGGCGTTCTGCTCGATCAGCGCCATCCCGGCGCCATCTGCTGGAGGAGTAATCCGCTGGAATGGATTAAATATCTCCACCGGCAACGAAAACTCCTGGCGTAGCGCCTCCACCAGTCCCGGAACCTTGGAAGAGCCTCCGGCCAGATAAATCTTTTCAATGTGCTCGCCCGCTGCGCTGGCGCGGAAGAAGTCGAACGTTTTCTGAATCTCGAGCACGATAATTTCTGTCACCTGTTGCAGAATGGGCGTCTTAGCGTCTTCACTTACGGTTCCCACTT
>Ga0310811_10011399_pt1 | contig 11526 bp, 10 predicted proteins | sample YCmetagenome_FD_207642 | JGI IMG/M metagenome (GOLD analysis project Ga0310811, IMG submission 207642) | Soil microbial communities from experimental microcosm in Duke University, North Carolina, United States - YC | ecosystem: Engineered > Artificial ecosystem > Soil microcosm > Unclassified ... | reverse complement strand
GCTCCGCCCTAAAATTTTCATTCGCTGGGAACTTCACGGACAGTAGGCTATTAGTTTAGCCACAGTCTCATACGATTCTCTTGCTTCACCTTCTGCATTTGCTACGTCCAGAACTCGATGCTTCTAAGCATGGTTAGCCTTATATTATTGTCATGATTCACTCTTTTGATTAACACGGTGAAGAAACGCATAATTGCACAGCATGATGTTATGTCGGGTAACTGACAGATTATCCCCCCACCAGCATGGCCTTGCTCCGCAAGGTAAGAATTTCCTCACAACACTCAAAAATAGATTGCTTTTAGTACTCTTCTCTTTTACTCTCAAGTGTCCTCATGTACCAACCAATATGAAGTTTTTGATAGCATGTACGGCCCGGCAATTACAGTATTCACCATCAGATCCCATAACAAGTTGGGCCGCTCAACTCGAGCCGCGTAGGCCACAATAGAAATGCTCCCTCGAATTATCACATTGTCTCACATACTTCTGCAATCGTCATTTCATGTCTCCTGATTCTACGTCTCAGCAGCTGGACGAGGGAACGCCTTTGCTTCATTCAGAGGCAAATGCACCGGCGAAAAAACCACAGACACCTTTGCCATGGCGCCAGTTCTCAATGCTCCTAGTGTTACAGATTGCAGAGCCAATGACATATCAAGTTATCTCGCCTTTTGCGCCTCAGGTCAGCGTTTAGCGCTCAAGATTCAGATAGCCAATGTCATAACTTGATTGCGTCATGAATAGCTCATTCGTGACATTGGGATCACTCACGGAGAGGAAGCGTTCGTTTCGTTTTATGTTGGACTGTTGGTAAGTATATAAGTGAAGAACATTTTTATTGTGGTAATCTCAACGCTGTCCTAGCACTCGTTGTTCTTTGCGACAGAAGCGCTCACCGTTTTCCACTGGAGTCGCCTCTCTGACTATATCGGTCGCAAACCCGTTTTGCTAATTGGACTGTTCGGACTCTCCCTCTCAATGTTCTGCTTCGGTTTATCCAAGACATTCTGGAGCTTGGTGATAAGGTCTGTCCTGTTTCTGCGCTATTTTCTACTGACTAGTGTTCACATCTTATTGTAATAGTCGTTGCCTAAATGGCGCACTCAACGGAAACATTGGCGTTATGAAGAGTATGACGGCTGAAATGACAGACTCGACTAATATGGCGCTTGCATGGGCATTACTTCCTTTTGCCTGGTCCTGCGGTAGCACACTTGGGTGTGTTCCCCGAACCTTTCATTTTATATATGTACTGACACAACCATAGGCCACTCATTGGTGGAGAACTTGCGCGACCTGCGGATAGGTTTCCTAATATCTTCGGGAATTCTGAATTTTTGAAGGAATATCCATATTTCTTGCCGTGCGCGGTCCCTGCCACGGCATCAGCGTTGTCATGGATTGTCATTTTTCTTTACTTGAAGGAGGTATGTTGTCCCATTGTGTAACAGGATGAATATTTCTATCAGTCGCAGACCACAACTCCTCAAATAGATATCAGGAAAATGCTACCTTGGAGAAAGCGCAAGACTGTTCCTCTAGCCGCTCTAGAACCACTGCCAGTATCATCTTCGATCAGCGATAAGCCCGTTCCCATTCGAGCTCTTTTCGTTCGTCCTGTAATCATTGCAACTGGGAGCTATGCCAGTGTTGCCCTTGTTGATATCGCATTTCACACTGTACAACCCGTGTTCTATGCTACTCCCATATCGCTGGGTGGTCTAGGGCTCGATACTCCAACCATTGGAACTATCCTGGCAATACAGGGAGTTGTAAATGGTGTAATGCAGCCATTGGCCTTTTCTAGGCTTCATGATATCATGGGTGCGAAAAACCTTTGGCTGTTCGGTGTCACGTGTGCCCTGCCTATAGTTGCTCTCTTCCCGGTCTTGAATGCATTAGCTAGATTGAGTGGCGTCGACCAGAGTGTATGGTATTTGGTGGCCCTGCAGGTCATTCTTTGGGGCGGCCTGAATTTCGCATATGGTCTGTCGTCATCATTCTCTTGCTTATATTTCTGATGTGTTATGGAAGGTGTCTCGTGTATATATGTCGCTGCGGCTTCTCCTAACCGAGCGTCTGTAGGCGCGACAACCGGGTTTGCACAAGTGATTGTCTCTATTATGCGCGCTGTTGGACCGGCTGTAGCCAACTCGGCATTCTCAATTAGCATTGAGAGACAATATCTTGGAGGGAATCTGGTGTATTGTGTAATGGCAGGTATGGTGTGGGTGGCGATGGGCGTCGGCGTCTTGTTACCTCGCACCATGTGGACCTACTAGCTTAGAATAAAAAGTTTTATTTATTTGGTCGATGTGACTGTGATTATAGTCTTGAACCAGACGTTCTAGGACCTCAACTCTGCTTTTGAGAATACCGGGCTTTGAAACTATTGTGACCGATGATTTGTTAACCGAACTTCGGCGGGAACGTAGAAGACAAGCATCCTATCGTGAACATCATGACAATGTGGACATGAGGCTGACTGCAGGGCACACGTACTTGAACATGTTAGCCTTCGCAGCATTTTACTTCAATATATCGAAAGCTCGTTGAAAAAGTCTCATCTGAGTTATTGACCAAAGAGCACCCTGAAGAAGGGTAGTCTCTCCTAGACACACCATAGACAAAATCCTGAGGAATGTCACGGTGGTGCGGAGATTGGCGGTATTATTATAGAAGATGGACAATTGATAGCAAGCAGTGATAAAAATGGAAAGGTCATCGTCTGGCACAGAGAGACTGGGGAATCACTCACCCAATTCATCAAAGCCCACTCCAGCATGTCATCCAACCGCTGGATTTTTCTCCGGATGGAGAAATGTTGGCCATTAGTTCAACTGATGGAATGTCAAAGTTCTGGAACACCCAGATCCTTGACTTTTTGCAAACCTGGAAGGTGCAAGGAAATTCGATTGAGTGTGGTGTTATACATGTATTGCGGTTGGTATTCGCCATCTGGAGAACATCTTGCCATCGCATCAAACATCAATGTCGAAATTTATAACCCAGTCAAGAGGGGACACGTCGCATCCTTCAATCACAATATTATGGAACTACTCACTCGCGTGGACGCCCGATGGCACACGCCTTCTCACAAGCGGCGGCGACTCCGACCCTGCAATACGCGAATGGGATACAACAACATGGACTGGCAGCAGTATCAACGCCAATTCTTCCCCTTCCTGTCCTTTCTCAAGCTGTCAAGGTATCTTCCTCAGCGGCCCTTGAGGCGACCGCAGTGACTAGCTCTCTGTGGTGATTTGTGAATGAGGTGTCGATCATGCAAAGATTTGGTTAGCAGACAGGACTATGAAATGATCTGCGATGGTCACAGTATATTAAACGTGCAATGTGGATGTCATCCTACTTACAACATACTCTAAAGATCTCATGCTTTTGGACAAAAGCGCTCGTCCATGCGTGTCATTAGCACGCAGACGTATTTTCCATGTGTTTGTGCATCCGCGATCGAAAAAAATAGATGCGCTTGCATACGTCGTTGGCAAACTGAAGAATTTCAGAGATGGTGTGTTTTCCGTTGACAGCGTCCACTAGACTGTATCGTGACTTCCAATGTAATTCTTGCGATTATTCCAAGGAATTCGATCCAGTGACCTGCGTGAACAAAATAAAGCGCGATGATGCAAGTCACGTCAGAAGTGTTGTCATGGACCATCGGTCACAGCCGAACGAAGAAAAACTGGGCAGGCGCAAGCAGTACTGTCAGTTTGTGCAACAAGCTACTGGCATTATTCAGCGAGGTCAGACTTTGGCAGCGCTTCGCAGCAGTGACGTGACGAGTCTCCTGTATAAATCATCAGTCTACACAGGACGGCTCATATTATCAATAAACGCACAGCCGCATAATAAGTTCCGCTACCCGTGTTCGCGAATCTGTATACAATCAATTTGCTGTGTGCAGTAGATCCATATTGTTAAATGTGTGCCTCCAGTAGGTCCTCGCTTTCGATAATCTGATTGCAATGTGTCACTGCTAAGACTGAGACTTGGAGCGCTGTTGAAAGAATCGTACGAGTGACGAGTGGTGTCTGAATTATCTTCTGAACTAGGCAAGATTATGCATAACTGTGATTAAGACATAAGATTATGATGAGAGTGCCGATATAACACAGAAACAGCATTGTCGCTCACTGATAAAAACAAGGGGTCATCCGAACCACCATTAGGTAAGTAATTATACCATGTCACATTCACGTGATGAATCACGTCGCGTGTAGTAGTCACACTGATTTCGACCTTGTTTCTTACAGTTATCACTGAATCCAATCCGAATTCTCTGTATGGACCTTGATGAAATCGTGGACACATCTGACGTTGAAGAACGTGAATTTGATATCTCAGAGGCAGATTATCATTCCTGTTTCTCCCCCAAGAAAACGCGACTGAATTCAAGACCTGCCACCAAGTTGCATGGGAGGTTCAAGGACAAGCAAGAAGGTCAACCCTCTCCACGGAAACGTGTCAAGGTAGACCCAATTTTTTTGCGTCAATCTTGCTGCGGTGTTTATTGGTTCTTCAGGTAACTCATAGTGAGTCTGAGTCGCAGCTCATTGTCGATCTTAGTTCGTCGTCCCATGCATCACCTGTGAAACCTACCGCATCTTCTGCATTACATGGAACTGCACCACACTCACCACATATCTCCAACCAATCCATTCTAGCTAATGATGCACACAAGGCGACATTGCACAACGAGACTCGATCCACACATGCTCAGGAGCCGAGTTTCGACGACCTAGGTATACGTCCTTCGCTTATTTCAGCTGAATCGGGAAACCTGTCGCATCATTCCATTGCTTCAGCTGATGTGCAGTCACAGGCTGATCCCCAGTCGCCGCTTCCGGATTCTTCTCAACCTCAGCTAGATGACGCCCTCTTCCCATCATCGCCTGTCTCCGTGACGTCTCCTCAGGCTCTTGCCTTTTCCCCAATCCCAGCACCTCTTGCTCTATCTCAACATGAGGGACTAGTTTCGAGTCCATCCCCTTCCACGTCACGCCCAGCAGACTTGTGGTCTTTGTTTTCTTCTCCCCCGGGGCCTAAGTCTACTCATATGCCCCAAGACACGCCTCCACGTACTCCACATCCCTCTTATTGTCGATCTCTGTCCCCTGACGAGCTGCTTCTTATCTCTCCTGAATCCCGCTCAAGACGCCTACTGACCCCAATAACTCAAGACCCTACGTCCCCGGTTGTGCAGTCGCAGGATAGATTACCACTTCCACCTCCCCCACCTGTTCCGCCGTCACCACCTCCCGTTATACCCGAGGACCCAGAACCAGTCAGTCGTTACTCCCTTCGCCGCAGGGAGGCACGTCAGCTCCAACCGTACGCGTTCGACAAGGCGCAGTACAAGGCGCAGATGAAGGCAAACCCCGATGCGATCGTGAAGTTTGCGAGTCCGCAGCATCGCGAGATGCATGGAGACGATGAATCACAGTGGGCGGATGGGCAGACGCAAGGTGGAACTCAAGAAGAGTATATCTTTCCTATTGACAATCCGGATGAGGATCGAGATTACGTGGATGTGGAAGGAAGGGGGCGAAAAAGGCGAGTCACCATTGCTGAAGTTGATCATCATAACCGTGAGCGCGAAGAAGGATGGCTCCCTGAGGCTCTAAGAGATCTGTCTGAAAGCGATGAGATTGAAGGAACAGACGAAGTTCGTAAGTTGGTGAGGGAGGCGAAGAGGGCTCGGAAGAAGGCCGAGGCTGAGGCGAAAAAGAAGGAGAAGGAAGAAGCTCGCCTGAGGGCTCAGGAAGAGGCAGACGCGAAAGAAGCTGCCAAGAAGAGACGTTTGAAGAATTTTCCGCTGGCAGCGTCATCGTCAAAGCAGCCTGCTGCAGGACCATCTTCAACATTCTCAAGACGGTCTCCATCTCGCTTAGATGAGGTAGGTTTCATTTGGAAACTCTTGTGATATGCTGACGTGCCGGATATTTCCATCGTAGTGGTCCCCGCCAGTCCTATCCAGGCTTTTAAAGGGAAAGCAACGTGCTACACCGTCTCCTTCCCGCTCACCCTCGCCTTCGCTTTCCCTTCATGTTCGTCCTTCACAGTTTCAGTCTCGTTCACCGGCAAGGAATCCCCCTACGACTGATGAATATGAATATCAACAAGATGACGACTACGACTACTATAATTTCTTCGACCACAACGACCACAACTCGATCAACAACGATGCAATTGAAATTCCCTCGGCACCGTCGACACCACCATGTTCCTCGTCTACGTTACCTGACGGGGACAATCACTTGGATTTATCCGATCGTACGCCCGTCCGTGAACCCCGCAAGGAGTCCAGTAGTCCTTCTCCCGAAATTTCCTCCAAAGATCGCAAACGTCTCCGCCTCCTGCAGCGCATGATGCCTGCTGTTATGATCAAGAAGCAGCTCGAGCAGCAAGGTTCTCAAGTGAAAATTCTTGCCAGTACAAAAAGGGTGCGTTCTCCGACACCGTCCGATAGTGGCGACGAGCCCTTGAGACCTGGACATGCTCGCGTTCGAATGGGTGCTGGCAGTCGTGATGTTGTGATTCAGGGAGACCCTGAGAGCTCGGATGTCGAAATTCCTAAAGATGGTGGCATGGATGTTGATGCTGAGGTACCAGACGTCGTATCACAAGTTCGTCAGCGGGCGTCTCCCAAAGCCAGATCAAGATCCCCAGCTATTAGTATCTCTTCCGGTTCCGAGAGTGGATCGGAGAGTGATGGCGAGGACAGCGACGGTATGATTGATGATGCACAGATTGACGCGTGGAGCCGGAGTCGCCGACCTATGCGCGAGAAGAGTCTGATTGACTGGATGCTTACGCGAACTAGGACTGTGGGTGGTGCGAGAAAGCAGAGGGACAAGTCAAGTCGGAGGCCCCGGGGTTCTGGTATGAAACCACGAGACCTGGGTGAAAGTAGGGGTGGACGCTCAAGGCCGAAGCTCAACATTGTAACAGGTGGTGCACGAATGGGTAACCAGACCCTTCTCTCATTCCCCACCGTTTCTTCTGACCATGATCACCGCTCTCATCATTCACATCATAACGAGGTCCACGGGAGAACAGAGTCGATAATACCGGCGGAGCACGAGTCCAAGGCACCACGGAAGGAACGGAGGAGGAAGAAGCGCAAGCAAGCCAAGGGAGAGCTCTACAGCTTCCACCAATCTGGCACCCATATTGCGCGAAGGGGTTTGCGAATTGATCTGGGTGATGAAGGATTCCATCAGGCGCTGGACCCAACTTGGAGGAAGGAGATGGATAGGTGGCAAAAGCAACCTGGATCAATGCGGCAGCCCGCGTCTGCGATTTCATCTCGAGTTCGTCGAGAAGATAACCAATCTAAGCGCCAAAAAATTCCATTTTCGCGTGTTGATTCCAAACCTCAATCTGGTGTCGAGTCCAGTCAGGATGAACGCCAGAGAAAATCACATGCTCGGCCACGTCCCCCACTCTCCCGCGTCGATTCGCATCGTAGCCACGTCGACTTTGATATGCCACTAGATCCGCTACGCCAACGGTCATCACCTGTACGAAGGAAGGGTTATAACGACGTCCACGAGTTTATGCATGCTGAGGATCAACGGACGTTATTGACCACAGTTGACTTGGGCATCGATTCTTTACCCTCAGGGATTGCGTTCTCGACCGGAACATACATTGGCCGTGGGTTTCTTCACCAGCTGATATGCCTCGTTACAGGGCATGCTCAGCCTGTTGCTCCTATGTCATACGTTATTCGAGGGTTCGACCTTGGACCTGATACATCGGTGCATGTTCTTACGACTGTAATTGCACCCTTGTGCGACCAACTCGCGGATGACGTGCTCAAAGGACACGAATGGACGATTACGGTTGGAAAGGAGTGGGAACTCGCGATGCGAACGGTGTGCCAGTTGGTATCATGGCAGTGTATCAGCATCGACGACCAGGAATTCAGTTCACTAGAGCTCACGGTACACGAGACCATGGGTTCTCTGGTGGCACGTGTGTTGGAGGCGGATATTCATCACTTCTCATTGCCTGTTTGCTGGTTTGCAGTAGAGCTCGCTGCCCGAATCATGCACGCTGCAAGGACTCGGCGAGGGTCATCAGAGACCCGAGAGTTGTTCAAATTCGCGCTCTTGCTCATGCGGCCTCTGTCAGATGTAGACCTCCGGGAAATTCTAACATCGTTCAAGGAACCCAATGGCCCACTAGAAACTAACTCAACTCCCGTTCAAGCTGTAGAGTCATGGATATGCCTCTTTCACCTCTTGATTAACTGCACGTCTGAGTCTCCTGGCAAACTATCATCGGAGCCATTTTGGCTTTTGTTCAAACAGTTGATCCAAGACGAAGCATCATCGTTCACCACTGCAGTTGAGGCGAGCGAGTACGTTTGGCGGAATATGTTTTCTTTTTGTGCGCTCTCGCAGTTCTCTGTGCATGGGATGTCGACATCCCTCAGTAGAATCGCACCTTCTTGGGAAACGGTTTTGGCTACTCTGAAGCTTATCTCCCTTGTTGCCGATCCACAGAAGGATGGACTCACACACACTGTGTCCCTGAACAAACGAGACGAGTATGTTTCCGTCGTCGCTTCTCGATGCTTCCTCCTGTGGAAACGTTGGCATTGGAGTTTGGACGATGCGATGATAATGTTCAACCACCTTGTGGAAATATTCAGGAGCCGTAGATTCGCCAGTCTCCGTCACGAACAGCCTAAATTCATGCAATTCATGGTGCAAAGGGACATATCTTTGCTTTCAGTACAAGACAGGGGCGACAACGTGTTCGAGGTGCTCCTCAAGATGATCGTACAAGTTGCGCAGGCGGACGATACAAGTGACGCGGAGAAAAAACAACGGGACATACAGGTGAAGAAAATGCTGAACATGGTTGTCCCAGTTGGTTCGGTGTCATCAACGAGGGCCGCTCAGCCGACTGGGCAGGAGAGTTCTATGCTTTTCAACCGACTCAATGCCATGGCAGTCGCTATTCATCTTGATCCCTCTATCTCCAACGTTCGACACCGGGTTGGGCAAGCTCGACGATGCGTCAACTTCAAAGATGCACACGATTTTACCAGGGCTGTGTGCATTCGAGGTATTGAACATATTTGTGCTGTTATGCGTCATCACCGCGTGCAGCTTGGAGAGATTCTCGGCTGGCTTGCCGAGGTCACTGGGATCCTGCTGGATGAATACCAGGAGGCGCACACGCTAACAAATAAAGACAACAAGAATATCGTGAAGAATAAGACGGTAGAGATGGTCAAGAGTCTTCTCATGTCGGTTGTTCGCATGATTGAGACATGCTCACTGGACACTGCGGATGAGCGACATGAGTATCCAGATCCTGCCTTTCTTGAGGGACGTGAGTGGGTTGACTAATGTCAATGAAATATTGCCTGACTTGCCTTCCTCGTTAGCATGGGTAAAGGACGTCTTCAGTCCCAAAAATCCTATCGCTATAGAGAATGACTCGAGTGCTGCGTGCCAAGAGGTGGTGTCAGCTTTCCTGGATGCTCGAATGAGGGCCTTACCCCGGCCCACCGCACCACCAATATCATTGAGTATTGATAATCAGGAGAGCCAGGACGAGTACGACAAGTTCTTCATCGACTTGAACGACCCTGAAATCCTAGCTGCCCTTGGTGACGAGCCTGCACAAACATCTGGAATGGAGTGGAAACGGAAGGAAGAAGCGGTTTGCAAGGTAGCTCTTGTTCCTCCCATATTTTTCCTGACTGACAAGTTCCAGGTTTGTGGACCACTGGCTTCAGCAATATTCCGGGTTGTTTGCAGATATATAGTCGACTCCCCCGCACCAAGTACAGTTGATAGTCGCCGTGAGACAGCTGATAGATGGATTGATTGTTGGGTAGGAGTCGGAAATGTGCTGGTTCAGAATGGATCGGTTTGTTTCGATACCTGTTTCAACTGCTGCTACTCAGCTCTCCCTTTTTTAGAGTTGGAAAAACCACATGTACCTTGGACCTGAATCATGGGAACGAATACCTGATCCCCTATGGCGTCGCCGGGTTGGTCTTCGATTCTGTCTTGCACTTCTTAAACTTGACTCGAAGGCTTACAATGTTAGTCGAACTTTTATTTCTCATAGAAAAATACTCATCCTCATCGCCTGAAGGCATACGAGGACTACTTTATCGAAGTCCTCCTCGCATGTACTGTTCCCTTCAAGACGACAATCGAACACGAGTATGCTTCCATCGTATTCACCCTGGATGGTCTTCGACACCCACTTCTACGTGGCGTGCTGGCCGAGCCGTCTACCAGATCATCGACATTCGAGATATCACTAGAAGAATATTCGACAGTCCGGCAGACGCTAATCGAATGTGAGAATTTACTCATCAGGGTCAAACACTGCGCTCATCGTCAATCAGCGGTATTGGCCAATCTTGCTGAACGTTTGCAAGATAACGTAGATCCTGTCAACTACAAGTATATTGGCTTCTTGGTTTCTATGCTCTTGGCTATGAGAGACAACTATGAGGTTTGTGCAATTGCCCTGATGTTTAATCATGGAGGTAATAACTTGCACACCAGAGCCTATTATCTGGGGAGGAACGAGCAACTTATGCTGAGTTTTGTCGAAAGGTTTTTCGGTCGCTGTTAAGCAGGAAGGCACTGGCATCTCAGCCACGGTTGTCAGAGCTCATTCAATGGGGGAAAACGACAATGGCGAGAGCAGGTGATGACGACGGTGATCAGTCTATGGAGAGCTGATTCATGTCTTTCGTCGATAATCAAGATCGCTCACGAATCTTGAATGTGGTTGCTCGTACCGTAGTAGTATCTATATAAATGTAAAACAGCTGAGGGCCCAACAGGTCCCCGATGGCTACCAATTGGCCAATGCGGACCTTGTGAGTGGTACACTCTCCATTTCTCGCTCGATTTCCACTTCCACCCTCGGACCTCCTGTATAGAGTAATGATAAGTCTTTGCATATCAAATTCAGAAACAACGAACTTCTCCCTGGCTTGTCCAATTTCTTTCTTGGGGGTGCCTTTGCTGTGGGCTTGGTTTTCCGCTTTCCAAGGACGGTTTTAGACGGTGGTTGATCTTCTGGTGAGCTGTCGTCGTCTGACTGGTCATCCGCACTCTCCTCTGCGCCTAGTCCTCCATCTACTACATCTTCCAGATCGCTCAGTTCATCATCCAAATCACCATCTTCGTCTCCACTGAAATCACTAACAAACTCTCCTTCGGCATCCCACTCCTCCTCCATCTCCTCCTCTTCCTCCTCTCCATCCGTCTCGTCATCTTCCATGTCCAATTGAGCACCAGCGTTTAATTCCTTCTCCTTTCCACTCTTTTCCCGGTCGAGAATTGTTTGCCAGACACTTTCATTGACATTGAGTGGTGCATCACCGTACGCTTTTGATTTGAGCCGCTCGATCAGCTCCTTTTCGATGGATTTTTCAAGGTGGGCAGCAGAGAGAGCCTTGCGTTCCCGTGTCGCTTCGCGTCTATCTAACTTCTTTTTCACGCCCACGAG
>Ga0310811_10011398_pt1 | contig 11527 bp, 11 predicted proteins | sample YCmetagenome_FD_207642 | JGI IMG/M metagenome (GOLD analysis project Ga0310811, IMG submission 207642) | Soil microbial communities from experimental microcosm in Duke University, North Carolina, United States - YC | ecosystem: Engineered > Artificial ecosystem > Soil microcosm > Unclassified ... | reverse complement strand
GATGATTGCCGAGAAAACACTGCCTTTCAGCCAGAGTAGGATACCGCTGAAGGATATTGGCCTCTTCAAAAAGACAGCACAACAGGTGGAGTCACCCACGCCCATTTCAAGTTTTTTGTACGATCTCTTGAGAGGTGGTGAAGGAAGAGCGTAGACGTCGCCCATCAATTCCGTCGTGGCTTGTCTGCGACCAATACGCATCAACCTAAGAATAGATGGACTATTCGCGATGGCCGGGTAGGGGACGTGGATCGCGCTTCATGCCGATCCATGTCCCCCCACCGGCCACCTCGCCCAACCGTAGAGGTAGGGATCGCGCCTCTACGAAGATGTTTATAGGCATGGGGTATGTATCCCTGAGATTCGCTGGTTGAGAAAACCGCTCCCGGTGGGGTTAATTCCATTTACTCTATTGTTATGGCTACTTTTCCTCGGGCGTGTCCTGCTTCAAGGTAGCGGATAGCGTCCGCAACGTCCTGCAATGGGAAACGTCGATCGATGACAGGTGTCACTTTGTCAGCTTCAAGCAGCTCTTTCATAAAAATCAAATCTCTCAGGTTGGGTTTCGCCAGCAAGTTCCCCATTTTCTGACTGCCTTTCCTTGATAGCCAGGGGCCGAGGAGCATGGCCTGGAACATTTGCGCGGTGGAACCTCCAGTCATGACATAAATGCCCTGGGGACTTAAGGATCGCTGATATGCTGAAATCGGATGATATCCGTTCGCAGCAAGAATCAGATCATAGTGCTGTCCATTTTGGGTGAAATCTTCTTGCGTGTAATCAATGACATGGTCTGCCCCAATCGAGCGCATCAGTTCCATTTTATCTGTGCTGCATACGGCAGTGACTTCAGCTCCAAATGATTTGGCAATCTGCACCGCAAATGTCCCCACGCCGCCGGACGCACCATTGATCAGCACTTTCTGTCCAGGCTGAATGTGTCCCTGGTTGCGCAGACCTTGCAGGGCAGCAACTGCCGACACAGGGACGGTCGCGGCTTCCTCGAACGTCAATCTGGTGGGTTTCAATGCTAATGCGTTTTCAGGCACAGAAACATACTCGGCAAAAGCGCCAAAACCACACGCGGATAAGTCCCCGAATACCTCATCACCGGGCTGAAACTGCGTTACATTGCGGCCCACGGTTTCAACTTGCCCCGCTACGGCAGCGCCGAGGATCGTGTGTTTCGGTTTGAGTAGCCCATACACGAAGCGAGCCAGGAATGGTTTAGCGCGCAGAAGATGCCAGTCGCCCGCAGCAGCGGATGCCGCAAGAACTTTTACCAGGACTTCATTGTCCTGCGGGACCGGCTTTTGCACTTCTTCCAGCTGAAGAACATCGGGTGAACCATAGTTGTGATAAACAATGGCTTTCATGTGTGTGGAGGTCTTGCTAACTTCTGTTGACTTATTGGGTTCTGTTATCATCATCCATAGTCCCTTCGGGATGATAAGTCAGGGGTTGTATACGGCCTCTGGAATGACAGATGGTCGCAGTTTGCTCCCTGGCTCCTCGTCAAATCGACTGAGGGGATGTCCAGTGGCATTTACTGGGGAAAACAGAAGCAGCGAAGTGCCGAAGCTGTTCCTGGCGAAAGACAGAGTAGAATTGCTCTTTATTCTCGCTCTATCATATCACAAATGTTTATCTCTTATCAAGAGATAAAAGAATCTTATCTTTATCTATGCTTTATATGATTAAAAAAGGATGAAGGACAGAAATAGCCCTTTTCTTCTTTCTTCTCTGGCTAGCGGCAAAGGTAAGTAAGGACTGAACCAGGTCAGGATTGGAAGCCTGTTTTTTCAGCAAAATCAGTGTCACTCTTGAGTCTCCATAAAGGTCACATTGGGGATGGCAACCTCGCTGGCGTCTATATGTAATAGAATGACGCAGTGTTTCTGGACATGCTGCAAGCAAGGAAGGAAGGAGGGCCATCTATGGCTACTGGTAACCTCAAGGAGGACGCGAACTCCTCGAGCACGCCCATCTGGATTCCCCCATTATCTCCCCGGGCGCAACAACGCATCAACCAGCAACGTACGTGGCAGCAACGCAGGCACCATCTTTTCTTCGTATTAAGTGGTGGTTTCAAAGACAAAACTCTCTGGGACTACTTACAACTTGTTGCCGTCCTGGCGATCCCCGTGTTCATTGCCTTTGGCACCCTCTACTTTACCAATCAGCAAAATCAGGCGTCAGCAGCGGCAAGTGCAGCACAAAGTCAGTCAGCGGCGGCCGCCAGCGAAATGCAACACCAGACCGATCTCAGTATTGCCCAGGACCAACAACAGGAAACGGCATTGCAGACCTACCTGGATCGCATGTCAGGCTTATTGTTTACCGAGCACCTTGCCACCTCTCAACCTGGAGACGAGGTACGTCAAGTAGCTCGCGCACGTACGTTGACGCTGCTTCCCCAACTCAACGGAACGCGGAAAGGAGAAGTCCTGCAATTTCTTTACGAAACTGGTCTTCTCGTAGGCAATGAGAAAGTATCCCCTGTCATCTCTCTGCGTAATGCCAATCTGCGGGGAGCTGATCTGAGCGAAGGCAATCTGGGCGGAGTCGATCTGGGTGGAATCGATCTGGCAGGAGCCGATCTGGCGGGAGCCAATCTGGCAGGAATCTTTCTGGGAAGAGCCGATCTATTTGGAACCAATTTGGAAAAAACTAATTTGGAAGGAACCATTCTGGGCAGCGACAACCTGACTGAAGCCAATCTGAGCTATGCCAATCTAAAGGGAGCCGATCTGAAGGGTGCTAATCTGAGCTATGCCAATCTGTTGGGAGTCGTAGGCGTAACATCTCAACAACTTAACACTGCTTTCTCCCTCGCTTATGCTACCATGCCCGATGGCTTAATGCATCCCTGATTTGCTAGCCAATCAGGTGAAGAGTGGTTCTCCAATATGGTACACTGGTATACACTATCTTTAATTTCAGTACCCTCAACCGGGTCGGGAAAGATCATGGCTCGCATCGCCTCTAAAAAGGAAGTATATCCAGAATACCCAAAAAGGTCAAGTAATTATGTATTTAAGGAGTATTTTGTGTTTCACCAGATACGTTGGACGCTCCAGAAAATTTCTCAGCGCCTGAGTTTGATTGAGCCGTTGGTGTATCGTCGTCGACTGGCAATGTCGCCCTTTCGTTTTCTCGCGTTGTCCAGTCCCCTGGAGGCACCTCCGATTAGTGTTGACGTTGATGATCGTGCCTGGGACGTCATTGAGCCAGATACCTACTGGGGAGCATGGCGTCAGGATTTTGTCCTGCGCTCCCATTTTGAAATCCCTGAAGATTGGGAGCAGGATGCGCCCGTTGCTTTATATCTGCCAATTGGCAATGCCGGTGATTTTGTGCACCCGGAAGGGTTAGCGTATATCGATGGCGTCTCATATGCCGCCTGTGATCGCTATCATCAGGAGATTTTGTTGAAGCCGACGTGGCGTGATGGGCGCTCTCACACGCTGGCCCTTCACGGCTGGACTGGCCTGGGTGGTGCCATGTCTGGTGGCGAGCAGGGGACGAAATTGCTGATGCGCTCCTGCGCCGTGGTCCAGATTGATCAGCCGACGCGCGATTTCATTGCGACCGCGCGCGTCGCGCTCGGCGTTGCCCAGGAGCTGGCCGAGGCGGTACCAGCTCGAGGAAAGTTGCTCTACGCGCTGGATCGCGCATTCACGATCTTGGATACACGCGAGCCCTTTGCTGAGGCGTTCTATGCGAGTGTGCCCGAGGCGTATGCGGCCCTGAAAGAAGGGATTGCGCAGGCGGGCGCGCCGTTAGATGCTGAGGTTGTGGCAACCGGCCATGCGCATATTGATGTTGCCTGGCTCTGGACCCTGGGGCAGACACGCCGGAAATCTTCGCGCACCTTCCATACGGTGCTACGCCTGATGGAGCAATTTCCAGACTATCACTTTACGCAGAGCCAGCCGCAACTGTATGACTATATTCGCCAGGATCATCCCGAATTATTTGAGGCGATCAAGCAGCGCGTGGCCGAGGGGCGCTGGGAGACGATTGGTGGCATGTGGGTGGAGGCAGATTGTAATCTGAGTGGACCCGAATCACTGGCGCGTCAGTTCTTGTTGGGACGCTCGTTCTTTAAAGAACATTTTGGGGCCACTGTCGATACGCCTGTGCTCTGGTTGCCCGATGTCTTTGGGTATGCGTGGGCCTTGCCTCAGCTGATCAAGCAAGCCGGTCTGAAATATTTCTTCACGATTAAGATTGGCTGGAGCCAGTATAACCGCTTGCCCTATGATAGCTTCTGGTGGCAAGGAATTGATGGCACACGCGTGCTGACCCATTTTAGCCCGACACCTGAGCCGGGCAGTGCGTATGCCAGCACCTATAACTCGACGGTGACGCCTGCTGCTGTGATGGGCACGTGGACGAATTTTCGTCAGAAGGACCTGGGACATGGCGATGTGGTGCCGCCTGTGCTCACCGCCTTTGGCCATGGTGACGGCGGTGGTGGTCCGACGCGTGAGATGCTGGAGAATCTACGTGAGATGGCAGAGTTCCCTGCGGTCCCTCGTACCCGTCAGGGGGATGTGGGCCAGTTCTTCCGCCAGCTCGAGGAAAGTTCCGGCGCGATGCTACCGACCTGGAATGGTGAGTTGTATCTCGAATATCACCGTGGAACCTATACGACGCAAAGTCGCAACAAGCGCGCGAATCGGAAGAGCGAGTTTCTGCTCCACGACGCCGAGTTTCTGGCTGCGCAGGCTGCTCTGCTCAACCAGCACTATAGCTATCCACAATCAGCGCTCCAGAGGGCCTGGCAACTGGTCTGTCTGAATCAGTTCCACGATATTATACCGGGCAGTAGTATCAATGATGTCTATGTAGAATCTCAGCAGCAGTATGCAGAGATTGCCGAACTTGGTCAGGGGGTGCGCGATATTGCGTTGCAGGCCATTGCCGAACATGTGGCCGGTGATATTCTTGTGGCGAACACGACCTCGTTCAGGCGCAATGACCTTGCCTTCTGGCCTGAGCAGTTACCAACCGGGCAGTATCTTCAGGAGAGCCTGAGCGGCGAGCGTGTCTACATCCAACCGGCAGAGCATGGGACCTGGATTGACGCCGGAACTCTGGCTTCCCTCAGTATCGTTGGCCTGACGCTTGTCGAGGGTGAACCTTCCCAGGCAATTACCGGCTTGATGGCCACGCCTGAAGCGTTAGAGAATCTGTATATTCGTGTTGAGCTGAACGCTGCTGGTGATATCACACGCGTCTATGACAAAGTGCGTGAGCGCGAAGTATTGCCAGAGGGGACGATTGCCAATCAGTTCCAGGCTTTCGAGGATCGCCCTATGCGCTGGGATGCCTGGGATGTGGATATCTTCTATGATGACAAGCAGTGGCTGGCTGATCCTGCCACCTCGATCCGCGTTGTTGAAGCGGGGCCATTGCGTGCGACCGTCGAGATTCGGCGTCGTATTTTGCACAGTGAGTATACGCAGCGCATTTCGCTGAGCTACAATAGTCCACGCCTGGATGTGGAGACGCAGATCAACTGGATTGAGCGTCATATCTTGCTCAAGGTTGCCTTTCCGGTGGATATTCTCAGCCCGGTGGCTACGTATGAGGTGCAATGGGGGAACGTCCAACGTCCAACGCATCGTAATACCAGCTGGGACTGGGCCAGGTTTGAAACGTGCGCGATGAAATGGGTGGATTTGAGCGAAGGCGATTATGGCGTCAGCGTGCTCAACGATTGTAAGTATGGTCATGATATTAAGGACAATGTGATTCGCATCAGTCTGTTGCGCAGTCCAACGATGCCCGATCCAGAAGCAGATCAGGGTGAGCATCGGTTCACCTATAGCCTCTTGCCACATGCAGGAAACTGGAATGAGGGGACGATTGGGGCTGCCTATGCTCTCAACGATCCACTGCTCGTCTACACACCTCAGCGGGAAGTGCAGGCCGCAGCAACGTTCTCCTTGCCATCTCTGTTTCGCGTTGATAAGCCGAATATTGTCATTGAAACAATCAAGCAGGCGGAAGATGGTAACGGCATCATCGTGCGCCTCTACGAGAGTCAGCGCCGTCGTGGTCCTATCACAATTACGGCTGGCTTTGATCTGGCCGCAGTCTGGTCTACCAACTTGCTGGAGGAAAACAGCGAGCAGTTGCCGCGCCAGGGGAATCAGGTCTCGTTTGTGATCAAACCGTATGAAATTGTCACGCTGCGTTTTGTCAGGGCGTAATGTGAGTCCGTTGAAATAGGGTGCTGGCCATGCACCCTATTTCACTCTTGAAACGTTCTCTCCTTTTCCATCGTAAAAAAAGTGAACAATATTTCGGTGAATACCGAAAGACGCAGGAGAAAAGCGATGGAAGACGCTCGCCAAACGGAAGCAGAGGATGCTTCTTCCCCGATCAAAACCGTGCTCATTGTCGAGGATGATGAGGATATCGGTCTGGCCCTCTCACAGGTTTTGAAAGAGGAAACCCACTATCAGGTCGTGGTTGCCACGGATGGGTTTCAAGCCCTCAAAATCATCCGTACCATACAGCCTGACCTGTTTGTGGTGGATTATCATCTGCCAGAAATGAATGGTCTCGAATTTGTTGACACCCTGCGTGCGAAACCCGAATATGCGCGGACACCTATGCTCCTCATGAGTGCCCGTCCACCCTGGCCTGATCTTGCACAACGACAACTTCTGTGCCTGGAGAAGCCCTTTGAGTTAGATATATTTGTTCTCCAGATCAAGGAACTGCTGCTTGCCTGATGTGTCGTCATCTTTTCAAGATAACACTACGTATTCAGAAATAGGCATGCTTTTTATTTCAGTATTGACTGATAGGCAATTGATCACTCCGGCAAGCCACCGGGTTTTATGCTCTCATACAATAAGAAAAAAGAGGAAATATATAGTATGGGTTTTGAATCAGCAGATATCCCTGCTCGTCCAGCACCGGTCGAGCAGTTCATTGATCAATTTTTGACGGCAGTCTGTGATAGCAGCCGTCGCCATATTCTTGAATGCCTGACGCCCCTGGAAAATGAAGAAGCTTCTCCGCTTGAACGCTCAGTTGGAGAAATAGCCGAGCATTTAGGACTGGCAGTTTCCACTACCTCAGAACATCTCAAACAGTTGTCTACGATGCACGTGCTCACCTCGCGCAAAGAAGGAACGAAAACCTATTATCGCCTGCGCAATCGGGCGTTGGTGCGGACTTTTCAGGAACTGATTCTTTCTCTTGAGGCGCACTATCGGCGAACGATTCTGCCACCACCAACAGATGCATAAGAGAAAAAAGTATTGCCCGCGGGTCAATGGCAGCAATCGGTGGTGCATTGCTTCGCGAGAAACCTTACCTGTTGGGAGATGGGTAGAGAAATGCTCAGATTGTTCTACGCGTCTCCCTGAGCATTTCTCTCTGGCAGTCCACGTCAGGAGCAGCTTCCAGACAACTACTCATCCCACGCCTGTACCGTCACTTCGCGCACGATCTTGCCGTCTTTCAGATCACACGTCGATGCCGCGAGCACGCGTTCACCACTGGCATACTGACAGGCAATCTGAAATGAGAGACGATCTTTGCCAACGACTTCACCCATCATTTTATGGGTCATATCATGATCGCAGACGTCATGCAAAAACGTTGCGATCGTCTCCTTCCCGCATAATTCGCGCGGCGCACTGGGTGGATGATTGCGATCAACAATCTGCATTAACGCGTCGTCAGCATAGAAGCTGATCAGCAAATTCGCGTTACGCTGCTCATGGGCCCGACGCAATGTATCAATATTAACTGTTTCCCTGGCGGTCATAAACTGCTTGCTCCTCTCTATATGCTCGATCCACATTGTCTGTGACCTCGCACCACCCCTCTCACCCCTTGCCAGTAGAGGCACGGTGGAGTGAAACGGAACTGTGCCTGCGATCTCGCACCACCCCTCTCGCCCCTGAGAGGAGAGGCGCTCCACTTCATGCCTATTGGGCGCAGATAAACCGCGCCGCTACAAGCATTATAGGTTACCCCTACAAAAGGGGTGATGTTCTGTGGGTCAGAACATACGAAATCCATAAGGAAGAGATATAAAAGGACGATCATTAATGAATAGAGTATAGAATTTATAAACATTTGTAAACTGCATTTTTAATGAAATATAGTATGAGAAGCATTTATTCCTATTATACCAGGAATAAATGCTTCTCATTTCCGTCAACTAAAAAAACGGCAACGTTTGTTGCTAATCCACAATTTCGCCGCACGTCACATTGGTGACTGCGCCAGTGATCGTATTGGCATAATCCGACGCTATCAGGGCCGCCACGTTTGCCACTTCGGCAAGTCTCGGCAACCGTTTCAGTAGCGTTTTCTCCGCTACTCCGGCCTCAAACTCCTCTCGGGAAATACCGGCATTTGCGGCATGAATGCGGAAAACCTCGTCCACACCAGGGGTGTCTGGAGAACCGGCTGAGCGCAGGCATACGACGCGGATGTTCTGTGGACCCAGCTCGAGTGCAAGCTGGCGACAAAGGCCCTCGATGGCCGCTTCAGCGACCCCGAAGCCGCCGACATTGAGGTATGGCTTATGCGCAACCTGAGCGGTGAGGGTCAGGATGACGCCCGATCCGCTCTGCGCCATATGGCGTGCGGCGGCGGTTGCGGTGAGGAACTGCGTAGCCATCGCGTTCACGATCCGTAATGCGAAATGTTCCTGGGTCATCTCGACCAGTGCTTTCCCCTGGGCGTCGCCGAGGCCAATAAGATTGAAGGAGATATCGATGCTTCCGGCTGTTTTTACCACTTCGGCGAGGTGCTTCTCTATGGCCTGCTTGTCGTGCGCATCAACCTGAGCAACCTCTGCTGCTCCTCCTACCTGGGCGATGTCCCGTGCCACCGCTTCGAGTGTCGCCAGGGTGCGACCAACGAGGAAGACCTTTGCTCCCTCGCGGGCGAAGGCGCGGGCAACCGCACCTCCGATGGCTCCACCCGCTCCGTAGATCACGGCATTCTTGTTCTTCAATAGCATTTCCATCCTCCTGTGTGGTGAGTTTTCTGTCTTGCATTATTGGGGGTTCGTGTTCAGCGAAGGGGCAATGTTCTCTGTCCTGTACAATGTGCGTCTGAACAGACGATGTGAGGAACAATAGTCATGTCGCTTGTAACCCTGAATATGTGCTATATACTATTTTCTGTGCATTTATAACTGTTAATGATTCTATATTACTTGCCTGCATTGGGGAACACTTCTCTTACCTTGCTCTTCTCTGCTATTGTTCCTCGCGAATCAGAAGTTATATACTGATAAAAGTGCTCATCTCGTAGTAGAAAAAGCTCTTCTACAGGCAAAAAAGAGGATGAGATATAACACAAAAAATTCGTGTATGCAGAAAGGGAAACGAGTGGAGACTCATCCAACCCATATACACTTCGTCAATCCATCAACGCTGGCGACACCCCCGGGCTATACGCATGTTGTTGAGGTAACACGTGGGCGAACCGTCTTTATCTCCGGTCAGATCGCGCTTGATCAATCAGGAAATATCGTCGGTCCGCATGATTTTCGCGCTCAAACGCAACAGGTCTTTGAAAATCTCAAGGCAGCTCTGACCGCAGTGGGCGCTGATTTTACCCATGTTGTCAAATTGAACATATATGTTATTGATATGTCGCAACTACTGGCCCTGCGCGAGGTCCGCGACCGCTATATAAACACACAAAATCCACCAGCAAGCACTCTTGTTGAAGTACGCAGACTGGCCCGAGAAGAACTCTTGCTTGAAATCGAAGCCATAGCGCATTTGCCGGAATAGAGAAAGCATGCTCAGCAATACCACTCCCCAGGTGCGCAAGATCGTTACCCAACGCTTTCACCTGGAGCATCTCTTTGATGCAATCGTTGTTTCCGCTGAGGTAGGTGTGAAAAAACCGGAGTCCGAAATCTATCGACGTGCGCTTCAAATGCTCCAACTCGCACCGCAAGAGGCGATCTTTGTAGATGATGATCAGATGTATGTAGAAGCCGTGCGGAAGCCTGGCATGTATGGTATCTCGTTTTCTGCTATTGAGCAAGCTATTGTTGATATTTGTAGTCTCCTGAAGTACGTTGATCCAAAACGTGAGAAGAACGATTGAAAAGGATTGTCAGCGCATGAAATTATTTCTTTCGACCGATTTTGAAGGGACCAGTGGGATCGTTGCGTGGGAACAGATTCTCAAGGGAAACGCTGAGTATGAGCAGGGACGATACTTACTTACCAACGAAGTGAATGCGGTCATCAACGGCGCACTGGATGCGGGCGCAAATGAATTCGTCGTGAACGATTCACATAATACCATGCGCAATCTGCATCCTCAGGATCTGGCGGGTCGAGCCACGCTCATCACCGGGAAGCATAAGCCGATGTATATGATGGAAGGATTGGATGCCAGCTTCGATGGCGTATTTTTTGTGAGCTATCATGGTTCGATTGGTGCTGAACGCGCCATTCTCTCGCACACGTACAATCCCGGCGCGATCTGGGAAGTGCGTATCAATGGCGAGATTGTCGGTGAGTCGGGGATTAATGCGCTGGTCGCCGATCATTACCGTGTTCCCATTCTTTTTGTCAGCGGCGACGAAGTTACGGCTCGCGAATCGGAGACGATCGCACCAGAGGCTGAAAAAGTCGTGGTCAAACATTCGCTGGGTCGTTTTGCGGCCTCGCATCTCCATCCTGACCTGGCCTGTGAACTGTTACAGTCAGGGGCCAGACGTGCGGTCGAGAGGATCGAGGAGATGAGCGTGCCCGCGTTCAAACTCCCCGTTGCACTGGAGATCACGTTCCTCGTCGCCGACATGGCCGATATGGCCCTCTGGATTCGCGGTGTCGAGCGGGTTGCTCCACGCACCGTCAAAGTCGTCAGTGATCAGTTGCTTACTCTTTACCAGACCTTCGTTACCATCGTCACTCTTACCCGCTCGCTGGTGGATCGTTAAGCGTTAGCCGACTTCTCAGGAGAACGACGGCATGGACAATATCTTCAAACTTCCATTTACGGCGAAAAATGGCATCGTATCTGAGAAGAAAGACGCTCTTCTCCAGACCGTCATCGTAATCAGTTCGGGTATTCTCTCCTCCTCTGCCGTCGCGACTGCTTTGAAAGCCTGGCTGGATAACCGAAAAACGACGCTGACAATCCAGATCGATGGCGGAAAAAAATCGCTGGTCTACGAAGGCCATCATCTCAGCGAGGATGCCGCGCTCATTCAAACCCTCGTGGCGAAATTGCATGAGAGCACCAACGTGGTCCTCCCTGTTGGGACCGTGACTATCGACCTGACAGATGATGCGCAACAAGAGCAAGCCACTCTCGAACCTGGCAGTCATCAGGAACTCAGCACTCACGATGATTGCCAGGAACAGCTTCCTCCACACCCGTCCTCTCTTTTGAAGCGCTTCTTGCTTGTTCGTAGATGGTAGCATTTTGTTGCCTCTCGATGACGCGCATGAGGCACAATAGAGGTGTAAGAATCGTCGGCAGTTGCCAGATTCGTCGAACTGCCCTA
>Ga0310811_10011397_pt1 | contig 11527 bp, 7 predicted proteins | sample YCmetagenome_FD_207642 | JGI IMG/M metagenome (GOLD analysis project Ga0310811, IMG submission 207642) | Soil microbial communities from experimental microcosm in Duke University, North Carolina, United States - YC | ecosystem: Engineered > Artificial ecosystem > Soil microcosm > Unclassified ... | reverse complement strand
TCGTAGTCGGCCAGCGCGGTGCGGCGGAAGTGCATCAGCGGAGGCTCCATCCGCAGCAGCTCGTTCACCGCGTCGTCCGCCCGGCCCTCGAAGTCCTCGAACACGTACGCGAGCTGGTCGGGGCGCTCGTCGAACATCTTCAGCACGTGTGCCATGGAGTGCCGGGTGGTGTCGTTCGCCCCGGCCGCAAGGAGCGCGAAGAACACCCCGAGCTCCTCCACGGTGAGCTTCTGGCCGTCGTAGGAGGCCTGTGCCACCCAGGTCAGCAGGTCGTCGCCGGGGTGCTCGCGGCGCTGCGCGGCCAGCTCGATGGCCAGCGTGGCCAGCTTCATCGAGGCATCGGCGAACACCTGCAGCGGCGACCCGATGTGCGCGGATTCCGGGTCGTTCCAGCTGGCCATCTGCTCCGCGGCGTCCATCACGTACTGGATCTGCTCGCGGTCGGTGATGCCCATGAAGGTGGCGAAGATCCGGCCGGGGACCTCCTTGGTGATCAGCTCGCACAGGTCGCCCTCGCCCAGCGGCGCCACGTGGTCGATGATCTCCCGCACCGTCGTGCGGATGTCGTCCTCCATCTTGCGGATGTTCTTCGGGGTGAACGCGACGCTGACGATGTTGCGCATCTCGGTGTGCCGGGGCGCGTCCGAGACGATGAACGACAGCATCGACTCCAGCTGCGGGAAGTCGTCGACGAACACCCCGTCGGCCGAGCTGAAGACGCCCGTGTTGCGAGAGACCTCGCGGACGTGGGCGTGCTTGGTCACCGACCAGTAGCCCCGCGCGTTGTCCAGGCTCGGGTCCAGCGCCTCCGGCGGGCCGTGCCAGCTGACCGGGTCGTTCTCGCGCAGCCAGCGGAACGCCGCATGGTGCTCGGCGTGCGGCTTGGCCCAGAACTTCAGCGTGCTCAGGTTCGTGTCGACGGTGCTCGCGGTCATCGCGTTGCCCTCCTCGTATCGAGGTGGACGGTATGACCGCCGCCACCGCGAGTCCCCCTCCCACGGGAGGGGGAGTGCGCTCGTCCGGGGAGGATCGGGGGGAGAACCGGCGCTATCGGGCCTGGTAGTAGCGGGCCACCGCGTCGGCCCGGTTGGCCGCGTGCATCTTCCGCAGCACGTTCTTCACGTGGTACTTGACGGTCGTCTCGGACACGAACAGCCCGGCCGCGATCTGTGAGTTGCTCTTGCCCGCCGCCAGCTCCTCCAGTACGTCCAGCTCGCGCCTGGTCAGCCCCCAGCTACGGGCGGCCGGTCCCATCGTCCGGGGTGGGCCGGCACTCACCGGGTCGAGGCTCACCGCGGCGCGGCCCATCGGGTCGGGGCTCATCGGGTCGACCCCGTGGTCGGCGATGACCAGCGACTCGGCGCCGGCGAACTCGTCGATCAGGTCTGTGACCGTGCTCAGCTGGGTGGCCAGCCGGCTGCGCAGCTCGGTCAGCCGTCGCAGCGACACCGCCCGTTCCAGCGCGAGCCCGAAACCCTCGGCGAACGAGCCCAGCACCTCCTGGTCCAGTTCCGACACCCGACCGGCGTCGGCGTCCTTGTCGGCGTGCAGCAGCCCGACCACATCGCCGTTGCCGATCAGCGGCGCGGCCACGTACGCCTGGGTCATGGTGATCGCCACCAGTTCGCGGTGGGTGTACGGGGAGTCCTGCGGGTCGGTGACCAGCATCGGGCGGCGGCGCCGGACCATCTCGGTCTCCAGCAGCGACGCGTTCAGCCGTCGCGGACGGGCCTGGCCGGCCGCCACCAGCTCGGTGGCCAGCTCGGGTGCCCGGTCGGCGTAGGCCGAGCGGGTCACCCAGTCGCCGCCGGCGACCCGGGACAGCAGCACCCGGGTGTATCCGAGGCGGCCGAGCTCCCCGGGGGCCCTGGCCACCAGCTCCGGGACCGAGGTGATGGTGCGCAACCGGCCCAGGGCTCGGCGTACGTCGCTGACCGCCCGGTCCGCGCCGATCTGCTCGGCCAGCGTGGTCCGGACCGACCGCACCTGCTCGCTCAGCGCCGCCAGCAGAAGCGTGTGCTTGGCGTCCCCGTCGGCCCGTGCCTGGACGGCCGCCCGTTCCACGGTCGTCTCGGCGGCGAGCAGACGCTCGTGGGGGTCATCGGCGTCGGTTCCGGGCACCGTGCCTACGACCTGCTCGACCAGCGCCAGCACCGGGCGGGCCCGTTCCCGCCGCTCGTCGAGCCTCGTCGCTCGCAATGCACGATCGGCCATGGTCATCCCCTGATAGTGGGCCGCGGTGGGCTCCGGTCCATGGATAGCACACAGGGGGTGTTACCCGTCCGTTCGAGCTGGTCTTTCTCCTCCCTGGGGGTGGGATCGTCCGCGAACGCCGCGGGATCGCTTGTCGACGCGGTGGCCCGGCTGGTTCGCTCGGACCCATGAGCACCCAGACCTCCGGGGTCGAGGCCACCGCCATGTGGGGTGGCGCGCCGCCCGCCGCCCCGGCGGAGATCGACCTCGCCGCCTTGCTGGAACGCCAGGCCCACGCCTCGGGGGAACGCCCGGCGGTGACCTTCCAGGGCGTCACCCGGACCTTCGCCGAGGTGCACGACCGGGTGCGGCGGCTGGCCGGCGTGCTGGCGCGGGGCGGCGTCGGCAAGGGGGACCGGGTCGCCTACCTGGGACTCAACCACCCGGCGATCCTGGAGGCGCTGTTCGCGGCGGCCCACCTCGGCGCGGTACTGGTCCCGCTGAACTTCCGCCTGGCCGGCCCCGAATTGGCCTATGCGATCGAGCACTCCGGCGCGCACACGGTGCTGGCCGACGAGCGGCACGCGGGTGTGATCGACGGCGTCCGGGACCGGTTGTCGGCGCACCGGTACATGGCGCTCGCCGGGGCCGGCCACGTCGAGGGATGGGAGGACGGGGACGAGCTGGTCGCCGCCGCCGCTCCCCTGCGGGAACGCGAGCCGGTGGACCCGTCCGACCCCGCGCTGATCATGTACACCTCGGGCACGACGGGCCGGTCCAAGGGTGTGGTGCTGACCCACGCCAACCTGTGGTGGCACAACATCGGGGTCGTGCTGGCGCTGGACATCGTGCACGACGACGTGTCGCTGCTGTGCGCGCCGATGTTCCACATCGGGGCGCTGAACGTCACCACGATCGCCACCTGGATCAAGGGCGGCCGGCTGGTGATCCACGAGGTGTTCGAGCCGGAGGCGGTGCTCGACGACCTGGAACGCGAGCGGGTCACCACGATGTTCGGGGTGCCGGTGATGTGCGAGGCGCTGTCCGCGCTGCCCGGGTTCGCCTCGGCCGACCTCTCCGCGCTGCGGTTGATCATCACCGGGGGTGCGCCGGTCCCGGTGGGGCTGATCCGCCGTTTCCAGGAGAGGGAGGTCGAGCTCGCGCAGGGTTACGGGCTGACCGAGGCCTCACCCGTGGCCTCGTTCCTGACCGCCGAGAACGCGCTGCGCAAGCTCGGGTCGGCCGGGCGTCCGCTGCTGCTGTGCGACATGCGGGTCGTCGGCGCGGACGGCACGCCGGCCCCGGTGGGCGTCGACGGGGAGATCCAGGTGCGGGGTCCCAGCGTCACCCCCGGCTACTTCCGCGACCCGGAGGCGACCGCGCTGGCCTTCGACGGTCAGTGGCTGCGCACCGGCGACGGTGGCCACCTCGACGACGACGGTTTCGTCTATATCGCCGACCGGATCAAGGACATGATCATCACCGGTGGTGAGAACGTCTACCCGGCCGAGGTCGAGGGTGTGCTGTTCGACCACCCGGCGGTGGCCGAGGTCGCCGTGATCGGCCGGCCCGACCCCCGGTGGGGCGAGCGGGTGTGCGCGATCGTGGTCACCGAGCCGCGCGCGACGGTGGACCTGGAGGAACTGCGCGCGTTCGCCGGGGAGCGGATCGGCCGGTACAAGCTGCCGCTGCAGCTGGAGATCGTGGACGCGCTGCCGCGCAATCCCACCGGCAAGGTGCTCAAGACCGAGCTCCGCAAGCGGTTCGGCTGAGCGCTCGGGCCTAGTCTCGAGTCGAGCTCGAGGGTCGGCGGCCGGTGACCCGCTCGCCCGCGCCGCTCGCCGCCACACGGTTCTCAGGGTCGACGCGCCCACCGGCGGGGCCGGCGACTCGGCGCCCGTCCCCGCCCGCTGGTCGGCCGAAGACGCGGCAGCCCCCGATCGCCCGCTGGGGTCGTGTGTAATTCATGACAAGCGCTCCCCAACACCGCGCGGACGAACCCCCGAAACGTCCGCCGGCTGGGCGGGGGGCGGGAGGGTCCGGCTCCCCAACCGACTCCCGCCCCCGGAGCCCATCCTCTTTCTCGCTAACCTGATCATCGGACGCACGTGGTGGCAGGGCGGGCGTTCCTCGGTGATTCCCGGTGGTACCCACGCCGACGAGACCAGGTAGCCATGTCGCAGCCGGAGCGGCCGCACGAGCAGATCCCGTACCCCACCGCGCCCGACCCCGCGCAGCCACAGCCCGCGGCGGAGAACGCCGGGGCCGACACGCCCCCGTCGCTGCCACCGGAGTGGCCGGACGTGCCCTGGACGCCGGACTCACCGACCGCCACCCCCTGGACGCCGGCCACCTCGTGGTCACCGAGCGATACGCCGGGCGGTCCGTCGGGCGCCACACCCGCCCGGCCCGCCGCACCCGAAGGCCAATCCCCGCCGGGGCCCGGCGGCCGCAACCCGTGGAAGTGGGTCGCCGCCGGGCTGGCGATCCTGCTGTTGATCCTGGTGGCCGGCATCGTGGGCCGGGTGACCGCGCCGTCGCAGCCCGCGGCGACCCAGGCCGCGCCGTCCCCGGCACCGCTGACCGACCCCGACCAGACTTACGGGCAGGCCCCCCAGATCACCCCGGACCCGTCCTCGCCGGACACCTTCACCCCGGCGCCCGGCTCACCGCCCACCTTCTACAGCGGACGCGGCAACGCCTCGGTGACGATCACCAAGGACCCGGGACCGGCGATCGTCCAGTTCGAGTGCGACAAGTGCACCGGCAACACCGTCCTGAAGTCGAACGGCCCCGAGTCGGTGCTGGTCAACACGGTCGGCAGCTACTCGGGCCGGCGGCCGATCGACCTGCAGGAGGGCAGCAGCACCACAACGATCAACGTCGGCGCGTCCAGCGACTGGCGGATGACCGTCTCCTCCGGGCTCGGCGCCGCGCGGGCCAGCGTCGAAGGTGCGCCCCTCACCGGCCAGGGCGACGACGTGGTGATCATGAACGGCAGTGCGACCAAGGCCCATGTCACCAATACCGGTGCGTCCGGCTTCATCGTCTACGTCGTCCCGGTGCAGTCGGCGACGGTCAGCCTCGCGGTCAACACCGTCGGCGCCTACGACGGGACCGTCGCGCTGAGCGCACCGGCGGTCGTGATCGTCCAATCGACCGGGGCCTGGACGATCACCCCGTCCTGATCGACCCCGTTCCATCGGCCTTTCCTGAAAGTCCGATATACGCTCGGTATACCCGTGGTGGTGCCCGGATACGAAAGCTTGCAGGATCGCCGAAAGCGCATTGAACTGCGGAGATGGTCGGCTGCCGTCGAATTCTGTAAACGCGGTCGGGCACTTCGGTGATGCAGGAAGAATTCGATGGATAAACCCCGCGTGTATTTCGTTCGGATCGAGCCGGCCCGCGCTCGGAGCACCCAACCGGCACCCGGCGGTACTGTCCCCGGCGATCTCCTCCGTCGCCCGGGACGAGGCCGCGGGGGCCGCAGTGCTGGTGTCGCCGTGGTGGTCCGGCCGGGCCGGGCCCGTTGTGATGAGGCCGCTGTGGTGCAGTCGAGAAAGGTCGCCCGCCCAGATGGTCCAAGCAGGCGCCCATTCGGCCGTGAATTCGCTGATCCGTTCGCGGGAGGATGACCCTCGGTAGATAACGATTCGGGCGTTTGTATGAACTTCCTATGAGTGTCACTCGAATGGCGGGCATATCCGGAGATCGCTTAACCCTTACGCTCCGCAGCGTCATTTTGTGAGGCGTGACACCGGATCGGCTCCCGTTGCCTCACACCCACCCGCCAAAGAGGTCCCCGCGTCTTTGGCGACCCCGGAGAGAGGCTCCCCCATGCACAAGCTCATGCGTATCGCCATGCCCGTAGTCGCCTGCGCGGCCCTCGCGGTGCTGTCGGCCGTACCCGCCCAGGCGGCGACCAGCGGTGGCACCGGCACCACCTTCACGATCACCGGCGGAGCGCTCTCGATCACCGTCCCGGGCTCGGCCAACCTGGGTTCCCAGCCGGCCGGGCTCACCGCGCTGACCGCCACCGGATCGCTGGGCGACGTCACGGTGAGCGACCTGCGCGGCCTGCTCACCACCTGGACCACCACCGCGCAGTCGACCAACTTCACCAGCGGTAGCGCCTCGGTGCCGGCCTCGAGCGTCAACTACGTGCCCGGTACGCCGAACATCGCGGGCAGCCTGACCTTCACTCAACTCCCGGCGACCGGCCTGGACACCCCGAAGACGGTGGCCACCGGAGCCACCATCGGCGCCAGCAACGCCTCGTGGAACCCGACCATCTCGGTGCTCCTGCCGGTCGGGACGACGGTCGGCACCTACACCGCCACCATCACCCACTCGGTCGTCTGACCCGAATCGACCCTCGAGAACTCAGACGGCGAGAGATCAACGTGCGAAGCTTCCTGCTCGCGCCGCTGCTGGTGGTCGCGGCCCTCACCGCGACCACCGGCACGGCGGCAGCCGCCACCTCCGTTCCGGTCACGGCGCCTTCCGGCCCGACCGCCAGGCCGGACACGGGTCCGGGCGCTGTGTCGGTCCCCGGTGGGATCGGCATCCGGCTGATGGACGTGCCCACCGAGGCCGCCGACGACCCCCGTGCCCGCGTGTACATCGTCGACCACCTCGCGCCCGGGGCGGTGATCCATCGGCGGGTGGAGGTCTCCAACACCACCCGGACACCGGTGCACGTCGCGCTGTACGCGTCGGCGGCCGGCATCAACGACGGGGCGTTCACCGGGGCCGACGGTCGCACCCAGAACGACCTGTCCTCCTGGACCAAGCTCGCCCAGAGCAGCCTCGACCTCGCTCCCGGGGCGAAGGTGCCGGACATGGTGACGGTGACCGTGCCGGCGGACGCCCCGTCCGGCGAGCAGTACGCGGCGATCTGGGCGGAGATCACCAGCGCCTCCCCCGGGGTCAGCCTGGTCAACCGGGTGGGGCTACGGATGTACGTCGACGTGGGCGGGGGCAACCCCGCACCGACCAGCTTCACGCTGGACTCGCTCACCGCGGTGCGTGGTCCGGACAACCGGCCCGCTGTCACCGTGCAGGTGCACAACGACGGCGGCCGCGCCCTGGACCTGTCCGGTGCGCTCTCGCTGTCCGACGGGCCCGGGTCGCTGAACGCGGGACCGTTCCCGGCGCAGGTCGGCAACACCCTGGCCCCCGGCCAGTCGCTGTCGGTGGCGATCCCGTTGGACGGCAAGCTGCCCGACGGGCCATGGCAGGCGTCGCTCACGTTGCGCAGCGGATTGACGGAGAAGACCGCCCAGGCTCGCATCCAGTTCCCGTCCGGGCCCGGGTCCAGTGATCCGGTGAGCCTGGGGAACCTGCTCGGCTCGCCCTGGGTGCTCCTGTTGCTGGCGCTTCTCGTGGCCGCGGCGATCGTGGGTGTGCTCGTCGCACGCCGCCGATCGCGCCGGTCCACCACCTGAGGCGGCGGGTGGGTCCGGTGCTCTGGGCCCGGACCCACCCGTACACCGCTCACCGCTCGTCGCGCCCGGGTCTGCCCGGCGCATATCTCCTGGCCCCCGAACGGTGGCCGACCAGTCAGAGGGCCGGGTAACACCATGCCGATCAGCCGAGCAGCACTTCGCTCTTCCGGGACGTTCGGTACCGGGATCCGCGCCGCGGCGATTCTGGTGGCCACCGTGACCTCGCTCGCGGTGCTCCCGGCGATGTCGCCGACCGGCACGGAGGTGGGCGTTGCGGCGGCGATGTACCTCGCCGGCTCGGGTTCGGGCTCGTCGGCGGACGGGTCCGGCGACGGGGGTGACGGCGGGTCCGGCGCGAAGTCCTCCGGCGGCAAGGCGGACAAGGAGGGCGGCAGCGACCAGGGCTCGTCGGGCGACGGGTCGAGCGACAAGGCCGGCGACGGGGGATCGGGCGGCGGCAAGTCCGGTGACGAAGCGTCGGGCAGCGGTCAATCCGGCGACGGCGAGTCGGACTCCGGCACGTCGGGCTCCGGTACCTCGGATCCCGGTACCTCGGGCTCCGGGACGTCAGGCGCCGGTGACGGGACGACGACGGAGGGCGCGGGCTCACAGGCCCCCGACCCGTCTCAATCCGCGACCCCGTCCACATCAGCGGTCCCGTCCACGCCGCCGTCCGCCCCGCCCACACCGACGGACGTCCCGGCCGCGCCCGTCGAGACCCGCTGGAAGATCGAGGTGGAGCCGGGGGACCAGACCGTCCCCGCGGGCGAGAAGGTGCTGTTCACGGCCAAATACTCGGCGGAACCCGCGTCCGACGCGCCGGTGACCATCCGCTGGCAGACCGCGCACGGAAAGGATGGCCCCTGGTCCGACGTGGACGGCGCCACCGGCGAGGAGATGCAGGTGACCGCCGGGCCGGACGTGGACGGTGCGCTGTTCCGGGCCGAGGTCACGGGTGAGAAGGGATCCGGGGCCGGCACGTCTGCCCCGGTGACACTGCACGTGGACGCGGCCGGAGCGCTCTACGGGACGGTGGCCGACCCGACGATCGACCTCGGCCAGGAGCAGACCGCCGTCGGACACAACTTCGTGCCCGGAAGCAAGGTCAAGATCAGCATCGAGCCCGACGGGATGGACCTGGGTACCGTCGAGGCCGCCCCGGACGGCACCGTCACCAAACGGTTCGACACCAGCCGCCTGCTGGCCGGTCAGCACACCGTGACCTGGACGCCCATGGCCCCCTGAGGCCGCCCCGCCGGGTACCCGATCGGGCACCTGTGACGTTCCCGTCCGAGACGGTTAGATCACGAGCATCGACCGCCCGGCTCGGGAGCGGAGGGGAGCCGATGAGACTGCGCTACCCGGACGTCGCGGCCCGGGCCGCGCACTACGAGAGCGTGTACGCGCTGCTCACCCACCCGACCGAGGCCCGGGCGCTGTGGATCCGGACCACCGTTCAGAAGCGGCCGGGGCAGCCCGCGACCGGGGCGCTGTGGTTCACCTGGTCGACCGGGTCCGGCGTCCGGGCGGGCAAACTGAACGCGCTGCCCGTGTCCCCCGGCGGGCACGGGATCGTGGTCGGAGAGCCCGGGCGAGTCGGGGGCGCGGAGGTCGGGGAGCCCGGCCCGGGTGGGGAGGCGGATGCCGGGCACGCGACCCAGGGGCCGGCCGGTAGCCGCGGCACGATCGCACTCGCCGACCTGCACGCGCGTTGGGACGTGGCCTTCGCCCCCCGCTCCGGCCCGCTGGAACACCTGGCACCGGCCGCCCTCTACCGCGCGCCGCTGCCCAGGACGAAGGCGACGTCCCCGGTCCCCGACCTCGACGCCACCGGCACCCTCACGATCGACGGCGAGACCATCGACCTCACCGGCTGGACCGGGATGCTCGGCCACAACTGGGGCACCGAGCACGCCGCCCGCTGGATCTGGCTGCGCGCCGCCGGGCTCGGCGCCGGCGCCGCCGGGCTCGGCGCTGACGCCGCTGGTGGCGGAGCCGACGCCGCTGGTGGCGGAGCCGACGGGGATGGCTGGCTGGACGTCATCCTCGGCCGGGTCCGCGTCGGTCCGGTGCTCACCCCATGGACCGCCTTCGGGACGTTGTACCTGGACGGACGCCGGCACCGGCTCGGCGGCCTGCTCAACCGGGGCACCGCGGTCACCCTGCACCCGGGCGGGGCGGACATCACCCTCACCGGCGGCGGCGTCACGGTGGTCACCCGGGCGACCGCGGCCCTGTCGAGCACCGTCGGCTGGCAGTACGCCGACCCGGTCGGCGGCCGGCATGAGGTCGTCAACTGCTCGGTCGCGGAAATGACCTTGGACGTCGTCCGCGACGGCCGGCGCCTCCACCTCAGCCCGGTGGTCCGGGGAGTGCTCGAGGTGGGCGGCGACGAGCGGGCCTTCGACGTGCCGCTCCAACCCTTCCCGGACTGACGGGACGCCACCGGCCGGGTGGGTTTCAATGTCCCGGGGGACACCGCGGCCGGACGTGCGCCTCGGCGGCGCCGACCCGCCGCGGCCCCCGACCCCGCCCGGCTCAGCCGACGGGGTTGGCCGCCGGGTCCCAGGTGACCAGGACGTGCTCGATGCCCCGGTGGGAGACGTTCGGGTTGTAGACCCACTCCTGGCCGGGCACCAGCTGCACGTGCGGCAGCCGCCTGGTCAGCTCCTCGAGGATGACCTTCAGCTCCAGCAGGGCGAGCTGCTCACCCAGGCAACGGTGGCGGCCCCGACCGAAAGCGAGGTGGCGCCGAGCGTTCGCTCGGTGGATGTCGAGCTGGTCGCCGTGCGGGAACACGTTGTCGTCGTGGTTGCCCGAGGCCAGCGCGATCATCACCGTCTCACCGGCCGGGATCGTGACATCGCCGATGGTCAGCGGCTTGAGTGTGGTGCGGCGCCAGTGCGGGACCGGGGTGGCGAAGCGTAGGCACTCGTCGACGGCGGCCGGGATGAGCGACGGGTCGGCGCAGATCGCGTCCCACTGGTCCCGATGCTCCAGCAGCGCCCGGAACGAGTTGCCGGCCGAGTTGGTGGTGGTCTCGTGGCCGGCGAACAGCAGCTGCAACATCAGCGTGTAGCAGTCCGGCACGGAGAACAGGCGCCCGTCCTCGAACTCCCGCATCCGCTGGATGTAGTGGCTCATGATGTCCTCACCCGCGTTGTTCGACGTCACTGCGTCCAGGCGGGCGTCCACGTGGCGCTTGGCGTACTCCCAGTACTTGGCGATGCCCTTGGCGTCCTCCACCTGCTCGTCGTCGGTGGGGATGCCGAAGCCGAACTTCCCGTTGCCCTTCGCGTACTCGCGGACCATCTCCATGTCCGCCTCGGGCACCCCCATCAGCTGGAAGATCACCCAGGCCGGGATCTCGTGGACGAAGTCGCGGACCAGGTCGGCCTCGCCCCGGTCGACGATGCCGTCGAGCTTGCGCGTGACCAGCTCACGGATCTGCGGCTCGTAGGTCTGCACGATCTTGCCGTGCAGACGCTCACGCAGCGCGTTGCGTTTGGGTGCATGGTCGGGCGGGTCCTCGTCGACGATGCTGTTGTCGACCTTGATCCCGGCCTCGACGATGACGGCCAGCGCCTCCGGGCAGGGCGGCTTGATGAGGTTCAGCGCACCGTTGGCCGAGACGGTGCCGCCGCCGGTGAGGTTCTCGATCTCGTCGATGTCGGCGTAGCGGGTCACCACCCAGAACCCCAGCCGCGGGTTGTAGAACACCGGCTGCTCGGCGCGGGCGCGCGTGTAGAAGTCGTACATGGTGTGCGGGTTGAGCGGGTCGAAACTCTCCCCGATCTCCCCGACGGGGCGCTCCGAAGAGGACAAAGTCGTCATGCCGCGAACGTTAGGGGCCGCCTGCCTGCGGCGATATCCACATCGCGCGG
>Ga0310811_10011396_pt1 | contig 11528 bp, 8 predicted proteins | sample YCmetagenome_FD_207642 | JGI IMG/M metagenome (GOLD analysis project Ga0310811, IMG submission 207642) | Soil microbial communities from experimental microcosm in Duke University, North Carolina, United States - YC | ecosystem: Engineered > Artificial ecosystem > Soil microcosm > Unclassified ... | reverse complement strand
CGCCCCGCCGGAAACGAAGCGCAGGTCGAGGCCGGCGGCCTGGATCGCCTTGGCGATGAGGGCGGCCCGGCGCAGATGGCCGATGCCCAGGAGATGCTGGACGTAGAAGAGGACCACCGGTCTCAAGCGTCAGTCTCCAGCGGCAGGTTCAACTGCCGCAGCGAAGGCGTGCCGTCCTCCGCCAAGCCATAGATATGCAAGGCGAAATCGGCCAGGCGCTGGGGCGGCTCGCCCAGCATCGGCCAGCCCGTCGCCAGCGCATAGATCGCCCGGATCACGGCCTTATGGGTCACCGCCAGCCGGTCGCGGCCCTCGCGCCCGATCTCGGCCAGCAGGGGCCGGATCCGGGCCTGGACCTGGCGCGGGCTCTCGCCGCCAGGGGCCTGGAAATCGAGGCCGCGGCCCTCGATCTCGGCCATGACCGGCCCTAGCTCGGCCCGGAGATCGCTGAGGCGCCGGCCCTCCCATTCCCCGAAGCTCATCTCGATCAACCGCGGCTCGACCGGCGCCTCGGCATGGCCGAGCAGCGCCGCGGTCTCTCGCGCCCGCCGCAGGGGGCTGGTCAGCCAGGCGAAGCCGGCGACTTCCGGCGCCAGCCGCCAGCGGGCGACGGCCGCGCGGCCTTCGGACGAGAGCGGCAGATCGGAACGGCCCTGGAGGCGGCGTGAAGCCGTCCAGTCCGTGGGGCCGTGGCGGAGCAGGGCGAGCAAGGCCATGGTCAGGCCCCCTCGGCGCAGGTGTCGGCCAGGGCCCGGTCCAGGATCTGGGCCGCGCTGCCGATGTCATGGCGGCGGCGGACATTCTCGCGGGCGGCCGTGCCCATGGCGGCCCGGCGGGCCGGGGCCTCGATCAGGGTGCGGGCCGCGGCCGCGAAGGCGCCGATGTCGCCCGGCAGGGTCAGCAGGCCTGTGAGGCCGTCGGCCACGAGGGAAGGCACGCCGCCCACGGCCCCGGCCACCACCGGCAGGCCGGCGGCCTGGGCCTCCAGCAAGGCCATGCCATAGGCCTCGTTGATCGCGGGCCAGAGGCAGAGGTCGGCGGCGGCATGGCAGGCCGCGACCTCTGTCTCGTCGAGACGGCCCAGAAAGCGGAGCCGGTCGGCGCCCAGCGGCGCCAGGGCCGCCGCGACCTCGGGCCGGGCCGGACCATCGCCGACGAGGAGAAGCTGCCAGGGAAGATCGAGAAGGCCCGCCAGGGCCTGGCCCAGGATCCGGTAGGAAGCGAGCTTGTCGCCCGGGCGCATCATGGCGACGGTGAGCAGCCAGGGTTTGGCCGTATCCAGCCCGTGACGTATGGCGATCGCCTGTCGCTCGGCCGCCCGGGGGCCGGCAAGGCGGCTGAATTCCGCCAGGTCGAGGAAGGCCGGCAGATCGACCAGGCGATGGGGCAGGCGAACCAGGGCCTCCAGCCCCTCCCGGTCCGCCGGGTTGATGACGAAGACCCGTGCCGCCGCCCGGAGCGCCGCCGATGTGGCGTCATGGCCCAAGGCGTAGGCTCCGCCGGCGCGTTTGCCCGCGACCGAGGCTTCGGCGACCAGATAGGGGATGGCCAGCGCCCGGGCGATCTCCGGCCCCAGCCAGTCCGGCGCCTTGTAATAGAGGTGATAGGTGAACCAGGCCGCCGGGCGTTCGGCGGGCGGGCGGGCGGCATAGAGGGCCAGCAGCCGCGCGCGTTCGGCGGCGGCGGCTTCGGCCACCGCCTGCTGCGCGGCGCCCTCGGCCCGGCGGCTGGCGAGCCGGCTGGCGAGCTCGACCTGATGGCCCGCCTGCTCCCAGGCCCGGGCCAGGAGCTGGGCCATGCGCCGGTCGCCGGAGGGGACGGGATGATCGGGCGGCTTCAGCGGCGCGTAGAAGGCTAGGCGCATGCGGCTGCCACCCGCCCGAACTTGCCGGTGAGCTGGGCGATGCCGGGGGCGAAGCCGAAATCGCTGACGAGCCGGGCCTGGCCGGCGTCCCCCAGCCGGGTGCGCAAGCCGGGGTCGACGATCAGCCGGCCGATCGCGGCGGCCAAAGCGGCGGGGTCGCCGGCCGAAACCAGCAGCCCCGTCTCGCCCTCGATCAGCAGCTCCTCGATGGCGCCCGCCCTCGTGGCCACGGTCGCGAGGCCCTGGCTGGCGGCCTCCATCAGCACATTGGGCAGGCCGTCCCGGTCACCGTCGCGGGCGGTCCGGCTGGCGAGCGCGAAAAGATCGGCGGCGCGCAGGGCGGCCAGGATCTCGGCCTGGCTCTGCGCCCCGCGCCAGGTGATGCGGGGGGTGAGCCCGAGGCTTTCCGCCTGCGCCTTGAGGGCCGGCAGCAGCGGCCCGCCGCCGATATGGACGAAGCGCCAGGCGAGCTCGGGCGGCAGCAGGGCCAGGGCGGCCAGCAGATCGTCGAAGCCCTTCTTCTCCACCGCCCGGCCGATGGAGAGGATGACGACGGGATCGCCGGCATCGCGCCCGTCACGGGGCGGGCGTGGGGCTGTCGCGGCGGGGAAGCGGGCGAGGTCGAGGCCGTGGCGGATCAGGGTCACCTTGCCCGGCTCCGGCGCCAGCGATCTCAGATGCTCGGCGCCGAGCGCCGTGCAGGTCACCAGCCAGTCGCAGGCCCCGAGCTTCTCCCGCTTCTCCCAATCCGGCGTCGTCCAGATGTCCTTGGCATGGGCCGAGACGCTCCACGGCTTGCCCGTCATCAAGGCGGCATAGCGGGCGACGGAGGCCGGGGTGTGCAGGAAATGCGCGTGCAGCCGCGTAATGTCTCCCGGTAGCTCGGCCGCCAGCACCAGCGCCTGGCCGAAGCGCCGGCCGCGGTTGGAGGTCGGATCGCGGCGGAGGTCGGCGAGCCAGGCCCGGAAAGCCGCGCGATAGCCCGGCAGCCGCCGCGCCTTCCACCAGCCGGCCAGCACCCGCCCCGGCTCGCGCCAGAGATATTCCGGCAGATAGGCGACGGGCGCCTGGATCTCGGCGGTGATGGGATGGGTCTTGCGGTCGGTCGGATGGCGCAGCGACACGATTCGGATCTTGAGCCCCGCCTTCTCCAGCCCGCGGATCTCCTGGGCGATGAAGGTCTCCGACAGCCGCGGATAGCCCTTCAGCAGAAAGACGATCTCGCCGGGGCTGGCCGGTCTGGGTGCGGGCTCGTTCACGCGCGGGAGGCCGCGGCCAAGGCGTTGCGCCTCCTGCGCCCTCCTTCAGCAGCTACTTTCTTCTCCCTCCCCCTGCGGGCCGTCAGGCCCGCGCTTTGACGGGGGAGGGCCGGGGTGGGGGTGGCCGTATTCTCAACCAGACGCGGCCGAGGCAGCGCCGATTCCTCATGATCCGCTGACGCGGATCCGGCCCCCCACCCTAACCCTCCCCCGCAAGGGGGGAGGGGACACAAGGGAAGGACGGCTCGGCTCATGGACATACCAAGCGCTTTCGGGGAATGACGACGAATTCAGGTGCCAGCAGAGAGACTACCGGCGGGCGCGGCGGCGGGCCACGGTGAGCTGCGGCCGGCGGCCGCGGGAGAGCCATTTGTTCACGAGCCGCTCGACATTGAGCTGGCCGTCCAGCAGCCCGGGCACCACCACCTGGGAGGGGAGCTGCTGCTGCGGCAGATGGCGCAGCGCCGTCGCCATCGCCTTGGGGTCCTTGATGTCGTCCTCCACCAGCACGCGGCAGAGGCCGAGCTCCTGGCCGCGGGCGGCGCGGATATATTGCTCCATGCGCGGCTTGGTGCGCGGCACGATGAGGGCGCGTTTGTCGAAGGAGAGGATCTCGCAGAAGGTGTTGTAGCCGCCCATGGCGACGACGCCGGCGGCGCGCTCCATCAGGGTCTCGAGCTGGGCGTCGAAGGTGATGGCTTCCACCTTCTTCAGCTTGGCGGCGCGGTTGAGGAACTCCAGCTGGCGCTCCGACTGCATGAAGGGCCCGAGCACCAGCAGCGCCGGCAGGGGCATGGCCTTGTCATGCTCATAGGCCTTCAGCACCCAGTCGATGATCCCCTCGCCGTCGCCCCCGCCCCCGGTGGTCACCAGGATATAGGGCCCGCTGATCTTCTTCAGCGGCGTCGGCGGCAGCGGGGTATGGGGCAAGGTGCGGCGCAGATAGCCCGTGTAGGTCATGCGCTTGCGCACCGATTTCGGCAGCTCCACCCCTTCCAGGGGATCGCAGATCTGCGGCAGGCCATAGACCCAGATGTCGTCGTAGAGATCGCGCAAGGCCGGCACGACGTTCTTGCGCTCCCACTCGGGGGCCAGCAGGTCGGGATCGTCCATGACGTCGCGCAGGCCCAGGATCAGCGGCACGCCGCGGTCCTTCAGCATCCAGAGCGTGTTCTCGATCTCGCCCCGAAGGCCCAGCGGCTCCTTGTCGACGATGAAGATGTCGGGATTAAAGATGTCGGCGGTGTGGTGCATGATCGAGCTGCGGATCTGCAGCGTCTGATCGATGTCGATATGGAGGTTGAGGGAGGTGTAGTCCCCGTTGCGCAGCTTGATGACGCCGGGGACGCGCACGAAATCCACCCGGGCGCGGAAGTCGAAGCTGCCGATGATCGGCGAGCCCGACATGATCAGGACCGAGAGCTCCTTGTCCTCCTGCACCAGGGCATGCGCGATCGCGCGGCAGCGCCTGAGATGCCCGAGACCGAAGGTGTCGTGGCTGTAGATAAGTATCCGGGCATCCCTCATGCCGGCTTCTCCGCAGCGCTCCGCCTGTCCCCGATATCCATTTTTCGAGGCCGGACTATGCCATGGGCGCCCCGCGGGCGGATAGAGAAGATTCCATGGCAACCGGGGCGTGTCGATAAACCCGCCGGCCGGGCGCCACGTTCCCCCTATGATCGTTCCGTCGGCCGCCGAGATAAGCTAGTGTAACCTCAAAGCCCCTGGGAACCGGGGCCGGTAGAGGCGATGGAACGCAATCTTTTCAAATACATACTGAAGCACAGCCTGCGCGATCAGGTGTTGATCCTGATCGTGGTCGCGGTCTCGCTCGCCTTCTATTACGTGTCCCTCGACCTGCCGAAGACGATCGTCAATGCGATCCAGCATCTGACCGGTCACCCCGAGCGGGTCACGACCTTCATGCATCTGGAATTCGGGCTTCCCGGCTTCCTGGGCGGCGGCAAGTGGCTGTTGTTCGACGGCTTCCACCTCGGGCGGGAAGCCTATCTGATCGCGATCTGCCTCCTGTTCCTGGTCTTCGTGGTCATCAACAACTGGTTCAAGATCTACATCAACACGGCCAAGGGCCGCATGGGCGAGCGCATGCTGCGCCGCATGCGCTACGAGCTCTTCGACAAGGTGCTGCGCTTCCCCCAGGCCCAGTTCCGCAAGGTGAAGCAGGCCGAGATCTCGACCATGATCAAGGACGAGGTGGAGCCGCTGGGCGGCTTCATCGGCGATGCCTTCGTCCAGCCGGCCTTCCTCGGCGGCAATGCGCTGACCGCCCTCTATTTCATGCTGCAGCAGAGCTTCTGGCTCGGCGGGGTGGCGGTGATCGTCCTGCTGGTCCAGGCGGTGGTGATCCCCAAGCTGCGCAAGAAGATCCTGATCCTGGGCAAGCAGCGCCAGCTGACGGCGCGCACCCTCGCCGGCCGCATCGCCGAATGCGTCGACGGCTCGGTCGAGATCCACGCCCATGACACCTCGAACTACGAGCGCGCCGACATCGTCGAGCGGCTCGGGCGCATCTACCAGATCCGCTTCGAGCTCTATCAGCGCAAATTCGCGGTCAAGGGGCTGAACAATTTCCTGGCCCAGGTCACGCCCTTCACCTTCTATCTCCTGGGCGGGCTGCTGGCCTTCGCCGGACAGGTCGACCTCGGCATCATCGTCGCCGTCATCAACGCCTATAAGGATCTGCCCGGGCCGGTGAAGGAACTGATCGATTGGGATCAGCAGCGCCAGGACGTGCAGATCAAATACGAGCAGGTGGCCGAGCAGTTCGAGCCGGAGGGCATGCTGCCCGAGGCGCTTCAGGCGCTGCCCAAGGAGCCGCTGCCCCCGCTCGCCGGCGACATCGCCCTCAATACCGTGATCGTCGCCGACGACAACGGCGTCAAGCTGCTGGACAGCTTGAGCACGACGATCCCCGACGGCGAGCAGGTCGCCCTCATGGGCGAATCCGGATCGGGGGTCGAGATCCTGGCCCAGGCGATGATGCGCCTGCTGCCCCTGACCGCGGGCGGCATCACCGTCGGCGGCCATGATCTGGCGGCTGCGCCGGAATCCGTGACCGGCCGCAGCATCGGCTATGCCGGGCCCGAAGCCTATCTGTTCCCGCTCAGCGTGCGCGAGAACATCATCTATGCCCTGAAGCATGCGCCGCTGCGCCCGGCGGTCTATGACGAGGCCGGGCGGAAGGCGCGCGATAACTTCGACCGCGAGACGCGCCGGGCGGGCAATCCCGTGATCGACATCACCGCGGACTGGGTCGATTACGAATCGGCCGGGGCCACGGACATGAGCAGCCTCGACGACCGGATCATCGAGACCCTGGCGCTGGTCGAGTTCGAGGACGACGTCTATCAGTTCGGCCTGCGGGGGACGATCGACCCCAGCGCGCAAAGCGAGCTCGCCGCAAAATTCATCGAGGCCCGGGTCGATCTCCGCCACCGCCTCGACGATCCGGCGCTCTCCACCCTGGTCGAGCCCTTCGATGTCGACCGCTACAACAAGAACATGTCGCTGGTCGAGAACCTGCTGTTCGGGACCCCGGTCGGGCCGGAGCTGCAGCCCGACCGCATCGCGCGCAATCCCTATCTGCTCAAGGTGCTGGCCGATGCCGGCCTCACCGAGACCCTGGCCGATGTCGGCCGGCGCATCGCCGAGACCATGGTCGAGCTGTTCGCCGACCTGCCGCCCGGCCATCCCTTCTTCGAGCAGTTCAGCTTCATCTCGGCCGAGGATCTGCCGGAATACCGGGCGCTGCTCGGCCGGCTGGGCAAGGCCTCCGTCGCCACCTTGCCGGCGGAGGACCGCAACCGGCTGACCTCGCTCGCCTTCCCCTATGTCGAGGCGCGCCACCGCCTGGGGCTGATCGATGCCGAGCTCGAGGCCCGGCTGCTCGAGGCCCGCCACGCCTTTGCCCGCGGCCTGCCGGCGGCACTGAAATCAGCGGTCGAGTTCTACGACGTCGACAAATACATCGGCGCCGCCTCGGTGCAGGACAACATGCTGTTCGGCCGCATGGTCTATGGCCAGGCCCAGGCCGCCGCCCGCATCGGCAAGCTGATCGGCGAGGTGCTGGACGAGCTCAAGCTGCGCGGCGCGGTGCTCCGCATCGGCCTGGAATATCAGGTCGGCATCGCCGGCAAGCGCCTCTCCCATGTCCAGCGCCAGAAGCTTGGCCTGGCGCGGGCGCTGCTGAAGCGGCCGCATTATCTGATCATCAACGAGGCGGTCTCGCTGATCGATACGGTCGGCCAGACGCGCATCCTGGCCAATCTCCTGAAGGCGAGCGAGGGCCGCACCGTGCTGTGGGTGCTGCGCCATCCCCGCGATGCGGAGGCCTTCAAGCGCCTCATCGTCCTGAAGGACGGCCGCATCGCCGAGCAGGGACCGGCGAAGGAGCTTCTGGCCCGCAAGGCCAAGGCGGCGGAAGGAATGGCCGCGCAATGACGCGGCGCCTGCCGATGAGTGGCGGCATGGCGACGGGCGGTAAAGGGCCTGGTGGGACAACGCCGGGGGAAACAGGGAAGGGCGGCGCAATGAGGGAAGACCGATGAGCATCAACGAAGAAGTCGAGATGCTGCGCAAGATCCAGCTCTTCGCCAAGGTCGAGCCGGCCAAGCTGAAGCTGCTGGCCTTCACCAGCGAGCGGGCCGTGTTCGAGCCCGACGAGGTCCTGTTCCATCAGGGCGACCAGGCCGATGCCGCCTATATCATCATCGATGGCGAGGTCGCGGTGGATGTGGAATCCCCGGGCGGCGGGCGCACCCGGGTCGCCCATCTCGGCCGCGATCAGATCGTCGGCGAGATGGGCATCATCGGCGACGTGCCGCGCACCGCGACGGTGACGGCGACGGGCCGCACCACCACCCTCAAGATCACCAAGGATCTCTTCTTCCGCCTGGTGACCGATTTCCCGACCATGGCCGTGGAGCTGATGCGCGTGCTGGCCAGCCGCGTCGAGCACACCAATGCGCTCCTGCGCGAATGCCGGGACAAGCTCGCCGCCGTGAACTGATCGGGTCGATCCCACGCTTCAATGATTCCCGCGTCCCTTTGTATTCCCTCCCCCCTTGCGGGGGAGGGTTAGGGCGGGGGGTCGGATCCGCGTCCGCGGATCACAATGAGGCTGTGCGGCGCCCATTGCATCGTTGAGAATACGGCCACCCCCACCCCGGCCCTCCCCCGTCAAAGCGCGGGCCTCACGGCCCGCAGGGGGAGGGAGAAGAAAGAATAGCCCGCAGTCGGCGAGATACGACATGGAAGGAAATCCGGCATGAGCCGTCTCGACAGCATGATCCGCCGCCTGACGATCCAGCGCGCCAGCCTGGACTGGGCGATCACCCAGCTCGCCGGGCTGAAAGGCCCGGTGCTGGAGTTCGGGCTGGGCAACGGCCGCAGCTACGACCATCTGCGCGAGCATCTGCCGAACCGCGACATCTATGTCTTCGACCGCCATGTCGCCGCCCATCCCGACTGCATCCCGCCCGCCGATCGCATGATCCTGGGGGATTTCAACGACACCGCCCCGGAAGCGGCGAAGCGCTTCGCCGGCCAGGTGGCGCTGATCCATGCCGATGTCGGCAGCGGCGACCACGCCGCCAGCCGGGCGCTCGCCGCCGGGCTCGTCCCGCATTGGACCGCCATGCTCGCCGACGGCGGCCTCATCATCGCCGACCAGCCCATCCAGGCCGACGGCCTCGAGCCCCTCCCCCTGCCGGAAGGCGCACCCGGCCGCTATTTCATCAGCCGGCGTGTGAAGCGGTAGGGCGTTAAGGGAAGTTCACCACGGAGTCACGGAGGGCACGGAGCGGGCTCCGCCCGGCCTTTCGCCTTGCCCGGTCAAATCCCTACGGCTGCTCGTCGCGAACCGGAAAAGCCTCGCGCTCTTTTCCGTCATGTCGGCGAAGGCCGACCATCCACGAGTTTGTCGGCCGCGAATTCGGCGGGGGTGCATCAGCCTCGCTTCCTCAACCGTCATGACCGTCGCGGCGAACATTGCGTGTGATGCAGGCAAACTCGTGGATGGTCGGCCTGCGCCGACCATGACGGCTTTGAGAAGGGGAACGCGCCGGCGGGGAGTGAGCGAGCAGGTACCACTCCTCCGTGCTCTCCGTGACTCCGTGGTGAATCTTTCTTGCTTGCGTCAGCGGAAGTGGGCATTAGGCCAGATCCACCATCACAGGCACATGGTCCGAGGCCTGGGCCCAGCCGCGGGCCTCGCGCAGGACGCGGGCGTCGGCGACATCCGGGGCCAGCGCGGGCGTCACCCAGATGTGATCGAGGCGGCGGCCGCGGTCCGACAGATTCCAGTCGACCGCGCGGTAGCTCCACCAGCTGAAGAGCTTCTCGCTGGGCGGGATGATCTTGCGCACCGCGTCGACCCAATGGCCCGCTTCCTGCAGGCGGCCCAGCTTCTCCACCTCGATGGGCGTGTGGCTCACCACCGAGAGCAGGCTCTTATGCGACCAGACGTCGGTTTCCAGCGGGGCGACGTTGAGGTCGCCCAGCATGATCATCTTGCGGCCCTCGCGCCGGCCTTCGGCGAACCAGGAGGTGGCCTCGTCGAGGAAGGCGAGCTTATGGGCGAATTTCACATTCACCTCGGGATCTGGAATATCGCCGCCCGCCGGAATGTAGAAATTATGCAGCTCGATGCCGCCGGGCAGCCGGGCCAGCGCATGGCGGCAATCCTGCTTCTCGCACCAATCCCTTCCGTCGGGCATCTCCAGGGGCAGGCGCGACAGGATGGCGACGCCGTTGTAGCCCTTCATGCTGCGCAGATGGATTTCGCCATATCCCAGGGCGCGGACCGCCTCGAAGGGGAAATCCTGCGGCTGCGCCTTCACCTCCTGCAGGCAGATGACGTCGGGCTGCCATTCGCTGGCGAGCCGCGCGAGGGAATCCAACCGCTGGCGGATGGAGTTGACGTTCCAGCTGACGATCCGGGTCATGTCGCTTTTAGGTTATATTTCGGAATGGAGGGGGGTCGCTTCGTGGTTCACTATGGGGGAATGTGTCCGCGCATCCAAGCCTCGCGATCACGCGGGCAGGTTGACATCGGGGGAGCAAGGAACCTGCTGAGGGTACCGCGGCGCCTGAAGCGCGTGCGCCTGCGCGCCGGCGCAAATTCGAGGCAAGGTCCCGCGAGACCCGCATGATGGACCTGCTCACATATCTCTGCCTGATCTTCGTGGCCTTGGGGACAGTCCCCACTTTGGTATCCTTCGCCCAGTTCGTGATGGTCGGCCTGCACGGCATCTGGAACCACTACTCGAAATGCGCCGATTACACGCCGCGCGTGGCCTTCGTGCTGCCGGCCTGGAACGAAGCCGAGGTGCTGGGGAGAAGCATCGATTCCCTGATGCAGATCGACTACCCGGCCGGCGCCTGGCGAATCTACGTCGTGGACGACGCCAGTACCGACCACACCCCCGAGGTCATGCGCGAGAAGATGGTGCAGTATCCCGGTTCCGTCTTCCATCTCAGGCGCGAGAAGGGCGGCCAGGGCAAGGCCCACACGCTCAATCACGGCATCACGGCCATCCTCGACGAGAACTGGGCCGAGGCCGTGATGATCATGGATGCCGATGTGCTCTTCGAGCCTCTGACCCTGCGGCGCATGACTCGCCATCTTGCCGATCCTGAGATCGGGGGCGTCACGGCCTATGTCAAGGAAGGCAGCACGCCGGACCACCTGCTGTCGCGCTTCATCGCCTTCGAGTACATCACGGCCCAGGCCGCGGCGCGGCGCGCCCAGAACGTCATGGGGGCGATGGTCTGCATGGCCGGCGGCGCCCAGCTCCACAGCCGCGAGAACCTGCTGGCGATCGGCGGCGCCATCGACACCAGCACCCTCGCCGAGGATACCTACACCACCTTCAAGACCCAGCTCGCCGGGCGGCGCGTGGTGATCGATGCCAACGCCATCGTATGGGCCGAGGAACCCGACAGCATAGCGGCCCTATGGAAGCAACGCCTGCGCTGGGGCCGGGGCAATCTGCAGATCACGGCGGCCTTTCGTCATCTCTGGTTCACCAGCGGCCGGCTTACCACCTTGGGCGGCCTGCCCTTCGGCCTTCTGTGGTTCAGCGCGGCCCTGACGCCCTTGTTCATGATCCTGGGGGCGGTGGGTTTGGTCGGCCTCTATTTCCTGTGGGCCCCCTGGGCGAAGGAGGCCTTCGACGTCTTCTGGCTTGCGACCTTCGTCGTCTATCTCGGGGAAACGCTGTTCTGCTTTGCCATCGATCCCGCCGCCAGCCGCAAATGCTGGCTCGAGGGCTTGATCTTTCCCGGCCTGGTGTCGGTCGCCCTGATGGTCGTCGCGATCTCGGGCGTGAAGCTCACCGGCTCGACCGATCGGCTGTCCCTCGCGACCTGGTCCTGGGGCGACA
>Ga0310811_10011395_pt1 | contig 11528 bp, 7 predicted proteins | sample YCmetagenome_FD_207642 | JGI IMG/M metagenome (GOLD analysis project Ga0310811, IMG submission 207642) | Soil microbial communities from experimental microcosm in Duke University, North Carolina, United States - YC | ecosystem: Engineered > Artificial ecosystem > Soil microcosm > Unclassified ... | reverse complement strand
GCGCGGCCATTTCACAGGTGAAAAAGTATCGGTCCGTTATCGTGGCGATTTCCTCGAGGTCGATCCGTCGAAGGTGAATTACATGGATGTTTCTCCGAAGCAGCTCGTTTCCGTGGCGGCCGGTCTCATCCCTTTTTTGGAACACGACGACGCGAACCGTGCGCTGATGGGTTCCAACATGCAACGCCAAGGCGTGCCACTGATTGTTTCTGAAATGCCGCTGGTTGGCACCGGTCTCGAAGAAAAAGTCGCACGCGATTCCCACGCAGTTGTTCTGGCGGCCGATAGCGGCAAGGTCGCTTCAGTCACCGCCGACCAAATTATCATTACAAAGGACGGCCATCTGCCCGAGAGCAAAAAGAAGATAAAAACCGATTCCGAGTCCGGAATCCACGTTTACGAGCTGCGGAAATTCATGCGGTCCAACGCCGGCACCTGCGTGAATCAGAAACCGATCGTTCACAAAGGCCAGCACGTGAAGCGGGGCCAAGTCATCGCCGATGGGCCGAACACCGATCGTGGCGAGTTGGCACTGGGCCGGAACGTGCTCGTCGCGTTTATGCCGTGGAACGGCTACAACTTCGAGGACGCGATCATGATCTCGGAGAAGGTCGTGAAGGAAGATATTTATACCTCCATTCACATCGATGAATTCGAGATCGGTGCACGCGATACAAAGCTCGGGCCGGAGGAAATTACTCGCGACATTCCCAATGTAAGCGAAGAGGCTCTGCGCAATTTGGGTCCCGATGGTGTCGTGCGAGTCGGTGCGGAGGTGAAGCCCGGCGATATTTTAGTCGGAAAAATCACGCCGAAAAGCGAAACGGAACTGGCTCCGGAAGAGCGGCTGCTTCGAGCCATCTTTGGAGAGAAAGCCGCCGACGTAAAAGACACGTCACTTACCGTGCCGTCCGGAACGTACGGCATTGTGATGGACGTAAAGGTATCGTCCCGGCGCGAAGTCTCACGCGAGAAGCTTACTCCGGCAGAAACCAAACGGCAGCTCAAGAGCATCGGCGAAGATCACAAGCGGAAAAGAGAGGGGCTCATTGAGCAGCTCACCGATTCCCTTTCGAACGTACTGCTCGGAGAAAAAATTCCCCTCGACGTCGTGAACGCCAAGAGCGGTGAAATTATTATCCCGGCCAACCGCAAGATCACCAAGACGCTTTTACGAAAACTCGCGACTGCCCACGATCACATCGAAATCGATCCCAGCCCGATCCGAAATCGGATCCGCGAAATCATTGGCGGATACGAACACAAGTTCGCGGAGCTGGAACTCGAAAAGGATCGCGCGACTGACCGTGTCGAAAGCGGCGAGGAAATCGAGCCGGGAATCATCAAGCAGGTAAAAGTTTACATCGCCAGTAAGCGCAAGCTCAGCGTTGGCGATAAAATGGCGGGCCGTCACGGCAACAAAGGCGTTGTGGCGCGCATCGTACCCGAGGAAGACATGCCGTTCCTCGCCGACGGAACACCGGTCGACATTGTGCTTAATCCATTAGGCGTCCCGAGCCGTATGAACGTCGGTCAGGTTTTGGAAACGCACCTCGGCGTCGCTGCAAAAGCACTTGGATTCAGAGTAGCGACGCCCGTCTTCGATGGGATCAAAGAAAAACAAATTAGCGATTACCTGCGCGAAGCCAAGAAAAAGGAGGGCTTCACGTGGGTGCAGGAAAACGGAAAAGCGCGCCTGTTCGATGGTCGCACTGGCGATCCGTTCGACCAGGAGGTCGTAGTTGGCCACATCTACATGATGAAGCTCGGCCACCTTGTGGCAGACAAGATTCATGCCCGCGCAGTTGGACCGTATTCGCTTGTTACTCAACAGCCGCTCGGCGGCAAAGCGCAATACGGCGGTCAACGCTTTGGCGAGATGGAGGTCTGGGCACTGGAGGCATACGGCGCTGCGTACACGTTACAGGAATTGCTAACGGTTAAATCCGACGACGTGCAAGGCCGGACGCGCATATACGAGTCGATCGTTAAAGGCGATAACTCGCTCGAAGCTGGAACGCCCGAATCCTTCAACGTGTTGATTAAGGAAATGCAGAGCCTCGGTCTCGATGTGAAGGTCGGCAGCCAAGCCCCCACCTTTTTAGAAAGCGTCGCTTAATTTTTAGTTTCACAAGTTATTCGGAGAAATCATGAACGAACATTCCTGGCGTGAGTTAGTGGGCGAAGAACGCCCAGTAGGTTTTGATCAAGTCGCAATTGGCATCGCCTCGAGCGACACCATGCGCTCGTGGAGCAAAGGCGAAGTCAAAAACCCGGAGACAATTAATTACCGCACCTTTAAACCTGAGAAGGGCGGCCTTTTCTGCGAGCGAATTTTTGGCCCGACTCGGGACTGGGAGTGTTCGTGCGGAAAATACAAGCGCATCAAGCACAAAGGCGTGATCTGCGATCGTTGCGGTGTGGAAGTTACACTCGCGCGCGTCCGTCGCGAGCGGATGGGGCACATAGAACTCGCGGTGCCGGTTTCGCACATCTGGTTTTACAAATGCATGCCTTCGCGCATCGGCCTTATGCTGGACATGAGCGCGCGTCAGCTCGAGCGGGTGATTTACTACGAAGACTATATCGTCATCGATCCTGGCAAGACGCCGTTGCAGAAAACACAACTGCTGAATGAAGTCGAATACCGCGAGGCGCAGGAGCAATACGGCGAAGATTTCGTTGCCGGAATGGGCGCTGAAGCGATTAAGAAACTTCTCTCCGAGATCGACCTCAACAAGCTCAACAAAGAGCTGGAGAAAGCGATGGGAGCGACAAAGAGCAAGCAGATTCGCAAGAAACTGGCAAAACGTCTGAAGCTTGTTCAAGGCTTTCAGAGTTCACGCGCGCGTCCCGAGTGGATGATTCTCGAGGTGCTGCCGGTGATTCCGCCGGATTTGCGTCCTTTAGTCCCACTGGAAGGTGGACGTTTCGCGACCTCAGACCTCAATGATCTTTACCGTCGCGTGATCAACCGTAACAACCGGCTCAAGAATCTGCTAATGCTCAAGACGCCGGATGTCATTATTCGAAACGAAAAACGCATGTTGCAGGAAGCCGTCGACGCTTTGTTCGACAACGGCAGGCACGGTCGCGCCGTAACTGGCGCAGGCAATCGTCCGCTCAAATCGCTGAGCGACATGCTGAAAGGTAAAGGCGGCCGTTTCCGTCAGAACTTGTTAGGCAAACGCGTCGATTACTCGGGCCGCTCGGTGATTGTCATCGGTCCAGAGCTCAAGCTGAATCAATGCGGGCTGCCAAAGAAGATGGCACTGGTGCTCTTCGAGCCGTTCATCATTCGCCGGCTAAAAGATCTCGGATACGTCCATACGGTGCGCAGTGCGAAAAAGATGATTGAACGGCAAACGCCCGAAGTCTGGGACATCCTCGACGAAGTAACCAGGGGCCATCCTGTGCTCCTGAATCGTGCGCCGACTTTGCACCGTCTGTCGATTCAGGCGTTTGAACCGCAATTGATCGAGGGTGAAGCCATTCGCATTCACCCGCTCGTTTGCACGGCGTACAACGCCGACTTCGACGGCGACCAAATGGCAGTGCACGTTCCTTTGTCGGTAGAGGCGCAATTGGAAGCGCGCATGCTCATGCTCGCGCCCAACAATATTTTTTCTCCATCGAGTGGCAAACCGATTACCACACCAAGTCAGGACATTACCCTCGGTTGCTATTACATAACTCAAAATCCGCGACTGCCGAAGAAGGATGGACGGCATTTACCGCTGTTTGCGGACGCGTACGAAGTCGAATTCGCGATGGTCGAAGGCACGATCAAAACGCATGATCGGATTTTGTTCAAGAACCCCGATCGCGGACAGCAAACTGTCCTTGGAAATGCCGATGCCAACGTTCTCGAAACAACAGCGGGGCGCGTTATCTTTAATCAAATTTGGCCGAAAGAACTTGGTTTCTTCAACAAACCAGCTGGCAAGAAACAACTCAGCGATATCATTTGGCGCTGCTATCAAATCGCCGGCCCCGCAGTTACGGTTGCCACCCTCGATAAACTGAAAGAGCTCGGGTTCAGGGAAGCGACTCGCGCTGGTATCTCCATTGGCATCGAGGACATGATCATTCCAAAGCGGAAAGAAACCGAGTTGGAGAATGCATATAAGCAGGTCAAACAGGTGGACCAGCAATATCGTCGCGGCATCATTACCGACGGCGAGCGCTACAACAAAATCATCGATATCTGGACGCACGCCGGCGATCAAATCTCCAATGTGATGTTCCGGGAGATCGAGGAAAATCAAGATCGCAAGGAGTATAATCCAATCAATTTAATGGTCGATTCAGGCGCGCGCGGCAATCGTCAGCAAGTACGGCAGCTCGCCGGCATGCGCGGTTTGATGGCCAAGCCAAGCGGCGAAATCATCGAGCGCCCCATCACCTCGAATTTCCGCGAAGGACTCACCGTGCTGGAGTACTTCATTTCCACCCACGGCGCGCGCAAAGGTCTTGCCGATACGGCGCTAAAAACCGCGGACTCTGGTTATCTCACCCGCAAACTCGTGGATGCGGCGCAGGATGTAATCATTGTTAAGGATGATTGCGGAACTGTAAACGGCATTGTGGTGCGCTCGATTTACGAAGGCGACGAGGAAGTCGTTGATCTTGGCCAGCGCATCATTGGGAGGGTGAGCTGCGAAACAATCGGTGATCCGGTCGAGAAAAAGAAAAAGATCGTTAAGGCGAACCAGTACGTTGACGAGAAGATCGCAGCCGACTTGCAGCGCATCGGCGTCGAGCAACTCAAAATCCGGTCGGTGCTCACATGCGAGTGCGGCCGGGGCGTGTGCGCCATGTGCTATGGTCGCAACCTTGCCACCGGGGATTTCGTGAAGCTCGGTGAAGCGGTCGGTATTATCGCCGCGCAGTCTATCGGCGAGCCCGGGACGCAGTTGACGATGCGGACATTCCACATCGGCGGCACGGCCAGTCAGACGTTTAAGCAACCAATTATTAAGGCGAAGAACGACGGCACCGTGCAGTTCAATGATTTGCGGACCGTGCAGGCACTCGACGGGAGTTGGATCGTGTTGAACAAGAACGGCTCGATTGGCGTGCATAACGAAGAAGGCCGCGAACTGGAGCGCTACAACGTTGTAATCGGCTCAGTGATCTCGAAGGAGGATGGAGCGGCTGTCAAGAAGGGCGAAACATTTGTGCAGTGGGATCCCTACAACGTGCCGATTCTTACCGACAAGGGCGGAAAGATCGAATTCCGCGACATGATTGCAGGAGTGACAATCAAGCGCGAAGTCGATGAAGCAACAGGCCTCATGGGTACCATGGTCATCGAGCACAAGGAAGACCTGCATCCGCAAGTGGTTATTGTGGACGATAAAAAGGAAGTGCTCGCGAGCTATTCGATTCCTGCCGGCGCTCACGTCATTGTCGAGGAAGGCCACAAGGTGCGCGCAGGCGCGTTGCTGGCCAAAACCCCGCGGAAAGTCGCGAAGACAAAGGACATTACCGGTGGTCTGCCCCGCGTCGCGGAACTGTTCGAAGCTCGTCGACCCAAGGACGCGGCTGAGATTGCCAAGATCGACGGTATCGTCGAGCTGGGCGGAACAGTACGCGGCAAACGCAATTTGATTCTGAAAGATCCAGACACAGGCGCTGAGGAAGAGCATCTCATTCCGCTCACCAAGCACATCATCGTATTCAAAGGCGATTATGTGAAAAAGGGCCAACAGTTGACCGAAGGCCCCGTTGTCCCACACGAGATTTTAGAAGTCTGCGGGCCGCAGGAGTTGCAGGAGCACCTGGTGAATGAGGTGCAGGAAGTGTATCGACTCCAGGGCGTGGAGATCAACGATAAGCATATTGAGATCATCGTGCGCCAAATGTTGCGCAAAGTGAAGATTACCGATCCAGGCGATACATCGCTACTCTGGGGCGATCAGGTCGATAAACTCGACTTCGACGGAGAGAACAAGAAAGTCGTGGAGAAAGGCGGTAAGCCCGCCGAAGCTGTTCCGGTGCTGCTTGGCATCACCAAGGCTTCGTTGGAAACCGACAGCTTTATTTCTGCGGCTTCGTTCCAAGATACCACACGTGTCCTGACTGAAGCGGCTACGCTGGGGAAAATCGATCGACTGCGCGGGTTCAAGGAAAACGTGATCATGGGTCACCTGATTCCTGCCGGCACCGGGTTCCCGGAACATCGACAACTGAAGTTGGTCGAAAAAGGCGAACCGGTTGGCGCGCCAGTGATGGAAGAAGCCGAACCGCAACCTGCGATTGGTTAGCTTTGTTTAGTAGGGGCGTCTGTAATCAGGCGGCCTTCAACGAGATTGGCGTTTCACGGAATCGCCCTACAATTTGGCTCGTGTCCATCGTCACTAAAACTGGCGACAACGGCGAAACCTCGCTGATGTATGGCCGGCGAATGTCAAAAGCGGATCCACGTGTGGATGCCTATGGATGCGTGGATGAGTTGAACGCGGCGCTTGGTCTCGCCCGGTCGGTCGCGGAGGATAATTTCGTGTCGGATCAGATCCTCGCAGCTCAGCAAGATTTGATCATCCTAATGGGAGAGCTGGCCACGGCGCCATCCGACCACGAACGTTACACCAGGGACGGATTTCGTCTCACTACAACAGAGATGGTCGATCGGATCACTTCCGTCGTTTTCGACCTTGAGAAGGACAAATCACTCTATCCCAAAGATTGGGTGGTGCCCGGCGGGATGCCGGTTTCTGCGGCATTGGATTTCGCTCGCACGGTATGCCGTCGTGCAGAGCGTCAGATTGCGACATTCGGCGGCGCACAAAAAGATTTGAATCCAGAAATCTTGCGATATCTCAATCGGCTTTCGGATCTTTGCTGGGTGCTGGCCAGATACGCAGAAAAACATGTGCAGCCTTCCACGTAGCGGCGTGTTGCGGTGACGAGTCCCGGATTGCGCTGCAATCCGGCATCAAAAATTAGCAACCGTCCGGCAGCAGGTTTTTGCCGAACATGTTATGCATGGCTGGCATGAAACTGGTGTCAGCTTTCGCCGCGTTTTTGTTTTGCATTGCCGGTGCCTACGCGCATGAGTCGATTTTTGCATGGACGTACACCACTGATCTTACGCCAAAAGGTCATGGCGAATTTGAGCAATGGATCACCCCGCGCTGGGAGAAAGAACACGGCAGTTATGGGGTGATTGATTTTCGTGAGGAGTTTGAATACGGCGTGACTGACGATTTTCAGATCGCGCTGTATCTAAACCACCACTACGTCTACGCGAACGACGATATTCCGGTGGCGAATCCCACCCGTCCCAAAAAACTCTTGCCGGGTGTTTTCGAAACCGGCGGCGAAGATGTTCACGCCGGACACGACCCAACAAAACCATTCGATAGTTATCATTTTGAATCCGTCTCTTTCGAATCGATTTATCGGCTGCTCAGCCCTTACAAGGCTCCCATAGGTCTTGCCCTTTATTTCGAGCCGAGCGTCGGGGACCAGGAAACTGAGCTGGAGTGGAAGATCCTCCTGCAAAAAAACTGGCTTGAGGACCGACTCGTCTGGGCGCTGAACATCAATTACGAGCTGGAATTCGAAAAGGAAGAAGAAGGAGAGTGGGAACGCGACGGCATGTTCGAGTGGTTCACTGGAATTTCCTATCGCTTCATCAGTAATTGGTCAGCCGGCTTGGAATTTTGGAACCATCATGAATTCGCCGACGCCGCAGTGCACGAGCACTCGGCGTACTTCGTCGGGCCGACGATTCATTACGGAGGCGAGCGCTGGTGGGCCAGCATCGGTTTTCTGCATCAACTGCCAATAGGCGAGGCTTTCAGCCAAGACAACAAGGAGTTCGCCGCGAACGAGGGCTACATTTTTGGTGACGAACACGAGAAGTATTACGTGCGCCTGAAAGTTGGATTTAATTTTTAGCTCATGACGAAATCGGAATTCGCTTTCTTCGCCCTCCCGGTTTCCGCGCTGGTTGCCCCCTCCACGTTCGCAGTCGAATACCTGACAGTCGATCAAGCGCAACGCGCGATTTTCCCTGGCAAACCGTTGACAGCCTCGGCTATGAAACTGGCTCCGTCTCAACGCAAAGCTATCGAACAGGCCAGCGGCGTACGCGTGTTACACGACGAACAAAAGGTCTGGCGCGTGAGCGGCGGAGGCTGGTTCATAGTCGATGAAGTTGTGGGCAAACACGAGTTTATCACCTACGCGGTCGGCCTGAATGCCAACGGCTCAGTCAAACAAATTGAGGTGATGGATTATCGCGAGACCTACGGAGGCGAAATTCGCAATGAAACCTGGCGCGCTCAATTCGTGGGCAAAACAAGCCAGTCACCACTTAAGCTGGATAGAGATATCAAAAATATCAGCGGCGCTACTCTGAGTTGCCGCCATATCACCGACGGGGTGAAGCGTGTTCTGGCGTTGTATGAAATCGTGCTGAAACGCAGCTGATCGCCAATGAGGACGACTGGACAAATCGAGCTTCGCCGATGCCGGCCGCTGCTGGGCACCTTCGTGGAGATTGTCGCGTTTGGAACTGACGCCGGCGATTTGGAACACGCGGCCGAATCAGCCTTTTCAGCCGTCGCGCAGGTGCATCGATTGATGAGTTTTCACGATCCGGAAAGCGATGTCTCGCGCATGAACCGCGATGCGCGCCGTAAAGCAGTGCCGATTCATCCATGGACATGGCGCGTCTTGCAATCGGCACAGGAATTTGCTCGTAACAGCGATGGTATTTTCGACGTGACGATCGCGTGGCGACTGGTGAAGTCGAATTATCTTCCGCGGCTCGGTCCGGGTTCGGTCACGGGCAACTGGCGCGATATCGTTCTTGAAGCCATCAGGCACGTTCGATTTCGCCGCCCATTGCTCATTGATTTCGGCGGAATCGCGAAGGGTTTCGCTGTCGATCGCGCCGTTGAAATGTTAAAACGCAAGCGCGTCGTCGCAGGGATAGTGAATGCCGGTGGCGACCTGCGTGTTTTCGGATCGGCATCGCAGCTCGTGCAGCTGCGCCACCCCAACCAACCACACCGCGCTGCTGGAGTGATGAGACTTCGCGACCGCGCGGTGGCGACCTCGGGAATCTATTTTGCTGGCAAAAAAAATCGGCGGCGTTGCGTGAGTCCGATTTTAGACGCACGAACTGGTCGAGCCGCGTGTGACTTGATCAGTGTAACCGTGGGCGCAGCGAACTGCATGACGGCGGATGCATTAACGAAAGTTGTGTTCGCTTTGCGCGGAGAAGCTGCACCTTTGTTGGCGCAATATTCCGCAGACGCATTGTTGCTGGAGAGCGACGGTGCGCCATCGTGGATGTTTCACTCACCATGCGACACACGCGACCGGAGTTGATTCGATTGAAGCGCTGGCAGCGATATTTCCTGTATGCCGTGTTGGCGCTGCTTTTTGTAAGTGGAGTGGCCTGGTCATATTGGAATTATTTTATTGCGTCACCTGGTGATTTCGAGATGACCGCGAAAGCCTGGGCGATTAGGATCCACGGTGCTGCTGCGATGGCGATTTTGGTGCTTGTCGGAATGCTTCTCAGCGGTCACGTGCGCTTCGCCTGGCGTGTGCGCCGGAATCGTGCCAATGGGTCGCTGTTCCTTGGCGCGTTCGGAATTCTGACGATCACTGGATACGGACTTTATTACGCGGGCGGGGAGACTTTGCGTGCTTGGACGAGCTGGATTCATGTAGGTGTGGGATTGGCGTTGCCCTTATTTTTGATTCTTCACATTTGGCTTGGGCGACGGACAAGGCCTGCGACTCAGCTGGAAAAACGTCCTGCGTTGCTGGCGAAATTGACATAGCGTAACCGGCGAATTTCAAGTTGCGCATCGGCCCGGCCTATACCATCTTCACGCTCCCGTTCTGGGACGTCCCGCCTTCGGGCAACTTTCGCTTATGGCAGAAACAACAGAATTAGTGCCTGAATTATTGGAAGCTGGTGTCCATTTTGGACACCAGACGAAGCGTTGGAATCCAAAGATGAAGCCGTTCATCTTTGAGCAGCGCAATCAGATTTACATCATCAATCTTGATGAAACCGTGAGGCAGCTCCGGCGGGCTACCGATTTCCTCCAGGAAGTCGCGCGCCGCGGTGGCCGGATTTTGTTTGTCGGCTGCAAAAAGCAGGCGCAGGAAGCAATAAAAGAAGCCGCATTGGCCTGCGGGCAATTCTACGTGAATCAACGCTGGTTGGGCGGCACGCTCACCAATCTTACCACGATCCGTAAGAGCATCGGGCGATTGAAATATATCGAGCAGATCGAGCAGTCGCCGGAATACAAGAAAATGGGGAAACAGGAATTGGCTGCGTTAAATCGTGAGGCCGCAAAACTCAGGCGCAACCTCGAAGGCATCCTCGAGATGTCACAACTGCCCGATGTGCTCGTGGTGATCGACACGCTACGAGAGCAGAACGCTGTGAATGAGGCGCGCCGCCTCGGAATCCCGGTGGTCGCCATCGTCGATACCAATGCCGATCCGGAACTCATCGACTATCCTATTGCCGGGAATGATGATGCCATCCGTGCGATCCGCGTGATTTTACAAAAACTGGTCGACGCAATTGTTTCGGCCAGCAGCGAGGCCCGGGTTCGCGAACAGGTGGAAATGGCAGGCGTATCAGCCTGACGCTGGCCGGCCCAGCGGTTCATTTCCCCGCCGCTACAACGATTCTAAGCCCAATGAACGCAACAACTGAAATCGATCCAAAACTGGTCAAGCAACTCCGTGAGAAAACCAATGCGGGATTTATGGATTGCAAGCGAGCTCTCGTCGAGAGCAGCGGGGACCTCGAGAAGGCCGAAACGATCCTGCGCACAAAGGGCATGGCAACTGCCGCGAAAAAGGCGACCCGTGCCACAAAGGAGGGAGTTGTCGCCTCCTACATTCATCTACAGGGCAAGGTTGGTGTGCTGGTAGAGGTCAATTGCGAGACGGATTTCGTAGCGCGAAACGAGAATTTTCGAGAGTTCGTGAAAGACATCACATTACATATCGCCGCTGCGCACCCGCTCTACGTCAGCCGCGCCGACGTTCCGGGCAATCTTATCGAGGCGGAACGCGAAATCTACAAGGCACAGGTACAAGGCAAACCGGCGCACGTTTCGGACAAAATTGTCGACGGCAAACTCGAGAAATTCTACAGCACGGTTTGCTTGCTCGAGCAGGGCTTCATCAAAAATCCTGATATCACAATTAGCGATTTGTTGACTGCGAAAATTGCCGAATTAGGCGAGAACATCATCATTCGTCGCTTTGTCCGATACCTCGTGGGCGAGCCGCTCCTGAGCGAAGGGTAGGCGGGACGCGTTGTCCTCAACGCGTTGGATTAATACTGCAGCCTCGCCGCCTGATATCTGCGCCTTCGGCGATGAACTTGCCGATCATTCTTTGGGGCAAGCCGATCCACTTGCATGGATCTTCCGTGTTGAAATCCGTGCTATCCACGTGATCCGTGGTTTATTTTAGGGCAATGGCGCTGACCGAATACAAACGCAAACGCGACTTCAAAAAGACCAAAG
>Ga0310811_10011394_pt1 | contig 11528 bp, 11 predicted proteins | sample YCmetagenome_FD_207642 | JGI IMG/M metagenome (GOLD analysis project Ga0310811, IMG submission 207642) | Soil microbial communities from experimental microcosm in Duke University, North Carolina, United States - YC | ecosystem: Engineered > Artificial ecosystem > Soil microcosm > Unclassified ... | reverse complement strand
AAAGCCGGTGATGGCGGCGTGGGATTGCCGCATGATCGGCATTTTCCACACCACGCGCCAGCCAATGCGCGGCTTCGTCGACAAGCTGTCGGCGATGGAGGGCAAGGACGGCGTGCTGTCGCTGTCGGTCGCGCACGGCTTCCCGTGGTCCGATATCAAGGAGATGGGCAGCAAGCTGATCGCCATCACCGATGGCGACAGGCCCAAGGCCGAGCGCCTGGCGCGCGAGCTCGGCCAGGAATTCTACGCCATGCGCCACGCGACGCAGCCGCCCTACGTCACGCTCGACGCGGCAATGGCCCGCGTCTCCTCGCACAATCTGCCCAAGCCCATGGTCCTGGCCGACGTCTCGGACAATGCCGGCGGCGGTGCCGCGTCCGACTCGACCTTCATCCTGAAGCAGCTGCTCGACCGCAAGGTGCAGGACGCCGCCGTCGCCATGATCTGGGATCCCGGCGTGGTCAAGCTCGCCTTCGAGGTCGGTGAAGGGGCCGAGCTCGAGCTTCGCCTGGGCGGCAAGCTCGGGCCGCAATCCGGTCCGCCGATCGACGCCCGCGCCACCGTGCTCAAGGTCGAGAAGGACGTCACCATCGAGTTCGGGGGCGCGCGCAAGGGGGTGAACCCGATCGGCGATGCGGTGGCGCTGCAGATCGACGGAGTGACGGTGATCGTCAATTCCAAGCGCAGCCAGTGCCACAGCCGCGACTGCTTCACCAAGCTGGGCGTCGATCCGTCGACCAAGAAGGTCGTGGTGGTGAAGTCGATGCAGCATTTCCATGCCGCCTACGCGCCGATCGCCAGCGAGGTGGTCTATGTCGCGGCGCCCGGCGCCCTGGTGCCCGACTGGTCGCTGCTGCCCTACACCAAGGTCGACAAGGCGCAATGGCCGTTCGTGGCCGAGGCGCATGCCACATGACGCGCTTCGCCGCCGCCCTTCCATTGGGCCTGGCGCTGGTGGCCGGCGGCGCCGTCGCGCAATCGGTGTCGCCGAACGGCGTTCGCACGCTCGATCCTCCCGGCGCCATCAAGGTCGAGGGGACGTGGAGCCTCGGCACCCGGGCCGGCGATTTCATCTTCGTCGCCGGCATGCAGGGCATCGACCCCGCGACCAACAAGCTGGTGCCCGATCCGCAAGCCCGTGTGCGGCAGGCCTTCCTCAACATCAAGGCGATCGCCCAGTCGGAGGGCGCGAGCCTCAAGGACTGCGTCCGCCTCACCGTCTATGTCAGCGACCTGGCGCGGGTCGCGCCGATGGTCGAGAAGGCCCAGGCCGAGCTGTGGGGCGGACCACCCTATCCTCCGCGCACGATGTTCGAGGTCCGCCGCCTGTTCGACGACGACATCGTCGAGATCGACAGCGTCTTCTACGCGCCGCAGAAGAAGTAGCCCGGCGCCGAGGTCTCAGCGCCTGGCGACGCAGTCGAGTTCGATCAGCGCATCGCGCACCAGGTCGGTGACGCCGACGCAGGTGCGGGCCGGCCGTGCACCCTCGGGGAAGAAGCCGGCATAGACCTCGTTCATGGCGTCGTAGTCGCGCTTGAAGTGGGTCAGAAAGACCCGGACGCTGAGCACCCGGCTCATCGACAGGCCGAGCGTCGCGAGGACGCGGCTCATGTTGGCGAGCGCCAGGTCGGTCTGGGCGCGGATGCCCTCGGGCAGCGCTCTTGCCGGATCCTCGAGGTAGCGCCCGAATTGGCCGGTCAGGAAGACGAAGCCGCCGGCCTCCGTAGCGTGGCTGCTGGGCGACACCGATCGCGGAAAGCCGGTGAGGATGTGGAAAATCGGATCGGTCATGGTCGCCCTTTCAGTTCAGTTCGTCTGCAGCAGAAATTCCGAGATGACAAAAACGATGTCATCCTGAGCGCAGCGAAGGATCTCATCGCCAGAAATCCCAAAGCACGCTCGCATCCTGCGGCGATGAGGTCCTGCGCTGCGCCCAGGACGACCGGCTGCAATCTGATCGACTGCCAAAGAACGACGATCGACAAAGTCGCAGACTCCGAGCCTGGCGAGGGATCCTGCCTGTTTGTTTTGAAATCCGGCTTCCCAGCCGCCTGCGCGGCGTGATGTTGCAGGGCGTTTACAGCGGCGGGACACATTGGTATGGTCCGCCGCGTCGCGGCCGGGAATGGCCGTTTTGTCGTTTTAAATCAACGACTTAACAACAACCCGCCCGGCGCGAGGGGCGCGATCCATGAAGATTCTCACCGGCAACAGCAATCGACCGCTGGCCGAAGCCATTTCCGCCAAGCTGGCCTTGCCGCTGGTCAAGGCAAACATCCGGCGGTTCTCGGACAACGAGATCTTCGTCGAAATCCTGGAGAACGTCCGCGGCGAGGACATGTTCGTCATCCAGTCGACGAGCTTCCCGGCCAACGACCATCTGATGGAGCTGCTGATCATCATCGACGCGCTGCGTCGCAGCTCGGCGCGGCGCATCACCGCGGTGATGCCCTATTACGGCTACGCCCGGCAGGATCGCAAGACCAGCCCGCGCTCGCCGATCTCGGCCAAGCTGGTGGCCAACCTGCTGACCCATGCCGGGGCAAGCCGCGTGCTCACGCTCGATCTGCATGCCGCCCAGATCCAGGGGTTCTTCGACATCCCCGTGGACAACCTGTTCGCCGGCCCGCTGTTCGGAAAGCACATCAAGGAAACCCTGACCAATCGCAGCCTGACGGTGGTGTCGCCCGATGTCGGCGGCGTGGTACGCGCCCGCGACGTCGCCCGGCGCATCGACGCCGACCTCGCCATCATCGACAAGCGGCGCGAGCGTGCCGGCGTCAGCGAGGTCATGAACGTGATCGGCGACGTCAAGAATGCCGACTGCCTGCTGGTCGACGACATCGTCGATTCGGCCGGTACCCTGTGCAACGCCGCCGTCGCCCTGATGGACCACGGCGCCCGCTCGGTGTCGGCCTATGTCACGCACGGCGTGCTGTCGGGCGGCGCGGTCGCCCGCGTCGCTGCCTCGCCGATGGAGAAGATGGTCATCACCGATTCGATCCAGGCCACCGAGGCGGTGCGCGTGTCGCCCAACGTGCGCCCGCTCAGCATCGCGAGCTTGATGGCCGAGGCCATGAAGCGTATTGCCGACGAAACGTCGGTATCGAGCCTGTTCGACTGACATCGAGCAACACGCACTGACGAGGAATTCGAGAGATCCGGCGATCGGCACCCCTGGAGGCCACGCCGCGAGTGAGAGAGAGCAACCTTAACCTTTAGGAGATGTGAGATGGCAGAGACGACCAAGGTCGTCGCGAAGATGCGGAGCCGGGCCGGCAAAGGGGGCGCCCGTTCCAGCCGTCGCGATGGACTGATTCCCGCCGTGATCTACGGCGACAAGCAAGCCCCCGTCATGATCGCGGTCGACCCGAAATCGATCGAGCGCGAGCTGCACAAGGAGGGCTTCTTCAATCACCGGATGGAGATCGACGTCGAGGGCACGGGCTATTCAGTCCTGCCGCGCGACCTGCAGGTCGATCCGGTGACCGACCGGCCTCTGCATCTCGACTTCCTGCGCATCGGACCCGATTCGATCATCACGGTCCAGGTCCCGGTGCATTTCCGCAACGAAGCGGCGGCGCCCGGCATCAAGCGCGGCGGCGTGCTCAACATCGTGCTCCACGAGATCACGGTGCGCACCAAGCCGGCCAGCATCCCGGAGTATTTCGAGGTCGACCTGACCGGTCTCGAGATCGGCCATTCGATCCATCTGTCGACGCTCAACATCCCCGCGGGCGTGCGCCTGGTGAGCCGCGACAAGAACGCGACCGTGGCCTCGATCGCCGCCCCGACCGTGGTGCGCGAAGCGGCGGCACAGGCGGCAACCGACGCAAGCGCGCCGGCGGCCGAAGGTGCGGCTGCTCCGGCAGCCGGTGCTGCGCCCGCAGCGGCGGCCCCCGCAGCCAGTGCCAAGGCGCCGGCTCCGGCCAAGAAGTAACCGGAGCCTCGGCGCTCCGGACTTCACATGCTGCTGCTGGTCGGCCTCGGCAATCCCGGGCCGCGCTATGCCGGGCACCGGCACAATGTCGGATTCATGGCGGTGGACGAGATCGTCCGCCGCCGTGTTTTCTCGCCCTGGCGCGCGCGCTTCAACGGCGAGGTGGCGGAAGGCCATCTCGGCGGCGAACGCACGCTCGTGCTGAAGCCCATGACCTTCATGAACGAATCGAGCCGCGCGGTCGGCGAGGCCGTGCACTATCTCAAGATCCCGCTCGAGCGCATCGTCGTGTTCCACGACGAGCTCGACATCGCGCCCGGCCGGGTGCGCATGAAGAAGGGCGGAGGAGCGGGCGGCCATAACGGCCTGCGCGACATCGACGCCCATGTCGGCAACGACTATCGCCGGGTGCGCATCGGCATCGGCCATCCCGGCCACAAGGACCTGGTGCTGCACTGGGTGCTGCGCGATTTCGAGCCCGACGAGCGCGATCCCAAGACCGGCTGGCTGCCGAAGCTGCTCGACGCCTTGGCCGAAGAATCGGCCTTACTGGTCGAAGGTGGCGCCAAGGGCGACGAACGATATATGAGCCGCGTGGCGCATCTCGCGCCACCTCCCAAGCCGCCGGCGGCAGAAACGAAAGCGTAACAATGGGTTTCAATTGCGGAATCGTCGGCCTGCCCAATGTCGGCAAGTCGACCCTGTTCAACGCGCTCACCGCCACCCAGGCGGCGCAGGCGGCCAACTACCCGTTCTGCACCATCGAGCCCAATGTCGGCCGCGTCGCCGTGCCTGACCCGCGGCTCGACAAGCTCGCCGACATCGCCCAGTCGGCCAAGATCGTCGCCACCCAGCTCGAGTTCGTCGACATCGCCGGGCTGGTGAAGGGCGCGTCGAAGGGCGAGGGGCTCGGCAACCAGTTCCTCGCCAACATCCGCGAGGTCGACGCCATTGCCCACGTGTTGCGCTGCTTCGAGGACGGCGACGTCACGCACGTCTCGGGGACGGTCGATCCGGTACGCGATGCTGAGATCGTCGAGACCGAGCTGATGCTGGCCGATCTCGAAAGCCTCGAGAAGCGCCTGCCCAACCTCGAGAAGCGCGCCAAGGGCGGCGACAAGGAAGCCCTGGCCGAGGTGCCGGTGGTCAGGAAGGCGCTCGACGTGCTGCGCGAGGGCAAGCCGGCGCGCGAGGCCAACATCACGCCGGAGGAGCGCCTCACCTTTCATCGCCTGCAGCTGATCACCGCCAAGCCTATGATGTACGTGCTGAACGTCGAGGAAGCGTCGGCGGCAACCGGCAACGCCCACAGCGCCAAGGCGCAGGACTATGCGCGATCGCGCGGCATGCTATCGGTCGTCATCTCGGCCGCCATCGAGGCCGAGGTGGCGCAGCTCGCGGCCGTGGACCAGGCCGAGTATCTCGCCTCGCTCGGCCTCGAGGAGACCGGCCTCGCCCGCGTCGTCCATGCCGGTTACCAGCTGCTCGACCTGGTGACGTTCTTCACTGTCGGCCCCAAGGAAGCGCGCGCCTGGACGGTGCGCCGCGACGCCCGTGCACCGGAAGCGGCCGGCGTCATCCATACCGATTTCGAGAAGGGCTTTATCCGCGCCGAGACCATCGCCTACGACGACTACGTCGCCCTGAACGGCGAATCGGGCGCCCGCGACGCCGGCAAGCTCCGCCTCGAGGGCAAGGAATACGCGGTCAAGGACGGCGACGTGTTTCATTTCAGGTTCAACGTCTGAAAGCTAAAGATCCCCTCGCTGCGCTCGGGATGACATCGGTTCCGTCATTACGACAACGATGTTGTCATCCCGAGTTCGACGCTTGCTTCGCAATCGTCGTTAACGAGGGACCTTTCTTCGTCGCCTATGACCCGATCGCGCCGCCGCCCTTCTTCGTGATGGCAACCACCGCCGGTCGCGGCGGCATGCCGTCCTTGAAATCGGGCCAGCGTGTCGACGGCTTCTCGTAGGTCGAGCCGCTGTCCTCGCCGGGATGCTGGATGGCGAGGAACAGCGTGCTGTCGTCGGGTGTGAAGATCGGCCCGCACACCTCGGCGCCGGTCGGCGCCTGGTAGAAGCAGCGCGTCAGCGCGCGGCCGAAGCCCGTCGTGTCGGCGCCGTAGACGCCATCGGCAACACCGGCCGCGCTCGGCGCGCCGTCGGTCACGATCCAGATCCGGCCCTTGCTGTCGAAAGCGATGTTGTCGGGGCACGACAGCCAGCCATTGTCCGAGGTCGCGCGATGATAGCGCGCGCCGGCATCCTGGCCAGGCTTGCCGGCCAGCAGGAATATCGACCACGTGCCCTCAGCCGCGGCGTGATCGCCGTCCTTGGGCGCAATCTCGAGAATGTGGCCGTGGTCGTTGCCGGCGCGCGGGTTGGCGCGATCGACCTGCTCGGCCTTGCGCTGGCCGTTGTTGGTCAGCACGACATAGACACGGCCATTCGCCGGATTGGTCTCGATGTCCTCAGGGCGATCCATCGGCGTCGGCTTCAGGAGATCGGCCGCGAGGCGCGCCTTGATCACGACATCGCCCTGGGAGGCGAAGCCGTTCTCCGCTGTGAGCGGTCCCTGGCCCTGCACAAGCGGTAGCCATTCGACCTTGCCGTCGGCATTGAAGCGCGCCACCGAGAGCGTGCCGTCGTCGAGCAGATCCTTGTTGGCGGCGCGATCGTTGGGGTTCCACGGCTTGGCCGTGACGAACCTGTAGACGTATTCGAAGCGCTCATCGTCGCCGCTGTAGAGGACGACGCGGCCGTCCTTGGCGAGCACATAGGTGCACCCCTCGTGCTTGAAGCGGCCGAGCGCGGTGCGCTTCACCGGCGCCGCCGCCGGATCGTAGGGATCGATCTCGACCACCCAGCCGAAGCGATTGGGCTCGTTGGGCTCCTTGCCGAGGTTGAAGCGATCGACATGGCGCGGCCAGCCGTAGGCGGCGGCCCGGCCGACGCCGTAGCGGCGGCTCATTGGCTGCAGGAGCTGCGTGGCATCGCCGCCGAAATAGACGTCGAAATTCTCCTCGCAGGTGAGCCAGGTGCCCCATGGCGTGGCGCCGCCGGCACAGTTGTTGAGCATGCCCAGGACCTTGGCGCCGCTCGGGTCGGCCGAGGTCTTCATCAGGTCGTGGCCGGCCGCCGGCCCCGAAATGTCCATCGGCGTCGCGGCGGTGACGCGGCGGGCGAACTTGCTGTCCGGCACGACCTTCCAGGCGCCGTTCTCACGGGCGATCTCGACCACCGCGCCGCCCACCGCCGCCATCTCGATTTCGACCTGGGCTTTCGACGTCTTGAGGTTGGCGTCGCGACCGGCGCCCAGCCCGGCAAACATGAGATTCGAGTTGATGTACTCGTGGTTGGCGACCAGCAGGAAGCGGTCGCCGGCGGTGCTGCCTGCCGGCACGGGATGAAGGCCGAGATAGTCGTTGTTGTAGCCGAACTGTTTCTCCTGGTCGGCCGCCGAGAGCTTTGCCGGGTCGAAGGCCGGCGCGCCGGCCGTCACGGGATCACCCCAGCGGATCAGCACCTGAACGTCGTAGCCCTCGGCGACATGCTGGTTGCGATCGAGGGTGTGGGCGAGTTCCTTGAAGGTCAGCGAGGACGGTCCGCCGGTCTGGGCGTTCGCGGAAGCCGGCACGCTGAAAGCTGCCACGGCGCCGAGCAGGCCACGCATCGCGTCGCGCCGCCCGAGGCGCTGCTCGACCAGTTCGCCGATCGATGGTGTGTCGTTGTGCTCGTCCATCCTGTCATCCCTCGCAAATCCGACGGTCGGCATATTGCCGGTCAGTGACATTTTCATGACAGTTCCCGGTAAGCCCCCTCCCGATCCACAAACCCTGTAAGCAAACCGTAGCGTCGATACGTTAGCCGGACGGGGCACACAGGGGAGACAATCGATGCGCAACCTAGGGCTATTCGGCATCGTCACGGCGACGGCGCTCGGCCTCGTGATGAGCGCCGCGGCGCAAACGCAGACCAAGCACCCGGCCGTGCTCGAGGGACAGGCCGTCCTGCCGGCGATGACGCTGATACCGCCGCCGGCGGACGCACCGCCGGAACTGCAGATTTCAGGCCGCTATGCCGGCCCGCCGGGCCAGCGCGTCGACACGCCCGAGACCGTGCCGGGCGTCTCGGCCCTGTCCGACAAGTCGGCCCCGCGCCCGACCGGCATCAGCCTGCCCTTCAAGGGTCAGCCGGTGCAAGGCCTGTCGGGCATCAAGAATCTGGGTGACGGAACGTTTCTCACGCTGACCGACAACGGCTTCGGCTCGAAGGCCAACTCGCCCGATGCCATGCTCATGTTCCACGTCCTGAAGCCGGACTGGAAGAGCGGCACGGTCGAGCGCGTGTCGACCACCTTCCTGCACGATCCCGATCGCAAGGTGCCGTTTCGCATCGTCAACGAGAACACGCCCAAGCGCTATCTCACGGGCTCCGACTTCGACATCGAATCGATTCAGCCGATCGGCGATGCGCTGTGGTTCGGCGACGAGTTCGGCCCGTTCCTGGTCAAGACCGACAAGAACGGCAAGGTGCTGCAGGTATTCGAGACCAAGGTCGACGGCAAGGTCGTGCGCTCGCCCGATCATCCGTCGGTGCTGACCCCGGCGGCGCCCGGCCCGGTCAAGTTCGAGGTCCGGCGCAGCAAGGGCTTCGAAGGCATGGCGGCCTCGCCCGACGGCAAGATCCTTTACCCGCTGCTCGAGGGCCCGTTGGTCACCGAGTCGGGCGAGCCGGAGGCCAAGGACGGCAAGCGCTACCTGCGCATCCTCGAGTTCGATGTGGCCAAGGGCGAGTACACCGGCAAGAGCTGGAAGTACGCGCTCGAGGCGCCGAACAACGCAATCGGCGATTTCAACTTGATCGACGCCACCTCGGGCCTGATCATCGAGCGCGACGACAGCGAGGGCGATCCGGCCCAGGCCTGCGCCGCCGGCGCCATCAAGCCGGACTGCTTCAACGTGCCGGCCAAGTTCAAGCGCATCTACAAGATCGACTTCGCGCAGGCCGACGGCGACGGCTTCGTGAAGAAGGTGGGCTACATCGACCTGATGGACATCGACGATCCGCAGAAGCTCGCCCGGCAGGGCGGCCGCGACGGCAAGCTCACCTTCCCGTTCTTCACCATCGAGAATGTCGACCTGGTCGATGGCGAGCGCATCATCGTCGGCAATGACAACAACCTGCCCTTCTCGTCGGGCCGCGCGCTGGGCAAGTCCGACGACAATGAGCTGATCATCTTGCGCGTGCCCGAACTGTTGAAGGCGAAGTAGCAGCTTTCTGCGGGTAGATCGTCTCACCGCGCTTCAACATGTCGACGAAGGACTCGATCTTCCTTCGTCGACCGGCCTCGGTCTTCATGTTCTGGGTGCGGAAGGCGAGCGCAAAGCGGTTCTGGGCGCTGAGCGTCTCGAAGGTGCGCCGGGCCTTGGGCTCGGCGTCGATGGCGGCCTGAAGATCGGCCGGCATCTTGTTGTCCCTGGCCCTGTAAGCGCGAGCCCAACGGCCGTCGGCCTTGGCCGCCTCGGCCTCGCGGAGCCCGTACGCGGTCATGCGGCCCTCGCCGATCAGCCGGGTGACATTGTCGATGTTGATCTGGCTCCAGACGCTCTTTTTGGTGCGCGGTGTGTAGCGCTGCAGGAAGCTGTTATCGTCGAACCCCCTGCGAAGGCCGTCGATCCAGCCCCAGCACAAAACGACGTCGATCGCTTCCTTGGGCGTGATCGATTTCAGGCCCGAGCCGACCTTGTGGATCTTGATCCAGACCTCGCCGGCCTTGTCGTGGTTTTCGGCAAGCCACTTGTAGAAACTCTCGGCCGTCTTGAATTCGCGCGCCGCCATCAGGGCAGCACGCGCTTCATCCATCTGGCGGTGGCCTGCGCATCTTGATTGTCGCTCGCTTCGAGCCTGGCAATGACGCGCGTGCGGTCTTCGAGGTCGCGGTTCTGGCTGAGCTTGATCTTGGTCTCGACGCGGCCGAGCGGCATGCGAAAGGCGACGATTCCCTTGGTCTGCAGTTCGGCGTTGCCGGGCGGCAGCCGGCCCAGGCCCCAGGCGTCGGGGCCGGTGCCCTCGTAGCTCGCCGCGAGCTTGGCCAGCACGACCAGCGCGCCCTTGGTGTCGTCGACGATCTGCGGCCTGCCGTAGGCGTGCACGGTGACGTAGTTCCAGGTCGGCACCTTGGGCCCTGGTGCGTACCAGGTCGGCGAGACATAGGCGTGCGGCCCCCAGAACAGCGCGAGTGACTCGGCTTGGCGTTCGAACAGCTTCCAATGGCCGTTGGCACGGGCCATGTGGCCGATCAGCGAGCCGTGTTCGGAGCCGTCGTTCTGCCAGAGCAGCGACAGATGGGTGGCTATCGGCGCGCCGTCGGCGTCGGTGGTCATCAGCAGGGCCCAGCTGTGGGCCTGCATGATCTCGCGGCCGGTGGGCTCGCTGCCTTCGAAGTGCTTGGGGATATACATCGCTGGCTCTCGGACCTGGCTCTTGGACTTGGCTCTGGGGCTTGCTTTCGCTCCCCGATCGGGAGCCGGTTGAATGGCGCGCCATTACCATGTCAGATGCCGGCCGCAACCGGGGGAATTCTCATGGGTGACAATATCCGTCTCAAGTCTGCTGCCGGCGAGATCGGCGCCTACTTGGCCACGCCGAAGGGCTCGCCCAAGGGCGGCATCGTGGTCATCCAGGAGATTTTCGGCTGCAACCACCACATCCGGGCGGTGACCGACAGGTTCGCGGCGGACGGCTATCTCGCCCTGGCGCCCTGCTACTTCGACCATATCCATCCCGGCATCGAGCTCGGCTACACGCCAGACACCATCGCCCAGGGCCGCGACTACGTCATGAAGCTCGGCGTCGACAAGGCGGTGCAGGATACCGATGCGGCGATCGCCGAGCTCAGGCGCCGTGGCGTCCACAAGGTCGCGGTCACCGGTTTCTGCTGGGGCGGCACCATCACCTGGCTGGCGGCGACGCGGCTCAAGCCCGATGCGGCGATCGGCTATTACGGCGGCGGCATCCACGGCACGCGCAACGAGAAGCCCGGCGTGCCGACCATGCTGCATTTCGGCGACAAGGACATGCACATTCCGATGGCGCACGTGAACGAGCTGCGTTCGCTGCATCCTGGCATCACTGTCTACGACTACCCGGCCGACCACGGCTTCCATTGCGACGAGCGCGGCAGCTACGACGCAGCGGCGTCCAAGCAGGCCTACGCCCGCACCCTGGAGTTCATGGCCAAGCACATTGGCTGAGCCGACGGCATGGCCAAGCGTCCCGCCAAGAAGATCTTCGAGCCGGCCGCCCGCGGCCCCCTGAACGGGGTGCGCGTGATCGACTTGTCGCGCCTCGTCGCCGGCAACGTGCTCACGCTCCAACTCGCCGATTTCGGCGCCGAGGTGATCAAGATCGAGCCGCCCGAGGGCGATACGCTGCGCTCGTGGCGAGTCAAAGGGATCGAGACGGCCTGGAAGGTCAACGCCCGCAACAAGAAGAGCGTGGCCTTGGACCTGCGGTCCGACGCCGGGCGGGACATCGTACGCCGCCTCGCCGCGACGGCGCAGGTCCTGGTCGAGAGC
>Ga0310811_10011393_pt1 | contig 11529 bp, 9 predicted proteins | sample YCmetagenome_FD_207642 | JGI IMG/M metagenome (GOLD analysis project Ga0310811, IMG submission 207642) | Soil microbial communities from experimental microcosm in Duke University, North Carolina, United States - YC | ecosystem: Engineered > Artificial ecosystem > Soil microcosm > Unclassified ... | reverse complement strand
ACTGGTCGGCGTAGCCCATCTGCAGGCCCAGCTCCAGGCCCTCATACTCGTTGCGGGTGATAAAATTGACAACGCCTGACACCGCGTCTGAGCCGTAGACGGAAGATGCCCCGTCCGCCAGTACCTCAACGCGCTGGATCGCGGCGGTAGGAAGGATATTGGGATCGGCCAACGTGTCGCCACCCGCGCCGACGAAGCGCATGCCGTCCACAACCGAAAGGGTGGAGTTGGAGATCGAGCCGGCCAGCTGATGGATCTGCGGCGCAAAATAGGAGTTGTTGTTCACACCCTGGGGCGGGGCATTGGCAGTGCTGATTGCGGTCACCGTATTGAGCAACTGTTGCATGTTGACGGAGCCGCTCTGCTGGATCGCGCCCTGGTCAACGGTGATCACGTTGGAACCGACAGGCGCCACCCCACGGATACTGGTGCCCGTGACGGTAACCTGCTCGACCGGTGCGGCGCCGCCTTGAGCGCTCTGGGCAAAGCCTGGCCCGGCAGAAAACGTCGCCGCCATCGCCGCAAGGGACGCACCAACGTAAAGATGATTGCGAAAGCTGCTCATGAAACTCTCCCTCCGCGTCTGCCGCTTTCCGATAGCGGTTCGTGTGCGGAACAGAGCCTGCGCCAACTTGCGATGTCAAAAATCGCCTACGCGGAAATCTCATGGGACGAGATTCTGCTGGCCCGGTTGCGCTCTCAGCGCGCGCGCAGCAAAGATGCGGCGCACGATGTGTGTCGGGCCTGTCTTAATTCCGGATACTGTCTACAAGCTGGGATATAGCCGTGCGGTGACAGCGCGAGAGGCGGCGTGCAGGACCCCACACAATGCTGTCCGGTTATCGTCTGAAATCTGCTCAAAAGGCGCTGTGCAGGAAATCGCCGCCACAACGAAGTTCGCCCCGTCCCGCACCGGAACGGCCAGGCAACGCATGTCGGTACGCGTTTCCCGGTCGTCCTCGGCAAAGCCCTGGTTCCGCACCTTGACCAGTTCCGCGCGAAGCCGATTTGGTTCGGTTATGGTAAAGGGGGTCAGCGCCACTAGCGCTCCGTCCATGATGACACTTTCGAGCTGTTCTTCCGGCAAGGCGGCAAGCAGCACCTTGCCCAGGCCCGTGCAATAGGCCTCAAGCTGCGCATCCGGCTTCGTATGGGTCTGGAATGATCCGGGCACGGCGATCTTGCTGAGATAAGTGACCATGCCGCCGTTCAGTGCGCCCATGTGTACCGTCATTTCAAGGTCGTTCGCCAAGTCACGCAAGACCGGCTCGGCGACGCGGCGCAGCAGCGAATGCTTTGCGACATTTTGCGAAAGCGAGACAAACAGCATGCCCAGCTGATAGCGACCCTGGGGGCCACGCACCACCGCGCCGATTTCCTCCAAAGTCAGGATAAGGCGATGGCCGGAAGCCTTGGGCAGACGCGCACGTTGGCTCAGTTCCTGGCAGGTCAACCGTTCATCGGGATCACGAAAAGCCTTCAGGATTGCGAATGCTTTCCAGATAAGGTTGTTCTTCTTGCAGAACAGACTCTCATCATCCGGAATCGAGAGAACAACTGCGCCTTCCTTGATATGTTCGTACAGCATCCCGTTCCCCTTTGCTGCTTTTCGGACTTATCTTGCAGCCGCCGCGCCCCCCGCTGACGGAATTGCTCCAACTGTTCCTTACCGATTGACTTGCGCACTCCCCGCCTTGAGGAGGTCGAGCGCCACATCGGTGATCATATCTTCCTGTCCCCCGACCAACCCCCGACGTCCCAGTTCTACCAGGATCGATCGCACATCCAGACCGTAATCCCTGCTCGCCTTTTCCGCATGGCGCAGGAAGGAAGAATAGACACCTGAATAGCCTAACGATAGCGTTTCCCGATCGACGCGCACCGGCCGGTCCTGCAACGGGCGCACCAGGTCTTCCGCGGCGTCCATCAACTGGAAAAGATCGCAACCATGTTGCCAACCCTTCCTGTTCGCGGCCGCAATAAAGACCTCGAGCGGCGCGTTGCCCGCACCCGCGCCCATCCCCGCCAAGCTGGCGTCGACACGCCGCGCGCCGCCCTGGACGGCGACGATCGAGTTGGCGACGCCCAACGATAAATTGTGGTGCGCGTGCACGCCGCGTTCCGTAGCCGGATCCAGAACCTGGTCATAGGCTTCCAGCCGTTTCCGGTAGCCGTCCATGTCGAGCGCGCCGCCGCTGTCAGTGACATAGACGCAGTGGCAGCCATAATCCTCCATCAGATGGGCCTGCCGGGCCAGGTCTTCAGGTTCCAGCATATGGCTCATCATCAGGAAGCCGGATACATCCATACCGATTTTGCGTGCAAAACCGATGTGCTGGCGGGCAATATCCGCTTCCGTGCAATGGGTGGCGACACGCACGGAAGTGACGCCCAGATCGTGCGCGCGATGCAAGTCTTCCAATGTTCCAATGCCGGGCAGCAAAAGAGTTGTCAGCCGGGCGTGGCGGATCACCTGCCCGACAGCCGCGATCCACTCCCAATCCGTGCAGGCGCCAAATCCATAATTGAAGGATGAGCCACTCAACCCATCGCCGTGGGCGACCTCGATAGCGTCTACGCCTGCCGCATCCAGCGCCCTGGCGATGTCCTGGACCTGTTGCAGACTGTAGCGGTGGCGTATCGCATGCATGCCGTCCCGCAGCGTAACGTCCTGAATATAAAGCCGGTCTCGGGTCGGATCGAACATCTCAGGCAACCTGCCGATACCGACTGCGCACGATGTCTTCCGCCGTGCGCAGCGCCGCCGACGTCATGATGTCCAGGTTTCCCGCATAGGCGGGAAGATAATCAGCAGCCCCTTCCACCTCCAGGAACACCGAGCTCTTTATACCTTCGAAATCGCCGAGGCCTGGTATGGTCACCGGCATGTTGGAGCCGAAGCGCTCGAACTGCACTTTCTGCTTGAGGCGGTAGCCCGGTACATAACGCTGCACATTCTCCACCATGCGCATGATGCTCGCCTCTATTTTGGCTTCGTCGGCGCCCGAAGACAGGGTGAATACCGTGCCGCGCATCATGACGGGCGGATCGGCCGGGTTAAGGATGATGATCGCCTTGCCCTTCGCCGCGCCACCCACCACCTCGATGCCGCGCGCCGTGGTTTGGGTGAATTCGTCGATATTGGCGCGCGTGCCCGGGCCTGCCGAGCGGGACGCTATGGACGAAACTATTTCCGCATAATGGACCTCAGCTACCTGGCTGACCGCCGCCACGATTGGGATCGTGGCCTGCCCGCCGCAAGTCACAAGATTGACGTTATCGGCCTGCATCGCCGTTGACCCGTTTACGATGGGTATCAGATACGGGCCCAGCGCGGCCGGCGTCAAATCGATGACCACCTTGCCGGCTTGGCGGCAGACTTTATCATGGCGCTCATGGGCTGCAGCGCTGGTGGCATCGAAGACCACGCGGATGTCAGGCCAGATCGGCAGCCGGGCCAGACCGTCGATACCCTCCGCGGTCGTGGCCACGCCCATGCGCGCGGCGCGGCGAAGCCCATCGCTTGCGGGGTCTATTCCCACCAGCGCCCCCATTTCCAGTAAGTCGGAACGGCGCATGATCTTGATCATGAGATCTGTCCCGATATTTCCCGATCCGATTATCGCGACCTTTATCTTCCCTGCGGCGGCGTTATCCGCCATATGAATATCTTTCCTTGTCGTCCGGCGGCTAGACTTCGAAAGGCGCGTCGAACTGTCAAACCGGAGGGAGCCTGGCGGTATCACCGGGTGGGATTTGCCCTGCCCATGCCCCGGCCGCATTATCCCGCATCATGATGCGCTGCAAAAATTGAATCCGTTGCAAGCACCTGCCACCGTCATGCTAGCGTTGTATTGATGATATCCATCGCCGCCACACCGCATCTGGCTGTCCTCGCGCGTGCCGTCGGGCTGCATCGCGAACGGCGTTTCGCTGAAGCCGAAAGCCTTTATCGCCAGGTGGTGGCGCTGCTGCCGGACCATGTCGACGCCAACCACAATCTGGGTGCCGCGCTGGCGCAGCAAGGCAGGCTGGACGAAGCAATACCCTTTCTGCGCCGCGCCATCGACTTGCAGCCGGGCAAGGCCAAGCACTGGAGCGTCTGCATCGAGGTATTGGCGGCGTCGGGCGATTTTGCGAGCGCCGCGGCGCTCTATCGGAGCCTGATCGAATGCCAGCCGGATTCGGCCCTGCTTCACTTCAACCTTGGCAACCTGCTGGCACGCGCCGGCGCACTGGACGAAGCGGCACAGAGTTTGCGCTCCGCCGCCCGGCTGAATCCCGGCCTGGCTGAGGCGCACAATAATCTGGGCAATGTGCTGAAACTCCAGGGGCATCAGGACCAGGCCGCATCGGCCTATCGGGCCGCGCTCGTCGCCAAACCGGACCTGGTGGAAGCGCGCGCCAATCTGGGATCCGTCCTGGAACAGACTGGCGATCTTACCGCCGCGGAGGCCAGCTATCGCGCTGTTCTGGCCCAGTCGCCGGACCACCTTGGCGCCCATCGCGGGTTGGCCACGGTGCTTTTGGAACAGGGACACCCGGACGAGGCGCTAGCCGCCTTTCGTCGTCATGCCGAGCTGGCCTTTGGCGACGCGCCATCGTCATCGCCATCTTCGTCTCACAAGGAGCGTCACGACGCGCAACAGCGTGCCTATCTGGGACGCGCCTCGCTAAACAGATTTGCGCTTGACGGCGGCGAACGGCTGCATGGTCCCGCCATCAACCCTGACAACGACGCTGTCGCGATCGCGGAGACCTGGAACGGCAGCGATCCTAAGTTGGTAGTGATCGATAACCTGCTGACGCCCCAGGCGCTGGCGGCGGTGCGCCGACTTTGTCTGGGCTCGACATTCTGGCGCCAGTCCTTTCCGAACGGCTATCTGGGCGCCCTGCCCGAACATGGGTTCGCCGCTCCCCTACTGGCCCAGATCGGCGAGGAATTGCCGCGTGCCCTTCCCGCGATTTTTGCCGGCCACCCCCTGCTGCAACTTTGGGCCTTCAAATACGACAGCGAGCTGACCGGCATCAACCTGCATGCTGACTTCGCCGCGGTGAACGTAAATTTTTGGATTACACCCGACGAGGCCAACCTTGACCCCGATCATGGCGGACTGGTGGTGTGGGACAAGGCCGCGCCACTGGATTGGTCGTTCGACAAGTTCAACAACGACGATGAATCAATGCGCCGGCTGTTGCGCGACAGTGGTGCCCGGTCGGTTACCATTCCTTATCGGGCTAACCGCGCGGTCATCTTCGACTCCGACCTGTTCCATGAAACCGATCGTTTTCATTTTCGCGCTGGTTACGAGAACCGCCGCATCAATATTACTTACCTGTATGGCTGGCGTGCAGCGAAAATACGCGCATAGATCGGAGACGGCATGCTCGTTCACATCGTAGGCGTGTTGACGCAAGAGCAGGCCGCTTCCTGTCGATCGGCTCTGACCAGCGCCCGATGGCTGGACGGGCGTACCAGCGCGGGCCGGGCCGCTGCCACGGTCAAACAGAACGACGAAGTCGACCTGACCGATCCGGCCGCGCGCCATTGGAGCGAGACTATTCTGCGAGCGCTGGGGGCAAATAAGACCTTTATGGTCAATGCCTGGCCAGCGAAGATTTGCCCTCCATCATTCAACCGTTATTCGAAGGGACAACGGTACGGCACCCACAATGATGCCGCGCTGTTCGATTTCGTCCAGCCGAACGGGCGGGTCTGGGTACGGGGCGACTTGTCCGCCACCCTCTTCCTGTCCGAGCCGGATGAGTATGATGGCGGTGAACTTGTTATCGAAGACGATTTCGGCATCCAACGGGTCAAGTTGGCCGCCGGCGACTTGGTACTCTATCCATCCTCCAGCCAACACCGGGTCGAGCCGGTGACGCGGGGCGAGCGCATCGCTTGCTTTCTTTGGATGCAAAGCCTGGTGCGGGACGCCCAGCATCGACGCCTGCTACATGACCTGGATGATTGCATAATGGAACTTGGGCAGCAGAAGCCCGACATTCCAGCGGCCCAACGGTTGGTGGGCATCTATCACAACCTGCTCCGGCTCTGGTCAGATGCCTGACAGGCTACAGGAGCTCTGACTGATGGTGCGGAATAATCTCGCTCAGCTTGACCCAAAGCGGTAGAGACCATCGGTAGCAAGAGATACTAACTTGATCCGGTTCGCTTAAATCGCGCCTTCTGTTTGTGGCCGCGACATTGCCAGGACATCAATCTCTCCCGATCCACGCTCCTCTTCCCATCGTGCCACCGCAAGCGTCACGATGCCATTGCCGACAAAGTTGGTTGCAGCGCGGCATTGGCTCATGAAGCGGTCAACCCCTAGAAGCAGGCCCAACGAGGCAATGGGAATGTCGGGAACGATCACGAGCGTGGCGGCCAAGGTGACAAATCCCGCACCGGTTAACGGAGCATGAATCCAACCGATTTCACTGAAATAACTTCTCAAGAGGCGCAGCGGAAAAAGCTGCGCCTCTTTCGCCTCTTATCATCTCGGGCGCCATGCCTCCGGGGCGAGTTGCCGGCGCCGACCTCGTTCCACGAACGGTCGCTGCCGGCAGCTGATCATCAGCATCTCGCCGGTCGCATGAAAGTCCATCGGTGCCCCGGTGGCCTGTCCGGCCTGTGGAATCACCCCTTCAAGCGCCTCCTCTGTGGCAGCTACGCACAGTACCCGGCCGCTATGCGCCAGTAGCGGGCGCTCGCTGGATCGTTGGTGATCACCCTGCTGTCGTATAAATGCGGAATGGATACTCACTTTTTTCGACTTCGCGGAAACCATCCATGGCCCTGGCGTTAAAATGCCAAACGGGGTTTCCATCCCCGCAACATTCCCCCCAAACAGACAAATAACGGAGGAGGCAATTCACATGAAGGCAATCGTGGTAACGGACCAGGCAGCGGGATTGGCCGGGATGAAGCTGACCGAGAGACCCGAGCCGCCGCCGGCGATAAACGACGTCATCGTTCAGATTCAGGCGTCGGGATTCGTCCCGACCGAGATGGAGTGGCCCTCGACCTGGACCGACCGCCGCAACCGTAACCGAACACCGTCAATCCCCGGCCACGAGCTGGCCGGAGTGGTCACCGCCCTCGGCTACGGCACGACAGGCCTGTCGGTAGGGCAGCGTGTGTTCGGCCTCGCCGACTGGTATCGCGACGGCACCCTAGCGGAATATGTAGCCATTGAGGCACGCAACCTTGCGCCGCTCCCGGGCGACGTCGATTTCACGGTGGGGGCGAGCCTGCCAATCTCGGGCCTCACCGCGTGGCAGGGACTGTTCCAGCACGGCCACCTTCAGGCGGGGCAGAGCGTCCTGGCGCACGGCGCGGCAGGCGCTCTCGGTTCGATGGTAACGCAACTCGCGCACGAGGTGGGCGCGTATGTCATCGCCACCGGACGCACGGCCGACCGTCAGAAAGCGCTCGATTTCGGCGCGCAGGAATTCGTCGACCTCGACAACGACGCGCTGAAAGACGTCGGAGGAGTCGATCTGGTGTTCGATGTCATCGGCGGCGATATCGGCAAGCAGTCTGCACGCCTGATTCGAGCCGGAGGAACAATGGTGTCCGTCGTAGGCCCGCCCGTGCCGCGGCCCGACGACGGCCGTGCGGTCGACTTCGTCGTCGAGACCGATCGCGCCCAACTGGGTGAGATTGTCCAGCGGGTGCGGGACGGACGACTGCGAACAAACATTGGCAACGTCTCGACCCTCGACGACGCCATCGCCGCCTTGAATCCGACCGAGCGACGCAGGGGGAAGACGATCATCCGTGTTCGTTAGTAAGGACCGAGGGCGGGCGACCGAAATCCACCTGGAAGCACCATGTCCGCCTTGGGTCAAACTCGACCCACGATCGCAAGCAAATTGAGTCCAGTTCATAACTAGTATCGGACATAGTGCTCACGCCCGCCCGCCGAGATGCGAATGAGGACGATGGCGGCAGGTTGCCCAGTTTTGTCTGAGAGCGAACTCTCTAAATAGCTGATCTAAAAAGCGTTTGACGTTGGTGGGCCCGGCAGGACAAATCTGGGCACTGGGAAATCAGCATCCCTGCGCCCGGGAAAGCTCACAGCCCAGCGGCCAATGCCTCAGCTTCGCAGAGCACGTACCAAACGAAACACATTGCGTCCGCAGGATCACTTCCATCGGCTAGAAGCTTGTCCAACTAGCCTGGAAAGGCCTCGCGACCTTCTCCCATGAAATCAAACCGTTGTTGAAGTGCGCTGAAATCTCTCGATGCCGCTCAGCGGTGGCCATCACGCGCTGGTTCCACGGTAGCGCCTTATCCACGGATTTATAAGTGTCCACTTCCACCCAATAACACTCGCAAGTCCCGCCATCTGGCAGTCGAAACTGCAGTTGACCACCGATACTGACCAAATTGGCCGCTCGCGTGGCTTCAATGACGGCAGGAATGTCAGATATGGGCCAAGCGTACTCGTCGCCCGAAAGTGAGGCACGGGCAAGGAGGGCAGGCGGCAGTACGCTGACGGCGGGAGCGGGTTTTACCCGGCCATTCTAGATCGGCAAAAGTTGTGGTGTACATTCCAGCGATGGTGGGCCCGGCAGGACTCGAACCTGCGACCTAACCGTTATGAGCGGTCAGCTCTAACCAACTGAGCTACAGGCCCTTCGCGAAAAGGGGTATATCAGGATTTTCCGCGCCGCCAACTGCCCCTATTTTGCCCCGGTTCGCGGCCAGCATCCGCCCCGGACGGTACCCTGACAGAGAGAACTGCACCATGATGCTCCGCCCGCTATTTCCTGCCCTGGCCGCCCTGCTACTGTTGACCCCCGCCCTCGCCCTCGCCGCCGACGTCCACACCATATCCATGAACGGCCACGGTGAGGTCAGGGCGACCCCCGATCTGGTCACCGTCAATGCCGGGGTCGCGACCAGTGGTCCCACAGCCGCGGCAGCGCTGGCCGCCAACACTGTCAGGATGAAACAGGTCTTTACCGTGCTGGAAAAAATGGGCGTGCCGCAGAGAAACATCCAGACCACTCAATTCTCCGTGGCGCCCCAGTACAGCAACACCCCCGGAAATGAGGCGCCGCGCCTGGCCGGCTATCAGGTGACCAACCAGCTCACGCTGCGCCTTGAGGATATATCGGGGCTGGGCAAGGCGCTGGATGCGCTGGTGACGGCCGGTGCCAATCAAATGAACGGCATCAACTTCACCATCCAGAACCCGGGTCCTCAGCTGGAAAGGGCGCGCGCCGATGCCATTGCCGATGCGCGTCTTCGGGCCGAAACCTACGCCAAGGCCGCCGGCGTCACGCTGGGGCCGATCCTGTCCATCAGCGAGGGCGCTGAGGCGCCCAAACCCATGTACCGGATGATGGCAATGGTGGCGCCATCGCCGGTGCCAGTGGCAGCAGGCGAGGAAATCGTTTCAGCCGATGTAACCGTGGTGTGGGAAATCCACTGAGACATTCTATATTCGACCCATGAGCAATCCCTTTTTTGAGGAATGGGCAGCGCCCTTCGCCGCCCCGCCCCTGGACCGGTTCAGGCCTGAGCATTTTCCCCCAGCCTATGATCGTGCCCTGACCGAGCATGCGGCCGAGGTAGCAGCCATCGCCGGCGATAGCGCCTCGCCCAGCTTCGACAATGTGATCGTGGCGCTGGAAAAATCGGGCCGTCTGCTGACACGCGTGGAAGGGGTGTTCCACAACCTGGCATCCAGCGCCACGAGCGAGGCACTCCAGGCTATCGAGCTGGAGATGACGCCGCGCCTGGCCGCGCACTGGAGCGCCATCACTCTCAATGCCGCCCTGTTCGCGCGCATCGATGAACTGTACCGGGGGCGCCAGATGCTGGGACTGGATGCGGAGTCTCTCAGGGTTCTGGAGCGCTATCACCTGGATTTCGTGCGCGCGGGCGCCCGGCTGAAACGCGAACATCGCAAGCGTTTTGCCGAGATATCCCAGCGGGCCGCTCTGCTGGGCACCCAATTCTCCCAGAATGTTCTGGCCGATGAGGAGGAATATGTGCTGGGCCTTTCGCCGGCCCAGATGGCCGGCGTGCCCGACTCCGTGCGTGCCGCTGCAGCGTCTTTGGCGCAGGAACGCGGCATCGAAGCGCCCTTCGCTGTGTCCCTGTCCCGCTCCAGTGTCGAACCCATGTTGCAGTTCGCCGATGACCGGGCACTGCGTGAAACCCTGTTTCGCGCCTGGACCGCGCGCGGAACCGGCCAGGACAGCAGCAAACATGACAACACCGCCATCATCACCGAGATGCTGGCGCTGCGGGCGGAACGCGCCACACTACTGGGGTACGAGAATTTTGCCGCTTTCAAACTGGCCGATTCCATGGCGGGCACCCCACAAAAGGCGCGCGCACTGCTGGAAGAAGTCTGGGAGCCGGCGCGCGCCCGCGCACTGGAAGAGCGTTGCGCACTGCAGGATCTCATCGCGCAGGAGGGCGGCAACTTCCAACTGGCGCCCTGGGACTGGCGCTATTATGCAGAAAAGCTGCGCCGCGCGCGCTATGACTTTGACGAAGGCATGATCAAGCCCTATTTCGAGCTGGACAGCATGATCGAGGCGACCTTCTTCACCGCCGGCAAGCTGTTTGGCCTGTCATTCCGCGAGCGCGACGATATTCCCGTCTATCATTCCGATGTGCGCGCATGGGAAGTTCTGCGCGAGGGCAGAACCATCGGCTTGTTCTACGGCGATTATTTCGCCCGTACCGGCAAACATGGCGGTGCATGGATGTCCAGCTTCCGCGATCAGGAACGGTTGTCCGGGACCGACGTGCTGCCCATCATCATCAACAACTGTAATTTCGCCAAGGCCGATCCCTGCCTTCTGTCTTTCGACGACGCAGAGACACTGTTCCACGAATTCGGGCATGCGCTGCACGGCCTGCTCAGTCAGGTGCGCTTTCCCCGTCTTTCCGGCACCAATGTGGCGCGCGATTTCGTCGAACTGCCGTCGCAACTGTATGAACACTGGCTGGAACAGCCTGATGTCCTTGGCCGCTTTGCTCGCCATCATCAGACTGGCGAGCCGATGCCGGCCGCGCTGATGGACAGAGTTCTGACGGCACGCAAGTTCGGCCAGGGCTTTGCCACGGTGGAATTTCTAGCCTCTGCCATCATTGACATCGATTTTCACACTCAGCCACCATCGGCCAATCCGCTGGCAGCGCAGGACGAAACTCTTCGGCGCATCGCCATGCCCGACGAGATCGTTCCCCGCCATGGCGCTCCGCATTTCGGCCACGTCTTTGGCGGCGAGGGCTATGCCGCAGGTTATTACGCCTACCTGTGGTCGGAAGTTCTGGATGCCGACGGCTTCCGCGCCTTCGAGGAGGCCAAGGATTCGTTTGATCCAGAGACGGCGCAAAGGCTGTACCGATTCATCTATTCGGCGGGCGGCACACGCGATTATGCCGAGGCTTATCGCGCATTTCGCGGCCGCGATCCGCATATCGATGCCTTGCTGGAAGGCCGCGGGCTTAAGGCCCCGGTTGCAGCCTAGCGGCGTTAGCCGTCGACGCCGGTG
>Ga0310811_10011392_pt1 | contig 11529 bp, 7 predicted proteins | sample YCmetagenome_FD_207642 | JGI IMG/M metagenome (GOLD analysis project Ga0310811, IMG submission 207642) | Soil microbial communities from experimental microcosm in Duke University, North Carolina, United States - YC | ecosystem: Engineered > Artificial ecosystem > Soil microcosm > Unclassified ... | reverse complement strand
TGGGTACTCTCCGCTTACTCGATGCCGCCCAACGCCGAGGCGGTAACGAGCCTGCGTGTCGTGGTCCGGCCACACATCAATCGGACCGTCGCCGAACTGCTGGGCAATGACATCATCAATGCGTGCAAGTATCTCGAACAGCACGGTGGAACCGCGACACCGCCGAAGCTCCACGCGCATGCGGCGGAGAAGACGGCATTGGCAAAGTGCTGAGACAAGCGTGTCCGCAAACGGGCAGTGAAATCTTTAATGAAGCGGTGGCGTCCAGCGAAAAACCGGGCGTCGCCCTAGCATTTTCCCTTTCTTGACTTCCGAAAGGCAGTATTTCAAGTTTTTGAATTTCGCTCGAACTCGCTTGTGCCGATATCCAGAGATCTACTGCAAAAATCGGCTCGGTTTTTCTCCCAGGAGCCAGGTGCAGGTACTCAAAGAATAGGCTCTCCAGATATGAAGCTGTCGTTTGCGCAGAAGTTATGGTTGCCGTTGATCTTAAGTTTTGTGTGCTTTCTCGGTATATCCATTACCGACGCCTACCAAATGCGGGCATCGGAACTCGAAGACCGCAAAACGGACTTGATGCACGCGACCGATCTGGCACTTGCGGTCGTCAAGACCTATGCCGACGAGGCAGATGCCGGACGACTTTCGGTGGATGAAGCCAAAAAGCGGGCACTCGAGGCGGTTCGACGAATGCGGTACGGTAAAGACGGCACCGGCTATTTCACGATATTCGATTCGCGGCCCGTCATCTTGATGCATCCCACGTTGCCACAGCTCCAAGGCCAGGATGTGGGCAATTTCGCGGATCCCAATGGCTTTCACTTCTATCAGGCCACTGTCGATCTGATCAAGCGAGACGGCAACGGATTTGTCGAATACCGGTTCGCCAAGCCGGGGACCAACGAGATTGTCCCGAAACTCTCTTACAGCGATTCGTTTCGGCCATGGGACTGGAATTTTCAGACCGGTGTCTATATCGACGAGGTCGACGCGGCATTTCACGCGTCGCTCTACCATGCTTTCGAAATTCTGCTGGTAGTGTCCGGCTTCCTGTCCGTTATCGTTGTGTTGCTTAACCGCACCATGCTTCGCTCACTGGGCGGTGAGCCCTCGTATGCCGCCGAGATGGCAAACCGGATCGCTGATAACGATCTGACGGTGGCGGTGAAGACAATGCCAGGCGATCGATCGAGCTTGCTGTTTTCGATGAAGCGCATGCAGGAGCAGCTCACGCGGACAATCGGCTCAATCAAGGCGTCCGCTGACTCGATCGCCACCGCGACGCATCAGATCGCTGCGGGCAACCAGGATTTGTCGCAGCGCACCGAGGAGCAGGCCGCCTCGCTTGAGGAGACCGCTGCGAGCATGGACCAATTGACGTCGACCGTCAGCCAGAATGCCGAGAATGCCAAACAAGCTAACCAGTTCGCGGCACAAGCCGCCGAGGTGGCCGAACAGGGTGGCGCCGTCATGTCTCACGTCGTAAAAACGATGGAGGATATCAACGCCAGTTCAGACAGGATTGCCGACATCGTCGGCATCATCGAAGGTATCGCCTTTCAGACCAACATCCTCGCGCTGAATGCAGCCGTCGAAGCCGCTCGGGCAGGTGAGCAGGGGCGAGGGTTTGCGGTGGTCGCTTCGGAAGTGCGCTCACTCGCGCAGCGCTCCTCGTCGGCGGCCAAGGAAATCAAGGAACTGATCCACGCTTCGGAGCAACGCGTGCAGGCAGGTGCGGGCTACGTGCGAGAAGCGGGCGAAAAGATGAGCGAGATCACTTTTGAGATTCGACGTGTGACCGACATCATGGGAGAAATTACCGCCGCATCGCAGGAACAAAGCAAGGGGATCGGCCAAGTCAACCAAGCGGTCTCGCAGATGGACGAAGTCACGCAGCAAAATGCGGCGCTGGTCGAGCAGGCTGCGGCAGTCGCCAGCTCGCTGGATTCGCAGGCAGACGATCTGAGAGTCGCCGTTTCGACATTCAGGCTCGCTGCTGCGTAAGAGGCCACGAGCAGTCCCGCGCACCAACTTGCACCCCAGCCTCCGCTGCTTGGCAACGTCGGCGCACAAAAGAGCGCCGACCCTGTCTGCTCAGAATTGAGAACCCGAGCAATGCGGCAAAAAAAAAATCGCCCGGCTAAAAGCCGGGCGATTTGCATTGATGCTGGCGTTGCCGAATGCCCTGAACCGAAGGGCACTGAGCACGTTAAGCCGGCTTCTTCTGCGCTCCCATCATCCGCGTGATGTAGTACTGCTGAGCGATCGACAGCACGTTGTTGACGACGTAATACAGCACGAGGCCTGACGGGAAGAAGAAGAACATGACCGAGAAAGCGAGCGGCATGAACATCATCATCTTCGCCTGGACCGGATCGGGCGGCGTCGGGTTCAGCTTCGTCTGAACGAACATCGAAACGGCCATCAGCACGGGCAGGATGTAATACGGATCCTGCTGCGAGAGATCGTGAATCCAGAGAACCCACGGTGCACCGCGCATTTCCACCGAGGAGAGCAGCACCCAGTAGAGCGAGATGAACACCGGAATCTGAATGACAACCGGCAGGCACCCGCCGAACGGATTGACCTTCTCTGTCTTGTAGAGCTCCATCAACGCCGCGTTCATCTTCTGCGGATCGCTCTTGAAGCGTTCGCGCAGCGCCTGCATGCGCGGCGTGATCTCCTTCATGCGTGCCATCGATTTGTAGCTGGCCGCCGACAGCGGGAAGAACACGGCCTTGATGAGCAGCGTCAAGAGGACGATCGCCCAGCCCCAGTTGCCGACGAGACCATAAATCTTCTCAAGCAGCCAGAAGAGCGGCTTAGCGATGATCGTGACCCAGCCGTAGTCCTTCACGAGGTCAAGCCCTGGCGCCACGCCTTCGAGCACGCGCTCCTCCTCGGGCCCGGCGAAGAGCCGCGCGGACACATTGGCGCTCTGGCCCGGTGCGATCGCCGCAACAGTTTCCGTCATGCCAACGCGATAGAGCGTGGGGTCGACTTTTTCGACATAGATCGAGCGCTTCGCGCCTTGCTGCGGAACCCATGCCGAAGCGAAATAGTGCTGCACCATTGCAACCCAGCCATTGTCTGCCGAGGTCGCGTATGCCGCCTTGTTCTTGTCGATGTCGCTAAACGAGATCTTCTGGAAGTGCTGCTCGTTCGTATAGACAGCCGGCCCGATAAACGTGTGCGAGAAACGCGGCGTTTCCACCGGTGTGCTATCGCGCACGAGCTCCATATAGACGCTCGGCGAGACGGGCGTGCTGCCTACGTTCTCGATCTTCGTATCGACGCCGATCACGAAGCTGCCGCGCGTGAACGTGTACGTCTTGACGACCTTGACGCCACCTTTGACAGGCGATTCGAGGCTGATCGAGAAGGACTGCTGATTATTGGCGAGCGTATGCGGGCCTGGCTGCTGCACCGTGTAGACGTCGTTGTGGTTCGGGAAGTCGCCGCCGATCAGGCCCGTGCGGGCGAGATAGGTGTGGTTGGCGGTACGATCGAAGAGGGTGATGTTGAGGTCGCCCTGATTCGGGTCGCTCTTGCGCGTGAGCGTCAGCTTCACCAGCGTGCCGCCGCGCGTGTCGATCTCACCGTCGTAGACGTCGGTGCTGAACTTCACCAACTGTGCCGGCGCAGACGGTTGCGCCGTCGACGTGCCGGGCGCACCAGCGGCCGTCGTCACGGGCGGAGGTGTCGAACCAGGCTCGCTCGCTTGGGGGAGTGTGTCAGAACCCGTGGGCGCAGTTGACTGCGTCGCCGCTGGGTTCGGGAAGAACATCGAAGGGCGTCCGTGATCGCGCTGCCAGTTGTCGAACAGCATGATCGCTGACACGAAGAAGATCGCCCATAGGATGGTGCGTTTGATATCCATGCGTGGTCTCAGAGTCGATGGAGCGGGCGCTTCAGCGCTTTCTGGGGATAGGGGGCGGAACGAGATCGACCCCGCCCGAGGAAAACGGATGACAGCGGCACAGGCGCTTTAGCGCGAGATAACTACCGCGCGCGGCGCCATGATACTGGATTGCCTCGCGTGCGTAATCAGAGCACGAGGGATAAAAACGGCATCGGCCGCCGAGCAGGGGGCTAACGGCGACCTTATAGAAACGCAGCAGCGCAATCAGTACCGTTTGCATGACGATCGATTTTGGCGGCGTGTGCACCCAATTTCAATCCGGGGCCGCGCCTTCTTGCGCGGGCGGCGATTGGCGGCGGGCAATCTCGCGCGCCGCTTTTCCGAGCAATGCGTCGAACTCGTCGCGGCAAAGTGCCTTCAAGGGCGGCGATGCCGCGCTCGGAAAGGCCTTCTTGTCCAAGCGGGTGTGCAAGCGCAGCAGGATGTCCCAGCCGCCGAAATCGTCAGCCCGCAAGCGGAACGCTTCGCGAGCGATGCGCCGCACGAGGTTACGCGTCGCCGCTCGTGGCGCGAATTTCTTGCCGATGACGAGCCCAAGCCGCGCTGACTGGCCGGTTGGCCTCGCATACACGACAAAGTGCGGCGAGCGGCGCCATGGGCGCAAACGAAAAACGGATGAAAACTCATCCGTTTTGAGAAGCCTTGCGGCTTTGGGAAAAGTGGCCTGTGCTCGCAACGGACTAAAGCCCGATGGCGGCATTCATGCGCCCCGCGAAGCGGGCCGCACGCAACGCGCCGTTTGCCTTGTATTGAGCTTCGCTGCGCTTAGATGGCCAAGCGCTTGCGGCCCTTCGCGCGGCGGGCGTTGATCACTTTACGGCCGCCGGCAGTCTTCATGCGCACGCGGAAACCATGGGTGCGCTTGCGGCGCGTCACGGAAGGTTGGTAGGTACGTTTCATGTCGTTCTCACTCGAGATGGGACCGCGTCCGCATGCGAGCGCCCAACTTAACTTCACGACTTGCGGGTATCGCAAGCTGGGGTTGGGAGACTGCCGACGGGGTCGAAAAACGGATTCCGCTTTTGCGGGAACCCGCTATTTAAGCCGGTTTTCTCTTGGCCGTCAATACCTTACGGCCGTCAATGGATGCTCCATGGGGCGAGCGGTGTGCAATGTGGCCCTGTGGATAACTTCCAGATCGACGCGTTTTGGCGGTAGAATTCGACCTTGTCCCAAGAATCCCGCACGCCGCTCCGAGTGGTCCTTTTGCCGCAAGTGCTTGTCGCGCAAGGGATTCGGGGCGGATTTCGCCTTGCCGGACCGGGTCCTTGACGCCAATGCGCCAAGGGCGGCGGCGAAAACGCCGTGCCCCAAAAAACGACACCATCTCGATGAATGAATTCTGGCAGCACTGTTCCGCATTGTTGGAGCGCGAGTTGACGCCCCAGCAGTACGTGACGTGGATCAAACCATTGACCCCGGTCGCCTTCGACGCAGCTGCGAACACGCTGTCGATCGCCGCGCCGAACCGTTTCAAGCTCGACTGGGTCAAGAGCCAGTTTTCCGGCCGCATCTCCGACCTTGCGCGCGACTTCTGGCAGGCCCCCATCGAGGTGCAGTTCGTGCTCGATCCGAAAGCAGGCATGCGCACGGTGGCGCCCGGTGCAACGGCAAGCGTCGTCGCGCTGCGGCGCGGCCCGGCCGCAGGCGCGGACGTGGCGGCGGCCGAAAGCACGGCAGCCGCTGTCGCCGTCGGTGCGCGGCGCGGCCCGGCGCAGGGCGTAAATGCTCTGCAAACCGGCTACCCGGGGGCGGGCAACGGCGCGGCCTCGGCGGGAGTGGCCGACGACGGTGTGGACGTCGACATGCCCGGTGTCGACGCGAACGAGGCCGCGGCTGCTCGTCGCACGTGGCGGCCCGGTGCGGCCAACGGGGCAGGGGCGGGCAGCCCGGAAACGGATTCGATGTACGAGCGCTCGAAGCTCAACCCCGTGCTCACGTTCGATAACCTGGTGACGGGCAAGGCGAACCAGCTCGCGCGCGCGGCGGCGATTCAGGTGGCCGACAATCCTGGCATCTCGTACAACCCGCTCTTTTTGTACGGGGGCGTGGGGCTCGGCAAGACGCACCTGATTCATGCGATTGGCAATCAATTGCTGCAGGACAAGGCGGGAGCGCGAATCCGCTATATCCATGCCGAGCAATATGTTTCGGACGTGGTGAAAGCGTATCAGCGCAAGGCGTTCGATGATTTCAAGCGCTACTATCACTCGCTCGATCTGCTGCTCATCGACGACATCCAGTTCTTTTCGGGAAAGTCGCGCACGCAGGAAGAGTTCTTTTATGCGTTCGAGGCGCTCGTCGCGAACAAAGCGCAGGTGATTATCACGAGCGATACCTACCCGAAGGAGATTTCGGGTATCGACGATCGCTTGATTTCGCGCTTCGATTCCGGCCTGACCGTTGCCATCGAGCCACCCGAGCTCGAAATGCGCGTGGCGATTCTGATGCGCAAGGCGCAGTCCGAGGGCGTAAGCGTGTCGGAGGACGTCGCATTTTTCGTCGCGAAGCATTTGCGCTCGAACGTGCGCGAGCTCGAGGGGGCGCTGCGCAAGATTTTGGCCTATTCGAAGTTTCATGGCCGCGAGATTACGATCGAGTTGACGAAGGAAGCGCTGAAAGATCTGCTGACCGTGCAGAACCGGCAAATCTCCGTCGAGAACATTCAGAAGACCGTCGCCGACTTTTACAACATCAAAGTCGCCGACATGTACTCGAAAAAGCGTCCGGCGAATATCGCCCGGCCGCGGCAGATCGCGATGTATCTCGCGAAGGAGTTGACGCAGAAGAGCTTGCCGGAAATTGGCGAGTTGTTCGGCGGACGCGATCACACGACGGTACTGCATGCCGTTCGTAAGATTGCAGACGAGCGTGGCAAGGATGCGCAGCTCAACCATGAATTACACGTGCTCGAGCAGACTTTGAAGGGCTGATGGGCATCCCCGAACGAGGCGTGGCGCCGCCACGCGTCGTTCCGTTTCGCCGGTGCGACGGCGGACTCGGGGCGTTTTTCAGGCACAATAACGGCTTACCCACCGCGGCTCTTGCGGCGGGATAAAGTGCGACGCAAGAACAAAAGCGCGCAAAAAATGCGGGGCGTCGATGGATTCGTCGACGAATCTGCCGGGCGAGGCGGCCAATGCGCCGTCACATCAACGAAGGAATCGTATGCAACTGGTCAAGACCGAACGAGACAACCTCTTGAGGCCGCTGCAAACTGTCAGCGGCATTGTCGAACGTCGCCACACGTTGCCGATCCTCGCGAATCTGCTGATTACCAAGACCGGGCCGGACGTGTCGTTTCTGTCGACGGATCTGGAGTTGCAGATTACGACGCGGGCCGATTTCGGCGTAGGCGACGAATCGGTCGCAACCACTGTGGGCGCGCGCAAGCTGCTCGACATTTTGCGTGCGATGCCGGATGGGCAGGTCAGCCTGACGCTGTCGGACAAGCGTCTGACGGTGCAATCGGGCAAGAGCCGCTTTGCGCTGCAGACGCTGGCGGCTGACGAGTTTCCGACCGTCGCGCAATCGAAGGATTACGGCGCGAGCCTCGCCGTGCCGCAAAAAACGTTTCGGCAATTGCTCGGCATGGTCCACTTCGCGATGGCGCAGCAGGACATCCGCTATTACTTGAACGGCATGTTGCTCGTCGTCGATGGCGGGCGGCTCATGGCCGTGGCAACGGATGGTCACCGGCTTGCGTATTCGTCGATGAAGATCGACGGCGAGTTTGCGCGCCAGGAAGTGATTATTCCGCGTAAGACGATTTTGGAACTCCAGCGTTTGCTCGAGGACATCGACGATGTCGTCAAGATCGACATCGCATCGACGCAGGCCAAATTCACGTTCGGCCAAGTCGAACTCGTCTCGAAGCTGGTTGAGGGCAAGTTCCCCGATTTCCAGCGCGTCATTCCGAAGGCGCACAAGAACACGTTTGTGATTGGGCGTGACGAATTGCAGCGCTCGCTGCAGCGCGCGGCGATTTTGACGTCGGACAAGTTCAAGGGTGTGCGTTGCGTGATCGAGCCGGGTCAACTGAAGATCATGTCGACCAACGCCGATCAGGAAGAGGCGCAGGAAGAACTCGAAATCGCCTATCAGGGCGATGCGATCGACATGGGCTTCAACGTCACGTATCTGCTGGATGTTCTCGCGAATTTGAAGGTGGACATGCTGCAGATCAGCGTGGCGGATGCGAGTTCGAGCGCGCTGCTCACGATACCTGAGAACGACGATTTCAAGTACGTGGTCATGCCGATGCGCATTTGATCCCAAGCGAAAGAGAAGAACACGAGGGGCGCATCGCCCCTTTAGCGTTTCTTTAGTGCTCCGAAATTTCGGACGTAGTACGCAAGCAGTAGATGCAGAACCGGAATATATCCATGAGTGAACAGTACAACACCCAGCCCGACAACAGCTATGGCGCTTCGTCCATTCAAGTGCTGGAAGGTCTGGAGGCAGTGCGCAAGCGCCCTGGCATGTATATCGGCGATACGTCGGATGGCACCGGTCTGCATCACCTCGTATTCGAAGTGCTCGACAATTCCATTGACGAAGCGTTGGCCGGGCATTGCAACGATATCCACGTGATCATTCATGCGGATAATTCCATCTCCGTGTCCGACAACGGGCGCGGCATTCCGACCGACGTCAAATTCGACGACAAGCACGATCCGAAACGCAGCGCGGCCGAGATCGTGATGACCGAGTTGCATGCGGGCGGCAAGTTCGACCAGAACAGCTACAAAGTATCGGGCGGATTGCACGGCGTGGGGGTGTCATGCGTGAATGCGCTCTCGAAATGGCTTCGCTTGACCGTGCGACGCAACGGCAAGAAGTCCTTCCTGGAGTTTCACCGAGGCGTGGCGCAAAACCGCATCATCGACGAGGTGAGTGGCGTCAGCGTGTCGCCGATGCATCCTCTCGGTGAGACGGAGCAGCGCGGCACCGAAGTGCACTTCATGGCCGACGAGACCATTTTTGGGAACGTCGAGTACCACTACGACATTCTTGCGAAGCGCATCCGCGAGTTGTCGTTCTTGAATAACGGCGTGCGGATTCGGCTGACCGACCAGCGCACGGGCAAAGAGGACGATTTCGCGTTCGTGGGCGGCGTGAAGGGGTTCGTCGAGTACATCAACAAGACGAAGACCGTACTGCATCCGACGATTTTCCATATCAACGGCGAGAAGGACGGCGTGGGTGTGGAAGTCGCGATGCAGTGGAACGACAGCTACAACGAGAATGTGCTGTGCTTCACGAACAATATTCCGCAGCGCGATGGCGGCACACACTTGACCGGCCTGCGTGCCGCGATGACACGCGTCATCAACAAGTACATCGTCGATCACGAAATTGCGAAGAAGGCGAAGGTGGAGACGTCTGGCGACGATATGCGTGAAGGGCTTTCATGCGTGTTGTCGGTAAAGGTGCCTGAGCCTAAGTTCAGCTCGCAGACGAAGGACAAGCTCGTTTCCTCGGAAGTGCGTGCACCTGTTGAGGAAGTCGTGGCGAAGGCGCTCGAAGAGTTTCTGCTCGAGACGCCGAATGACGCGAAGATCATTTGCAGCAAGATTGTCGACGCCGCGCGTGCGCGTGATGCGGCGCGCAAGGCGCGCGAAATGACGCGGCGCAAGGGCGTGCTCGATGGCGTTGGGCTGCCTGGGAAACTTGCTGATTGCCAGGAGAAGGATCCGGCAAAGTCGGAGATTTATATCGTCGAGGGTGACTCGGCAGGTGGTTCGGCCAAGCAAGGGCGCGACCGAAAGTTTCAGGCGATTTTGCCGTTGCGCGGCAAGGTGCTGAACGTCGAGAAAGCGCGATACGACAAGCTGTTGTCGTCGGAGCAGATCGTTACGCTGATTACTGCGCTCGGGTGTGGCATCGGCAAGGAGGATTACAACCTCGATAAGCTTCGCTACCACCGCATCATCATCATGACCGACGCCGACGTTGACGGTGCGCACATCCGGACGCTGCTGCTGACGTTCTTCTACCGGCAAATGCCGGAGATGATCGAGCGCGGGTATATCTACATCGCGCAGCCGCCGTTGTACAAGCTCAAGGCGGGTAAGGACGAGCGGTATTTGAAGGACGACACCGAACTCAATGCCCATATGCTGCGGCTTGCGTTGCAAGGCGCTGAGCTTGTGCCCAATGAGGGGGCTTTGCCGATTGCCGGCGACGCGTTGGGTGAGCTGGCCAGGTCGTATCTGCTTGCTCAGGCGGTGGTTAACCGGTTGAGCCGGCTTTATGATGCCAGTGCGCTCGAGGCGGTGATGGATGGCGCGTCCATCGATTTCAGCAGCGAAGAGGCCACGGCGGCTTCGGGGCAGGCGTTGCAGGCGGCTTTGCGTAATGATCCGTTGAAGCCTGAGGTCAGCGTGCATCCGATGTATGACCCGGTGCGTGAGTTGCGTTCGCTTCGCATCGAGCGGCGGCATCACGGCAATGTGAAGGTCTCGGTGTTCGATGAAGAGTTTTTGCTGACTGCGGATTATCAGCAGCTTGTGAATACGGCTAACACGTTCAAGGGGTTGATTGGCGTTGGAGCGTTGATCAAGCGCGGCGAGCGGAGCTTGGCTGTTGGCGACTTCAAGAGCGCGATGCGGTGGTTGATTGCCGATGCCGAGCGTAATGTCTCGAAGCAGCGTTATAAAGGGTTGGGTGAGATGAACCCCGAGCAGCTTTGGGAAACGACGATGGATCCGAATGTGCGCCGGCTGTTGCGCGTGCAGATCGAAGATGCGATCGCGGCGGATGGGATCTTTACTACGCTCATGGGCGATGAGGTGGAGCCGCGGCGGGCGTTTATTGAGTCGAATGCGTTGCGGGCGGGGAATATTGATGTTTGAGGGTGTCGTGGTGTAGATAGCCTCATAGCCTGAGAATCTGGGACCCATAAATTGAGAGATTTATGGGTCCGTTTACATTGATGGCTTTAATTTATGGAGTGGGTCACACCAAGCAAAGGGGGTGCGGTGGAACTCAAGGTCGTTACCGTTGTCTGACGTCACGCCCGCGATTAGGGACTTATGGTCCCATCTAAGTAGGCATTAACTGGACAAGGTTGCTTACGTGAATCTGTTCTTTTTAAAACATTGGCTAAGCAATCCGGCCACTGTTGGTGCCGTGGCCCCGTCCTCCCGGTATTTGGCTGACGCGATGACAGAAGACGTTGCAGCGTTTGATGCAATAGTTGAGGTTGGCGCTGGAACGGGAGCCATCACTCGAGCGCTCGCACATAAAAATCCAAATGCAAGACTCATCTTGTTTGAGCTTGCAGAGGACCTCGCCGCGAGGCTCCAGAAGCGTTACCCGCAGGCCGAAGTGGTGGCTGGGCCCTTCCATGAGAACTACAGTGTCTTAGCGGGGTTGCCCGAGCGGGCGATATTTGTGTCCGGGTTGCCCTTTCGCTCTTTGCCGAGCAGGACAGTTGCACTGTCAGTGAATGCTTTGACGGAGTCGTTACGGGTTTCGCCAGTGCGTAAGCTGGTCCAGTTCACCTATCAGCCGCGAGTCCCGTTTGCTCCACCAGATGGGTTCATGTGGCAACGACACAAGACTATTTGGCGAAATGCTCCGCCCGCCAGCGTTTGGCACCT